>Ga0326728_10013204_pt1 | contig 18017 bp, 20 predicted proteins | sample MB3enrmetagenome_FD_207602 | JGI IMG/M metagenome (GOLD analysis project Ga0326728, IMG submission 207602) | Lab enriched peat soil microbial communities from McLean, Ithaca, NY, United States - MB31MN | ecosystem: Environmental > Terrestrial > Soil > Wetlands > Peat | place: USA: New York... | reverse complement strand
GACCTCGCGACCGAAACCGGCGGCGGCGGCGGGCACCGCGGTCTCGCTTCGCTCCAGCAGGGAGTCCCAGTCGACAGCGGCCACGGGGCGGGCGGTTTCAGCGGTGACATAGCTGCCGCGGCCGACCTGTCCGGAAATCAGGCCCTCGGTTTCGAGAAGCTCATAAGCGGCGGAAACGGTGGCCCGATTCAGTCCAAGCAGGCCGGCCAATTCGCGAGTGGCTGGCAGACGAAAGCCGTGGCCGAACTCCCCGGAGCGGATTTTCAGTGCAATCTGCTCATGCAGTTGACGATAGAGCGGTACTTCCGAATCGGGCGCGAGGGCAAACGTCCAGGCCATCGATCCAAACCATACCATATTGGACTGGTGTGGGTCCAGTGCCGGCAGGGAGCGGCTTCTGCCTCCTACTGCACCGACAGCGTATAAGGTCCGGAGGATTTGGCTTGTCCCCAAACCTCCAGGTAGTAGACCTCGTGCTCGAGGACGTCGATCGACCGGGTGACTTTCTCGCTCTCCTCCGCGGCATATTCGATGGGCTGCTTGTTGGGCCCGAAGGTCGTGAAGGCGGGGACCAGGGATTTGGACTGGCTTCGCAGTGTCACCACCATTTTTCCCGTGCGGTCCGCCACGAAGGAGTAGAAATCCGTGTCTTTACTGTCCATGATGTTGGCGTCGATCGTCTGGCCTACCACGATGGGGCGAGCGGCGCCGATTTCGTCGTTGGGCTCAAACCGGTCGAAAGACCGCGTGGCGGTAACCTTGAGCGCATAGGCGCCAACCGATCCGCGGGTTCCCGCAACCTCCACATACATTGTGGAGTTCGGTTGCGACGAGATGAGAAGAATCAAGCCCGCTCCGGGATCCGGAGATTCGGCGGTCTCACCGGTGGGATGGCCCGTGTCGTCGTAGACCGTAAGGCGGGGAGCCAGGGACACCGACTGGCTTTTGACCTCGACGCGCAGAAGATCGCGCGGGGCCGGCGGAGCGCTGAACCGGAAGCAATCCAGGTCTTCGGGGGTGGTGATTTCGCCTACCACGTCCACGCCCAGCGAAATCAGGTTGGCGGTGAGATACGTGTCGTTGGGTTCCGATTCGGCGGTGACCGGGTCGGCCTCGTGTGGGGTGAAGCCGTGCAGGTTAATCAGGCCCAGCCGTACGGGCGCGTAGTCGGGATCGCGGGCCAACGCCTCGCGGAAGGCATGGAGGGCCCGGTCGTGATCGTTCATCTGCGCGTACAACACACCCAGGTCGTGAAAAACAACCGGTTCGGCGCATTTCTTGGAGATGCCTTCCAGCAGGAGGGCCGCGCCTTTGAAATCGCCTTTTCCGGTCAGGATAGAGGCCTGTTGGAACTGTTGCTCCGCCGCCAGGTTGCCAAGAGGCTTCCCTTCGAACTGCAAGTACTCCTGCGTCAGAACCTCCGGACTGGCGATGTACCCGGCGATTTGTCCCGGGGACTTGAGGTGGGAGAAATAGCGGACGCCCCATATGGCCGCGCCCGCGGCCAGCACAAGGGCGGCCAGCCACAAATGCTGCAGGATTTTCGGCTGCTCGTGACGTCTCCTCTTGCGAGTTCGGACGGGCCGCCTGGGCGCGGCGGGCTCCGGTGAAGGCGGTACCTCAGGTGTCATTCGGCCTCTTTGCTACAATTCATATTCTATGCGCTTACAGCGCGGGTGGGGCCGTTCCGGGATCACGCTGGGCGCTGCGGTCTGCGGTCTCGTGGCGCTTGCAGCCGGCGGGGCGCTGGCGGGGCCGTTCCAAAACAAGAAGAAGGAAGACCAGACCCAGACCCTCCAACTCCCCAAGGAACTTCCCGGTGCGGTGGAAGCGGACACCCGGCGCCTCACGTTTTATGTGACTCCCCTGTCCGCCAAGGGCCTCCTGTCGCAACAGATCCGCGATGCCATAAAGGCGCTGCTGCGCCGCGCCGGAAGCGACACCATCCTCAAGATTCGGGCCTTCGTGGCCGGTCCCGGGGATGTCCGGCGCGTGCGCGACTTGGTGAGCGAACTCTTCACGGAACGCCAGAAGCCCTTGCCGGCGTTGAGCCTGATCCGCTCCGGCGGGCTGCCGCTGGAGGGAGCGCAAGTCGTGCTGGAGGCCATAGCGGAATCCCGTAAGCCACTGAAACAAAATGGCCTGGCATTCTTGTCGGCGCAGGTGGCCACGTCCGGCAACGCTCCCGATCCGGTTGAGCCGCTGATGGCGAAATCGCTCGAATCCTTGCGCCAGGCCGTCCACGCCGCGGGCGCTGGTCCGGGCGACGTGGCGCGGGTGACCTGCTTCGTCAGCTCGTTCGAAAACTTCAAGGCGTGGCGCGCGCTGGTGGAGGGCGAATATCCCCACGCCGCGGCCGACTATATTCAGCCGCAGCGCGCCCCGCGGCGGGCGATGGCGGCTTGCGAGGCCGTGGCGCGCCTCTCCGCCGATCCGGGACCGTTGCGCATGATATCGGTCGAGGGGCTTACGCCGGACCGGGACCAGTCGGAGGTCGCGCTGGTGGGGGCCCGGCGCATAGTCCTTACAGGCACACAGGTCTCCTTCGGATTCGAAGAGCGGGACGCACACCTGGCGTTCGAACGGTTGCAGCGTGAGTTGGAGCAGTCGGGCAGCTCCATGGGGAACGTGGCATTTGCGCACTACTACCCGCTGGCGCAATCCATCGCCACGCAAATCCACCGCGTGCGCCAGGACTTTTTCGACGCCGCGCATCCTCCCGCCGGGAGCCTGCTCCTATTTGAAGGATTGACCTCGATGGACGCGGGGTTTGCGTTGGACGTGGTGGCTGTGAAATAGCCGCCCACTCTTGCGGGCACTCGCACGCGGTAAAATGGAAGCCAAGCAACTATTGCCATGCACCGTATTTTTCCGCGCCTTCTTTCGATTGCCGCTCCCGGCTGTACGCTGCTCTGCCTGTTGGCGGCGGCCCAGCAGACCGGAACTCCGCCCAAACCGGCGGAACCGCCGGCCGAAGCCGCCAAGCAGGTGACGCCGCAGACCGCGGAGCCGGCCAAGAACGCGGACGACATCCAGACTTTTACCTCGCAGGTTCAGCAAGTCATCCTGCCGGTCACGGTAAAAGACGAAAAAGGGCGCTTCATTTCCAACCTGAAGGCCAGCGACTTCCGGGTGATGGACGAGGGCCGTCCGCAGCGCATCGCTTTTTTCAGCCATGCCGAGAAGCAGCCCATCGTGGTGGGATTCCTGATCGACCAGAGCAGCAACATGCGCATCCAGTGGGACAAGTACCGCGAGGCCATCCGCGAATTGGTCTGGAACCTGTTGCCCGGCGATCCCAAGTACACCGGCTACCTGATTCAGTACGGCAGCAAGGCCGAGTTGGTGGTGAACACCACCCAGGATTCCGACAAGATTGCCTCCGAGGTGGCCAAGATGAAACCGGGCGGCGGGAGCGCGCTCTACGACGCCATTTACCGGGCGTGCAGCGACCGCACGCTGATCAAGGGCGAGCCGTACGAACCGCGCCGCGTCATCATCATCGTGGGCGACGGGCACGACAATGCCAGTTCGCGCACCCTGCTCGAAGTGCTGGAACTGGCCAAGCGCAACATGGTGACGATCTACGGCATGAGCACCATGAGCTTCGGGTTTTCCAATCCCGACCAGGACGTGCTGGAGCGGCTGACGACCGAGACGGGCGGACACGTGGAGTATCCGCTGAGCAAAAACCTGTACAAGGACGTGTCCGGATACCTGTCGCATCCCACCGACGACGGAAACTATGCGCTGGACGTGGGCACCGGCGGTTACGCTTCCGAGATCAAGTCCCGCATCGTACAGGCGATCAGCGGCATTTCCGCCGAGATCACCTCGCAGTACGTCCTGCTCTACACCCCGGACATCGATCCGGAGGGCAAACCGAAGGACTTCCGGCGGATCAAGGTGGACATCCCGTCGCTGCCGGGCATCACGCCGCTGACGCGCGACGGCTATTATCCCAACCCGGTGCGCGCCGCGACGAAAACCGGCGGCCAGTAGACGCGAGGCGGGATGGCGCCCCGCCTGCCGGCGTTTGCACATGGCCGCCTGACGCTAAACCTACATCACCCCCCACCACCGCGGCCCCATCAACGCCACCACCAACCCCGCCAAGCCCAAAAACGTCCCGAACGGCAGCTCGTATTCCGATAGCTTCTTCCCCGCCGCCTTGATGTAGACAACTCCCAGCACCGACCCGGCCAGCGAACCGATCAGCATGGTCATCATCGCCCCCGTCAGTCCCAAGAAGCTCCCCACCATCGCGATCAGCTTGACATCGCCGAACCCCAGCATTTCCTTGCCGCGCAGCTTGCTCCAGGCCGCCGCCCCGCCCCATAACACCAGCGCCGGCGCGGCCGCTCCCAGAACCGACTCCGCCACCCAATCCACCCTGCCGCTCAATGCCAGGTTCTTATGGAACAACAGCCCCAGGCCCCACGTCGCGGCATTCGCCATGATGTCCGGCACTTTCACGAACAGCGCGAACGCGAACCCCAGGCACATTCCGCCCTTGGTGAACTGGTCCGGAAGCAAGCGTTTTTCCAGGTCGCAAAACGTCAGCGCCACCAGGATCGACGTGAATACGCACATCTTCGCCGCCTCCATGGTGGCGCCCAGTTTCCACACGAACCAGAACCACAGCAGCCCCGTCAGCAGTTCCACCGCCGGATAGCGCAGCGAAATGTGGCGATGGCAATGACGGCACCGCCCGCCCAGCAGGATGTAACTCAGCACCGGGATGTTGTCGTACCACGCAATCGTCCGGCGGCAGCGCACGCAGTGCGACCGCGGCTTCACTACCGACCGGCCCCGCGGCCAGCGGTGGATGCACACATTCAAAAAACTGCCAATCAGCAGTCCGAATACCAGGGCTGGAATCGCCGTCATCGCGTTGGTCACGATGTCACCTGCCGGTAAACTTCCATAGTCTCGCGGACCATCCGGTCCACGGTGAAACGCTCGCTTACGGTCCGCCGCGCCGCCTGTCCGAGGCTGCGCGCCCATTCGGGATTGGCGATCAGTTCGCGGACCGCCTCCCCGATGGCATAAGGCGAATTCTCCACCAGCAATCCATTGACGCGATGTTCGATCACTTCCTTGAGTCCCCCTTCGTTGCTCGCCACCACCGGCACCGCCGCCGACATGGCCAGCAACACGGCCGATCCCAAGCCCTCGCTATAGGTGATGTACACGAACACGCCCGCCGTCCTCAGGTCCTCTTCCAGATTGTCGGACATATACAGCGGAAACTCCCCCAGTTCCGCCGCCCAATCCGCCATGGCATAGCCCTTGAGCGGATCGCCGATGTCCGCCGGCGCCACAATCCGCGTTCCTTGGGACGGCGGGAGCAGCGGTACGCCGTCGTACACCACGGCGACTTTGCCGGCCGGCGCCGCGCCGCCCTCCACCAGCACCTGCTTCACGTGTTCGCTCACCGCGACAAACCGGCTGGCCCGCCAGTACTTCCAACGCGAGCCCATCCCCGCACGGACGCCGAACGCCACCCGCCGCGCCACCACCAGCGGGGCGCCGCCCGCCACCGCCGCCATGGTGTGCGAGCGCGCGTCGTGCGCATGCACCACGTCGTGACGCCGCGCCAGCACCGCGAGATGCGGCCAGGTGAGCGCCGTCACGCGCAGCCGCCGCCTGCGAGCCGCTTCCAGCAACGGGCCGTCCCGGCGCGCCAGCAGCGTCGATTCCACGCCCTCCGCACTAAGCCCCTCGATCAACCGGAGCACTTGCCACTGGCCTCCGCGCATCTCCTTGCCGGCATCCAGGTGAAGAACCCGCATCAGCTCATGTTTCTCGTTTTGGAGTACTTCAAAAAGGTGTAGAACGCCGCCATGTAGGCGATGATCAACCCTTCCAGCCCGTCCTGAAATCCCCGCTGAAAGAAGTAACTTTTCACGAACGTCCACGGCGGATGGAAGAGTATCCGCGCCAGAGAAACCTCCTCCTTGCGCGCCACCAGTTCCTGCGCCGCCAGCGTGGTGTAGCGGTCCATGGTCTTCACGTGCTCCGCCAGCGACTCGCAGGTGAAGTGCAGGATGTTGCTCTCCAGGTGTCCCACCCGCCCATCCACGTGGACGCTCTCGTGCACGAAATCGCCCACCCACTTTCCCTTGGATCGCTGGTACAGCCGCACTTTGCGATCGGGATACCAGCCCGAATGCAGAATCCACCGCCCCAGGTAGTTGGCCATGCGCGGCATGGTGTATCCGTCGAAGCGCGGCCCGTCTTTTTTCAGCGCCAGGATCTCGGCCTCCAGCGACTCGCTCAAGGCTTCGTCGGCGTCCAGCGACAGGATCCAGTCGTGGGTGGCCTGCTCCGCCGCCCAGTTCTTCTGGCCGGCGTACCCGCGCCAGCCCGCTTCGATCACCCGCGCGCCCAACTTCTCCGCCAGCTCCACCGTGCGGTCGGTCGACCCGCTATCGAGGATCAGGATTTCGTCGCAGCACCGCAGGCTTTCCACCGCCCGCGCGATGTTGCGCTCCTCGTTGACCGTGATGATGGTGGCGGTGATTTTCATATCCTGTTGTCGAACATTAGACCGGCCGACCCATTACAGGCCCCCGGTGGTTATTGGCGAATAGATGAAGCACAGGAGAAACAAGGCCACCGAAACCCAGCCCAGTTTCCGCCGGCCGGGAGTCAGCGCGGTGTTATCGTACACCACCGGGTGCCGGCGGCCCAGCCACAACAGCACCGCCGCCCACAACACCCATCCGTGCCAGAAGAAGCCCAGGGGCAGGATCAGCAGGCACACCGCCTTGGAAATGGTCCGATGGCGGTTCGGAAAAAAGGAATAGAGGATGTGCCCGCCATCCAGTTGTCCCACGGGCAGCAGGTTCATGGCCGTGGCGAACATGCCCACCCAGGCCGCGCGCGCTACCGGGTGCAGGCAGATGTCGGCCGAATGCGTCCCCGGAAAAATCGCCCGCTCCAGCAGCCACTGCAAGGCCGGCACGCCGAACTGCGCGGTCCCCTGGTGCGCGACGCCCGGAATCACCTTGGAGAACGCCAGCCCGATGGCGAGCATCGGCGCCAGCAGCACAAAACCCGCCAGCGGACCCGAAACCCCGATGTCGAACAGAACCAGCTTGGAATAGATCTGCGAGCGCACCCGGATGAACGCCCCGAACGTACCCAGCATCGGCGACGGCACGAAATAAGGCGGGCTCGCATCCACGCCGTGGAGCAGCGCCGTCAGATAGTGCCCGAGTTCGTGCGCCAGCAGAATCCCCAGCAGCGTCAAGGAAAACGGAAGCCCCTGCCACAGCAGCCCGGGCTGCCGCCACACCCACACGTACATGTCCAGGCTGTGCGCCAGGTCGAACGCGTGGTTGCGGTCGAAGTCCATCTGCATGGCCGCGCCGACGATGGTGGTGGAAAGGAGGGTGAGCCCAAACAGCAGGAAGTGCAGCCAATACCGCTCGCGCGGAGGTGCGGCCGGCAACGGGCAGGCATCGTTCCCTCCGCTTACGGCGTAGGACGAGTAGAGCTCGGGCGAAAGATCCGGGGAAGACACAATGGATCGCTGCAAGCGGCGTTATTGCAGCGTTTGCAGCTCCTTGCCGGGTTTAAAGCGCACCGCCTTCCCGGGAGGAATGGAGACCTCGGCACCGGTGCGTGGATTGCGCCCGATTCCGGTCTTCCGCGGTTTCACATTGAAGACGCCAAAGCCGCGCAACTCGATACGGTCGCCCTGCTCCAGCGCTTTCTTCATCGATTCAAACACGGTCTCCACCGCCATCTCGGCCTTGGTCTTCGTGATGCCGGTGCGGTTGACGACCTCATTGATGATATCGAGCTTGATCAAAACTGCCTCCTTCAGAATGTCCGGGCACGGGCGGAGTCTGCCTCCCGCATCAGTCAACCTTATGATAGGATTGAATTTAATCTCATGTCAAGCGAGGGGTCGCGGGGGCGTGTGGTGCCCATCGCCAGCGAGGAATTCCGCCGGGCCTGCGGGCGCTTCGCCACCGGTGTCGCGGTGGCCACCGTTCTCGACCCCCAGGGCCGTCCTCATGGCATCACAATTAACTCCTTTAGTTCCGTATCGTTAGCGCCGCCGCTGGTGCTCATTTGCCTGGGCCGGAACGTCACCGTCATCGACGCCTTCCGGGCTGCGGAATTCTTCGGAATCAACGTCTTAGCCGCCGATCAGCGGGAGATTTCCGACCGCTTCGCCCGCAAGGGCCTCGACCGATTCGCCAATATTTCCTGGCACCGCGGCAAAACCACGGCGCCGCTCCTCGCCGGCGCCCTCGCCACGCTGGAATGCGCCATCCGCCAGCGCATTCCCAGCGGCGATCACGAAATCCTCGTGGGCGAAGTCGTCCACACCCACGTCAACGATGGCTCCCCGCTGCTCTTCTACGCCAGCGGCTATCGGAAACTGCAATGAAAACCTGGAAACCTGGGGACAGACGGAACGTTTCCCGGTTTTCCCGGAGCCTTGCGCAGAAACCCGGAAACGTTCCGTCTGTCCCCAGGTTTTCCGACAGGTAATCCCATGACCAATCCTCTCTCTTTCCTTCAAGACCAGATCGATCAATGGAAACAGGAGGGCACCTACCAGCGATTGCGGGTGCTCGAATCCGAAAGCGCGGCTGAATCGCGTTTCGACGGCAAACAGGTCATCAACCTCGCCTCCAACAACTACCTGGGACTGACCACCCACCCCAAACTTCGCGAAGCGGCGCTCGACGCCATCCGCAAGTTCGGCGTCGGCTCGGGCGCCGTGCGCACCATCTCCGGCACCATGACGCTTCACATCGAGCTTGAAGAACGCATCGCCCGCTTCAAGAACGTGGAGGCCTGCGTGGTCTTCCAATCCGGCTTCGCCGCCAATGCCGGCACGGTTGCCGCCATCCTCGCTCCCGAAGATCACATCGTCTCCGACGAGCTGAACCACGCCAGCATCATCGACGGCTGCCGTCTCTCCAAAGCCAAGATCCACGTCTTCCCCCATAAGGACGTGGCCGCCGCCGGGCGCATCCTGGCCGAGCTCGCCGGCGTCCCCGGCCGCAAATTGCTCATCAGCGACGGCGTCTTTTCCATGGATGGCGACATCGGCCCGCTCCCCGGCCTGGTGGAAGCCGCGGAGACGTACGGCGCCATCATGATGGTCGACGATGCTCACTCCTCCGGCGTCCTGGGCCGCAACGGCCGCGGCACCATCGATCACTTCGGCCTCCACGGACGCGTCCACATCCAGGTGGGCACGCTCTCGAAAGCCATCGGCGTCCTGGGCGGATACGTCTGCGGCAGCCGCGACCTCATCGAATTCCTTTACCACCGCGCCCGCCCGTTCCTGTTCTCGACTTCGCACCCGCCCGCCGTGGCCGCCGCCTGTCTGGCCGCCTTCGACGTGCTGGAGCGGGAGCCCGAGCGCATCGAAGCACTCTGGACTAACGCGCGTTATTTCAAGCAGGGCCTGGCCAACGCCGGCTTCAACACCGGCATCAGCGAAACGCCGATCACGCCCGTGATCGTGGGCGATGCCAAGCTTGCCTTCGAGCTGTCGCGCGCGCTGTTCGAGGAAGGCGTGCTCGCGACCGGCATCGGCTTCCCGACCGTCGCCAAAGGGAAAGCGCGGGTACGAACGATCGTCACCGCGACACATACCAAGGATGAGTTGGATCGTGCGCTGGAGGTGTTTCGGAAGGTCGGGAAGCAGTTAGGTATGTTAGCCGCGTAGACGATGTCCCGTTGGCGCTAGGATGGAAGCGGCATGAAATTCGCGGTCAGCATCTATCTGGACGAAGACGGCGTCTACATGGCCCAATGCCCCTCGATCCCGGGCTGCGTCAGCCAGGGGCAGACAGAGGCCGAGGCCGAATCGAACATCGCCGACGCAATTCGCGAGTGCCTGGCCGTCCGGGCCGACCTCGGCATGCCGTTGACCGTCACCACGCGCGAAGTCGAAGTGCCGGTCTGATGTCCGCCGTCCCGCTGCTCCGGCCTCGCGAGGTCGTGCGCGCTCTCGCGACACTCTCGGTTCCCGATCATGCACAGGTTGCCCGCGGGACCCTGCGGACGTTGATCGCCAAGGCCGGCTTGACCGTCGAAGACTTCCTGGCAGCAGTTCGATGAAGCGACACTCCCCATCCGTTCGAGCAAGTTGTCAATTAGATTAGGGCATTACGCTGCGCGTCAGCGACGGCAATTCCGTCACCTGCCCGGTAGTCACTACGGTGGACAGAGACTGGGTTTCCCGGGTCGCTCCCAGGGAGTTTTCCGCAACCGCGGCTGCGGGCGTTGCGGCGCCGGCCCCCATCTTCGCGTCCACCGTGGCCGGCGAACCGGCCGCCACCGTGACTCTCTGCTTGAAGGCGGATAAACCCTGAGCCGTAATCGTTACTTCGTAGTTCCCCGGCGTGACGTTGGGAATCAGATACGTTCCTTCCCCGGTTCCCTCGGTGGAGCGGATCGTTCCCGTATCCAGATTCTTTGCGCTGATGGCCGCCTTCGGCACCGCGGCTCCGGAGGCATTCCGCACCGTGCCGGCGATCCGCACGGTTTCCGCCTGGGCCCAAATCAGCAGAGCGGTCACGAGCAGTCCCAACAGAAACGCCAATGGCGTGTTCCGCGGGCCCCATCCGGTCCGAGGTACTGCCCGATCCAACGCTCCTTCAATTGTCTTCTATGGCTCTCCGTTCCAAGTCGTGCTTCGAACCCTGCGCCAGACACAGTTCTTCCCAGTTGAGTTTCGAACTTCCCCCGTACTTGCTTTACCAAATCCATCGCCGCCCGCAACCCATTGGATTAAATGACTTCTTTGTGTGAACCCAACGATCTTCCGCGGCCAAGGCACCTGGGGAAATCCCGAGAAGGGCCGCTCGAAGGGTCCGGCCGCACTCGTAACCATAATGACATCAGTCTGTTAGTACTACCAGGTCATAAAGAGCGGGCCTCCCGAAATTCTCGATGGCTTCTGTCAGCGGCGGCCTGCGTCAGCGCGACGAGTCGTCAGTCGGCGAGAGCGCGAGCGGTGGAGTAGCGGCGGCCTACGAGTTACTCTGCGCGGGCGCCGCTCGCAAGCAGCCGGTTGCGGCGATGATGGCAGCTTTCCGCGGTGGTTTTGCCCGCGTCTCCCGCGCCGGATCTTGGAAGACCGGCGTCGCGCTCTCTGCCATGTGCTTGAAGACCGGAAGAAACCGGCGGCCGGCGCGGTATCGCCGTGGACAAGCCCAGCAAAGTCGAGTTGCGCGCGGGCGCTTTGGCGCACCGAAGGACCCTCACACCGCCAAAGTTGCGTCGAGGAAGTCGAGGTTGAGGCCGACGCTCATCCCGGAGACAACCCGCAATACGGACAGTGCGGCAGTTGCCTCGGCAACAGACGCGCCAGAACGATGCGCAGCGTGGCGATCGAGTGTGGGTTATGCCGCTCCCGACGGACCCGGCGACCCGCGCGGGCGGAAGTCCGCCGCCGGCCTGGGGGCAACGAATCCAAGATTACCGGCGCGGGCGGAGGGAGAAAAACGGTTCCGCTCGGCCACCAGGAACCCATAAGCCGCGATGCACAGTGTGGCGTGATGGTGGAACCCGCGCCAGTTGCGGCCTTCGAAGTGCCCCAGCCCTAACTCTTGTTTCAGCTCCTCGTAGTCCCGCTCGATGATCCAGCGGTGCTTTGCCACCTTGATCAGACCCTTGAGTTTGGTCGTGGACGGCAGCGTCGACACCCAATACTTGGTGGGTTCCGTCTCCCCTCGCGGCCACTCGATCAGCAACCATTCCTCACCGTGCGATTCCGCTTTCTGGTAGTCCCGATGAGCCGGGCGCACTCGAACGGCGGCAAAGCGGGATCGCAACTTCCGCTCCCCGGCTTCGCGCCGCGCGATTTCCCGGAAGGTGCCGGAGGGCAAACTCATCGCCAACTGCTTTACTGAGACGGGTTGATGGTTCGTGGTTCGCTGCAATAGCCGGGGAGGTCGTCCCCTTCTTCCTCGTGGTTTGGCTGGCAGAGGCTGTTGGCCCGGTTCCCAGACCGTCATCGTGCTTTGCACGCCCACAACATATGGCAGGCCCAGTGCGGTGAGTCCGTCGCGAAATTCGGTGTTGATGCCATAGGCCGCGTCGGCCAGCACGACTCCCCGATCCACCTTTGCCGCCAGCGCCGCGTGGATCTGGTCCAGTGCGATTTCCGGCTGGGTCTGAAAGCCAACCTCTTTGGGTACTTCCGTCTTTTCCCGCCGCTCGGCGTCCACGGCCCATTCCTTCGGCAGGTACAAGCGATAGCCCACCGGCAGACTGGCATTCCATGTCGCCACCGACAAGCTCACCGCCACCCGGCAGTTGTCTGGTTTCCCTACTTGTCCGCAGTATTGGCGCGCAACTCCCACCGAATGCGTGCCCTTCTTTGGAAAGCCGGTGTCATCCACGATCCAGGCGACCACCGGCCCATGCTGCTGCATCGCGGGCAATACCTGCATGCGCACCCGATCGAGTAGTACTTCGTCGCTCCAGGGCGCCTTGGCCACCACATGGTGCAGGGACTGGCGCATCGGCTGGACGTTCTCAGGATTTAGGCGGACCGCCATCGGCTCGATGCTCTTGCGTTCCCCGGGCAGCAGCAGGCCCCGGCAGTAGTTCTTCAGCGGCACGTGCCGGTCTTGGTGCCCCGCGGCGGTCGCCAGGCCGTCCATGTATGCCGCGAAGCGTTTCTCTTGTGGGCCTGGCGCGGAGAGGCGCGATCCCACGAAACAATTCTACATCAGAATGTTCTTTTATGACCTAGTAATACAAGCGAGACAAGGAGCCGGCGTGGGTAGGCCCGTGCGCCCAATCGCATCGGGTGACCCGGTGTCAACCGAGCTTGCGCTCGTACGGATCGTGCGGGCCGATCCGGATTCACACCAGCCCGTCCTCCGCCTCAACCGCTACCGCCCGGTGGCTGCGTCCGACTCGCGCCGACCAGTACACTGGCCGGAATTCTTGAGACGAACGCCGGGGTGCCGCGGATCGCTCTCCATGAGGTCGAAAGCGCTTCTTGCCGCCTTCTGTATCGCCGGGTCGAGCGAGCCGAATGCCTCCCAAAACGCCGGCGCGGCGTAATGCTTCAAAGCGGAGTCGAGTTGCCTTCCCGATGGTCGCGCAGCGCCTTCTCCGCAAGCGCGTCCCACTTGCCGGCGGCAACTTCAGCCTCGAACCTTTCGTTCCACGTCCGGTCCTCGTACTCATCCAGCCAAGCCCGTAACTCACGCAGTTCGGCTCCGGAAAGGGCGCGCATCTGCTCCGCAATTTCCTGAACTCGGCTCACCGTGCCTCCTCTCCGAGGGTAGCCGATTCCGGCGCGCCTGGCGCGACGGCTGCCTCCGGATCCCCTTCGGACTTCGCCCGCAATGTCCCGTCGGAAGAAATCGTCCCGCCGCCGTTCCATGAGCGCCACCGGAACACTCGGCCAGCAGGGCAATGAGCCTGCATTCGACCCACTGCCGGCGCCCCGCCGGGCCGGAAAGCATATTCCAATCCAAGGATGATCCTGAAATGCAGTATCGTTTCTAATACAAGATGATCCTGAAATCGATACACGTGTGCTGGGTGGTCCTCCTATGAGTTTTGATCGCTCGGGGCCGACCAGCGGAAGGCTGGAGGTGGCTGCAAGCGGCGATGGGTTTGGCCTTTGCATTTGCCCCCTTTCCCTTCTCAACAGCAAGTCTTCGGAACGGCCCGGAGCTGTCCAGGGCGCGCGGTTTGGGCGCGGTGGAGGAAAATCTTTTCCGGGGTTGAAAAGATTTTCCTCCGCTCCCCCTGGACAGCGAGGACCGTTCTGAAAGGTCGAGGTGAAGGGAAAGGGGGCGGGGGTCTCAGGGGGTGTCCCCCTGGCGGGGGTCCGGGGCAGAGCCCCGCGCACCTTACCGCGCGCGCAGTTGGCGCGCGGTATAGAAAATTGCCCACTTCCCAGGATGGTGGCCCGTCGGGCGTAGGAACGGCGCCCGCGCTTGAAGTCCCCTTGCCCCGCTCGGTATCGAAGACGCCATCTCCGCCAAGGTATTAACATCGCGGCGCCTCCGGCGATTCCCACTTGCAGCGACGCAAGAGTTCCGCCTTGGCGGACATCATGCGCCGCGCCGCTTCAGTGTCGCTGACGGCGTAGGCCAACTGGTCCAACAGTTCCCACCGCAGGTCGTCTTTCAGATACCGATGTCCGTCGGGCAGCGACCGGAGTTTCTCGTAAGGCGTGACATAATCCTCAGCGGCATAGTGGCGCTGCCGTCGGCCGCGGCTGTCGTAGCGAACTTGTGCGAAGCCGCACGGCCGATGGTAGTTCAGGTAAGGGTTGAGTTGCGCCGTATAAAAGCGCTGAATGGAATCGGCGTGCTCGCTGGGAATGTGCCCATACCCCAGATGTTTGCGCACGATGGCTCCATTCTTTCCCTCCACCAAAGCATTGTCCGAACTGCGGCTGGGGCGCGACCGAGTGAACTCCACCCCATGTTTCTTCAGCAGTTGGTACAGGGGGTGATTGACAAATTCCGAACCGTTGTCGGCATGCAGCTCTATCACGCGAAATGGAAACTGGTGGAGCATGGCTTGCAACACTGGTAACAGATGCTGCTCGGTAATGCGCTCGATGCAGCCCAGTACCTCCCATTGCGTCACCTCGTCGATAGCATTGAGATGATACACTCCCTTGGCTCCGTCCCAATCCCCTTGATGCACGGTATCGATCCGCAAGTATCCTGGGGCGCCTTGGGGATTCGGACGGCGGCGCTCGCCGATCGCAATCCCCGACGGCTTGGTCTGCGTAAACTCGGCCGCCCGCTGCCGGTATCCCACACTGTGGCGCAAATTGTAGAGATGCGACACGGAGATCTCCGCCAGGTTGGCATACTCGCGCTTGCCGAAGACCTGCCATTCCCGCTGCATAATCCTCCGTGTCGCCGGCCCGCTGAGTTGCTGGTGGGCTCGATCCACCTCGATCAGCAATTCCAAATCCCTCACCCTATACCTGACTGGAAATTTCCGTCGAGACGGGCTCTGCACCGGAATCTCGCCATCGGCATGGTATCGCCGGATCAAGCGGGTGATTTGCGGCATGCTCAAGCCGCTCAGCTTACTGAGCAGGGCTCTCACCTCACCGCGCTGTTTCTTCCGCAACGTGAAGTACTCCCGCTCGACCAGCGTGGCCGCGACCCACTCGTACACCTCCCGTCGGCCTTGGCCGACAAAATCGATCTCCGTGCTGGCTTTGAGAAAATCGTCGATCCGCTCGGTCGCCAGCGCTTCCGTATTCTTCATCTGAATTCGCATCCACCTCACAGCGTGGCAGGGTTGCGATTTCAGGATCACTCTGCATTGGAAACGATCTCGATTTCAGGATCATCTTGTATTGGACAATTCGGTAGTGCTTGAAATGTGCGTTGACCATCCGACGCTATCGAAGGAGCAGAACAAGCGCGCCGACTAGCGTTAGCGCGACCCAAGCCACCACAATGATTTTAATGGTCCTAATGGAAGCGTCGATGGATCGTAGATGGAGTACAATTTCGGAGTCTGCTCGTGGAGTCGGTCGTGGGGCCATTGAGCCGACGAACGCATATCCGCAGTCGCACTGCTCCGCATTTGGCGGATTCTCAAGTTTGCATAGCGGGCATTTCACGGCAGTAGATCATAGCGGGCATCGTCAATGAAATCCACGCTAGCGCAGCCCGTGAGAACCCACTATCAGACATGAAAGGTCAAGTAGAGAATGCCCCTCCCTGTAGAGATTTTGGTGTTCAGCTATTTGCTGTGCGGTAGCCTTCTTTTGGGCGGATCGTTCGTCGCGGCTTGGGTGAAGGACCGTTTTGGAAGCTGGGTGTTGGGGACAGGCGCAGTTCTCCTGTTGATGCTTTCGGGGTTCCTATTCAAAGTGGCCAGCGATGACGACAAAGCTGCCGCTAAGCACGCCGTTGTATTTGTATGCGCCATCAGTTGTATACTGCTTTTCGGTCATTCCTTGATAGCGTACCATCACGGAAACCTCAAATCCGCCGCTAGAAAGAAGGGGGAGGCGTTCCGGCGGCAGTGTGAGTGGTGTCAACAGCAGACTTCCCGGTGTGTGCGTCCCAGAGTACCACGGCCAGTCGATGGGTGGTTTTGTCGCGAACAGAGAGGTAGGCTATGGAAATGGCCAAGCCGAGCCGAGCGGAGCGAAAACGCATCAAGGCAAGGGCCACCCCCGCACTGCCAGCCAAAACGGAGTCCCAGCACGATATCGAGACTCACGAGGCCCCAGCCAACTACAAGACCATTCCTGCAATCCCTGAGAGTGGCATTCGACTTTCTCGTAAGGAGGTCGCGGTGACAATCGGGGCGACGGCCTTAGCTTTGGGGGGTCTTAGGGCCGACGATCCCTGGGTGACTACGCCGATGCTCGTCATTTCCTGGGCTGCATTTATTTACCTATGTGTTGCTCATACTGGAAAATGGTATTCAAGGGGCGGGGTTGGCCTCTCCATAACGATTACCTTGGCACTGATCGGACTGCGAATCTATCGACCCGTAAATCTTTCAGGTGACGGAGCGAAGATCGAGGTTACCAGTGTTACTGGCGTAAATCTTCGATCAGAGCTAGGGAGGGGGTTTGGACTCAATATCACTTTTACAAATAAAGGGAATAGGGCGGCCCAGAACGTGCTTCATAAATGTGAATTAGTCGCGATGAATGGCCCAATGTCGGCAGACGAAGAAATGAAGTACATGGATGCCGTGGGGTCTGATCCCTTTGTTCCCACTGCACAGTGGATGGCAAACGAAATGCAGCCCGGAGATCAAAGCTTCTTTTCTTGCCCTGAGGAAGACAAGCCGCTGCTCGAAATGGAACCTCTATCGCAACTTGTTCTTCAGGGGCATGGAGAGCGCTTATACGCTTTTGTAACGTACAAGTATACTGACGCATTAGTTCCCGCCAATAAAGTTAGGGTAAGCGAATTCTGCGGATTTTTCCGGGGAACATTTGACGTATGGCATAATTGCGGGCGCAATCGAATTTTTTTGGCAACAGCCGCGCCGACATCGGTTACGCCAGCAACTCAGCCACATCCCACACATGATCGGTGAGGTTGGACCTTATGGCGGGTAGCGCGCTATTTATGTGTGCCTCTGATTTTCTCGCTTTATTCCAGTTGGCTCTGGTATATCCAACCGATAAGCGGCTGGCCATTTTTCTTCAAGGATGAAACCTGCACTAGAGCCGCGCCAGCGCCCGCGATTGTCCGCATACCAAGCAACTCGACGGCGGTTCCCTTCGGCAGATCTCGGTATTCCCCTGCCTGCTCGTATTGCCTGAGGTTTTCCGCATAGGTGGCAAGTTCCCTGCGGTTGAATTGCTGGCCGTTCCGCCCGTCGCGGATGTCTGCTTTGATCTGGTCAACCACAACGATGGCGCGGAATGCAAGTTCTGAATTCGGCGGAGCGTCTATTGTTCCATTGGGAAGCAAGGCAGGTCCGAGCGCAAGCCTTGCGTGTTCCGTGTGGCACGGTAAAGGCGATGGTAATATGCTTGAATTCGGGACGGCTAAAGTGGCGCTGGTGGCATTGCGATCCGGCAGCGGTGTGGCGTGATCGCTCGTATCACAGCTAGATGCAATCATTAAGGCTACAAGAAGCGGGATCAGACAGTAGACAATGGTAGGCTTCGGCATAAGGCTCATCTCCTGCTCATGCGCGGCAGAATAGCATGTAGCTAACGTGTCGGGGGCAGATACGTCTTCGTTTCAAGAACCTCGTCCACAGCAGTCTCCATCGAAGCGACGATTCTCCACAAGAGTTTGTAGCCAAACATTGCACTGACCGCACGGCTACCAGTTATGGAGTGACCGTAAAGCTGAATTTTCTCGTTTTCGACGATACCATCCGTACGAAGCTCGTCCAGGATTTTCGGGGCCGTCGAACTGTCCATTCCTTTTGGGAGGACTGTATAGTGGTCCCCAGATTTCAGACCAGGCAATAAGCTAAGATTTCGGCGGAGTCGTTGACAAGGAGAGGTCGATGACGACGACGAGGAAACAGTACAGCCCGAAGTT
>Ga0326728_10013203_pt1 | contig 18019 bp, 12 predicted proteins | sample MB3enrmetagenome_FD_207602 | JGI IMG/M metagenome (GOLD analysis project Ga0326728, IMG submission 207602) | Lab enriched peat soil microbial communities from McLean, Ithaca, NY, United States - MB31MN | ecosystem: Environmental > Terrestrial > Soil > Wetlands > Peat | place: USA: New York... | reverse complement strand
ATTGACCGTCGAGTACAGGAACATAAAAGAGATAAACGTGACATAGGCATAAACAAGTTTTCCTGAATCCGCAAAAGCCGGCGTCGAAAACGCGAGCACCGCGGAAACCGCCAGCGGAACGGCTCCCCATAATATATAGGGCCTGAATTTGCCCCACCGGCTTTTGGTACGGTCCGCCATCATCCCGATCACCACGTCAAAAATGGCATCCGACACCCGGGAGATGAAGAACATTACGCCGGCGGCCTTTGCCGTCAGGCCGAACACATCCGTGTAGAAGTACAGCAGATATACCATTATCGTCTGCCAGAACAGTACCGACGCCAAATCACCGAACCCGTAGCCGATTTTCTCTCTTAACGGGAGTTTCTGGATTCCGTTGCTCATGGGTTTCTCGCTGGTTTCATGGGTTCGTTCGTTGACGTTTGCTGCTCGCCGCCAATGCCCAAGCTGAGGGGGAAGGAAACTTCGACGTCGCTGTTGGCGCGGGCATGCATGTTCCGGATGATAAACTCAGCCGGCGCGGGATAGTCAAGCGCCTTTCGCCGGGATGCGCCCTCGTTTAAACTTTGGGCTTGAAGAAAATGGGGGGTTTTCCCAGCATCCCATCATGTTACTGAATCATCCGGTGCTGATCCGCACTCTGCTTGAAGCCGCGTGCGCCACCGCCCGCCATCGTGTTCCTCCATGAAATTCCACGCAGTTGACGTTGCCATCATCATCGGCTATTTCGCCGTGGTCATTATCATCGGCCTTTGGGTTTCCCGGCGCGGCTCCAAGGATATGGACTCATATTTTCTCGGCGGCAAGGCCCTGCCCTGGTACATGCTCGGGGTTTCGAATGCATCGGGCATGTTCGATGTCACCGGCACAATGTGGCTGGTTTCCATCTTGTTTGTTTATGGCCTGAAAAGCCTGTGGCTGCCGTGGATTTGGCCCACTTTCAACCAGATTTTCCTCATGATGTTCGTGAGCCAGTGGCTGCGGCGTTCCAATGTGATGACAGGCGCGGAATGGATTCAGACCCGCTTCGGCCGTGACACCGGCGCGAATTTGGCTCATTTAAGCGTGGTCATTTTTGCGCTGGTCAACGTGATCGGCCTGCTGGCCTATCTCTTCAAAGGCATCGGCAAATTCGCTGTGGTGATGCTGCCGTGGCGGTTTCCGTGGGGGGCCAGCCCCATTTTCAGCGATGAGAACACTTACGCAGTCATTATTCTGGGTCTGACTTCGCTCTATGTGATCAAAGGCGGCATGGTGAGCGTGGTGATCACGGAAGTGATGCAGTTTGCGATTCTGACCGTCACCGCCCTGGTCATCGGCTGCGTCGCCATCTACAGGGTTTCGCCGGACATGTTTGCGCACTCAATTCCAGCCGGATGGATGAACCCGTTTTTTGGGTGGAAACTTGGACTCGATTGGACGGGGATTTTCGACAAGGTCAACGACGCCATCAAGACGGACGGCAACGGGTTTTTCATGATCATTTTCGGCATGATGTTCTTCAAGGGCGTGCTGGCGAGTCTGGCCGGACCGGCCCCGAACTATGACATGCAGCGCATTCTGGCCACGCGCAGCCCGCGCGAGGCGGCCCTGATGAGCGGCATGGTCAATGTGGTGCTTTTCTTTCCCCGCTATTTGATGATTGCCGGCATTACGGTGCTGGCCCTGGCGTTTTGCATGCCGCAGTTGCAGGCCATGGACAAACCCGATTTTGAGAAGCTGCTCCCCATCGTTTTGACCCAGTACGTGCCGGTGGGCGTGGTCGGTTTTCTTCTCGCCGGTTTGATGGCGGCATTCATGTCAAACTTCGCCGCCACTCTCAACGCCGCGCCGGCTTATGTCGTAAACGATATCTACAAGCGATATATCAACAGCCACGCCTCAGGGAAAAGGGAGGTTCTCTACAGCCGGATCGTTTCCCTGGCATTCCTGGCCGTTGGCATCCTCTTTGGCCTCCTGACCACCAGCATTACAGAAGTCATGATGTGGCTGGTCGGCGGCCTATACGGCGGATACGTCCTGGCCAACATGCTCAAGTGGTATTGGTGGCGTTTTAACGGATACGGTTATTTCTGGGGCATGCTTTCCGGCATGTTGAGCGCGATGTTCATTCCGGAATCCCCTGTTTTTCCCGGCTTTGCCAAAATGTATTTGGGCCACAGTGTTGCCAACACCCTGTACCTGTTCCCGATAATTCTGGCGGCGTCCGTTATTGGCTGCGTCCTCGGCACTTTTCTGACCAAGCCGGAGGACGACGCCATTTTGATGCATTTTTACAAGTCGGTCAATCCGTGGGGCGCGTGGGGGCCGATCCGGGAGAAAGTCATGAAGGCAGACCCCAACTTCAAACCGAACCCTGATTTCTGGCGGGACACGATCAACGTGATCGTCGGCATTGTCTGGCAACTCTCGCTCACGGCGCTGCCGATTTACATCGTTTTGCGGGATTGGAATTGGACGGGCGGGATTTTGATCGTGCTTGTCATCACCTCCATATTCATTAAATTCAACTGGTACGACAGGTTGGAAAAAGAGCCAGTCAAGAACTAATTTTGGATCCTTTTATGAAGCTTGTTTTGTTGCTCGCGCTGGCATTCCTGGTCTGGCCCGGGATTGTGACGCTGCCCGCCGCATCCGTGCTGCGGGATTTTGTCACCGTGCGCGGCGATCAATTGATGGCAGGCGGCAAACCGTTCCGGTTTATTTCCTTCAACGTTCCCAATCTTCAATTGATCGAAGACTACATGGTCTTCACCGGGACAAATCCCTGGCGTTTGCCGGACCAGTTTGAATTGACGGACGCGCTCTCCACCGTCCGGCAGATGGGGGGGACGGTGGTGCGGACTTACGTCATTTCGGTGGCGCGGCCGACCGATCCCCCCGGAGCGCCCCGCCATGTCCTTGGCCCGGGCCAGTTCAATGAAGAGGCTTTTCGCGAACTGGATCTGGCCTTCCAGATCGCCAACGAGCAAGGCATCCGTCTCATCGTTCCTTTGGTGGACAACTGGGCCTGGCAAGGCGGGCGGGCGGAATACGCGGGGTTTCGCGGCAAAACCAGGGATGATTTTTGGACCGACCCGCAGCTCATCGCCGATTTTAAAGAAACCATCCGCTTCATCGTCACGCGCACCAACACCTGCACCGGAACGCTTTACTCCGATGACAAGGCGCTGCTTTGCTGGGAGACCGGCAATGAGTTGAGAACGCCGCCGGTGGCCTGGACGCGCGAAATCGCCGCCTGCATCAAGAGCTTCGATCACAATCACCTGGTCATGGATGGGACGGATGGCCGGAAGTTGCGGCCCGAATTGATCGCTCTGCCGGAGGTGGACATCGTGACGACGCATCATTATCCCAGCGTGCGCGGGACAACATTTGCCCAATCCATTCGCGCGAATTGGGAATTGGCCAAAGGCAAAAAGCCTTACATCGAGGGGGAGTTTGGTTTCGTGAGCACCGCCCAAATGAAGAAGACCATGCAAGCCATCATGGAAACCGGAATGTCAGGCGGTCTGCTGTGGAGCCTGCGCTTCCGAAACCGCGACGGCGGCTTCTACTGGCATGCCGAACCTGGATTGGGCGGCGACAAGTACAAGGGTTTCCACTGGCCCGGTTCAAGTCTCGGCGGGGCCTATGACGAATTGAATCTGATGGCCCTTGTCCGCAGCAACGCTTTTGCCATCCGCGGCATGACGCCGCCGCCCATCCCGGTCCCTGCGCCGCCGCATTTGCTGCCGATCCTGGACGCGGCGGCGATTTCCTGGCAAGGTTCCGTCGGCGCCGCCAGCTACGCGGTCGAACGGGCGCCAGAGGCCGCCGGGCCGTGGACAGTGGTTGGCGATAACATTGACGAGAGCTTTGTCCAATATCGTCCGCTCTTTGCGGATGAGTCCGTCCCGGGGGGCGATTGGTTTTATCGCGTTCGCGCCAGGAACGCGGCAGGCTCTTCCGAGCCATCCAATATCGCCGGTCCGGTCAAAGTCACCCGTGCGACACTCGTGGACGAACTGGCCGATCTTAAAAAGGTGAACGCCGTCAAAGGCAATGTCGTGATAAAAACGAACAAGAGCCGCCAGGCGAAGGAAGACGCGCATCGCGCAGCCGGAAATGCCGGCGACGCCCTGACCTACCAGATTCCCACACTCATCCAAGGCTTTCGTGTGTTCGCTTTCTTTCCCCATGATGTCGCGGACCTGAAATTCTCCGTCTCCGCCGACGGCCGGAATTATCAAGAGGTCAAGGCGGAGAAAAATGAGTGTTTTCAAGGCGCCGGAGATTATGATTACTGGAAGCCTGTGCTCTGCCACGCCGACCATATCGGCGCAGCCGGGAAGTTCCTGAGAATCGAGATGGCCGGGGAAACCCAGATTGGACGGGTGGAAATCATGTATGAATTGAGCAAAAATCAAACAGGCGCTGTTCCATGAACGCAAACGATCTGAAAAATTTCTCCCGCTCCGCGAGCGATCAATTGTTCGGGCACATTATTCCTTTTTGGTGCGGCCCGGCGGTGGACCAGGAGCAGGGCGGCTGGATGGGTTGGTTGTCCAACGACCTCAAGCCGGACCGCACCAAGCCGAAGGGCCTGATCGTCCATAGCCGGATCCTGTGGACCTTCTCCGCCGTCCATCGGGCGCGGCCGGAAAAGATTTTTAAAGAGATGGCTGACCGCGCGTTCGATTATCTGATGAGCCGGTTTTGGGATGCGCGCTTCGGCGGAGTGTTCTGGCAATTGAACGATGCCGGCCAGGTGCTGGACGATTCCAAGAAAATTTACGGCCAGGCGTTTTTCATTTACGCGCTGGCGGAATATCACCAGGCCTTCGGCGCGCCCGCGGCTTTGGCCAGGGCGATGGAAGTGTTCGAGCTGATCGAGAAGCACGCGCACGACCCCGCTCTCGGCGGCTACCTGGAAGTGCGGCGGCGCGACTGGTCCGAGGCCGGCCCAGACGCCCGGCTGAGCGACAAGGACATGAATGAGAAAAAATCCATGAATAATCACCTCCATGTTCTGGAAGCCTTCACCAATTTGCACCACGCCAACGGGAATGAGCGTGTCGGACAACGTTTGCGCGAACTCCTCCAACTGTTCGAGGAGCGCATTCTCGACGCCCGCACCGGGCACTTTAATCACTTTTTTGACGAGGCATGGAACGTCCGCTCGGACAGTTACACCTTCGGCCACGACATCGAGGGAAGCTGGCTGCTCTGCGAAGCCGCCGAAGAGCTGGCCGATGCCGCCTGGCGCAAGCGGACGGACGCAACCGCGTTGCGCATGGCTGAAGTGGCGCTCCGCGAGGGGATCCACGGCGACGGCGGATTGTGTTACGAGGGCAGGCATGGAAAAATAATTGACTACGGCAGGGAATGCTGGCCGCAGGCCGAGGCGGTCATCGGCTTTCTCAATGCTTTTCAAGTGTCCGGGGACGCGCGTTACTTTGCGGCCGCCCGGCGAGTCTGGGATTTTATTGATCAGCATCTGGTGGATCGCGTCCATGGCGACTGGTTTTGGCGCATCACGCCGGAGGGCCGCGTGGATGAGACTCTGCCCAAGATCAGCGAATGGAAAGGCCCGTATCACGCCTCGCGGGCGTGCCTGGAAACAATCCGCCGGCTCAACGCCATTTCATCTATTTAGCAATCAAATCAATCGAAAACACCCCCATACCACAATGAAAAGAATAGTTTTGATAGTAAACGGCGCGGCCTGCGCCAGCGTCATCATGCTCCTCTGCACGGCCTGTGTTTGCACGCATGGGCCGGAGAAGCCCGGGGCGCTCGCCCTGACACCGCAGATGGGCTGGAACAGTTGGAACAAATTTCAAGGCAGCGTGAGCGAGCAACTGATCCGCGAAACCGCCGACGCCATGGCCACCAACGGCATGAAAGAGGCGGGCTACCAATACGTCAACATAGATGATCTCTGGCAGGCGCAGCAGCGCGATGCCCGGGGAAATATTCTGGCTGATCCAACACGGTTCCCGTCCGGCATCAAAGCGCTGGCCGACTACGTCCATTCCAAGGGATTGAAGCTGGGCATCTATTCCGATGCGGGCGCGCACACTTGCGGCGGACGGCCCGGCAGCCGGGACCACGAAACACAGGACGCCCAGGCCTATGCGTCATGGGGAGTGGATTATCTCAAATACGACTGGTGCGACGTCGGGGACCTGAAAGCCCCCGCAGCCTACAAGAAAATGAGCGACGCCCTGCGCGCCACTGGACGCCCCATCCTTTTCAGTCTGTGCGAATGGGGCACTAGCAAGCCGTGGACTTGGGCCAAGGATGTCGGGCAGTCCTGGCGCACCACTGGCGATATTTTCGCCAAATTCGACGGCATAATCGATCACGGCGGCAAGTGGAAGGATTACGGCGTATTGCAAATCCTCGACATGCAGGCCGGCTTGCGCAAATACGCCGGTCCCGGCCACTGGAACGATCCCGACATGCTCGAAGTGGGCAATGGCATGTCCGAGAACGAGGACCGCGCGCACTTCACCCTGTGGTGCTTCCTGGATGCCCCGCTGATTTCGGGAAACGATCTGCGGCACATGAACCCGGAAACGCTGAAAATTCTGACGGACAAGGACATCATCGCGCTGAACCAGGACCCCCTTGGGATTGAGGCATTGAAGTATTCCGCTCAAGATGGCGTGGAAGTCTGGTTCAAGCCTTTGGCGCATGGCGCGTGGGCCATGTGTGTTCTTAATCGCAACAAGGAGCCCAGGCAGATCACCTTCGACTGGAGAAACGAGAAGGTCACGGATGATATTTCAAAGAGAAAAACAAAGTTCGACACCACCACCTACCGGGTGCGCGATCTGTGGAAGAAGCAGGATTTGGGGACGACGGAAACCCCCTTGAGCGCGGAAGTGCCGGGCCATGATGTGCTGGCCATCCGCCTGGACAAATAATAATGCCACTTCAAAAAACACGGGAATGAACAAAATCTCCTTCCAAAGCAAATTAAAACAACTCCAGCGGCAGCATGAACAACTGGTCAAACGCCGCAACCGCCCGCAGAAAAACGGAAACGGAATATTCGACCGCTATGAGTTTCCCGTGCTCACCGCCGAACATGCCCCGCTGTTCTGGCGTTATGATTTCAGCCACGCGGACAATCCGCATTTGCTGACCCGGCTGGGAATCAATTGCGCTTTCAATGTGGGCGCGATGGATTGGAACGGCCATGTTGTTTTGATGGCACGGGTTGAAGGCTGGGACCGCAAGTCGTTTTTCGCCGTCGCCGAAAGCAGGAACGGCGTGGATGGATTCCGTTTTTGGGATTACCCCGTTCGCATGCCCGAGTTGGAAGACAAGGAGACAAACCTTTACGATATGCGGCTGGTGCGCCACCAGGACGGATGGATTTACGGGCTGTTCTGCGCCGAGCGGCATGATGACTCCAAGCCGGGAGACCTTTCCGCCGCCATCGCCCGATGCGGCATCGCCCGGACCAAAGACCTCGTGAAATGGGAGCGTCTGCCCGATCTCAAAACCTCTTCATTACACCAGCGCAATTGCGTTCTGCATCCCGAATTTGTCAACGGCAAATACGCCTTTTATACGCGTCCCATGACGGATTTTGCCGCGACAGGTTCCGGGGACGGCATCGGTTGGGGCTTGTGCGATGACATTGCCAATGCCGCCATCGGCACGGAACAAATTGTTGACCCCCGCTTTTACCATACCATTAAAGAAGGCAAAAATGGTCTCGGCCCCGCGCCGCTGAAAACCAAAAAAGGCTGGCTGCACCTGGCGCACGGCGTGCGCACGACGGCCGCCGGCATGCGATACGTCCTCTATATGTTCCTGTGCGATCTGGGCGATCCGGCCAAAGTCATCAAAGCTCCCGGCGGATATTTCATGGCGCCGGAAGGCGAAGAGCGCGTTGGTGATGTGTCCAACGTGGTGTTCTCCAACGGCTGGGTGGCGCGCCCCAACGGTGACGTGTTCATCTACTACGGTTCGTCAGACACCCGCACCCATGTCGCGGCCAGCACTGTGGATAAATTGCTCGATTACGTTCAGAACACCCCGGCAGACGGCATGAGGACCAAAATTTGCGTGGACCAACGATGCCGTTTGATTGAGAAAAATCTGCGTGTTGGCGCCGGTGTGAAAATGGGGTGAAAACACCGGTTTGAATTGTATTGCCTTTTCCGCCGCCGATGGCAGAATGGGGAAAATTGGCCTGGATGCTGTAGAAATTGCCCACGGCAATCATTTCCATCCGGTTGTTCAGCCAGACAGAGTTGATACCGTAAAGCAAAGTGAGTTTTGACTGTTGGGAATGCAGCCCGACAACGCAGGTCTAAAAATTAACTGAAAGTCTCAAACGCCATGATCAAAATGCAACAGAAAGCACGATGCCTCCTCGCCATGGCACTCATTGGCTGGCTGGCGATTCATTCGACCGTCGTATCAGGGGCAGACTCGTCGACTTCGAGCACCCGCAAATCACCCGACTGGCTCCGGAGCGCGGTCGTGTATGAAATCTTTCCACGAAACTTCTCCAAGGAGGGGGATCTCAATGCGATTACCGCCCGGTTGGATGAATTAAAGGATCTTGGCGTGGACGTTCTCTGGCTCATGCCGATCCATCCGGTCGGCGAAAAAATGAAGAAAGGCTCCTTCGGAAGTCCTTTCGCCGTGCGCGACTTTTACGCCATCAACCCCGACTATGGCACAACCAACGACTTCAAGCGACTGATCGATGAAGCCCACAAGCGCAACATGAAACTGATCATGGATATCGTGGTCGGTCAAACCGCCTGGGACAGCGTGCTCATGGAACATCCGGATTTTTACAAGAAGGATACGAATGGAGCGATCATCCCGCCCAATCCGGCCTGGACGGATGTCGCCGGGTTGAATTATGCGAACCCGGAGGTGCGCCGCTACGTCACGGAAATGATGAAATACTGGTTAAGGGACTTCGGCGTGGACGGGTTTCGTTGCGATGTCTCTCCCACGGTGCCGGTTGATTTTTGGGAATCAGCCCGGGATGAACTCGAGAAGATAAATCCCCAGGTCATCATTCTCGCTGACGCTGGCGCCAAGCCGGAACTGCTTTCCAAAGCCTTCGATGTGGATTCCTCCTGGGGCTTTTTTTACACGCTGGACATGGTCATGAGCAGCGCTGCGCCCTTCTCCTACCTGAAAGAATCGTGGGAACACACCTATCAGCAGTTTCCCAAGGGCGCGTTGCACTTGCGCTTCTCGGACATCCACGAGCAACCGCGGGCGGTGGCGCGTCACGGCATGGATGGCGCGCTTGCCGCACAGGTGTTGATGTTGACGCTCGACGGCGTGCCGCTCTTTTACAACGGCATGGAAGCAGGTGATGCCACCGAATCCGCCGACCCGGCTTTGTTTGAAAAAATGCCGGTGTTTTGGCAATCCGGGGGACGCCCTCCTCTGCGCAACATTTACCGGGATTTGATCAAAGTTCGCAAGCAATACGCCGCGTTGTATGGCGGGGATGTTGTCTGGCTTCAAAACACGGCGGCGGAAGAAGTCGTCAGCCTCCTGAGAAAAGATGCGAAGGATGAGTTCCTTGTCCTGATCAATCTTTCTAGCCACCGCGCGACCGGGTCGGTTGAACTGTCAAATGCAGAGGGCTTTGAACTGGTGAAAATCAGCGGCCGGCCCGCCCCTGTTGACCCCCTCCTTCCTGGCTTCAGCCTCAATGGCTACGAGTGGTTCATTTATCATCGAACCATTCCCAAATGAGAGGGCTGAAGGATTACGAAAGTGTGATAACACAATAAATCACGCAACTATGGCAAGAAAGGGTTAGCCGGTTGTCCGGGTTTATTGGCTAAGATGGACGACACCATGTTCGAGGTTGCTGAATTAGGGCGCAAAGTCTCGAAGGAAGAGTTCGACGAGGCGCTGCCGGCCTTGCGGTCGGGGCTTCTGGAGGCGCAGTTTGCCCTTAAAACTCAGAAAACCGCCGTCATTGTCATTATTTCCGGCGCGGACTGCGCAGGCAAAGGCGAGTTCGTCCATCGTCTCAATGAGTGGCTCGATCCGCGCGGGGTGGATACTCATGCCTTCAGGCAAAGCTCGGACGAGGAACGGGCGCGGCCCAAGTTCTGGCGGTTTTGGCGCGCCTTGCCTGCGCGCGGACGGATCGGAATTTTCTTCGGTTCCTGGTATTCGGAGCCGCTTGTCCAGCGGGTTTACCGTGAGATCAAACCCAGCCAGTTGGATGGCGAACTGGATCGCATTGCCTTCTTTGAGAATATGCTGGCCGACGATGGCGCGCTGATCATCAAGCTCTGGTTTCATCTGAGCAAGAAGGAGCAGGCGCGGCGGCTCAAACATCTTCAGCGTGATCCACACACCCGTCATCGCGTCCGGCCGGCGGATCGCAAGAATCTCAAACTCTATGGGCGGTTTATCAACACCAGCGAGCGCGTTATCCGCCGCACCGATTCCGCGCAGTGCCCCTGGCACCTGATCGAGGCGACCGACCGGCGTTACCGCGAATTGGCCGCCGGGCGGATCATTTTGGAATCGCTGCAAGCCCGCCTCAAGGATGGCGGCGCGGGCAAGGGCCAGGCCGCCGCGGCGGAGCCGACGGTTCAGCGGGCGCGCTCCAAATCCGGCGAGTCCATCCTCGACCATGTGAACCTTTCGCAAAAACTGACCGGCCGGCAGTACCGGGAGGGATTGGAGGAATACCAGGGCCGTCTCACGCGGCTGACGTGGGAGGCCAATGCCAGGGAGATTTCAACCGTCGCCGTCTTTGAGGGCTGGGACGCCGCCGGCAAGGGCAGCGCCATACGCCGGGTGACCGCGGCCATTGATCCGCGGCTTTACCGGATTATTCCCATCGCCGCCCCGACCGATGAGGAGCGGGCGCATCATTATTTCTGGCGTTTCTGGCGTCATCTTCCGCAGGCGGGCCACGTGGCGATTTTTGACCGTTCGTGGTACGGGCGGGTATTGGTGGAGCGCGTGGAGAAATTTGCCGCCGCGAACGAGTGGAAACGGGCTTATCTGGAAATCAACGATTTCGAGGAACAACTCGCGGCCAGGGACATCGCGGTGGCAAAATTCTGGGTGCATATCAGCAAGGCGGAACAATTGCGGCGCTTCAAGGAACGCCAGGACATCGAGTTCAAGCGCTACAAAATCACCGATGAAGACTGGCGCAACCGCAAGAAATGGGATGCCTACAAGGAAGCGATCAACGACATGGTGGCGCACACCAGCACGGAATTCGCGCCGTGGACGGTGGTGCCCGGAAACGACAAACATTTCGCCCGGGTGCATATTTTGAAGACCCTCTGCGAAGCCCTCGAGCGATTGCTCTGAGTTTTCGTTGATTCAATCTGCATATTGTAAGGTGAACACCCCATAGACACGGGCCTATTTACGGTTTAAAGTTTTCTCTGAAATGAACAATAGCAGTTATTAAATCGAAAGAGATATGCTTATGTCAAAAACATCTGTACTCCGCATGGCCGGCAGCGAAAGTCACGGCGCTATCAACGGAACGAAACGAATCCTCGGGGGCCTGGTTCTTGCCGCCGCCCTCTCCCTGCACCATAACGCCACGGCAGGGACAGCGGTACCCCTTGGCTCGGACGTCAATTTTGCGGTTCTGGCCGGCAGCAGTGTCACCAGCACTGGCAACACCGTCATTAACGGGAACCTTGGGGAGTTCCCAGGTACCTCGGTGACTGGCATTGCTGGCATTGCGCCAGGTGGGCCAGGAATCGTCAATGGGACAATTTACGCGGGCGGTACGGCTACCGGCGTTTCCGGCACAGCTGAAAGCGACTTGGCCACCGCGTTTAACGACGCAAAAGGGCTCGCATCGACGGCCAATCTCACGGGCCAGAATCTCGGGGGAATGACGCTGCTGCCTGGGGTTTACACCTTTTCTTCCACAGCATTTCTCACCACGGGTAACATGAACCTGATGCTCAACGGCAACGGCGAGGCCGACCCACAATTCGTTTTCCAAATCGGAACAGGCCTTACCACGGCATCGAGTAGTGAAGTGCTCCTGGAGAATGGCGCTCTGGCCGGCGATGTCTTCTGGGAGGTCGGCAGTTCAGCAACGCTCGGATCAGGCTCTGAGTTCGTGGGAAACATACTGGCTTACGCATCCATCTCGGCGGGTACCACCGCAACGGTGGATGGCCGATTGTTGGCAGAGAATGGCGCGGTTACTTTGGCTGGCGCTGATACCATTTCCATGCCGATTGCCAATGCCGGTCCCGGCGGGCCTCCTTCGTCGGCGCCGGATACTGGCAGCACGCTTCTGCTGCTCGGCTCCGCGCTGGTTGCTCTGATCGCCTTTGGACGCCGGTTCTCTGTCCTGGCTTGACAGCTTGTCAGCAGGGTTTTGGACAGTCAGTACCTGGACCGGGCGTCGTCTTGTTGCTATTCATGGCTCTGCCTGCCTTTCAGGACGCCCAGTTTGCGCATCCATTCTCCGGCCCGTTTTGGCCACGACATCACAGCTTTGTCCGACTCCCGCAATCCAAACCCATGTCCGCCACTGGCGAAAAGGTGCATCTCAGCCGGAACCCCCGCCTTCTTGAGCGCCAGATAATAGAAAAGGCTGTTCTCGACCGGTGCAGCGTGGTCATCTTCGGCCTGGACAAGAAACGTGGGTGGCGTGTTGGAGGTCACCGTCAATTCCGGCGCCAAATCCGGCCTCTCTTTGCCAACCAAATAGGCCGGATAAATGAGCATGGTAAAATCCGGCCGGGAACTAACTTGGTCTGCCTCGTCCATCGGTTCATAGGTGCGCTTCTCAAAACGCGTGCTGGCAACTGCGGAGAGATGGCCGCCCGCGGAAAAACCCATGATGCCGATGCGCTTGGAATCAATATGCCATTCGGCGGCGTGGAAACGCACCAAGCCCAGCGCCCGTTGCGCGTCTTGCAACGGCGCGGCGTATCGCTCCAACCCTTTGCGGGCAGGCACACGATATTTGAGCAGCACACCGGTGACCCCGACTGAATTGAGCCAATGGCAAATCTCGGTTCCTTCCAAATCCATTGCCAGAATCCTGTAGCCGCCGCCCGGACAGACCACCACCGCCGCTCCAGTGTCCTTGCGTTTCGGGGGCCGGTAAAGAGTGATCGTGGGTATGCTGACATTACCCAGGCGCACAACGGGTTTTCCTCCGACAAGGTGTTCGCCCCGTTTGCTCGTGTCCTGCTCCACGCCGATGTCGCCCTTTTCTCCGGGCGCGCCTTTGGGCCAGAGCGTCATCGGTTCGGACGCGCTCGCGGTCAAAACAGAAACAAAAACAACCAATAAAGCTGCCGGGGTTCTCATAATTTAAAATTCACTCCTGCCCGCTGCGCACGAGGCGGACGTAGTTGTAGATGCGGATGACGTCGCCCTGCGGACCGCGGCCATGCGGGAAATTCCGCGGGTCGCCGGCTTTGGGATCACTGCGTTGCGCGCCCGCGCCATGAACGTCCAATAACTCGTATGTTCCAGAACCGCCGGATGGCGGCGGACCAAAACGTGGCGGAGGCCCCTGGCCCGGTTCACCAAAACCCGGCCCGCCCATGCCCGGACCTTCCGGCCCGCCCATGCCTGGATCTTCCGGCCCGCCCATGCCTGAACCTTCCGGCCCGCGCCCGCCCGGCGGCCTGCCACCGTCATGCGGTTGCATCCAGCCTGTCGCGCGACCGAAGGCGATGTAAACGGCGGCGCCGCCTCGACGATCGGGCGGTCCACCGACGTGTGTTGTGCTGGTCCAGAAGAACGGATATTCGCCATCATCGAGTTTTGTGACTTGGAAGAGGGGGGAGATCGCGGGTGACTGCGTTACGGCAGGCGCGCGGGTGTAATCGACGATGCTCTGAAGTTCCTTGGCGTTGGGCAGTCTCCAGTCGTTGTGGCCGAGATACATTTCGGTGTTTTTTGCCTGCACCCATGCCAGCGCGGCCTCCCAGTTCATGCCCTTGCCGCTGTCGGCTTTCGACCACATTAAGCCGGTGGCGCGGTCGCTGATGGTGCCGTCGCCGTTGTCGTGGAAATCGTTTTTGCCGTAGTTCGGGTTGCCGCGGACGCAGATCGCAAAAAACGTCTTGTCTCTGCCGCCGGGCATCGACGCGCCGTATCCCTTGATGCGGCCATCGGCAAAATTTACGCCGAACATCTGGTTTGTGTTGGCAACATACAAGGTGCTGGTGGCCCATTGCGAATCAATGGTGCGTTCGCCGGCGCGCACGTCGCCGTAGGCGAACTTGAAATACTTCGTGTCAATGAACGGCGTCAGGCGGGAAGTGTCCGCACCGGGACCGGAATCGACGCCGCTGAAAAGGATAAGCGAGTAGAGTTCCTTGATCGTCGGCAGCCGCCAGTCGTTGAACCCGCCGAACTTCGCGGCATTGAGTTTGGCCGGCAACGTCCAAGCCTGTTTCAACGTCAGCTTGTCGCTGCTGTCAGGCACGCCATCGTTGTTGATGTCCGGGCTGTGTTGCCATGTCAGCCCGGTGATATTGTCCTGAACCGTCAGGCCATCGGCGCTGAGCTTGTAAGAAGGCCGATCGCCCCGGTACTGCGCGTCTTGGCCGTAGAATGGCTGCCCCGGTTTCGGCGGCGCAATCTCGCTGCGGTTATCATAGCACTTGGTCTGGCCGGTGCCGACAATCGGGTAGGTTTGCGCGGCGCGGAGCTGCGTCATGGGGAAACCGCCTGCCAGCAGGACGAAGAAGAACAACATATATTTTATGCGGAAATGGATCAGGCCGTGCATGCTTGCGTTATTCATATTCAATGGCTCCCGGACATGCCGGAAGAATGCCGAACCCCGTCCATCTGTCAATCTATCACGGGCATCAATCATGCGGCAACCCCATGAATGGACCTTGGGCAATTGCAGGCCAATTGGTCATTGGTGCTTGGATATTGATTGGTCATTAGGATTTCGTCATTCGTCATTTTCCCCAGCGGTCATTTTCCATAATTCCTCGGAAGTTTCGTGCTTGGACATTGGTCATTTTCACGACATTCTGACGCAAACATGGATGCTCCAACTTCGCTTGTGCGCGGGAATTGGTGGGACAAAACCACCAAATGGGTCGCGGCTCATCCAAAGTGGACGCTGGCGCTGGCGGTGGTCATTGCCTTGGGTCCGTTCCTGGGCAAACCGTTTAACATGGATGATCCGCTCTTTGTTTGGACGGCCCGCCAAATCCATGCCCATCCATGCAATCCTTACGGGTTCAATGTGAATTGGTACGGGTCGGCGGCGCCGATGTGGGGCGTGACGCAAAACCCGCCGCTGGCTTCTTATTATCTGGCGCTGGCGGCCGGAGTTTTGGGTTGGAGTGAAATCGCTTTGCATGTCGCGTTTTTGCTGCCTGCGCTGGCGGTGATTTTGGGAACATACCGGCTGGCCCGCCACTTTTGCAGTCAACCGCTGCTGGCGGCGCTGGCCACTTTGTTCACGCCGGTTTTCCTGGTGTCAAGCACGAGCGTGATGTGCGACGTGTTGATGCTGGCCTTTTGGGTCTGGGCCGTGGTGTTGTGGATTGAAGGAATGAACCGGGATGCCTTTTGGCCGCTGGCCGGGGCCGGATTGTTGATCGCGCTGGCCGCGCTCACGAAGTATTTTGGCGCCTGTCTCATTCCGCTCCTGGCTGTTTATGGCTTGATGAGCAATCGCCGGATGTCCGGGTGGGCCGGATGTCTGCTCATTCCGCTGCTGGTCCTGAGCGGCTACCAGTGGGCCACACAAACATTGTACCAGCACGACCTCCTCTGGAAAGCGGTGTATTACGCCAGCCACAAGAACGGCTTTTTTACCGGCGCAAGAGCCGGCGCCGGCATGATCGCATTGAGCTTCGCCGGCGGAGGGCTGGCGGCGGCGCTTTTTCTGGCGCCGTGGTGGTTGTGGCAGGCACGGGCCTTGCTGGCGCTGGTTGGCGGGGTGGCGCTGCTGGATTGTGCGCTGTTTGGCGAAGGAACGTTCTTGCAAGCGTACCACTGGATTCAAGGCTGGCCCCGCTTGTCCATGGAAGGGCAAATCCTCTTCTGGACAGTCGGCGGAGTGTCGGTGCTGGCCCTGGCGGTGGCGGACGTTTGGAAGCGCCGCGACGCCCGTTCGTGGTTGCTGGCCTTGTGGGTTATGGGAACGTTTGTCTTCACGGCCGCCTTCAATTGGACGATCAACGGACGCTCCATTCTGCCGATGGCCCCCGCCGTGGGGATTTTACTGGCCCGGCGATTGCAACCACGAGCCGGAGCGAATGACAAGTATCCCGCCTTGGGCCGTCGTCGAATCATGATCGCATTGGCCGCCAGCGCGCTCCTGGCCTTCCTGGTGGCGCTGTCGGATTTTCTTTTTGCCGCCGCCGTGCGCCAAAGCGCGCTGCAAACCTACGAGCGGTGCGGACACGGCGGGCGAACAGTATGGTTTCAAGGTCACTGGGGTTTTCAATACTACCTGGCGGAGCTGGGTGGACAGGCGCTGGACAAGCGGCACCCGGCCTTCCGCGACGGCGATTTTCTGGCCGTGCCGCTTAACAATACCAACTTGGACCCTCCGGCTGCTCCGAGGAACGCCTTTTATGTCAACGGACCGCGGTTCCTGGCCGACATGAATCTGTACATCGGCGCGGGCTTTTACAGTTCCTCGGACGGCCCGCTGCCATTTGTCTTCGGGCATGTTCCGCCGGAAAACATCATCATCTATGCCTGGAAATCCGGGCCGGCAAGCAAGCCGTGACGGAAGGGGCCAGACGGACTGATCGGACTAAAGAGGGGAATGGCGCGCCATTTGTCATTCCTGCCTGGACATTGTGACCGCTGGCACGGAGTCATTTCCTGCTCAATTTCAAATCCGGTTCAGCGGATAATGCTGGTCAATGAACCGGTAATCGCGGTCGTTTTCCAAAAAATGGACGCCGTGCTGGATGACGGTGGCGGCAATCAGGCAGTCAACGGAGTTTCTGATGGTGAGGCCCTTGCGGCGCAATTCGCGGTAAATAGTCGCGCCCAGTTCAAATGTTGTCCGGTCATCTTCCAGGTAGATTAGATTCTCAAAATGCCGTTTGACGGCGACGTATTCCTTTTCCTCGCGAATGCCCTGCAAAACTTCGGCGAGAATAAAACCGCAGCAGCAGATATCGTCGCGATTTAGGATCCGTTGCCCGAGCTTTTCAGTCTGCGCGGTTTCCTTTCCATGAAAGAAATCAATCCAAACCGTCGAATCCACCAGCAGCCTCATGGGACGCGGACGCGGCGCATCGCATCAAGATTTCCCGTCCAGCGCACGCCTCCCTTGAGGGATAGTAAACCGATCTGCTTTTCGCGGCGCACCAATTCCCGCAACGCATGATGCACCAATGCGCGCCGCGTCTTAAGGCCGGTCGCTTTCAACCCGCGGCGCACCAATGATTCATCCAAAACGATGTTTGTTCTTTTCATTGCCTACACACGATACGCTTAAAATATACACCCAGAGCAGGCGCAGGCAAGTTCAGTTATGCAAAAATGCGCGGCTTATTGGTCAACTTGCTTCTCCACCCAATTGACCAGTTCCGCGCGCTGCTGCGCGCGGAGCTGCGCCTGGCGGTGCATCCAAACGTAGTTGGGCGGCGGCATCTCCCCATTCTGGACGTCGTCAGCAATGCGCCGCCATCGCTTGCGGGCGCGCCGGGCGTCGTCATGCGGCCAATCGGAAAAGTTCAGGCTGCCGCGCGCGGCGTTGACATCGCGCGCCACGTACCATGAAACGGGGGCAATGTAACTGTACCAGGGCCATTTGGTTTCGAACGAGTGGCAGTCGTAGCAGGAATTCTTCAAAATGGCGGCGATGGACGGGGGCGGCGTGTTGGCGGCCAGAACGTCATGTCCGGGCAGGACGGGCGGATTCTGGTGCGGCGGATTGGCAAACTGCAAGGCGATGATGGCGAGCACACCAAGCCCGCCAATCTGTTTAAGCCGCTTTTTCATGGGACCGGCGCTTGTTGCCGCGCGGCGGGAGTCATCTTCTTCCACGTCTTTTGGATGGCGTTGATCA
>Ga0326728_10013201_pt1 | contig 18020 bp, 23 predicted proteins | sample MB3enrmetagenome_FD_207602 | JGI IMG/M metagenome (GOLD analysis project Ga0326728, IMG submission 207602) | Lab enriched peat soil microbial communities from McLean, Ithaca, NY, United States - MB31MN | ecosystem: Environmental > Terrestrial > Soil > Wetlands > Peat | place: USA: New York... | reverse complement strand
AACATCGGCCAGTCGGCGGCGGTTTTCCTTGGGCCTGTCATCGCCGCGTCGGTTGGCTGGCAGGCGGTCTATCGCGGGACAGCGGCATTGCTGGTGATTTGGTCTGTTGTTTTCGCGCTGCTGGCCCGCAACGCGCCGACGGCAAAACGGCCCGCCACACTTAAGGAAATGGGGGTGGTGCTCCTGCGTGAAAAGCTCGCATGGGTGCTGGCTCTTTTCTATTTTTTGACTTTTGGCGGGTTTGTCGCCTTTGCCATTTACCTGCCGCTGCTGCTGCGCGACCAATTCGGACTGAGCATCGCGGACGCCGGATTTCGAGCCGCAGGATTCGTGGTGTTGGCCACGCTGTTGCGGCCTGTTGGCGGCTGGCTTTCGGACCGGATTGGCGGCGCGCGAGTGCTGGCGGGTGTGTTCCTGGGTATAGCTCTGTTCGCCCTGCTGCTGGCTTGGCCGTCCATGGTGCCTTTCACCGTGGGTGCGTTGTGCTGCGCAGCCTTGCTCGGACTCGGCAACGGCGCTGTCTTCAAGCTTGTGCCGGAGTTCTTCCCCAAAGAAACCGGCACGGTGGGCGGATTGGTGGGCGCGCTGGGCGGATTGGGCGGCTTCTTTCCGCCTTTGCTGCTCGGCTGGTTCCGTCAGGAACTTGGAATCGTGTGGCCCGGTTTCGTGCTGCTGTCGGCCACGTCGGCAGCTCTTTGGCTGACCAACCGGAAGGTCTTCCTGCCGCGCCAGGAAAAACTCGAACTGACCCTGTCGCCCGAACTCACTCGCACTGCCGACCGCCTCCGCGCCGGCGCCTGGGCGACGATGTGGACAGCCATTCTCGTTGCGGCCATTGTCGTCGGCTCGCGCAACCTGCAGCACTTCGATGCCGCGCTGGTGAACTACACGTTTGCCTGCATTTTCGCGACGTGGGGGGTGGCCTATCACTATTGCGTCTGGCTGCAAAAGCCGCCGACCAGGGTCTATTGGCGGCGGGGTTGGGAGATGTTCAGGAAGGAAGGAATTTTCCGAAGCCTGGCGCGCGCCGGCGCTCTCGCCACGCGCAATATCGCGTGGCAGACCTTCATCTACCGCCGGTCGCGCTTGCGCTGGTGGATGCATCAGTTCCTGTTTTGGGGTTGTTTGCTGGCCGCAGCCATCACGTTTCCGCTGGTGTTTGGCTGGATTTACTTCGAGTCGGCGCCCAATGACCAGATGACTTACGTCACCTACCTTTTCGGGTTTCCGATGTTGTCGTTTAAACTTCGGACAGTCTTTTCGTGGCTGATGTTCCATGGACTGGACATCGCGGCGCTGCTCGTGCTCGCCGGGATCGCCCTCTCGCTGTGGCGCCGCATGCTGGACCGCGGTGCGCAGGCAGTGCAGTCCTTTGCGATGGATTTCCTCCCAATTATTCTGCTGTTCGCCATTTCCATCACGGGCCTGGCGCTGACGGTCTCGACGCTTTGGTTGCGCGGCGAGTTTTACGGATTCCTCTCCATCCTCCATGCCATCACGGTCATCGCGGCCCTGCTCTATCTGCCCTTCGGGAAGTTCTTTCACATTTTTCAACGGCCGGCGCAGATCGGAGTGAAGTTTTATCAGGCTGCCGGCGACAAGGGCGAAGGGGCGCTCTGCGCGCGTTGCGGCGAGCGGTTCGCCTCCCGCATGCATGTGGAGGATCTGAGACTCGTCCTGGGGCAAGTGGGATTTGATTTTTCCATGCCCGGACCGGCGGGCCATTGGCAACAGCTTTGCCCCGCCTGCAAACGGAAGGCCATCGCGTCCGCGCAATTACGAATAAAGGAGGAACAGCATGGCTAGAACCCCGTTGCCTGTCGAAACCCTGATTGACCAGTACGGTCCGCACTTGAACTACTTGCCGCCCGGCGGCTGGCGGGACGAATCGCGGAATCCCGCCGAGAAGCTGGTCAAGACCCACTGCTGTTTCTGCGGCCAGCAGTGCGGGATTCAACTCAAGGTGCGCGGCAATCAGGTCATCGGTTTCGAGCCGTGGGAGGAATTTCCCTTCAATCGCGGAATGCTCTGTCCGAAAGGAGTGAAGCGATATTTGCAGAGCAACCATCCCGACCGCCTGCTTGATCCGCTGCTGCGGACGGAAAACGGTTTTCGCGCCGCGACGTGGGAGGAAGCGCTGGATTTCACCGCGCGGCGATTGCGCGAAGTCCAGGAACGGCACGGCAAGGATGCCGTCGCGGTTTTTGGCGGAGCGTCGCTGACGACGGAGAAATCATATCTGCTGGGCAAGTTCGCCCGGGTTGCGCTGGGCACGCGGCACATTGATTACAATGGGCGGTTGTGCATGGTCTCGGCGGGGGTGGCTTACAAGCTGGCCTTTGGGGTGGACCGCTCGCCCAATCCCTGGAGCGACATCCCCAAAGCCCAAGTCCTGCTCATTGCCGGCTCGAATGTGGCGGAGTGCGCGCCCATCACAACCGACTACGTCTGGCGTTGCCGGGACAATGGCGGCAAGCTCATCGTCATTGACCCCCGCATGACGCCCATCACGCGCAATGCCGATCTTTACTTGCCGGTCCGGCCCGGGATGGACGTTGTTTTGTTGATGAGCCTGCTGCACGTCATTTTGCGCGACGGGTTGGAAGATCGCGAGTTCATCGGGAAATACACGTCAGGTTTTGAGGCCGTGGCCGAGTCCGTCAAACAATACGACCCGAAGCGGGCCGCGGACATGACCGGCGTGCCACCCGAGGCGATTGAAAAGGCGGCCCATTGGTTCGGAGAAGCGGACCGCGCCGTGGCCTTGCACGCTCGCGGCATCGAGCACCATTCCAAAGGAGTTGAGAATTGCTCGGCCATCATCAACCTCTGCCTGGCCACCGGCAACATTGGCCGCGAAGGCGCCGGCTGCATGATGATCACCGGCCAGGGCAATGGCCAGGGCGGGCGCGAGCATGGGCAGAAGTGCGACCAGTTACCCGGCCAGCGGATGATCAACGACGCGGAGGGTCGGGCGCATGTGGCGAAAGTTTGGGGCATTGCGCCGGAGGAAATTCCACAGGCCGGATACACCGCGCAGGAAATCATGAACGCGGTTCACCGGGGCGAAATCAAGGCGCTGCTCTCCATCTGTTTCAACCCGCTGGTTTCCCTGCCCAATGCCGATTTCACGCGCGAGGCGCTGGAGAAGCTGGAGTTTTTCGGGGTGGTGGATTTTTTCCTCTCCGAAACGGCCCATCATGCCGATGTCGTGCTGGCCGGAAGTTTGCAAGAGGAGGACGAGGGTGTGGTGGCCAATGTCGAAGGCCGCGTTCTCCATATTCAGAAGGCGGTGGATCCGCCCGGCAACGCGCGGATGGACTGGACCATCTATTGCGACTTGGCGCGGCGGCTTGGAAAGGAAAAGTTCTTTTCGTATCATGCCTCCCGCGAGATTTTCGACGAACTGCGCGAAGCGTCGCGCGGCGGCCATGCGGATTACTACGGCATTACTTACGAGAAGATTGACCGCCAAATGGGGGTGTTTTGGCCGTGCCCATCGCTCGACCACCCGGGCACGCCGCGATTGTTTGAGGATCGGAAGTCGTTGCATGACGACGGCAAATTCCGGTTTCTATTGACGCCGTATCGCGAGAGCGGCGACCCGTTGGATCGGGATTTTCCGATTTATCTGACAACCGGCCGCGTTGTCAGCCAGTATCTGTCGGGGACCCAAACCCGGCGCATCGGCGCCCTGGTGGACCAATACCCGGAGCCGCGGGTGGAAATCCATCCCCGGCTGGCCGAACAGCATGGGATCACAGACGGGGACTGGACGGTCATCACCACGCGGCGCGCGGAGATTGTTCTTCGAGCGATGGTGGTTCGCACCATCCGCCCCGACACCGTGTTCATCCCGTATCATTGGGGCGGTGCGAAGAGCGCCAACAAGCTGACGCATCGCACCCTGGATCCGCGCAGCAAAATTCCCGAGTTCAAGGTTTCCGCCTGCCGGATTGGCAAGGCGGCAAACGCGCCGGAATGGGCCGGGCAAAAACCAGCGAAGGGCTCCTGAGATGTTCGGATACGAATTCTATGTTGACCCGTCGCGCTGCATCGGCTGCCAGGCGTGCGTCAATGCCTGCGCGGAATGCGAGACGCATCGGGGCACGCCGATGATCCATGTGGATTATCTGGACCGGGCGAACACCATCGCCACGGTGCCATTTGTCTGCATGCACTGCGACGATCCGGCCTGCGCCAAAGTGTGCCCGGCGGACGCGATCAAGAAGACGGAGGACGGCGTGGTGCAATCGTCGCTGAAGCCCCGTTGCATTGCTTGTTCCAACTGCGTGCTGGCGTGCCCGTTTGGCATTCCGAAAATGATGACCGAGCTGGAGCAGATGATGAAATGCGACATGTGCTACGACCGGACTTCCGCCGGGAAACGGCCGATGTGCGCCACGGTCTGCCCCAGCCAGGCGCTCGCCTACGTTCCCCGCGAAGAGATGGAAAAGAACCGGCGCGAAAAGCCGGTGAATGTTTTCCATTTTGGCAGACAGCGGGTGGCCACCAAAGTTTTCATGATGGCGCCAGCGCAGGAAAATGAAATTCTTATTGATGTCGTTGATTATATATGGGAGGGAAAAGCATGAACTGGTTTCGCCGGCTGAACAAACAACCGCTCTGGCGGGATGAGTTTTCGATTCACACCGACGACGAGCGCTATGTCAGCCGCCGTCAGTTCACCAAATTCCTGGTGTTGACGAGCCTGGGGATGTTTGTTGGAAATGTCTGGATTCTGGTCCGATCCTGGCTGGACAAAGCGCCGGTTTATCCCGAAGAGACCATCGCCGATGCCAACGATATTCCGATCGGGGGCGCGCGGCTATTTCGGTATCCGACACGGAACGATCCTTGCATTTTAATCCGGCCCGACGAACAGACCTATGTTGCCTACAGCCAAAAATGCACGCATCTTTCGTGCGCCGTTTATTATGCGCGCGACAAAAACCGGCTGGAATGTCCTTGTCACCAAGGCTATTTCTCGGTCAAAACCGGGGAAGTGCTGCAAGGGCCGCCGCCGCGCCCTTTGCCTCGCGTCGTACTCGAACGGCGAGGCGGCAATCTCGTCGCGGTGGGGATGGACACACGAACAGAAAGTTGAGAAATGCCAGAGCAAAATCCGCCTACTCGAAAGCAAGGATTGACGGCCATTGACGGCGCGCTGGCGCTCATCGCGTTGCTGCTCATCGTCCAAATGTGGCTGCTGACGGCCACGCTCGAATCTTACCTAGCCGGCCATCACGAAGTGGCCCTGCCGGCCGCGATTATTTCAGGAGTGTTGTTTTTGACCTGTGCCGGTCTTAATCTATTCGTCAACCGCATTGACGCCGAGGCGCGGGACGCGGGGGAAGGAACAGCGTAACCGCCGCCGCAAAGAGCCGATAGCGGCGTTTCTACAGCGTCCGGGCGGCTTTTCATCAGCAAGCTCTTCCCCGGCCGGTTTCCCGAATTAAGCTGGAGAAGTTTTGGGTTTTGGCGAGGAGGGCTGGGACGCGGTCCAAGTCTTCTACGCTTTCGGACATGCGGGCGGACCAGTTTTCTGGAGAGGCGGAGCCGGGAGCGTTGAAGCGGGTGGTTTGGGCGAAAACATCGGCGAGCATCACCACCGCCAGCATGGAGTTGGAGCGCAGCGCGGCGTGAAGCGAGGCTTGGTGGAGGGAATCGTTGTATTCACGCGCAGGTTCGCCGCTCAGACCCGCGAACTCCATCGCGTGCCGCAGTTCACGCTGGTTTTCTTCGACGTTTTCGCCGCAGTCAATGTGTTGCCAATACGCCGCCCAGGCGGCGGCCAGCGGAAGATGATCGTGGGTGGAGGGTTGAGTCAGGGAGAGGCGCGGATATTGCGCGGGATCGGAATAACGGCCGTCCGGTTCGCGGAAGAGCGCGGGAACGCGGAAGCCGGGGATGGCCAACTTTTGCAGGGTCGCACGAACGTAGTCCGGGACCACCCCGAGGTCCTCGGCGACGATGGTCATGTCCCCGGCCGCATCCAGGAGGACACGAAGGATTTCCTCGCCTTGCCGCTGGTTGGCGGCGGCGTGTTCGGCCGTGTCGTCGGGGAAGGGGCGGAAGCCGGGCAATCGGCCGCCGGTCAGCGCCGCGGCCTGTTGGGCATCGAGCGGCAGGAAATCGGCGTTGTGATCGGGTGTCCAGGGAAAGGCGTAAATACGGAACAGCCCCATGACGTGGTCCAGGCGGCAGAGGTGAAAGATGTTCCGCGCGAGGCCGGCACGGGCGCGCCACCAATCGAATTGCGCCGGCGCATTTCGTCCCAGCGATAAAGAGGCACTCCCCAATTCTGTCCCCATTTTTCAGTGGACGGGTCTGTCTTAAAAAACTTTTCCGGCGGAGCGCCGCCGCTCCACTTCAGGTCAAAATTAGCGCGTCCCGCCCAAACGTCCGCGCTGGAGCGTCCGATGCCGATGGGCATGTCGCCCATCAAGAGCATCTGTTTGGCGTCGGCCCCGGCCCGGAGCGCCTGCCATTGGCCGAAGGCGAGCCACTGGACATAAATGAAAAAAAGTTCGCGGCGCCTGAATTGGGCGCGCCGCGGCTTGGGCAGCGCGCGCACCCACTGGCGCGCGAGTTCGGGCGTCGCATGCTGCGCCGGCCATTGCTCCCAGACAGAATTTTCATCGTTTTCCTTCATTAAGGCGCGGAACAATGCGTAATCTGAAATCCATGCCGAATGGTCCTGCATGAATTGGCGGAACTGGATGGAGCGTTCCGTGTTGGGCTGGAGATGCTGCGCGGTGAATTGCTCGTATGCGGACTCCAATAACGCGTGTTTGAGGGCTTTGACCGCCGGATAATTCACGGGGCCGGCGCGCAGTCTTGCCAAAAGATCGGGGCGGGCGAGTTTGTTGAATTCTCCGGCCGTCAGATCGGGAATATGCCGTGGGGAAACGGCCAGGGTGACCGGATCAATGGCCAATGCGCTGATGGCATTGTAAGGGCAGCGATCGCCGCCGGTTTCGTTGATGGGGAGCATTTGGAAAACGTGGAATCCGTGGCGGTGGCACCAATCCATCATTTGGCGGACGCCGTCGGTATCGCCGACGCCGAGATCGTCCTGGGTGCGAATGGCAAAGACAGGTTGGAGAATTCCAGCCAGGCGCTGCTCCATGATGGACTTCATCGGTTAACGAGTCCTTTTATCGAGGATGGATTCCAGCGGCAGGTCCGGATTCAAATGATGCGTCTCCAGCCATGAGCGGTTGAAGATCTTTGACAGGTATCGGATGCCGGAATCGCAGAGGATGGTGATGATGACTTGATTGGGGCCGCGTTCACAGGCCAGGCGGACCGCTCCGGCAACATTGATCCCTGAAGACAGCCCGACAAACAAGCCTTCCTGTCTTAACAGATGATGAACACTCGTCAGCGCCGTCTGGTCGTCAATGCGATACGCCTCGTCAATGGAAACCCCTTCCAGGTTCTTGGTCACGCGGGTCTGACCGATGCCTTCCGCAATGGAATCGCCGTCCTTGACATCCAGACTTCCATGCTTGAACCACGACCACATGGCGGCCCCGAACGGATCCGGGCAGACGGCCAAAATCCCCGGATTGCGTTCCTTCAGAAACTGGCTCGTGCCGGCCAGCGTGCCCCCGGTGCCGACCGACGAAACAAAGGCCGTCACTTCGCCGGAAGTCTGTTCCCAGATTTCCGGGCCGGTGGTGCGGTAGTGGGCCAGACGATTGTCTGTATTGTCGAACTGGTTGGCCCAGAACCATCCATTCTCCAGCGCGAGGCGTTGCGCCTGGCGGCTGTAATTGGCCGGATCGCTGTAGGGCTTTTCGGGCACGGTGATGACTCTGGCGCCCAAGGCCTGAAGCAACTGTATTTTTTCCGCAGATTGGGTTTCCGGTATGACGATGACCGTCTGATACCCTCTGGCCAGCCCGACCACGGCCAGGCCAATGCCCGTATTGCCGGCGGTGCCTTCGATGAGCGTGTCTCCAGGCTTCAGTTCCCCGGAAGCCTCGGCCTCGGTGACGATACTGTAGGCGGTGCGATCTTTGACCGATCCTCCGGGATTCATAAACTCGGCCTTGGCCAAGATTTCACACTGGGTCAACTCGGACAGGCGCCGCAGCCGTATCAGCGGGGTGCGGCCGATATAATGGTCAATGCCCGGATAGCGCTGCCGGCCTCTCGGCAATTCCGATTTCTGTGTCTCCGATTTTTGCCGTTCAGTTAGCGTGAGCATAATGACTTGGGCGTGTGCTCCTTCAGAGCCAGCTTCGCCGGAGACGGGGATCAGGAGGCGCCATCCGCGGGTTGTTTCACAGGTTGGGCTGAGGAGTGTAGCGCAAATAAGGTTTTACTTTGCGAATTCCTTTGGGAAAAAGTTTCTGGGCCTCGCTGTCAGAAACCGCGGGCGAAACGATGCAGTCCTCGCCTCCACGCCAGTCGGCCGGCGTGGCCACCTTGTGGCTGGCCGTAAGCTGGAGCGAGTCAATCACCCGCAGAATCTCGGCAAAATTCCGGCCGGTGCTTGCCGGGTAAGTGAGGGTGAGCTTGATTTTCTTGTCGGGCCCGATGATGAAGACGGACCGGACCGTGGCCTTGTCGTCGGCGTTCGGATGAATCATATCATAGGCGGAGGCCACCTGGCGGTTTTCGTCGGCAATGATCGGAAAATTTATGGCGCAGGCCTGAGTCTCGTTGATGTCCTTGATCCAGCCGCGATGTGAATCCAGAGGATCCACACTGACCGCCATCACCTTCACGTTGCGCTTCTGGAATTCGGCCTTGATTTTGGAGACCGCCCCCAATTCCGTGGTGCAGACTGGGGTGTAGTCGGCGGGATGCGAAAAGAGGACCCCCCAGGAGTTGCCAAGCCACTGGTGAAAATCAATGGTGCCTTCGGTGGTGATGCCCGTGAAGTTCGGCGCCGTGTCGCCTAATCGTAATGACATAAATGCTGTTCCTTTCTTTTTGTGGGTTCATGGTTGAAAAGCAGTTGATTCACTCCTCAACACCCGGTCTTCATTATATATCGGCTCACGATATAAATCAACTTGGTCAGAAATCATGCGTCAGGATGCTTTCCAGCCGCCGGCAGAGTTCGCGCCCGTAATCCGTCCAAATCCCGGAACCCCAATACCGGTAACAACTGGTCTGGGAACAGAGCAGGTGAAAGAGCGCGTTGCGGCAGCGGTGCTCTCGCATCGGAATTCCCGGCCGGATCACTTTCTCGTAACATGAACTTGATGGCCCCGGCGTTCCAGTGCCGCCGCCAGTTCAGTCACATGGACTGCGATCCCTCCCACCGCGTGCGAGTGGAGCGTCTCCCATGAAAACATCGCAATCTTCATAATGAACGTCTGCGTTTCCCCTTGCGTCGCTCCGCCGCCTCCTGGCAAAATGCAGGCATGCGAGCTTCCCCGGGTCTGTCCGGCCAAATCCATGGCCGGACAAACCTGCCCGTTGGTTCCTCCGACAGACACCAAAGCATCTTAGGCAACCTGGAGAACGGCGTCCTGACTGCCGAACGGATTCGGCGCATGCAACGCGCATTTCGGGTCGTCACGCCACTCGCCATCCACCAGGAACCGGTAATGGTGTGGACCTGGCGCGAGTTCAACCGAGGCGCGCCAGATGCCATCCTGGCCTTTTTGCATGTTGACGGGCTTTTGCTGCCATTGCGTGAAATCGCCGGCCAACTGCACGCTCCTCGCAGTGGGCGCGGTGAAGGAAAACATCTGCGTTCTCCCGTTCCTTCTTTGGAATCCAATGTTCTTTGGGGTGATCTTTATCATGTTTGATCTTTCGGTTGTGGCCCGGGGGCGCGCCCTTCGAGCCGGTTGTTCATTTCGATGAATTGATCCATCTTCCCTTCCCAGGCTTGCGCGCTGATACGGCGGTTGTTCCGGGGCTGGCGCAACCTTTGGATTGCTCCCTTGTTTCGCTCCTTCAAGCCGCTCCCATAACAGCGGGATGCAGTGCTCGCTCCGGCGCCTGCCGTTGCGCCACAGTGGCCGGCGCCTGGCACTCGTGCGGGCTGGGCGCGGCAGCCGCGGTCTCGTCCTCCTCCAAACCCGCGTCGCGAGTAATGAAGCTCAAACCATGACGCCCGGCAAACCGCGACAACTCTGGCGCCGCGGAAACGGAATGGTTGTCGCCGTTTCCACCATCCCATAGGGCCAGCGCGGCCTCCTGGATCTGCCGGCGCGCCGCCCACCGCTCCAGCCAGTCCGGCACCCAGGCGGGAAGCGGCCGGGGATGACGCAGACTGAGCACCACCAGATGCGCGTCGGCCGCGTCCGTCAGCGCCGCGTCTGCGCTCAAAGACGGCATCAGCATATCGAGCCGCCAGGGCTTGACGGTCCACCGCATAACCTCGTCCGCGCGATGCGCCGCGCGCTCGAACATCGCTTTGGCCTTCGCCGCGCAAGCGAAGTCGTCGTAAATAATCACCACATTCATAATCGCCTCAAAAACATTTTTGTCTGGAAGTGCTCTGGCATTCCTACGCATCAACTGTGTTGCCCAACTGACAACGCTCGCAATTTAGCTTTGTCACCCAACTCCGCGCAATCGGTTGCCGGCTCAAAGCCTCTCAGCCGGCGGCTGAACAGCCTCGGCAAAATGCCGACCGAGCTTTCTCACGGGGAATCGCCCTTGCCGCGCAGTCGGGCGGCCATGACCGGGCTGAAGACCCTCCGCCCGTCCCAGGCCCGACGGATTTCGGTTTTCATAAAACACGCTTCGGCGGTTCCGCCGGGCGGATCGGCCGCCCTCGCGTAGCGCGGCGCGAATGCTCCGGGCCAGTTCGCCTAACTTTGCCTCTTTGGTCAGATACCCGCACGCGCCGACGGCTCGCGCCCGCGCCCCGTACACCGCCTCGTCCTGCATCGAGAAAACGAGAATGGGCAGTCGCGGATGCCGCCGGTGAAGTTCCCTGATGAAACCGAGGTCGTGCGGGCGCATGATTTCGGTGACGACCACGTCCGGGCGCAGACGCTTGACGGCCCGAAAGGCCTGGGCCATGCCGCCCGCCGTGCCGCAGACCTGAAGACCGGAACAACGGTTGATCCAGCCAGCTTCCGCGCTCCGAGTGAGAACATGCCGATCCACCAGAAAAACCCGTCGGCGCCGGCTGGACGGCTTAATCCTCGGATTCTTGCCCACCTTCAGATCAAACCTGTCTTGAGAGCGTTCCCGGGACTCCATTGCCGTGAAGACCGCATCGTTAATACACACGCGAACTGTAGCGTCCCGGCGTTGGTGTCCACAATGGGCTGAAGCGCTGAATCTATCTCAGCCCAAAACTGAACGAAGCCAGCAAATTGCTGATTTGATTACCATCGCTATGGCAACCTGGGGACGCGGTCATGCGAACCCCGCGCGGCCATTTTGTGAGTTTCTCAGTCGGCCGTGCGCCGTCTTAACGCATGACGACGTCTTCGACCGTGGTCGCGCTGCCGTTGGATTCCTGGCCGTTTGGTCCCGGCTCATGGTTTTGCGGGGGTGGACGCCATGACGGCGTTTCGCCCGCGAGAATTCCCTTCGCGGCCGCGACGCCGGACGCGATGCGCTCGTCGGTCACGGGCGCCGAGCCTTTGCGGATGCCGAGCTTGTGCAGTTCCAGATGATCAAATTCTTTGAAGCCCGCGAGTTCGAGCGTGTGCCGCGCGCAATTGAGCGGACAGCCGTCCACCACCAAAATGCGCCCGGCGTTTTCCGCCTTTGCCAGCAGGCTTTTCACGCGCCCGCCGATGCCGGCCAGGCAAGACATCTGCGCCACGCCGTCGCGAGTGAGCTGGCGCGCGATGCGGTCGGCGATTTCGCCGGCGTCCGAGCAGCCGGAGCAGGCATAGACCACAATGGGCGCTTTGCCCGGCGCGGGAGGGTTTGAATTTTCGCTAAACATAAAACTCTGCACTTTCTTACAAGACAATTATCGCTCACCCCGGCGAACGCCGATTTGATTTAGGTCAACAAATTGCGCTTTTCCTTTCGGGCGCTGAATTGATCAGAACCTTGACCTGCGTCAAAAGCCCCGGGGGGAGGATGTGCGAGAATGGGGGCATGAGATTGAGTGCTGCACAAACCGCATCGGACACTATTCCCGTCGTCGCGCCGGAAACCGGAGCCGTTCCTTTCTCCAGCCAGCGGTTGAGCCGCGAATGGGAGACCTTGGAGGCGATGATCAGAATTCACTGTCGGGATCATCATGGGGCGAAAGCGGCCCTGTGCGTGGAATGCCGGCAGCTCTTGGATTATGCCGGGGTGCGGCTGGAACGCTGCCGGTTTGGCGCGGAAAAGCCGACATGCGCCAAGTGCCCCGTCCATTGTTATCAGCCTGCGCGCCGCGAGCAGGTCAAGGCGGTGATGCGTCACGCCGGTCCGCGCATGATGTGCGAGCATCCTGTCAGGAGCTTGCGCCACTGGCTGGACGGGTTCCGAAACGCGCCGGGCTGACCGAATTCGGATAGAAGGCCACCGCGGCCGGAACTCATTAATGTCAATTAAAATCCATCAACTATGAACAAAACAATGAAAAGCGAAAATCTCATCGGACCGGATCGGGTCATGGACGTGCGTCCAATTCCGTGTTCCGTCAAACACGGCCTCATCATCCAAACCTGGCTCGACCTTCCTGTCGGCGGCCATTTCATTCTGTTAAACGACCACGATCCCGTCCCGCTCTACTACCAGTTCTCCGCCCAATGGCCGGGAGCGTTCACCTGGGAACACCTTGTCAATGGCCCGGACGAATGCCGAGTCAAAATTACGAAGTTAAAATCCATGACCGCCGTGTCCGACCCGGTGCCGAGTTGCTGCGGCGGGAACTGAGTGGAATTGCCAGGCGGGGACCCCAGTCCGCCATTGCTGCAAAGAACAGTTCGGGATTGAAATTCAGTCCCGCTCACGCTCAGATGAGTCCAGCGATACCAATGCCATGATGCCGCCGATCAGCCAGTTTAAACGGTTCGACGTCCGCGATCTCATCCGCCGGGGCGTCGAACCATTCCCCGAAATTCTCCAGCGCGTGGGCCGCCTCAAAGCGGCCGAAGGCTTGATCATCGTCGCGCCCTTTCTCCCTTCTCCGTTGATTGAGACACTTGGATCGGATGGCTTTGCCTCCAAAGTGGAGCGCGGTTCGGGCGCGGACTGGATGGTTTACTTTTGGCGGGAAGATGGTTGAATGGTTCCGTCATGTCGCTCGCACCCGGTGAATTAAAAAAGATTGGCATCACTGCTGCACTGCGAGGCTGCCAGTTGTTTGCCGGCCTGCCTTCGCCAGACCTGGAGAGCATTGCGGAGGTCACGGTGCTAAAATCCCTGGACAAGGGGGAATATCTTTTTCGTGAAGGCTCCCCTGCCGTCGGCTTTTATATTGTGCAGCATGGTTCCGTCAACGTCCACCGGGTCAATGCGGCGGGCAAGGAGCAGATCATCCACATCTTCCGCACGGGTGATTCCTTTGCCGAAGTGGCGCTGGCTTCGGACAAGGGTTATCCCGCCGACGCCCGCGTGCTGGAGCCGACCCAGGTGTTGCTCGTGCAGAAGGACGGCATTTTGGCGTTGCTCCGGCGCCAACCCGAACTGGCCCTGCGCATGCTTGGCTCCATGAGCAGCCACTTGCGGGTGCTGGTCGGCCAGCTCGAAGACCTGACTCTCAAAGACGTGGAAACCCGGTTGGCGAACTGGCTGGTGAAAAAATGCCCGAATCTGCAAAGCGAACAGCCTGTCCGGATTGAGCTGGCGATGGCCAAGCGCGTGCTGGCAGCGGAATTGGGCACCGTCAGTGAAACCTTGTCGCGGACCCTGGCAAAATTCCGCGAGCAAAAACTGCTGACGGTCAAAGGCAAAACCATTGTGGTCCTGTCGCCGGCGAAATTGAATGCTCTTCTGCGGCGGAATCTCGGAGAATAGCCAATTATCCTCCAATCTCTTATTCCCCAGTACAACAAAGTCGCTCCAGCAACTGGCAGATTTCCGGTCCGATTTGCTTCAGTTGTTGGCGATGGAGGCAGGCCAGCTTCTCCAGGATTGTCTCACCGCGACGGGTGAGCTGAATCAGAACCTGTCGGCGATCCTCGGCGGAAGGCACCCGAATGACCAACTTCTCCGCCACCAAGCGATCCACCAACCCAACCGCGCTGTGGTGACGAAGCTGCAAACGTTCCGCCAACTGGCCCACCGTAGCGCGGTCGCGCCCGGGAAAACCCTTGACGGCCAGCAACGCCTGATGCTGCTGTGCCGTGATGCCGGCCTCCCGCGCAGCGGCCTCGCTAAAACGCATGAACTGCCGGAGCGCATAACGAAACGCGGCGAGCGTTTCATACTCCGATTTGACCAACGGTTTGTGTTTCGCCATGGCTCGCAAGTCTAGCAGGCTTCCATTCGAAAGCCATCTCGCATTTGACATATATCGTCATACGACATAATATGCGCTGTGTTGATTCAAACAGAACCACTGACCCAATCGGTCCAATATGGCAAGGCAGTCGTGTCCGGCGCAACTGCGAAGGATGAGCTGGGGGATTGCAACTCGTTTGCGCCGCCGTTAAGCTGGACCGGTGCAAATTGGACAATGATCAAGACAATCCAAAAGGCTATTTCTTCAGCATTGCGTCCCCGGTTGCGCGTGATGTGGCGGGATGAAATCGCCCTCGGTCCGGGCAAGGCGGAGTTGTTGGCCCTTGTCGAGGAAACCGGTTCCATCAACCAAGCGGCACACCGCATGGGTATGTCCTATATGAGGGCGTGGTCTCTCGTTAAGACGATGAACCAGTGCTTCAAAGAACCGCTTGTTGTGTCGGAGCGCGGCGGACGTGGCGGCGGAGGGGCGAAATTGACTGCGGCAGGACGCCGGTCTCTGGAGTTGTATCATCAAATGGAGATGGCAAGCCTGCAAGCGACTCGATCCGGATGGCGGGAGCTGCAAAAGCTTTTGCGCGTATGTCCGTCGGTTTCGGCTACCAAGTCGCCGTCACGAGCAAGCCGACTTACAACAATAACTTTCTATTGACCGTGCGATTCCCCTTTTGAGCACCAGGCGCCAGGGGTTCTCCGAGATTGATGGTGTTCCTCATGATGGCCGTGGCAGATTCACGACAGAACCGGCATGAACTTGAACCCCGCCAACTGGATGATTTTGTTCGCCGCGGTTTTCACCGTGGCGTTCTTCTATTCCTCCGTCGGCCACGGCGGGGCGACCGGCTATCTGGCCGCGCTCTCGCTCATCGGCGTCGCGCCCGCATCGGCTCGCGTGGCGGTGTTGCTGGCCAACGTCCTTGTTGCCAGCGTCGCCTGGTGGCGGTTTTGGAAAGCCGGTCATTTTGAGTGGCGCGTTCTTTTAGTCTTCGCCCTTGCGTCCGTGCCGTGCGCCTGGTTGGGCAGCAAAGTTCACATCGGCCCGCAGACCTACAAATTAGTGCTCGGCGCGGTGCTGACGGCAGCGGGGGTTCTCCTAATCCTGCGCGCCCGTTGGCAAACTGAGGATGTGGCGGTGCGTGAATTTTACTGGCCGCCCGCAATGGCTGTAGGCGGGGTGCTGGGATTTCTCTCCGGCCTGACCGGCATCGGCGGCGGTGTCTTCCTCAGTCCCGCGCTTTACGCGTTCCGCTGGGTGAAGCCGAAAACCACTGGTGGCATTGCGGCGGGATTCATTGTGCTCAACTCCGTTGCCGGGCTCGCTGGCACGGGTTGGCAGGAGCTTACTCATCCCGGCCCGCTGCTTTGGCTCACGTTGCCAGCCATCATCGGAGCGCTCCTCGGCACGCATTTGGGCGCGCGGCGCTGGAGCAGCGTCACGTTCAGCCGTGTGCTCGCGGGAGTGCTCATTTTCGCCGGCGGAAAATTGTTGCTTGAAGCCGCTGCCTGAACTTTCATCCCCACCATGCGAGTCCTTTTTTTCGCCCAACTTAAAGACGTGACCGGCTGCGACGCCGTGGATCTCGCCGCAACATCCCCGCTCAACCGCGATGGACTCTGGGCCGCGCTCCTGGAGAAATTTCCCGCCCTGGCCGCCCACCGATCCAGCGTCCGCCTGGCGCGCAATTGCGAATACGCCGCGCCAGAGACAATGTTTGTCCAGGGCGACGAAGTTGCGCTTTTACCGCCGGTATCCGGAGGCTGAGTTTTTGATGTGTGAAAATTGAGGTTCAACTCACTGGCACGCCCATTGCGAAACAGCCGTCTCCGCCTTCGCCACCCGGCGATCATGGGGCGTTCGTCGAATTTCGCGGCATAGTCCGCGCCGAAGAAAACAGGCAGCTCATTGCCGCGCTGGAATATGAAGCTTACGAGCAAATGGCCGTGCGCGAAATTCGTCGCCTGCTGGAATCAATCTCGGAGCGCCACCAGTGTCTGGCTGCCGTGGTCATTCATCGGGTCGGGATCGTGCAGGCAGGTGACACGGCAGTTTACGTCGGTGTCACCTCCCTCCATCGCGCGGAAGCCATCGCCCTGCTGGGCGAATTCCTGGATCGCCTTAAACAGGATGTCCCTATTTGGAAACGCCGCGCGGTTCCAGTCGCCGAAGCGCCCAACCTGAAGAATGAATCGCCCGCGTCCAGGCCGCGTGCGGCCATGCCTTCGCTTGACGAAGCGATGGCCGAAATCCGTTCGCGCTGTCAGCCCTTGCCCGCCGTCCGCGCGCCACTCGCTGAAGCCTTTGGCCGCGTTTTGCGGGAAACCGTTTGCGCCCCGGAAGATTTGCCGCCATTTGACCGCTCGGCTCGGGACGGATACGCCATTTTGTCCACCGAAACGCGAGAAGTCTTTCAAGTTGTGGATACGCTCCATGCCGCCGATTGGAAGCCGCGTTCGCTCCAATCCGGCCAGACCGTGCGCGTGGCCACAGGAACCGCCCTCCCATGCGGGGGGTTGCGTGTCGTTATGCAGGAACATGTCGAACGCCAGGGCGACCGCATCCGGGTCCTGAAACAAGACCGCGCGACCAACGTCCGGCTTCGTGGTGAAGATGTGAAGGCCGGCCAACCGCTCGCGCATGCGGGTGTCCGTTTGAATGCGGGCGCTCTGGCGCTGCTCGCGACGGCAGGCTGTGCGCAGCCGCTCGTCAGCCCGCGTCCCCGAGTGGCCCATTTTACGACGGGCGACGAACTTATCCCTCCTCACCAAACTCCCGGGCCGGGCCAAATCCGCGACAGCAATACAAGTTTGATCAGCGGACTGCTGCAAAGCGTCGCTTGCGATTTGGAGCAAATCCACCTGCCAGAGGATTTTGAAACCGCGTGGCGGCAACTGAATTCGGGGCAACTCGCCCAGGTGGATTTGATTTTAGTTTCCGGCGGCGCCAGCGTGGGCGACAAGGATTTCACACGTCCCTTGTTGGAACGCCTCGGCTTCGAGATTGTTTTTGGGCAAGTCAACGTGCGTCCCGGCAAACCGCTGCTCTTTGGCACCGACGGCGCGCGCGTGGCTTTCGGGCTGCCGGGCAATCCGCTCTCCCACTTCGTTTGTTTTCATTTCGCGGTGGCGCTGGCGCTGGCACGGCTGGCCGGGGACATCGGCCCCGCATTTCTGCGCGCCCCGCTGGCCGCCAAGCTGGAGGACGAACCATGTCCGCGCGAAACAATCTGGCCCGCGCGCCTCGAATGGAACGCCGGCGCGCCCCGATTGCGCCCCTTGGTCTGGACCAGTTCCGGCGACTTGGCTTGCTTGCCCGCCGCCAACGCTTTGATTCGCGTGCCGGCAAACCAGGGTTCGTTGACGCAAGGCGCGGAGGTGGATTTTTTGCCCGCGCACGGTATGATATGTCCGTGATCTGATGCAAAAGCAGTTTTCCCACCTCACTCAATCGGGCGGCGCGCGCATGGCGAACGCCGGCGCAAAACTCGTCCAGCACAGACGTGCCCCGGCCGCCGGCCGGCTTCTCTGCCGACCCGCGACCATCGTGGCATTGAAGAAAAAGGCGTTGCCTAAAGGCGATGTCCTGACCGTTGCCCAGATCGCTGGAATTCAGGCCGCCAAGCGCGCAGCGGAATTGATTCCCCTCTGTCATCCGCTGCCATTAAACCAAGTGGAAGTGA
>Ga0326728_10013199_pt1 | contig 18022 bp, 15 predicted proteins | sample MB3enrmetagenome_FD_207602 | JGI IMG/M metagenome (GOLD analysis project Ga0326728, IMG submission 207602) | Lab enriched peat soil microbial communities from McLean, Ithaca, NY, United States - MB31MN | ecosystem: Environmental > Terrestrial > Soil > Wetlands > Peat | place: USA: New York... | reverse complement strand
CTTCCGCTCAATACCCGGACGCCATCAAGGAGTTCAAGGAGCTTCTGGCCATAAACCCCGAATGGAACATGGCGAGGCCCTGCCTGGGCCGGTCGCTGTATCGGACCGGCCAGGTCGATGAAGCCATCGCGGTTTATCGGGAATCCCTGCGCCAGGACCCCAGCGATGAGGACCTGATGCGCGTGGAACTGGCCTGGGCGCTCATGCAGAAGAAGCAGCTTCGCGAGGCGCAGGCGCAATTCGAGCAAGCGCTGCGCGAGCATCCGGATTCGCCGGTGACCCATTGGGGACTCGGGGTGTTCCACTATAATCAGGGCCATGCCGAACCCGCCGCACGGGAATTGGAAGAAGCCCTGCGTTTGGACCCGAACAACACCGACTACATGACGGTGCTGGGTCACGACTATATGGCCATGGACCGTTACGATCGCGCCCAAGCTGTCCAGGAGCGCAAGATTGCCGTTGTGAAATCAGAGAAGGGCGAAAACAGCCCGGAAATGGCCGACGCTCTGAACGAATTGGCAGGATCCTTCTTCTCGCAACACAAGTACGAACAGGCTAAAGCTCTGGAGCTGCAAGCCATCAAGATTACCGAGCAGGACCCCAGCAAGGCCGATGATCTGAAAACCTTCCGGGGCAACTATCAGACGTTTTTGTCGATGGAAAACCCGGCGCCCCCCCCGGCGGGAAAGCAAAAGCCGGGCGCCCCTCAAGCCATAGTGGGGAGTCAACCCGCGAACGCCCCGCCTTACGGCCAAGGCCCCAGCCTTCCCGGGTCTCCGGGCGAGGCCGACATTAATGCCACCCTTCAGGAAGAGCTGCAGCAGGCGCGAACTGCCCGCCAACAGGTTAGGATGGGCGATGCGGAGAAGTACTACCTGCAGGCTTCACTGCAAGCAGAAAAGCTGCCGCCCGGCGACCCCCGGCAACTCCAGGCCTTGCAGGAATTGGCCGGTATTTATGTGGTGGAGAGGCGGTCGAGCGAGGCCGAAAAAGTGGAGAAGCATGCTCTGGCCTTAGTGGAAATGGGCGCGGGGCCGGACGACCCCCAAGTGGCGAATGTTTTGGAGAACCTGGCCATGGGCAATCTGTTCCGTAACAATCTGCCGGCGGCGCAAGAGTATGCGGAGCGCGCCCTGCGCATCCGCGAACAGACGTCGGGGCCAGCGGATACTCGCCTGGCCATGACCATCGACTTGATGGCCAGCGTCTATTCCGCGTCAAAACAGTACGCGAAAGCTGAGCAGCTCTACACTCGCGCTCTGGCGCTTACCATCCAGGCACATGGTCCCGACGACCCCAGCTTGGTAGCCCCCCTCGATCACCTGGGCACCTTTTATTCGCAGGCAGGGCAGTTCGAGAAGGCGGAGGATGCCTACCGGCGCTTGATTGCCATCGAGGAAAAGGCCTACGGCCCGGATAGCCCCATGCTTCTGGGAGAACTCTACTCCTTGATCCAGGTGCTGCGTAACAGGGGCAAAGCCGCGGAAGCCGATGAGGTCCAAAAACGCCGGGATGCCATTGAAGCCAAGCAAAAGCACTAGCGGACGTGCCACGGGCGTCCCGCCCGTGCGCAGAGTGTAGCACGGGCATCCTGCCCGTGCGCAGGAGTGTAACACGGGCATCCTGCCCGTGCCCCGGCATGGCCAAGATGGCCATGCTACGAGCGGCGGGAGCGGGACGCTCCCACGAGAGCCGGCGGGACGCCGGCGGTACGTCCTAAATCCTAAATCCTGAATCCTAAATCCTGCCCCCCGCCCTCCTAAATCCTGTTAAAATGCCGCGCATAAAGGCGGGAGTAAGCAACCAGCAGATCCGCGTTCACACCACGCGGGAGGAGCGGGACACCATGCAACGACGAACCTTCTTTGCCACGGCGGCGGCAGCGGGCGCGACCTTGGCGGTGAATCCTCTGGGAGCTGCGAAGGATTGGAGCCTGCCCAAGATCGTCAAGTATCCCGACCCGGCGATTGAAATCGTCCATCCGAGTTTTGCCAAGTACCGGCAAGGCAACGCCGCCATCGAACGCCTTTACACCGGCACGCGCTGGGCGGAAGGCCCCGTGTGGTTTGGCGATGGGCGCTACCTGCTGTTCAGCGACATTCCCAACAACCGCATGCTGCGCTGGGCGGAGGAAACCGGCGAAGTCAGCGTTTTCCGCTCCCCCTCCAACTACTCGAACGGCAACACGCGCGATAAGCAAGGCCGCCTGATTACCTGCGAGCACGATTCGCGCCGCGTCACCCGCACCGAGCTTGACGGCGCCATTACGGTGCTGATGGATCGCTACCAGGGCAAGGTCTTGAATGCCCCCAACGATGTGGTGGTGCACTCGAACGGAAGCGTCTGGTTCACCGACCCTGGCTACGGAATTCTGAGCAACTACGAAGGCCACAAGGCGGCGCTGGAACTTCCCACCAACGTCTATCGGCTCGATCCCCAAACCCGCCAAGCCACCGTGGTGGTGGGCGATATGCGCCGGCCCAACGGCCTGTGCTTTTCTCCCGATGAAAAACTCCTTTACATCTGCGATACGGGGGTCACCGACGGCCCCGAGTATCCGCACAACATCCGCGTTTACGATGTGGTCGACGGCGCGCGCCTGGCCAATGGCCGCGTCTTTGTGGAAGTGGGCCCCGGCTTGGCTCTGGCGGATGGCATTCGCTGCGATGTCGACGGCAACATCTGGGCGGGAACCGGCTGGGGCGGGGAAGACTCGAATGGCGTGCAGGTGTTCGCCCCTGACGGCACGATGATCGGCAAAATTCATCTGCCGGAAATCTGCGCCAACATCTGCTTCGGCGGCGCCAAGCGCGACCGCCTGTTCATGGCCGCGAGCACGTCGCTTTATTCACTGTACGTCGGAACCACGGGCGTACTGAGGCCGTAGTCATCAGTCATCAGTTGTCAGTAGTCAGTAAAACCCTCGCGCGGAGTGGTATTTACTGACAACTGACCACTGACAACTGACGACCTTTCTTCTAGAACGTATACCCAATCCCCGTGGAAAACGTCACGTTGTTTTGATGATTTCCCGCCGGAGGGTTGCTGAGGTACAGATCGATCAAACTGGAATTGAGGGAGAGCCGGGTGCTGACCTTGATGGAGAGGACCGTGGTGGTGTCAAAACGGTACTCGCCGAGCTGCGAGAAGTTGGGGTAGAAATTCAAATTGTGGTCGAGGCGCATGCGCTTGTTGAATTGCTTGCCGAATCTTTCTCCCACCAGTCCGTTGCCGGTCTGGTTCTGGGCGCCGGTAAAGAATTTTTCGTGCTGAAAGGTCATGCCACCAATCAGACTGAAGGTGGTGCGTGAATTCTTGATGACGTCTTTGCCGAAGCCTCCGCCGTACGTCTGGCGCAGGTACAAACCCTCGGTGGAGATGTGATCGAGTTGGGCGATGCCAAACACAAAGTCGGTGGGGGTGAAGAGCCAATCCTCGCGCAGGTTCGAGCTCAAGGTGCGGGAAGTGATGCTGCTTCCTGTTTGGTTGGCGCTGGAGAGCATAGCGGTGAGGCCAAAGTTGGCGCGCGTGTGCCTCTCGAAATCGAGGGTGGGCGGACGCTCGCGCACCGCATTGAGCGTGGTCGTGGTGGTGTTGGTTTCCTGGTTGCCGCGCTGCAGGCTCTCGCCCAGGCTAACGCCACCCTTCCACGCTTGCCAGGGCTTGGGCGAGGGCGCCTCATACATCTTGTGGTAGGCGTCTTCCGGCATGATGGTGTCCACCTTGGCGGCGGCAATCGTCTGCGTCTGGCCGTTGGCCTTCACCTGCCAGTCGCCCGTGGGCGCCAGTTCCAGCGTGCCGCGCACCGGCTGCTGCCCCTTGATGATCACCGCCACGGGCTTAGCCACCGAATAAGTCGCCACCTTGGCCATGGGGATCGTCACGTCCCCCATCATGTCGGATTTCAGTTGCAGATTTCCGCCCTTGATGGTCACCAGGGCGCCGGTCACGCGGTCGCCGTTCTTCAAGGTCACCACGTCGGCGTGGGCGATGCCGGCAAAACAAATAAGGGCCAACAGACTGCTGAACCAGAGCTTCATATTCCACCTCCGCATGTGAATTGAGTTTGCCCTTTAACCGCAGCGGTATATGGTAAATAGATTCTGGCCGCGGTGGAAAGGGTTACAGGTTGCCGATTGAAAATATTCGATCTCGGCGAAAATATTTGCTCAGCGCTTCGCGGCCCGCACCTTCAGGTAAGCCTTCCACGGCTCCCAATAGTACGAGGGCCACCCTTTGCTCACGCCCTGGTGGTCATGCTGCGGAACCCCTACGTGGACCAAATCGATTTTGCCACCGCCCGGCGCCGGGGAAAAATTCATAATCAGAATCGAGTCGAGGTCGGAATCATTCCAGTGGGAAGCGCGCCACGCTTGTACGATCATGCGGCCGGGAACCACCACGAGGTTTCTGCCTGAAATCATGCCGTCGAAGGCCACCCACTTGGCCCCCGCCTTGGCGCTGACCGATGCCTTGGCGCCGGTGGCGGCAGTATGCTTTTTCGAGTCGGTAAACATTTCAAACAGCTCTTCCGGCGAAGCCTTGAACGTCACCGATTGCACGATGGGTTTGGTCATGCCTGCCCTCCAAGTTGAATTCGGTTAGTGAAGTCCAGAGACGCCAATTTTATCAGGTCAGCGCTGAGTGTGCACGAGGCTTCAACAGGCCTGATGGGCGCGTCAGGTTCGGCGGGCTTGACTCGCACGTGGGGAGGCCGTCTAATGAAACTTGGTACCGTAAACCTATGCAGGCGGATCTTTTCTACCGACTTCTGAGCCTCAACCGGGTGGTGCACAGCCATCGCGTCAAATTCGCAGGACTGCTGGGCCTGTACTGGCTTCGCCGACGGCACCTGTGGCTGCGCTTCGATCCCGTGATGTCGTGCAATTTGCGCTGCCAGATGTGCTACTTCAGCGACCCGAGTTTTACCAGGGAAAATACCGGGCGCTTCAGCCCCGACGAAATCGAGCGCATTGCCGAGGTCTTTTTCCCCTGGGCCGCGCAGTTGTATCTCGGCTGCGGGACGGAACCCACCACCTACAAAGGGTTCGTGGATATCGTCGCGCTCGGCAAAAAACACAAAGTGCCAATGGTCGGACTAGTCACCAACGGCCAGTTGCTCACGCCGGAACATTTGGAAAGACTGGTGGAGCTGGGCCTTGACGAGCTGACCCTTTCCACGCACGGCGTGGCGCGTGAGACTTACGAGCGCATGATGCGCCGGGCTTCTTTTGATAAATTCCTGGAAGTCTTGGACCAACTCGAAGCCATCAAGAAGCGCCAGGGCTCCGCGCGGCCGCAGTTGCGCCTGAACTACACCGTGAACGCACAAAACCTGGAGGAACTGGCGGGTTTCTTTGACGTTTACGGAAAGTACACGCTGCGCACTTTGCAGGTTCGCCCTATCGTTGATCTGGGGAATACCGAGTGCACGGAAAAGGACATGACTTCCCACGTGGCGCGGTACAACCAGATTCTTGCCGGCATTGAGCGGACCTGCCGGGAGAAGGGAATTCGCCTGCTCGCCAATTATGAAGACGTGACATACGAAAAGAAGACCATGCGCGCCGCGCTCGCGCCGGAGGTGCTGGTTTACCTCAGCCCTCAGTACCTCTCCAAGCCGGGATTCGACTGGCGGCAGGAGTCCTACCGCGACTACTGCCGCCGCACCCGGTGGTCCAGAAGCCTCTTCCGGAAAATCTTTACCAGCGCCGCGCAGCTTGAGGCGCCCTCGCCCTACCTTTCCTACAAGATCATCGATCAGTGACGTGCCTCCATGGCTCCGTCAAAGTCTGGGGTGCCGCATATCTCCAGAGCTAAGAATGCATCATCCGTAAGTAGACCCCTCACCCACCGCCTTGCGGTTCCCCCTCTCCCCTTAGAGAGGGATAAAAATCAAAACCGCAGCCCTCTCCCCTTGGAGAGGGATAAAAATCAAAACCGCAGCCCTCTCCCTTGGGGAGAGGGGGGACCGCAAGGCGGTGGGTGAGGGGTCCCTCGCAACCGAATTGACTTTGACGGGACCCTGGACTTGCCTCGCATAGGCTGCCTCGCACAGGCTAATTCACTGGCGGGCGTCTGTGATACCATATGCGGCGAATTATTTTTCAGGGAGGATGCGATGGACCTCAAAGGAAAAAGAATCGCCATTTTGGCGGCGGATCTTTACCAGGAAATGGAGATTTGGTATCCCCTTCTGCGTTTTCGCGAGGAGGGGGCGGAAACCGTGGCCGTGGGTGCGGAAGCAGGGAAAACCTACTCCAGCAAGAAGGGCTACCCGGTGGTGGCCGATAAGTCGATTGCCGACGTCCATGCCGAGGATTTCGACGCGGTGGTGATTCCCGGTGGGTGGGCTCCTGACACCCTGCGCCAGGACGCGCGCATGGTGAACTTCGTGCGGGAAATGGATAAGGCAGGCAAAATCGTCGCGGCGATTTGCCACGCCGGCTGGGTGCTGTGCTCGGCGGACATCCTGCGCGGGCGCACGGCCACCTGCTTCAAGGCCATCAAGGACGATATGGTTCATGCCGGAGCACACTACGTGGATGAAGAGGTGGTGGTGGACGGGAACCTTATCACCTCACGCATGCCCACGGATTTGCCGGCCTTTTGCCGCGAAGTCATCAAGGCGCTCAAGACCCAGGCAGTGGCTCGCCATGCCGCAAAGGCGTGAGGCGAAGATTGCTGTCAGTTGTCAGTCGTCAGTGGTCAGTAGAACCACCTCGCGGAGTGGCATTTGGTGAGCACTGACAACTGGCGACTAATGTGACCTTAATATAATCGCAACCTTGTTGTTATCTTCAGGAAATCTATATCGAGGAGGATTAATGAGACGATATCAGAAGGCATTTTTGTGTCTGGTGGCAGCGCTGGTGTTGGTCACGGGGATTGGCCCCGGCCGCGCCGTCGGTAAGACCGCGAAAAAAGGCAAACTGCTTTACATGACCTTGACCAAGGGCTATCACCATTCCAGCACCGAGCTTTCGGAGCAGATTGTAAAACAATTGGGCGAAAAGTCCGGAGCATTTGAGGTCACCGTCACGCAGGATGTGGGTGCGTTTACGAAGGAGAACCTCAAGAATTATTCCGCCGTGATGTTCGACACCACGGGTGAGCTGCCGTTTACGGACGAGGAAAAGGCCGCCCTGGTGGAATTCCTCAAATCCGGGCATGGGTTTATCGGCGTGCACAGCGCCACCGATACGCTCTACATGTGGGGCGTATACAACCAGATCATCGGCGGCTACTTCAACAATCACCCCTGGCATCAACGGGTGACGGTGAACGTGGTCGACCCCAACAGCAAGCTGGTGAGTGGGCTGGGAAATTCGTTTCAGATTACCGACGAGATTTACCAGATCGGCGATTTTCGGGCCGACGATTCGCACGTCCTGCTGGCGCTCGATCCCGCGTCCGTGGACCTGACGAAGTCCTCCGTGCGCAAGCGCTATTACGGATGGCCGATCTGCTGGACGCGAAGCTTCGGCAAAGGGCGCGTCTACTACAACAGCCTGGGGCACGAAGAGGCGGTTTGGAATGACCCTCGCTACCAGGACATGATCCTGAAGGCCATCAAATGGGTCATGCGGGAAGATGACTAAGCCGGGTCTTCGGGGCAGAATCATAAAAAAGTTATGCTATTTTGCCCCGCTTGCGCTTTTTTCTTGACAGGGGAAATGCCGCGCTGCTATAGGAAAAGAAGCGGCGTTTTGCCGGACTCATTTTGGCGAAATGCTGTGGGAAAAGGTTCAACCTCGTTAGGCGAGGTTACCACGCAAACACAAGCCACTGCCCAGAAACTCGGAGACGGGCCAACGGGTGGAGCAGGCAAGGCCGGATTAAGGCTTTGTCTAATGTGGCTGTTCCGGACGACGGGACACTACGTTGTGTGGAGCCAAAGCTCTCACCAGGAGGTTTGAGGAACCGGGTTTGTACAACCTGGTTTTCCAGGATCGCCCCTGCGGAGCTTTTGCTCCGGGGGGCGTTTTGCTTTATAGGACAATATTTTTGGAATGGGTAATCACGTGGCGGGAAATAATGAATTTACAAATGGGAAGCGCGCGGATTGGCGCCCGGCATGGTTCGGATGGCTGGGGGCGGTGCTGCTTTTGGCGGCGATGAGCGTTTCCTCCGCCCGCGGGCAGGACAGCCCCCCCCCGGCCCCACCCCAGGACTCGACCAACTCGACGCTGCCCGATCGTCAACTTTGGAACCTGCACTTCCAGTCCACGGTGGGCACGCAAGGCTACCCTTCATTCCCGGCTGCGTATACCGGCGCGAACAGTCTCACGCCCGGCGCCCAGATCAAAGACACCATTTCCGTGGATGTTATGGGCGGCGTACGCTTGTGGCGCGGGGGAGAGTTTTTGGGGGACGTCGTCATCTGGCAAGGATACGGCCTGAGCAACACGCTGGGGATGGCGGGGTTTCCCAATGGCGAGGCGTTCCGAATCGGCAGGACTTATCCGGATGCCTCCCTCTGCCGCGCTTTTATTCGCGAGACGATCGGCTTGGGTGGGGGAAAGGAAGCTGCCGAGGACGGGCCCACCGAATTGGGTGGGACACAGGACGTGCGGAGACTGACGTTTACGGCCGGCCACCTCAGCGCCAAAGACATCTTCGACACGAACGCCTACGCCAACGATTCCCGTTCCCAGTTCATGAATTGGGCTCTGATGGCCAATGACGCCTGGGACTATCCGGCGAACACCATAGGATTCACGAACGGCGTTGTGGCAGAATTGAATACCCGCGCATGGACCGGGCGGCTGGGCATCTTCCAGGTTTCGAAAGTTGCGAACGGATTGCGCATGGATTGGAACCTGGCCCATGCCTGGTCCGCGGTGGCGGAGGCGGAAAGGCGCTATTCACCCGGGGGACACGCGGGGGCTATTCGCCTGCTTGCCTACGACCAGCGTGCGCACATGGGAAACTATCAGGAGACCCTCAATCATCCGAGCCTCGGCGAGAATATCGAGCTCGATGCGGCGTATCGATACAAATACGGCTTTGGCATCAACCTGGAGCAGGAAATCCGCAAGAATCTCGGGGTCTTCGCGCGCCTGGGCTGGAGCGATGGGAAAAACCAGACATATGAATTTACCGATGTGGATCGCACCGCCACGGGGGGGGTTAGCCTGAAAGGCGCGAGGTGGCGCCGCCCGGACGACACGGTGGGGCTCGGGGTGGTCGTCAACGGCATCAGCGCCGTCCATCGGCAGTATCTTGCGGCGGGTGGTCTGGGAATTACCATCGGCGACGGAGGCCTCGACTACGCCGCGGAACGGATCGTCGAAACGTATTACAGCTGGAAAATCGCGAAACACTATCAATTGACCGGGGATTATCAATTTGCCCCTGACCCGGCATATAATCACGCCCGCGGGCCTGTCAATCTTTTCGCCCTGCGGTTCCACACCGAGTTTTGATTTGGCCGAGGGAGGTTTAAGTGATCTATTTCACCGAGCTACAGAATCTTCCCCTCTATGGTGTGAAAGGCGAGTTCCTGGGGGAACTGGAAGACCTGTGCGTTGATCCGAGCCAAAAGGCCGCGCGGGTGGCTTCTTATCTGGTCCGCACACCCCGGAAGAAACTGGAGTGCATTACCTACTCGCAGATCCAATCCATCTCCGTGCGCGCCGGCCAAACCAGCGTGCCGCGCGAGGAAATACGCTGCTACGCGGCGGATGAAGGGCTGATCCGGATCAAGAAGGATGTGCTCGACCAGCAAATCATTGATGTAAATGACCGCAAGGTGGTGCGGGTGAACGACGTGGATTTTGACATTGAGCCGACGGACGGGCACAGCGAACTTCGCATCGTCGCGGTCAACGTGGGACTGGCGGCGGCGGTGCGCCGGCTGCTCCAAGGCACGATGTCCAAGCACCGAATCCGCCTCATCACCAACGCCCTTTCCAACCGCACCATCCAGTGGGAATTTGTGAATCTCATTGAATCGGATCCGGCGCGCCGCGTGAAGCTGCGCATCTCCTATGACCGGCTGGCGGAGTTGCATCCCGCCGACATCGCGGACATCCTGGAAGAGCTGAGCTATAACGAACAAAAAGCGGTGATCGAATCGTTGGACGATGAAACCGCCGCGCATGCCCTTTCCGAGATTCCCACCAGGATGCAGGCGGATTTACTCGAAAGCATCTCCACCGAGAAAGCGGCTGACATCGTGGAAGAGATGCCTCCTGATGAAGCGGCAGACGTCCTGAACCAGCTTTCCCCGGAGACCTCGGCGGAAGTACTGGCGGATATGGAGAAGGATGAGGCCAAGGAAGTCAGGGAACTCCTGGCATTCGAGGAGAATACTGCCGGGTCGATGATGACCACCGAGTACGTCGTGGTGCATGATACCGCCACCGTCGAGGGGGCCATCGAGGCCTTGCGGAATTTCGAGGGGCATGTGGAGTCCATTCACCAGGTCTTCATGATCGACAACGAAGCGGCTCTGAAAGGTGCGGTACCCATCGGACGGATCGCGCTCGCCGCCTCCAGCACCCCGCTCCTGGAACTTGCCTCCGAATCCCTGATTTCGGTGCAGGGGCAGGAGAGCGTAAGGTCGGTGGTGGACCTTTTTCATAAATACAACTTGATTTCTCTTCCCGTCGTTGACGAGGAGCGCCACTTGCTGGGCATTGTCACCGCGGATGATGTCCTGGAGCATGTGATCAACAAAAAATGATTGCCGATTTTCGAAAGCCGGTCGCGCATTTTCAGTTTAGTGCCATCGGCCAATCGTCAATCGAACATCGGCAATTCTGGAGTTCCCATGGCGGTGAATCAAAAAAGGTTTCGAAACTTTGGAATCAAGCTGCTGATCTTCTTTGCCGTCCTGGGCCCGGGCATCATTACGGCCAATGTGGATAACGACGCGGGGGGCATCTACACCTATTCCGTGGCGGGGGCGAAATACGGATTCTCGCTGCTCTGGACGCTGATCCCCATCACCGTCGCTCTGATTATCGTTCAGGAAATGGTGGGGCGCATGGGGGTGGTGACCGGCAAAGGCCTGGCGGACTTGATCCGTGAGGAGTATGGCTTCCGGACGACCTTCATCCTCATGGTCCTGCTGATTATCACGGATTTGGGAAATACCGTATCGGAGTTTGCCGGCCTCGCTTCAGGAACGTCTGTGTTCCATATGAGCCGTTTCGTAGCGGTCCCGCTGGGGGCCTTGTTCGTGTGGCTGCTGGTGGTGAAGGGAACCTACCGTTACGTGGAGAAGGTCTTTCTGGCGGCGTGCGTCATTTATCTGGCTTACCCGGTTTCCTGTTTCCTGGCGCATCCCGATTGGACGAGTTCGCTGGTCAGCACGGTGAAGCCCTCATTCCAAATCAGCTCGGGTTACCTTTATATGGTCATCGGTCTGGTGGGAACCACTATTGCGCCCTGGATGCAGTTCTATCTTCAGTCGGCCGTGGTGGAAAAAGGTGTGAAGCTGAAGGATTACATCTACTCGCGCATGGACGTCATCGTGGGTTGCATCATGACCGACGTGGTGGCGTTCTTCATTATCGTGGCGTGCGCCGCCACCATTTATGTTACCGGTCACCGCGACATCAAAGATGCGGGCGACGCGGCCATGGCCCTCCAGCCTCTCGCCGGCCATGCGGCCAGCGCGCTGTTTGCAGTGGGACTGGTGAATGCTTCGCTGTTTTCAGCCTGCATCCTGCCTCTCGCCACCGCTTACTACGTTTGTGAAGGGCTGGGACTGGAATCCGGCATCAACAAGCGGTTCAGTGAAGCTCCGGCCTTCTACTGGCTCTATACCAGTTTGATCTTCCTGGGCATGCTGGCCGTGGTCCTGCTCAGTGAAGACCAGCAGGTTCCCATCATCCTGCTTTCCCAGGTCGCCAACGGCATCCTGCTGCCCTTCGTCGTGATCTTCATGCTGCAACTCACCAACCGCGCAGACCTCATGGGACCCTATAAAAACAGCCGCATCTTCAATATCATCGCTTGGGCCACCTGCATCGTCATGATCGTCCTCACCGCCCTGTTGGCCGTCACCAGCCTGATGCCCGGCCACTCACCGACGGGGTAAGCCCGCAAGTGGAGGGTTCAATGAAAAGACGTGAATTTGTGAAGACCAGTGTTGCTGCCTGGGTCGGTTCATCTCTGCCGGGCAGGGGATGGCTGGCCAAGGGTGTTCGCGCAGAAGAGAGCTTCGCGGATGGAAAGAATCAGATTACGATTGAAAACTCCAATTACCTCGTGGCCGTGGATGCAGAGACCGGCGCCATCGTAAGACTCCTCGATAAGACGAGCGGAGTCAACCTCATCACGGAGCCGAGGCTGGCTGATAACTTCCGCTTACTAATCCCCCTTCCTGAATTGGAGGCAAACTACATTTTGGGGCGGGAACAGCGGCTTACCCTCCATGAGGAAGGGCCCGACAGCCTCAAGCTGACTTGGAAAGGTCCACTCGTCAACGCGCAAGGGAGCTTTGATGTCACGGTTTCGATGACCATCCGGCTGGCCGGGCCGGCCATCGAGTTCTCCCTCCAGGTCAGTAATCAAGCCCCACACCAGATTGCCGAGGTTTGGTATCCCATCCTTGGTGGCTTCACGGGCATTGGCGACCGCCAGGATTCGCAGGAGACGATTCCCCTGATGGGCGGCTCCACGGGCACGAACCTTTTCCATTCCTTTCCGGGGGGCGGGGGACTGGGCATACCTTACGTGGAAACCTACTGGGCCTATCCCACTCCCATGCCCATGCCCTGGATCAGCCTCTATAATCGCAAGCTCCACCGCGCCCTGTATTTTGCCTGCCACGATAGCGTGTGCCGCTATAAGGTTGTTCGCTTCGAATTGCATCCCGGAGTTGGAAGCCGTCGCTATGGCAGCAACTGGCCGCGCGCAGAGGATTTGGATCCGCTGGGCCTGAAACTTCATTGGGCGCACTTTCCCTATACCAAACCTCAGGAAACTTTCAGCGGTCCGCCCGTCGTGGTGCAGTTTCATGAGGGCGATTGGCACGATTCGGCGCGAATCTACCGCCAGTGGTACAAGTCGCAATTCCCCGTCCTGGATTGCTCCTCGAACTGGATGCGGCAGAAGCTCGCCTTTGTCGACACGATGTTCCTTCTGCCGGAAGGCAACGTCATGGTGAAGTTCAAGGACATTCCCCAGTGGGCGAAGCATGCGGCCGACTACGGAATAACCTCCGTGCTGATCAGCGGGTGGAACGTGGGCGGCCATGACGGCAGCTATCCCTATTACGATCCCGACCCCCGGCTGGGGACTTGGGATGAACTCGCGGATGGGGTCCGGGCGTGCCACCAGATGGGTGTGCGGGTCTATTTTTTTGCCAACATTCAACCCGTCAGAGTCGATACCGATTGGTATAAACGCGAACTGCATCGCTACACCGCCCGCGACCGATGGGGAGTGGATTATCAGGTAATGGGATGGGGTATGGGCACGCTTGGCGCTCGGCTGGGTTACACGCGCCCGCCGCTCATCGAGGAATGCACGGGGATTCCGGAGTATCGCCAGATCATTGTGGCCAAGATGCGAAAGCTCGCCGAGATGGGCGCCGACGGGGTGCACATTGACAAGTTATGGCCGCACCCCGGTCTCGACTTTAATCCTATGTCAACTTTAAGCCCCGATCAGGCGACGTCGGTGGGCAGGCTGCTGGCTTTGGAGGAGATTCTCCATGCCTGCCGGGCCGTTAACCCCGAATTTGCTCTTTCCACGGAGTCGGCGTGGGACCGGACCCTTGCATATTCGAATGTCGCATGGGCATGGCATAACAATACGGGCGACCACGTCCCGGTTTTCAAATACACATTTCCCGAGTGGTTTCCCGGGCTCGCCGTCCCCCAACCTTTCGATTTCACCCCGGTAAATAACGCGGTGCGGTACGGCTACCAGATCTTCATGGGGCCCGGCAACTACACTTCCCCGGATTCCATGGGTTACGTGCCGATGCGTCAACTCTCGCTTTATGTGCGCGAGGTCCTCCGCATCCTGGAACCGTTAAAAGACACCATTTGCTTTGGGGAATTTCTGGATACTCTGGGCGTTCAGTTCGCCGGGCCGGAAGAAATGCGCTATTCGATGTTCCAAAACCCGAAAACGGGGAAGCGCGCATGCGTGGTCGTGAATATGGGGGAGAAGTCCAACCACGCTACCGTGAAAGCCTTTGCCGGGAACACCGACGGGAAGGTGATTGTCCACCAACCCTTCAGCCCTCCCCGCGTTGGCAATCTTCCGCTGGATTTGGATGTGCCTTCGGAACGGTTGGCTATTGTGGAGGAGGCATGACCTGAGGCTCCTGCATTGATAATTCAGTAAGCGCGGCAATGATCAGAATTTAGTGTACAGCCATAGTGATGACGTGGTATAGTCGTTGTGATGACCTAGGAGGTTGCCCAATGGCGAAGGAAGCCGTCTTCACGGTTAAGCTGGAATCAGACCTTCGGGACGCCTTTGCGGCCGAAGCCGAGGCTGCACACCGGCCCGCCTCTCAAATCGTGCGTGAGTTCATGCGTGAGTTTGTGGAGCGCCAGCGCGAGGCGCGGGAGCATGATGCTTGGTTCCGCGCCCAGGTGCAACAAGCCCTTGCCGATCCGCGCCCAGGTATTCCGCATGATGCGGTGATGGCCGAGATACGCGCCATCATCGACCGGATCTCGAGCAAGAAGGCTCGAGCGTGAGGGTCGAAGGGCATCCTCTGGCGAACAGTGATCTGGCCGAATTGGTGACCTACATCCCCGCCGACAACCCGAAGGCGGCCTGCCGTATGCATGATGAGATTCAAAGGCAGACGGGCATCCTGGCTGCTCACCCCGAGGCGGGGCGTCTTGGCCGGGTCCCAGGCACTCGAGAATTGGTGATTGCTGGAACGCCTTATATCGCTGCTTATCGCGTCGCCAGCGATATAGTGACGATCCTCCGCGTTCTGCACGGTGCGAGGCGATGGCCGCGCGCTCTATGAATTGGCTTCCCGCTGTCCATGATGGAAGAGCGGCGGGCGCACGAATAAGGTCCTTGCTAATGCCGCCCGCGAGTCAATCGCTCCAGTCAAGATTATTGGGGTTGCGCCATCTCCCTTGACGCCGCCGCCGGTAGGCGCGTATATCATGGAGGCATGAAAACCACCACCAAGGAGCGGGTCTTCGATCCGCATGAAACTGTGCGCGCCGAGGCTTTGGCCGGGGTGCCGCTGGCAACCTTCCGCCAACGCTTTAATGCCTACGCCATCGATTTCCTGCTGGTGACGGTAACCTACGTGCCCCTGGAAATCCTTCGTCAGTACATCGTGCTGAGAGTCAAACACGCGCCGCCGGATATTCATGTCCATCTCGACTTCCATAATCCCGGCAGCCTGGTGTGGATTGTCCTCTACTTTGGGCTCTCGGTGTGGTGGACCAACGGTCAGACCGTCGGCAAGCGCCTGGAGCGCATCCGCATCGTATCGCTGGTGCACCCGAAAATCACTTTGTGGCAGGCGATCGAGCGCGCTTTGGGCTACGGCGCATCCGCGTTGGAAGGCGGGTTCGGCTTCTTGCAGTTCTTCCTTCACCACAACCGCTGCTGTGTCCACGATCGGATTGCGGAAACGATTGTCATCAAGGAGCCAACGTAGCGCTTGCCAACCGGATTGCGTCGACTCGGATTGCGCAGAGCGAAGGTCTGCGAATCGGTGGCCGCGAATCCATGGCCGCAGAGATTTGTTCTGCCAACGATGCCCGCGAATCCATGACCGCAGAGCTTTGCTCTGCGCAATCCGGGAGACGTCCGCAATCCCGAGGGGAAATCCGGCATACTCAGACGGTGGCAGTGCCCAAGAAGTTTTTTCATTTTCTTCTTGACAACGCCAAATCTTTAGGCTAGACTCATAGAGTAAGTATCTAGGCTGGCGGTGCCCGAGCGGGCCGGCAGGTGGGTGGCAAGTGCGATCGGGGAAGGTAATGCAGGTCGACAAATTGTACGAATCGCATCCGGGCTTTATGTCCCTAATCGGGGAAATCTCCCAAAGCCGTCAGCTTATTGAAAATAAACGGTAAAAAGACCGACTTTTCTTCTCCCAAAGCCGTCAACATACTGAAAATAGAACCACTTAAATAGATTAGGCGAAAGGGCGAAAGTAGCATGACAAAGTGCCCGATTCTTGGTGCGGCAATTTGTCGCTGGCGTGGGACATTCAAGAGTTGAGATTGACCCGCGGCCTGGCCTTCCAAATGCCGGAGGGCGGGCACGAGGCCCGCCCCTACGAACTGCGGAGGGCGGGCACGAGGCCACATCGTGTTGGGCGGCGCTAGGCCTTTTGCTCTCGGCCGCCCGTCAGCTTCTTGGTGACGAGCATGATCAAGCAGCCGAGCGCCCAGAGAATCAGCGACAGGATGATCGTCGCGACCACATGGGCGCCGGCGTGGCCCCACGTTTTTCCATCAACCTTGCCGGGTGAAAACTCCGGGGCGCTGAAGATGTTGTCCTTGGCGGTCAGAATCGCGAGCACGATCCCGGCGATGATGATGCAATTGCCGACAATCACTTGCAAGGCGATGACGGGCAGCAGTTGTTTGTAGCTTCCAAAGCCGCTGGTGTGGACTCGCACCGAGTAGTAGAGCATTCCCAGCAGAAAGATGACGGTGAGGCTGAGAAACCTCGCCGTGGAGTTGGGCACGCCAAGAAGCGAAACAATCAGCCTTGCCAGGCCCACCACCAGCACCAGAATCAGGAACCATCCCTCAAACTTCACATAGTCGGATAAGCTCTTCCCAAAGATTTTCATTTTGGCTCCCCTTTCGCAGATCAGCGGCACGGTGTCTGGTGACAATACCGCCTCGGCAGCACGGCGTCAAGAACCGCTCCGGGGCTTACTGTGCCGTGGCGTACCGTTCCGGGGCGTACCGTGCCGGGGCGTACCGCCGCCATCTTGGCGGCTCCGGTGCCAGCTGGAAGCCGGCGGTACGACCCGAGGTCGGCTGGAAGCTGGCGGTACGGCCCAAATTACGGCAGCGCCGCTGGCCGACACAAAGTTAGCCCCCCAAAGCACCGCATTTAAGCTAATATCCGGCTGGACGTTCGGTTGATTTCACCTCCGGGGTGCCATGGAAAAACTATCACCTGCCACGCCGACGAGCCCCGCGGCAGCGCCCCGCATGCGGCGTGTCCTCTCGCTCTGGGATTTGGTTTTCTACGGCATTGTCCTGGTCCAACCCATCGCTCCGATACCCCTGTTTGGAGTGGCGCAAAAACTGTCGGACGGCCACTACACAACCACCCTGCTGCTCGCCATGTTGCCTATGCTGATTACCGCCGCGAGCTACGGCCGGATGGCGGCGATCTATCCCTCGGCGGGCTCCGCTTACACTTACGTGGGCAGGGGACTGAACGTTTATCTGGGATTTCTGGTGGGCTGGGCGATGCTTCTTGACTACCTTTTAATCCCCCTCACCAACGGCATCTGGGTCGCCGTCGCCTTGCATTCGCGTTACCTGCCGGGGATTCCTTATGCCGTGGCGATGTTGCTGGTGGTGGTCTTCATGACCGCTCCCAATCTGCGCGGCATAAAAACTTCAGCGCGCGCCGACAAGATTCTGCTGATTGCCATGTGCTCGGTCACGGCGGCCTTCATTCTGCTGGCGATTCGATTCCTGTTTCATAGTCAGGGTTGGGGCGGCCTTTTATCCACTCAACCTTTCTACAATCCCCAGACCTTCTCGACTCACAGGGTTTGGATGGCGACTTCGTATGCTGCGCTCACCTACATCGGCTTTGACGGCGTCACCACCCTCGCCGAAGATGTGGAGAATCCGAAGCGCAACGTCCTAATCGCCATCGTGCTGGTTTGCTTGTTTACGGGCTTATTCGGCGGGTTTTTAACCTATCTCGGCCAGCAGGTTTGGCCCGATTGGCGCACCTTGCCAAACCTGGAAACGGCCTTCATGGATGTTTGCGAGCGCGTGGGGGGGCGCGGCCTGTTTCACGGGATGGGCTTCACCATTCTGCTGGCAGAGCTCGGCGGCGGCCTTGCCGGCATCGTGGGTGCAGC
>Ga0326728_10013198_pt1 | contig 18025 bp, 17 predicted proteins | sample MB3enrmetagenome_FD_207602 | JGI IMG/M metagenome (GOLD analysis project Ga0326728, IMG submission 207602) | Lab enriched peat soil microbial communities from McLean, Ithaca, NY, United States - MB31MN | ecosystem: Environmental > Terrestrial > Soil > Wetlands > Peat | place: USA: New York... | reverse complement strand
ACTGGTCGCCAAGTCAGAGACGTGGCGGCGTCTCTGAAGTTCTTTCGGGGGGCCTCCAGGTATGAGCCCTTCTTCTTGCCCTAAGGTGCGACGACTTTAGGGATGCTTATTCAGCAGACTTCTATCACGTTTTTATCACACCAAGCCCTTTTGGGGTCCAAAGAGAGGCCCACGCAAAACAGCTAAATCGTTTATAATCAAAAATTTTTAGTGGCGCGCCCAGGGAGATTCGAACTCCCGACCTCTTGCTCCGGAGGCAAGCGCTCTATCCAGCTGAGCTACGGGCGCGCCGACGAATTACTTTTCTAAGTCTAGCGCGTCCCCTCTCTGTGCGCCAGTGGACTCATCTAGTGCCCTCATCCCACGGCCCGCCGCGGCAATTCCCTGCTGCCCTATCCCTTCGAGCGGTTCTTGATTTCGCGCGCCAGCTTTTCAATCTCTTCCGCTTTCTTGACCAGATTCATCGAAAGCACTTTCGTCGAATCCGTCTTGTCCACTTCCGCCTTCAATTCCGTGGCCAGTTGATAGAGCCGCTCGACCTTCTTGTGAATGTCCTTATTGTTGGCTTCCAGCATCTGCTTTTCGGGCGAAGGCAGGCCGGGGGGTTCTGCGTCTGGTTCTTGTGCCGGTTGTGGTTTTGCGGGGATATTCGGCGCCTGGCCCAGGATCAGGCTTCCGGCTAAGCCTGTCGCCGCCCCAGCAAAGAGCATGCCGCCCAGAAACGTGCGTCGCGTTTTCATGAACGTCCCTCCTGTCGTGGCCACCACCCGAACACCTCGCTCCCACTGCATCACATTCCCAGCAATGCTATACTCGCCCTCCGGCAATCCTTATGTCCAGTCTCCTGACGCATTTTCCCGAATTCACGCTCGCTCATCTGGTCCACCTGATACTCATCTTTGCCGTCGCCCTCATCGTAAACCGTTTGTTGCGCGTGGCCAGCAAGTTGATCATCAAGCCGGCCGCGACGCCAACTCGCGCTGCTCAAGCTAGAGAGCAGCAGACGCGCACGCTCTCCGGGGTAGTCTACAGCGCGGCGAGCAAAGCCGTCTGGGTGGTGGCGCTGCTGACAGCCGCGCAGGAAATCGGCATTAACATTTTCCCCGTGGCCGCGCTCGCGGGCCTCGCCACTCTGGCTTTTGGCCTTGGCGCGCAGAATTTCATCCGGGACATCATCGCCGGCTTTCAAATCATCCTCGAGGACCAGTTCATCGTCGGCGATACTATTCAGGTTGCCGAAACGCAAGGCCGCGTCGAGCATCTTTCCCTGCGCCGGACCGTCGTCCGCGATTCGCGCGGTGCCCTGGTGACCCTTTCCAACGGCGAAATCCGCACCCTCGCCAACCTCAGCCGCGATTGGTCGCAAGCCTTCGTGGATGTTGTTGTCTCTCCCAATCTGCCCCAGGAAAAGACGCTACAGCTTCTCGATGCCGCCGCCACCGAGTTGCGCAACGATCCCTCGTGGTCTCAGGCCCTGGTGGATGGCCCGCGCGTCCTCGGGCTGCAGTCCTTTGATCAGACGGCTTCCACCGTGCGCCTGCAAGTGCGCACCGCGCCCTCCCGCCACGAAGATGTAGCCCGGGAGCTGCGCCGCCGCATCCAATTGGAGTTCCAGCGGCAGGGTGTCCCCCTGTACAATGTCCAACGCGTCGAATTGGTGAATCCTGCTGCTTCGCAGGAGTCCCCGCCGCCCGCTCACCCCGCTTGAAGCAAAGGAGAATCTCACATGGCTCAGATCACCTATGACGAAGTGAACCTCATGCTCCGGCTCTACGAGCTCCGCCGCGAGCCTCGGCTCCGCGAAGCACGCGCGTGGTTCGTCGAGCATTACCACGCTGCCAATGCGGAAGAGGTGATGCAGAAATATCCTCAGGGCGGCCAGGAGAACACCTATATCCGCATGGTCGTTAGTTATTGGGATATGGTCGCCAGCATCGTCAATCGCGGACTGATCAACGACGAACTCTTTTTTGAGAGCAATGGGGAAATTTGGGTCGTGTGGGACCGCATGCGCTCCATCGTGCCCACTTGGCGGGCCGCCTTCAAGAACCCTACTCTCTTCTCCGCGATTGAAGAGACCTGCGCCAGGCTCGAGGCTTGGCGCGAAAGGCGCGCCCCGGGCTCAACCGCCGCCATGCGCCAGATGATGGAGCAGAGCCGCGCCAAATCCAAGTGACGCCTTTCCCATCCGCACTGCAAGCCGGCTATTTGTGGGAACTCAGTACCGGGCTTTCCGCATGAGGCGCTTCGGGCGCTGGGGACAGGCTTCCGGGCTGCGCCAAACGTATGCAATTCCGCCCCGCCGCTTTCGCCGCGTATAGCGCCGTGTCCGCGGCATGCAGGATATCGTCGGCATCGCGATTGGGAAAATCCGTCGTCAGTGCGACGCCGATACTGATCGTAACCGCCACTGATTTTGTGGGCAGGAGGATGGGCTTCGCGGCCACGGCATTGCGCAGATTTTCCGCCCTCGCCACGGCGCTGGATGGATCGCACTTGTTGAGCGCCACCAGGAATTCTTCTCCCCCGTAACGCCCTACCATGTCGTAAGAGCGCACCGACGTTTGCAGCCGCCGTGCCACCTCGCGCAATACATCATCCCCTGCGGCATGCCCGTGCTGGTCGTTCACCTTCTTGAAATGATCGATATCGCACATCATCACGGCATTGCAGCATTTTTCCCGCCGCGCGCGCACCACCTCTCGCGACACCAGTTCCACGATCACGCCGCGGTTCCACAGCGACGTCAGCAGGTCATGGGTCGCCTGAAATCTCATGCTCTCGCGCGCCTCCACCAGCCGATCCTCCAGTTCCAGGATGCGCTCCCCGGCGCGCAGTCTGGCCTTCAATTCTTCCGCATCATAGGGCTTCGTCAGATAATCGTCCGCCCCGGATTCCAGACCTTGCACGATGTCCTGCTTCGTTTCGCGAGAGGACAATAAAATCAGGTACGTGTACGCATGGTCTTTCCGCCGGCGTACTTCGCGGCACACTTCGATGCCGTCCCTTCCTGGCATGATCCAATCCAGCAGCGCCAGCCGCGGCGGGTCCTCCTTGCTTAGTTCCGCCAGCGCACGGCAGCCGTCTTCCACCGCCGCCACTTCATAGCCGGCCCGCTGCAGCGTTCTCTGCAACAGCATCCGTGAAAGAGCATCATCCTCGGCTAGCAGAATTCTCATGCGCGTACCTCTGCCAGATGTGTTTCCACCTCCGGCATGATTCCGGCAAGCGCGCGGTCCAGCCTCTTTAGAAGCGTCTCTGCCTCGACGCGTGCGCCATTCCGCGCGGCCGTCTCCAAAGCCGCCGCCAGTTCGGCAGTAGCGTTCATGGAAAGGTTTTTCAACATGCCCTTCAGGGTATGCGCGGCACGCGACATCTCCGCCAAGTCCTCCTGGGCCAGGGCTTCCCGCGCTTTCATCAGCGTCATCTGACTGTCGGTACGAAACATCTGCAAAAGTTCGCGGAGGAAGTCCTGGTCGCCCTCGAGCCGCTCCAGCAACTCGCGGAGATTCCATTCGGCTTCGGAAAGCTCGCTATGCGGCGCTGGCTCATTGCCGTTCTCGCACGATCCGCTCTGCGTTACGGCGCGCTCGATTTCTTTGCGCAGAACTTCCCGCCGGATCGGTTTTGTCAGATATCCATCCATGCCCGCCTCCAGACACCGCTTTTCATCCTGCGCCGCCGCGTGCGCCGTCATGGCCAGGATGGGTATGTGCTCCCCTGAATGTTGTTCGCGTTCACGGATTTTGCATGTTGCTTCCAGTCCGCCCATCACCGGCATCTGCAGATCCATCAGGACGATGTCATACGTCGCAGCGCACAATGCCTCGCAAGCCTCAGCGCCATTACTCACAAGGGTTACCTGATGCCCCATTTTTTCCAGCAGCCGCACGGCGAGTTTCTGGTTCACCTCGTTGTCTTCCACCAGCAGAATCCGGAAATGCCCGCCCGGTGCGTTCGCCTGGGCTTCGATGATCGGCGTGGTTTCGGGCTCTCCTGGATTCAAGGCAGCACGCAGGCTCTCCCACAGCACTCGGCGGCGCAGCGGCTTTCTCAGTCGTCGGAACACCCCGCATTCAGCGGCGCGGGCATCCTCCAGGATCGAAGCTGCGGAAGACACCATTAGAATCGCGGTGGTTTCTCGTGGAGCGTAGGCGCGGACCTCTCTTGCCACATCGTATCCATCGGCGCCATGCAGGTTTTGGTTAACCAGAACGACGCGGTACTGCTCCTTCTTTTCTTTCCGCCGTGCCAGGCTGGCCCGCGCTTCCTCGACGCTTCCAGCCACTTCTACCTCCAGCCCCCAGCGCGTCATCAACCAGACCGCCAACTCCTGGTAGCCTTTCCTCTCATCCACAACAAGGGCCTTCACTTGCGGCAGCTTGCCCTCTTCCTCCTCTGCTCTCTCCGCGCTTTTAGCCGTCTTCAGCTTTACCGTGAAGAAAAACCGGCTCCCTTCACCCGCCGTGCTTTGCAACTGGATTTCTCCTCCCATCATGCGCACGATGCGGGCGGAAATGGACAATCCAAGCCCCGTCCCCCCAAATTGCCGGGTGACGGAAGTATCGGACTGCTGAAAAGCATCGAAGATCTTGGAGTGGTTTTCCGCGGGAATCCCCACGCCGGTATCGCGGACTTCGAACCGTATCTCGGCTTCTTCTCCACTGCACTTGAGGCACTCGATGCCCAGGAATACTTCCCCTGCCTCGGTGAACTTTACGGCATTCCCGAGCAGGTTGATCAGAATCTGCCGCAGCCGGACGGGATCGCCCTGCACCCATTCCGGCAGATCGCCGCGCACCGACCATTCCAATTCCAAACCCTTCTCCTGGGCGCGCATGGTCACCGGCTGCAGCGCTGTCTCCACGCAGTCCAGTATCGAGAAGGGAACATTATCGAGTTCCATCTTGCCATTCTCGATCTTGGAAAAATCCAAGGTCTTTTCAATGATCTCCAGCAAAGACTCGGCGCAGCCTTTTACCATCTCCAGGTATTCGCGTTGCTGAATGCTGAGCGGAGTTTCCAGCGCGAGTTCCGTCATTCCCAGAATGCCGTTCATCGGGGTTCGAATTTCATGGCTCATGTTGGCCAGAAACTGGCTCTTGGCTTGGTTGGCTGATTCCGCGGCCTGTTTGGCTTCCAGCAGGCGCTGTTCGGCGGCTCGCCGTTTGGTGATGTCTTCAATCACGCCAACATAACCGATCAAGCTCCCATCGGGCCCGTGCAAGGCCCGCGACCCCCAGTAAACCCAGTTGGTATTTCCATCGGGAGTTAGGAATCGCGTTTCATCCTGTAGCTCCATCTCCATTTCAGCCGCGGTCTTCCACAGGCGTTCCGTCGCCTCGCGGTCCTGTGGATGAACGGCCTCTAGCCATCCGTAGCCCAGCGCGGTCTCTGCTGCCCGTCCGGTCATCTCACTCCATCTTTGGTTGACATACACCCAGCGCCCTTCCCGGTCCGCGCGGAAGATGCCGATGGGCGCCGCGGAACTCAGCAACCGGAACAGCTCTGCACTTTCACGGATGGTCTTCTCCGCCTCCACGCGCTTCGAGATATCCACATAAATCGCCAGGAATCCTTGTGTTCTTCCCGCCAGCTTCAGAGGCGCACCGAACACTTCGACATCGATCTCCTGTCCGTCCTTCTTTTTGCGCTTCACCGTGCGATGCACCCCACGCCCGGTCTCAAGCAGTTTGCTCACGGGAATCCAGCCCTCGCGCATTGCTGGAGTGAGAAGTAGATCGGACACGGATTCTCCGGTCAGTTCCTCTTCTGTGTAACCAAACATCTTTCGGAACGCTGGGTTGCTGAGGCGGATGATGCCGTCTGCGGTCCCGGAAATAATCCCCACGGGCGCAGCTTCGTTCAATGCGCGGAAAAGTTCTTCGCTTTCTTGCAGGAGCAACTGGGCCCGCTGGCGCTCTGCGATCTCCTGTTCCAGGGCCATGGTGCGCTCGCTTACGCGCGCTTCCAGAAGGTCCCGTGCATCGCGCAGTTCTTGATCGCGGCTCTCGATGACCTCCAACATGTGATCAAAAGCGCCGCCCAATTGTCCGAGTTCCGGCCCCTCCAGAGACGGCGCCCGCAGCGCATAGTTTTTTTCTTCCGCAACGCGTCCCGCGACGTCCGAGAGCTGGCGAATCGGCTGCACAATCGATTTCTGCTGGACCAGCGTCAGGAAATACACCAGTACAAGCGTTGCGCCGAACACTGGGACCGCCAGCAGCCCCACGTGCCATCTATCTTCCCTGAGGTCCGTCAGTGCCGCTTCCAAATACAACTTTCCGATCTCGCGGCCGTCCAGACGGACGGGCTGAACCAATCCCAAACTGGCCACGTCCCAGTAAATACCCTCCCTTCTGCCTGCCAGTTCCGCGTTTGCCTGAGTTCCACAATCCCGGCGCTTGTACTCCGCGAAGATACTTCCATCCGGCGCGAACAAGATGCCCCTGCAGATGTGCTTTCTGGTTTGGAGAGCCAGCAGCACTCGCGCCCCTGCCACATTGTCGTCAAAGACCAGTGCCGCCGCGCTGTTGGTTCCGATGAGGTCCGCTGCAGATCGCAGTTCTTCCACCTTATGTTCGCGAGCAAGATGTTCGTTATAGGCAAGGTACACCACTAGCGCGAAGATCAACCCAGCGCTGCTGCTGACCATCGTCAACAGCTCCAAACGCCGCCTCAATGAGATGTTCCGCCACGCTTTCATGCTCAACCGCCCGGTGCGCTGTGGTCCGTGACAACACGTTTCGCCAGTGCCAGCAGCCGCGCATCCACTTTCAAGTTCGCGCTGCGCGCCGCCACCAGGTTCACTTCCATTTGCAGCCTGTGGTTTTCAAAACTGAATTCCACCATGCCACCGGCTTCCAGAAAACCCTCGCTCTCGCCGACGGTCAGCACGCTTTTCCCTTTCAATCCTTCCAGAATCTTCCCGTAGCGTTTCGCCTCTGACCGGCTGAAAAAAATTACTTTGCATCCATCCAATTCCTGCTCCTTGTGAACCCACCGCAATTCGATCTTTCGCCCGCTGACGGTGACGCCGCCAATCTCCTGCGCGAGTCTGGTACGGAATGGGTAGTCTCCCAGGGTACACATTTGAAAAGCTGCCTTGCTGGTATTCGCGGCGCTCGGGGGCCACTCCACGAAGCTTGGAATCCTCCTCAAATACATCGCTTTCAATTGATATTCCTGCGAAAGAACCTGGCTCAAGACATCGCCGGGGACCAGCCAGGCCGTGCACACCACCAGCATCAGTCTGCTCAGGAGCTTCACGCGGCCCCCACTCGGGCCCCGGCTCGCTTCTTCTCTCGCCCCCATGGCCTTCTTTCACGCCGGTCCGTTTCGCTTCTCGAAACGGACTACACCCCTCCCCTGGCAACTGGTTCAACGTGCAAGGGACACACCAATTCATCGGCCAAAAAGGCTTTTCATTGAGAGAAACACACGACTTGTCAGATTAGATATTTCTAGGAAAAGAGAAACGTGTCGTTCCGGAACACTTCCGCCTTTTTCGATTCACTTCCGCGCAGTTTCCTCCACCGCAGCCTTCATTCCACTCCGACTTTTCTTTGCATGGGGTAGCAAAACGATTAGGGCGTCACCCGCATCACGCGCGAAAAACCGGCTCAAGGGAAGCTACCTTAATTTTCAGCCCCGTCAGTTCGGCCGCGCTCAACTCGGGTAGCGGCCCTGACGCCAGCTCCAGCGCCAGGTCAAATATTCGCTCGTCACCCGGCGGCACGGCAGCAGTGACCTCCTGGTTTAGAGTGAATCGCAGCGCCAGGCGAGCCATCTCGCGATCGTCGATCGGTTCATACCAGCACTTCGGATACTTGCGGTCGCTCTCCTTCATGCCGGCGGGCCACTTGCCGAACGCCAGGGCCTTCAATGCCATCCGGGCCATGCCCTTCGCTTTTGCTTTGGCCAGAATCTGCGGGCCAAAGCCGCCGTTCTCCCAGGCATTGACATTCACCGGGAACAGCACGCTGTCCAATTCGAGCGCGTCCATCAGGCGCAGCGCGGCAGGCGCATTATGGGCGGAGAAACCCACATGCCGCACTTTGCCCTCCTTCTTGGCCGCGAAAAACGTCTCCGCCGCTCCGCCTGCCGCAAGAATCTTATCCACATCGTCCATCGAGCTGACGGCGTGAAACTGGTAGAGATCCACATGATCGGTGCGGAAACGCTGCAGGCTGCGCTCCAGTTCCTCGCGTGCTCCCTTCGCGTCGCGACTCATCGTCTTTTCGGCAAGAAAGACCTTGCTGCGATAGGGCCTCAACGCTTCTCCGAGTTTCATCTCCGCTTCACCATCGAAGTACGACGGCGCGCAGTCGAAATAATTCACGCCCCGGTCGTACGCCACCGCGACGCGGCGTGAAGCCTCCTCCTGCGAAAGTCCGCAAACCACGATGCCACCGAGCGCGATGATCGAGAGGTCATTTCCATCCTTGTACCGCCGGCGCGGCAGTGGTGCCTCCCAACCGTAGGCGGCCGTGGCTGTCAAGGCTGCTGCAGTACCAATAAACTTGCGACGGTTCATAAGTTGCTTCCTCCCCCGGCGCATTGTAGTGCGCGGTAACTTGCCGCGCAACAATTCCTGTCCTATGCGAAGTACGGACAGCCGGAAGACTATAATGCCGCAAGCGGACGTGTGCGCCGCTGGAGCTTGCCAATATGATCAAAACATCCCTTCCGTTGTCGCAGGTTTACCGCCTTTTGGAGCCCGGCCCGGTTGTGTTGGTCACGTCCGCGCGCGCCGGAAGAGCCAACGTGATGACCATGTCGTGGCACATGATGGTTGATTTCGTACCGCCCACCGTAGCGTGCATAATCAGCAATCGCAACTTCACGTTTGACATTTTGAGAGAAACGCGGGAATGCGTCATCAACATCCCCACCGTCGAGCTGGCAAAGAAAGTTGTCGCCTGCGGAAATACCTCGGGCCGTGTGCTCGACAAATTCAAGAAATTTCGCCTCACTCCGCAACCCGCGGCACGCGTCGCCACGCCGTTGATTTCCGAATGCTACGCCAATCTCGAATGCAAGGTGATCGATGAGAGCATGGTGGACAAATACTGTCTGTTTATCCTCGAGGTCCTGAAAGCCTGGATCGACCGCTCTAAGAAAAATCCTCGCACCATTCACCATTGCGGGCGCGGCGTTTTCATGGTTGCGGGGCGCTTGATCAAATTGCCATCGAAGATGAAATAAGCGCGAAAAAGTGGTTCGTGCGACGGCCGGCCCGTGGCCTATTTTTGCGGGCTTGGCAAAGATTCTCAGCACTACCCAGTGGGTCTTATGACGCTTAGGCATCATCCTTCCATGTCACGCCTCTCAGCAGACGGGACTGGGCGATAGAATCCGAGTATGAAAATAAAACTAGGGTGGATCATTTCGGCGGTCGCGCTTCTTTCCATAGCGGGCATCCTCCTCCCCAGACTGAAACATTCGCTTCCTTCCTTGGGACCCGGCGTTTTGGAGCCGGCTCGCGCGGAGCAGGCCACTCCCGAAGCCACCGTGAGCTCCATGTTCCAAATGACGGATCAGGGCGAGGATCTGAGCAACTTCAAGGAAGTGGTTTCTGACCGGCTCGACTACGCGCACATGCTTCGGGGAAAAGACGCTATGACGCCCGACGAGCAAAAGTTTGCCGGCCTGTTCTGGGACAACCAGCGTAGCGCGGCGATCTATGCTTATTTGAGGCATCGCTTAACGACCTCGGCGAGCGTAACGGCAAGCAACACCACTGGCGATTCCGCAGTCGTCAGCGTAACAGTGAAAATCTTCTCCGATAAAGATTCGGAATGGTGGGTGGACTCCACCTACACGGTTGAACTGAAAAAGCGCGGGCCCAACTGGTACGTGGATGAACTGAAATCTTCGCAATGGCCGGAGGGAGTCTACCATCAGTTTAGGAAGCGCTTGGGCTCCACGCCCTGAGCCCCGCCGCCCTTCGCAACACCAGCCCGTTGCTCTGTCGACTTTCGCACCAGCATAGGAGGCCTGCATGTCAAAATTGGAGCTGAATCGGGCTGGTGATCCCGAAACCGCGGATCCTCGCTGGAATTCGCTCTACAAACTGAGTGGCGCGGCTGCGCTCATTGCTGTTTTGATCTTCAGAAGATGGCTCGGAGAAGAATTTCTGTTGGTGAGATCGCTCGGGATCTTCCGGTCCGGACCTCAAACGTTGCCCACTTCCGTGATCGACTGGTTTTCGCTGCTGCACAGCAATCGGCTCATTGGACTCACCTTGCTCAATGTCTTTGACCTTGTCAACTACGCTCTCGTTGGCTTGATATTCCTCGGCCTCTACGCTGCCCTCAGAAGCGCCAATCGAAGTTACATGACACTCGCCACGGCGCTCGGCTTCCTGGGGATTGCAGTCTACTTCGCATCGAATCAGGCTTTCTCCATGCTTTCCCTCAGCGATCAATACGCCGCTGCGACAACGGATGCGCAAAGATCCACGCTTTTGGCGGCGGGGCAGGCGCTGCTGGCGATCAGTAATCCTGGTGTTTTCGGCCAGACCCCCATGAGTTTCCTCCTCGTAACTCTGGCTGGTCTGATCATTTCAACTGTCATGCTGCGAAGCAGCATCTTCAGCAAAGGAACCGCTTATGTGGGAATTCTGGCCAACGGTTTCGGTTTGGGCTATCCCGTTGGGCTTGCCCTTGCGCCGAAGATGCTTGTCATCGTTGTCATTTCACTATCTGCCTCGGCGTGTTTTTTGGTGATCTGGTACATCCAGATCGCCCGAAGACTCTTCCAGTTAGGGTATGCCAAACCACGGGGAAGCGCTTGATAAACGCCGCAGGGCAGAACAAGGCACTCCACGTTGGCGCGTGCTCCACAGGCTGGTTCCGTTTACCGCAATGATCTAAAGCCAATTCGCGCGGCCACCCTCTGTGCCTTCCCCTATAAATGCCGAACTGCTATCCTCTTCCTCGTCTGCCATGTCAACAATTTCCGCGCGCTTCGGACTTGGCCACCCGCCAACAAAATTCCTTGAAAATTCTCCAGGAGGAACTCGTCCATGAATCAACCAAAACTGTCGCTCCCTGAATCCACATGCAAGCCCATCACGCGCCGCAACCTTTTACAGGGTGCTTCTGCTGCCGCACTTGTGGGGATCATCGGAAGCACATCCCTCGCGAACACCGCCAACGCAGCGCCACCCCCAAACGCCGCTCCCCGCCCCGCGGATAAGTCCAAATCCTTCCCCGATAAGTTCCTTTGGGGCTGCGCCACCGCAGGCCATCAAGTCGAGGGCAACAATACCAACAGCGACCTCTGGACCCTGGAACATTTGCCCCAGAGCATATTCAAGGAACCCTCCGGCGACGCTTGCGATCACTACCATCTCTATCCTCAGGACATCAGCATGTTGGCCGATCTTGGCTTCAACACGTATCGTTTTTCCCTCGAGTGGGCGCGCATCGAACCTGACGAGGGCTTCTTTTCCAACGCCGAACTAGAACATTACCGCCGTATGTTGGCCGCCTGCCGCGAGCACCATCTGACTACGCTTCTTACCTACTCTCACTTCTCCATCCCGCGCTGGTTTGCCTACAAGGGCGCCTGGCAAAATCCCTCTGCGCCCGATCTGTACGCGCGCTTCTGTGAAAAGGCCACCAAACACTTGGGCGATCTTGTGGATTACGCCTCCACATTCAATGAGCCGGATGTTCCACAATTGCTGAGCTGGATCAACCTGCCGGAGATGCAGGGAAAGAATATGACGGACGTTTTCCAGCAGAGTCTCGCCAACGTCCGCCAGCAGCTTCATGCTCCTGAGTTCGCAAGTTTCTTTATGGGCGATTTCTACAAGACTCGCGATGGCGTGTTGGCCGCCCACCACAAGGGTAAGGCCGCGATGAAATCGGTCCGCAGCGCCATGCCCGTCGGCTTCAATCTCGCCATGACGGACGATCAACCGGCTCCCTCGGACAGTCATCTAGCCGAAAAGCGCGCCGACGTTTATGGCCCCTGGCTCGAGGCCGCAAAACAATGCGACTATCTCGGCGTGCAAACCTATTCCCGCGCCATCGTCGGAAAGAGAGACTTGCCTGCCCCGCCAGGCGCGGAACTGACTCAGGTTGGCTGGGAGTTTTACCCCGAATGCGTCGAGCATGTGGTGCGCTACGCCAGCAAGGAAACCGGTGTGCCCCTGATCGTCACGGAAAACGGCATCGCCACCACCGATGACACGCGCCGCGTCGAGTATTATCAACGCGCTCTCGCCGGCCTCAAGCGCGCCATTGACGATGGCGTGGATGTCCGCGGCTATGTCACCTGGTCGCTGCTCGACAACTTCGAGTGGATGTCCGGCTACACGCCCAAGTTTGGCATTGTCGCCGTGGATTTGGCCACGCAACGCCGCACCATCAAGCCCAGCGGCGCCATGCTAGGCAACATCGCCCGCAAAAACTCCCTCTAATCCAGCGGCCGGGTGCCCACTCGCCCGCTTTTTTCCGCTCGTAGAGGCACGATACGTCGTGCCTCTCTCCCCCAGCGCCATAGGCGCGCCAGAAGTTAGCCCAGGGCGCCTGCCCTGAGCGCAGTCGAAGGGTGAGCCCTGGGTACGAGACGTATGAACATGACCAGCGCCGTAGGTGCGGCACCTATCGCTTCGCCGCCGTGCGCCAAGATCAACTCGTGCGTGTTACGGCGCGGGGGTCGCGGTGTGAGCCGTCTTCAAGCAATAGTTGTTGATCGCTCCGCCGGTCGCCGCGCCGATATGTATGATCGATACCCAGCGCTCCAGTTTGTGGTGGCCATAGCGGTGAAAAAGGTACGACACGCCGATCGAGAGTCCCGTAGCGCCCGCTTCGACGGCGGCGAATGCCGCATGATTGTCCACCAAATCATTCGATAGCAACACTTCATGGTCACCGCGGCGGCGGAAATTCAGCGTCGAAAAATAATCCAGCGTGCGGGACGCGCCAACGCCCGCGAATAGCCAGTCGTTCTCCTTGTCCCAGAAGCGGTGTGTTTTGGATGGTGCTGGGATGGCCGTCTTTTTTGCGGGTTCCGGGGCGGATGGCGGGTTGCTCTGGTCCTGGGCGAGCGCCGCTGGCGAACCAAGCAAACATGCCAAAGCCATCAGCGCAGTGATCCAGAAATCGCGCACCTGGAAGGTCTCCTCAGCCATTCGTCCGCCCATTGCAAATCCGCTTCAAGTATAACCGTGCACGCGGCGCGCCGCTCTTGCCTCAGCGCGTCAAGCCTGCGCCACTAGGCTCTCAGAGTTCTAAGTATTCAGTTATAAGTTGTAAGTTTAAGTCGAAAAAAACCCAAGACCCATCGGGCCACGCAACCCACGCGCTTGTCAGCCACGGGCGCGGAACGCCTAGGCGGAAACGGCCGCGACGCTCTTGGGGATGGTCGAATTAAGGACTTCGTAGGTCTGCACCAGAGGCGCACCTTCAATCACGGATGCCAGCATTCTTACCACTTCCGGGTACGCTTTCCGGTTGTACACCTCCGCATGCTCGGCGGACTCCCACAGACTGAAGGCGTGAACCTCTCTTCCATTCAGGTAGAGAAAGGTGATTTCCTGGAGGAAGCCCTTCTGCTTGCGCAGCAAGGGAATAATGTCCCCCTCGATCTTGTTCTTGAATGCCAGGGCGCCGTCGTTCTTCAAGTACATGGACAGTTTGTGTGCAAACATGGCGCTCTCCTTGGTTTCCAGGCCAAGGGAGTGATTCAGGGTGCCGTTCCCGGTCTCGAAGCCTGGAGACACCCTCGACCTACTATCACACTGCTCTAATTAACCTATATTGTCAAGCGCTATTTACCGTCACTTAGACCACTTTACTATTTATGTTAATCTGGGCGCCCCGCACCCTTACCTCGCTCGTCCCGATCTCCGTGGGGAGGCGCGAAGGGGCCGCCTGGCGCCTGCCACGACCAACTTGATATTACTGCGCACAGTCCTTCATGAGCCGGTCGATTTAGTGGCCAACCATGCCCTTGCTTCTTGTTCATCCCGGAACGGCCTTACTTCACAAACATCATCCACGAACATTTGAAGCATGCGCATTAGGCCGAAGGCAACGTCAGTGGAGACCAGTACGGCCGTGGGGCCGAGTTTCGACTCTTGTCCCAAGCTTCGGAGTAACGCGACGATCTTCCTGATTTCGACTGAAGTGAGCAGTATTCCGGCACAGCGGGCATCAATAAATTCCTTATACGCAAGGCCCCCAAAGTGCCGCTCCGCCAAGAGATGATTCTCAACGTCGGAATAGCTGATTGGCGCGACGGCGGTGGCATCGACTTCCTTGCGTTCATGATCGACGCTCAAGATGATCGGCATGAACCCTTTCAACCGGGATTTCCATTTTGACTTCCTGGCCGACCGATAACGTACACCCACCCCCGTCAGTATGCAACGCTCCAGCCAAGTTTTTGAGTGCAGAGCCTTTCCAACGGCTGGGGCAAAATCTCTAAGGACGGGCGGCGAACTCAAATCTGATGATCGTGCGGACATGGGGCGCAGGAGTCCTGCGCCCCTACGAGGAGAACTCAAGAACCGACCCCGCGGGGCGGGGTCGGCCACTACACGAGCGTAGAGCGACCGACCACCGTCATTGCGGCGGCGACGACGCCTCGGCTACAATCATTCGTTTGCCATACTCCGGAAAGGCTTAACCGAAGCGTCATGCACGAAATCCGCCTCCACAACACGCTCTCAGGCAAGGTTGAGCCGTTCGTGCCCCTGAAGCCCGGGGAAATCCGCATGTACACCTGCGGCCCCACGGTGTACGACTACGCGCACATCGGCAATTTCCGCACCTTCGTGTTCCAGGACATCCTGCGGCGCTTCCTGATACTTCGCGGCTTCAAGCTGACCCACGTGATGAACCTGACCGATGTGGACGACCGCATCATCGCCAATGCCGCGGCGGCGGGCATCTCCATACGCGATTACACGGAAAAGTTCATTCAGGCCTTCTACGCCGATTGCCGCACGCTCAGCGTGGAATCGCCGGAGCACTGGATCCGCGCCACGGACCACATTGATGACATGGTCGCGCTCATCCAGCGGCTGCAGAAAAATACCTACACCTATCCGAGCGAAGGCTCGCTCTACTACCGCATCGCCAAATTCAAGGACTACGGCAAGCTCTCCAAGATTGACCTGACCGGCATTCAGGCGGGAGCGCGCGTGGACAACGACCGCTACGACAAGGAAAGCGCGCGCGATTTTGCCCTGTGGAAAGCGCCCAAGCCCGGCGAGGATTTCTGGGAAACGCCCATCGGCGCCGGGCGTCCTGGCTGGCACATCGAATGCTCCGCGATGGCCATGAAGTACCTTGGCGAAACGCTGGACATTCACACCGGCGGCATCGATCTGGCCTTCCCGCACCACGAAAACGAAATTGCGCAGAGTGAAGCGGCCACGGGAAAGCCGTTTGTGCGCTACTGGCTGCACGCGGAGCACCTGCTGGTGGAAGGCGAGAAGATGTCCAAGTCGCTGGGCAACTTCTTCACGTTGCGCGATCTCTTCGCCAAAGGGTACAAGCCCTCCGCGCTGCGCTTTGCGCTGGCCAGCGTGCCCTATCGCCGCCAGCTTAATTTCACGTTCGATGGCTTGCAGCAGGCCACCAGCTCCGTCGAGCGATTGCGCAACTTCGCCGCGCGCCTGAAACAGGAAAAATTTCCGGCAGGCTCGCAGCCCGCCATCGCCGAGCGCATCGCCCAAGCCGCGGATGATTTCGACGCCGGTCTTTCCGACGATCTGAACACGGCGCAGGCGCTCGCCGCCGTCTATGATTTCGTGCGCGAAGCCAACATCGCCATGGATAAAGGCGAATTCCGCCATGGAGAACTTGCCGCTGTGCAGGAGTTGCTGGCGAATTTTGATCGCGTATTCGCCGTGCTCGAAGACAACGACGCGGAAAAGCTTCAGGCACTTGGCTATGCCGATGCCTCCAGCGGACTGGGTGACGCAGCGATCGAGAAACTTGTCGCCGAGCGCCAGGCCGCGCGCCAGCGCCGCGATTTTGCCGCCAGCGATCGCATCCGCAAGGAGCTCGCCGAGCGTGGTATACTTTTGGAAGATGCCAAGGACGGCAGCGTCCGCTGGAAACGCAAATGAAGTACTTCCACTTCCTTAAACATGATCGAGTCGCGGTCGGCCCGCGCGTGCCGCGCAAGTTTCGCCCGGCGAATCTGCGTCCCAGCCTCTTTAGCGTAGATTAAGTCCCTTACCTTCAGCAGGTTGCGGCGAATCTCCGCCTGCGCAAGCCTGCCCTCTCTCCCGCACCTCGGCAACAACTCTAACCAGCGCGCACGGAACTTGGAGGCATCATGATTACGGCCACGGAAACAAAACTCCCAAGAATCAATATGCCTTTGCCAGGCCCCAAGGCCAAGGAAGTGATCGAGTACGACAAGAAATTTATTTCGCCATCGCTTTTTCGCGAATATCCGCTGGTTGCCGAGCGCGGCTACGGCGCGATTATCGAGGATCCCGATGGCAACACCTTCCTGGATTTTGCCGCGGGTATCGCCGTCTGCTCCACGGGCCATTGCCACCCCCATGTGGTGCAAGAGATTCAGAAGCAAGCTGCGGAACTCATCCACATTGCGGGCACGGATTTCTATCACCGTCACATGCCGCAACTCGCGGAGCGCCTTGTCGCCACCATGCCGAAGTCACACCACTACAAAGTATTTTTCGGCAATAGCGGGACAGAGGCGGTGGAAGGCGCCATTAAGCTGGCGCGCTATGCCACGCGGCGCGACAAACTGATTGCGTTTTACGGCTGCTTCCACGGCCGCACTCTCGGTTCGCTCTCGCTTACGGCCTCGAAGAGTACACAGCGCAAGTACTTCGGCACGCTGCTGGGCGGCGTGGAGCACATTCCGTTCCCCTACGCGTACCGCTGCGCGCTCGGCCACACTAACGAAACCTGTGGTGGAGAAATCATCGAACTGCTCGAGGAGCAGATCTTGAAGCGGCTGTTCGCGCCGGAAGAGATTGCGGCGATCATCGTCGAGCCGATTCAGGGCGAAGGCGGCTTCATTCCCGCGCCGGCGTTTTTCCTGCGGGAGCTTCAGCGCATTTGCAACAAGCACGGCATCATGTTGATCCTCGACGAGGTGCAATCCGGCATGGGGCGTACCGGAAAGATGTGGGCGTACGATCACGCCGGCATCACGCCAGACATTGTGCTGACGGCGAAGGGTCTCGGCAGCGGCATGCCCATCAGCGCGTTCATCGCCAGGGAAAGCGTGATGCAGTGGAAACCGGGATCGCACGGCACAACCTATGGCGGCAATCCGGTGTGCATTGCTTCGGCCATGGCCACGCTCGATCTAATCCAGGGCGGCTTGATGGTTAACGCGCGGAAAATGGGCGAGTACATCTTCGGCAAGATCAACGATTGGCCCAGCCGCTTCAAGATTGTCGGCGACGTTCGCGGCAAAGGCCTGATGATCGGCGTGGAGATCGTCCGCGACCAGCGCACCAAGGAGAAAGCCCCGGACCTGCGCGACAAAGTGATTGTCGGCGCGTTCCATCGTGGTTTGCTGACCCTGGAGTCCGGCGAGAACTCCATCCGCATATCGCCGCCGCTCATCATTGATGAAGAACAGGCCGATTGCGCCATCCGGATCATGGAAGAGAGCATTCGGGAGGCGGAGAAGTCGCTGTAAAGAAAGCGATCAGCGACCAGAAGTCAGCGATCAGGAACCCGGAAGCGGCGACAAATCCCGTGGGGGACAGAAATTCCGGCCCGCCACGGGATTTTTGTTTTATACTGGAGATGGTCTTATCGATAGAGTAACGAGAGCCAAGCATGCTGGCACGCATCGCCTTTGCGATAGTGCAGTGGAAGGCCCGCCACGGCCTCCGGGATTCCTCACAGCCTCCGCATGGTGCAACGAGTGCCACGCAGGAGCGGCTTGCGGCGCTGCGCACCGGTGTGCGTGGCGAAACCTATGCCTACTGGTATCTACGGCGTCTCGGCTACATCTTCATCGCGCGCAACTATGCGCCCTCCCGTGCCAAGGGCGAGATCGA
>Ga0326728_10013197_pt1 | contig 18025 bp, 15 predicted proteins | sample MB3enrmetagenome_FD_207602 | JGI IMG/M metagenome (GOLD analysis project Ga0326728, IMG submission 207602) | Lab enriched peat soil microbial communities from McLean, Ithaca, NY, United States - MB31MN | ecosystem: Environmental > Terrestrial > Soil > Wetlands > Peat | place: USA: New York... | reverse complement strand
AGAGGCCCAAATCATCGCGCATGAGAGTGGCATCGACATCGATACCGGCTTGGCGTTGGCGAAGTTGGGAGAGAAGGTGCGCCATCTGAAAGCCAACGGGTTGGAAGAGGGCGTGAGCACACGGCTGCTGATCTACGCTGGCCAGCTGATGCAACGGCAGCTCTCGGCACGGCGCGCCTGCAGGGTCGCCGTCAGCACCTCGCTGACTGATGATGTGGAGTCGCGACGCGCCATCGACGCGCTGGTGGCGACGATCTTCGAATAAGAGTGAAGAGAATGAAACACCGGAAACAGGAAACGGGAGATTCTGAACCGGACGCTGGCCGTTCTCTTCGAGTGCCTTGCTGCGCTTCGTACTGATCGTGGAAAGTCCCCGCTCTCTTTGGTTTGAGGCCCATCTCCTTGCGGATGGCGCCGGACGGCGCGCGCGTAAGGCCGCCGAGCGCCTCGGGCCGACGGTGCACGAGACGATAATGGTCGCGGGGGACCGACTGGCGGCGGCCTCGCCCGTCGTCGCGCAACAGTTTTATCGGGGTGCGGCCGTGGCGTGGGAGGCATTCGGGGCCGAGGGTTTCTCACGCTGGGTGAATATGGGGTACTCCCTGCTCACCAGCGAGCCGGCGCTGCGCGATGCCGCTCTGGCATATTTCTCGGTTCCACTGAAGGCGCTGGCACGCGTCGGGCTGGAGCGGCTGCGCGTGTGGTGTGACGCCGGCGTGCGTGTGGCGTCGGCATCGCGGAAACTCGGGGCGGTCTTTTTCGAGGGCACCACGGCGTTCATCGACAAGATCGAACCCGAGGTGTTGGGGGAATGGACGCGCACCGGCCTGCGGCTGCAAGGCGTCGCGGGTTGGCGCGGCGAATTCATGGCGCAGGCGTATTTTGCCGGGGCGGCACGGGTGCTGCCGTACCTGCGTGCCGACGAGATCGGGCGTTGGGCTGATCTGGGCGTGGCGCTGCAGCCGGCGCTGCGCGAGAATCAGTTCTATGCCCAGCTGCCGCCCGGCTTCCCCTCGCTGACCGCCGCCGAACGCGAGGTGTTTCTGGCCACAGCGGCCGCGGTGGCGGGTGTGAATCCGGCTGCAGCGGCGGCCTTCTACAGCCAGCTGCCCGTTACTTTGAGACGCGTGCAGCCAGCCGTGCGCCTGAAGCTGTTGCAGGCGTTTGCGCTGGCTGGCGCGACTGTGGCCGCAGGGCTGCCCGACATCGTTCCGGTGACCGGTGCGCTGGTGCAGGACATCCCGGCTTTACACCGCCGGGCCGCGCTCGACCTCGTGTTGACGGTCGCGCGGACGTTCCCTGCGGGGACGATACCCTTGTTGCGCTCGTTGGCAGCGGCTTACGAGGAGACGCCACACGCGGCCGTGGAGCAGTGGGTGCAACGAGGGTTGGTGATCGCTGCGGAGAACGCCGAAGCCGGCGTGGCGTACTTCGCCCTGCAGTCGCGCACCAGCGTCAAGGTGCTGGAGGCGGCATCAACCGGCGCAGCGCTGTCCGACGTGCAAGGGCTGTTGCGAAAATACGTTCAGATGTTGAGTGGCGCGCCGGTGTCGGTCCGGTCCACCGACGTGTTTCAGCTGCGCCCGCCGCTGGAAGAGTTCCCGCTGGAAAACGAGATCGCGCTGCCGGTGCGGGTGGATATCTTTGCGACACACGAGGACAACTGTCACGTCTACCGGTTCTTGGCGGCGCAGCTGGCTGGGCGGCGCGAGTTCGGAACGTACGAGGTCACGCTGCCGCCCGATGCCGGCGGCCTCCTCGGGTTTCTGCGGGCGGCGCAGAATCCGCACCTGCTCGAGGATCTATTTTTGGTCGTGGAGGGATACCGTGTCGCTGCTGCGCTGGCGCGGGCCTATCCGGGCCTGGCACGCGAGCAGCGACAGATTACGGCTCAGATTCTGTTGCATTACCGCGACGAGCAGGTGCCCTCACAATCTGTGCTACTCGATGCCTTGCTCGCGGCGCTGCTGGCCGGCGACGACCGGGTGCGGCTCCCGGTTTGGCTGCACCCGCTCGCCGCAGTGGTCGGCCCATGCGTGGCACCGTTGCGTCACCCGAGTGCAAGCGTCGACGATTCCGTGCGGATCGCGCAGATGCTGGCCCAACAACTGGCGCAGCTTGTGGTGCAGCTTGCGGAGGAGCGCCCGGAGGGACGGCCGGAGATCTCGTACCGTGACCTCGTGCTCGACAAGATTTCAGGCGACGCGCTGCTCGATCCCTACCTGGATGATGACGGCCCGCTGCCTGCAGGTGATACGACGCAGGTGGCGATCACGCCGACGCGTCCGCCGGAGGAGACTGCGGCTGACGCAACCAAGCTTCAGCTCGGGGAGCTGCAGGACGGCGCCGGTCTGGCGATGCCGCTGTCAGCGGATGAGCTGCAACGCCTGATCGAAGCCGGGGCCGATCTGCGCATCAAGCAAGGCTACGGCGACGACGTCGAAGGCCTCGGGCTCTACATCACCGATCTACTCGGAAAGCTGCCGCCGGAGCAGCTGGAGGAGTTGCGCCGGTTGTTGAAGGGACGCGGCGACACTGATCGCCGGGCGCCGCGTCGCTGGCTGGAACGCCACGGCGAGGGGGCGTGCTTCTACTACGACGAGTGGGATTATCACATCGACGACTACCGCCAGCGCTGGTGCCGGCTGCGCGAGGTGGCCGTGGATGGAGATTCGGGCGAGTTCTTCACCCGCACGCTCGCGGAGTACGCGCAGCTCATTCCCGAGGTGCGGCGCCAGTTCCAGCGTATTCGGCCCGAGATGTACCGCATGGTGAAAGGTCTGGAGGATGGGGAGGACTTCGATCTGAACGCGGTGGTCAACGCGCGGGTCGACCTGCGTGCCAACTGCGCCCCCTCGTCCAAGTTCTACGTGGCACGCAGCCGGGAGGAACGCGACGTCGCTACGTTGTTCCTCATCGACATGAGCGCGTCGACGGACGAGCCGGTGCACAAGCCGACCCTGGCGTCGTACCCCGACGGAGATCCACTCGCCGTCTTCAACGCCCGAGCCAGCCGGCCCGGGGCACAGCAGGCCCGGCGCATCATCGACATCACCAAGGAGGCGCTGGTGATCATGGCCGAGGCGCTCTCGGAGATCGGCGACGCCTACGCCATCTACGGGTTCTCCGGTCACGGGCGCAGCAATGTTGAGTTCTATTTGGTGAAGTCATTTAACGAACCGTTATCGACGTCCGTCAGAGGGCGAATCGGCGCCATCGAGCCCAAGCGCAGCACCCGGATGGGAACCGCCTTGCGCCACGCCACCGAGAAGCTGGCCAGCGTCAACTCGCGCTCGCGCCACATCATCCTGTTGAGTGACGGATTTCCACAAGACTTCGATTACGGGCAGGACCGGCGCAGCAACGTGTATGGCCTGCGGGACACCAGCGCGGCGCTGCGCGAGGCGGAGGCGTCGGGGATCACGCCCTTGTGCATCACGGTGGACAAGGCCGGGCACGACTACCTGCGCGAGATGTGTGACAGCTCGCGCTACATGGTGATCGAAGACATCGCGGCGCTGCCGCGCGAGCTGCCGAGGATCTACCAGCGCGTGATCACGGCGTAAGTGACGGGTTCAGGTCAGTGAAGCCGCCCTCTTGGCAACGTCATCCCCAGCTTCCCACTCCACGGCCGCCCGCGCCTCGTCAGGCCGCTGTGTGCCCGCCTGCCTGCCGCGCCGCCCCGCGGCCCGTGTCCGCAGGCCGCGGCGGCCGCTCCACACACCCGCACCACCAAGCTGCCTGCCCTCTTGAGCCACGTTTCATCTGCCCACAGGCCCACAGCGCGCTTGCGCGACAACCGTAAAATACGATACAAGCCCCATAGGTCTTAGACACCAACTGTGATGGGCAGCGCTTCAGTTCAACGGGGCCTTTCCGCCATCCGGCCGCGGAGCGACCGCCCCCACTCGCGTGATGTCCGTGCGGCCGGATGACGGAAAAACCCTTTAACGTTAGGAGCTGCTCGTTTGCCGCGTACCGAGAGGATTCATATTTCAGATCTACCAGACGCAACCGTCGATTGTGTTTGTGACGCGATCGCAACGTTCACGGTTGGGTTGACCAGGAATGTCCGTGAAGGGAACAGAGAGAGAGCCTTTTTGATTGGTACGGGCACGCTCGTGACTGTGAATCGATCACACTGCATCCTCACAGCGGGCCATGTCGTGGCCCAGTTAGGGGATTCGGATTACCTGGGTTTGGTATCCTCCTTCGCGGGGCGATACGGCCGCCAGGTATTCGAGAAGTCTATCCTCCAAATTCACGCGGTCGGACCGGGCCAGGATGAGTCCAAGGGTCCGGACATTGCTGTCGTTGTATTGCCTCAGGCGCAGATAGGTTCGTTGCTCGCCGAAAAGAGCTTCTTCAGTATCGATAATCGCCGGGCACGCTTCGCGGAGGCTTTTTTGGAGAAGAACCGTGGATTCTGGTTCATGGTGGGCGTGGTGGGAGAGTCGGAGGAACAGCTCGACCCGATACCGGGTTCCGTCCAAACGAAGGCCTGGTGGGGGCTCTGCGGACGCTTCTCTATGCCCAGGGAGTACGAGGAGTTGGGATTTGACTACCTCGATGTGCAGGTCGACTACAGAACTGCGGCACGGGATCTGCCGTCAAGCTTTGGCGGATTTAGCGGAGCGGGAGTGTGGCAGGTTCCGCTGAGGAAGAATCGCGAAGGAGATATCGAGGCTGAGGAATTCGTACTCTCGGGGGTGGCGTTTTATCAGACCCCCCTTGCAGATGGTGCGAGGCACCTCAAGTGCCACGGACGCAGGGCTGTGTATGAAAAGATTCCGGAACTGGTGCAGCGCACCGCACGCTCCTAACCAGGCGATCAAGACCGACGCGAAAAGAACGCGCGGCTCATCGCCAACGCGTTATGCGCCAGATAGCCGAGAGTAAGACGAGGGATGTGTGGCAAGAACCAAGCTGACAGGCAAGCAGCGCCAGCTGGTCGGTGAGCTGAGGCAGCTCTTGTCAATCCTCGTGCTCGACCCCGACGCCATCATCGCCGACGAAGACGTCGAGGGGCGCACGCCGCGGCTGGAGCTGGCTAAGGACCAGATCATCCGCAGCGCCGTAATCCTGAAGTATGTCTTGATGGAGGAGTTTCTCAGCGCGGTCATCTGCTGGCACTACTTCGGCAAGAGACGAAGCTTTCCGCACCTCTGGAAAACAAAGCGCTTCAGGTCGTTCAACCACTTCGTGCTCGAAAGGCTGTACCTTCTTCAGAAGCTGGAACTCGTCAAGAGCATTCACGACATCCCCAGGCCGATAGGCGCGGATCTCGCGGCACTGAACGACCTGCGGAACGGCATCGCCCACTCTTTCTTTCCCCAGAATCGACGGCGCAAGCCTGAATGGAAGGGGCAGAGCATCTTCAAGGAGGCTGGGTTCGAGCGATTTCTCGAAGACATGGGGGACCTATCTGATTTCTTTGTCGAGCGTTTCTGGCGAGGCTCGCCCGAGGACACCGGCGACAGGCCAGATGTCACCGCCCCGGAGACAGGGGCGTTAGGCTTACGGTACTCCAAATGACGATCCAATCGTTCACCAGCTTCTTCGAGGCCCAAGAGCGCCTTGTCTCTAGCATTCGGGGCGGCCCGGAAGCTTTGGGTGCTTCATCGGACCCAGAGGTCCGCGTCGCAATCCACAAGAAGATTCTGTATTGCACCATGCTCGATTCGCTCGCTGGAGTCAGATACTACGGCCAAAATCTCACCAACCGCGAACGCTTCATAGCATTCGTCCGTGACCACGGTGGATGGCCAGATGGTAACATGATCAGCGTGCCGATCCTCGCTGAACGCCTGCCACAGACGACGACGCCTTCTCGTCTACGGCAACACCTCCAGACCAAGCTCGGCGCCCATGATCCGAACGCGGGCAATACCGAGCCATCCTCATGCTTCGACGAGTGCCGGCACGTTCTGGACCAGCTTGCCGCGGACAGCTCGGAGCGAAGGGCGATTGCTCAGTCCCAGCAATACGAGCTGTTCTACATGTACAGAAATTTCCTGGTCCATGAGTTTCGCGAACCAGGATACGGCGCGGAACCGCTCGCGCTAGAAGCCTGTGAGCCTCGATACCATGCCCATCTCGGCGATCCAAAATGGCGACTCCTCTATCCCCAAGGGTTTTTTTCCAGGATGATCCGGTCGGCCCTCGCATCCATCACTTCCTACTTCGGCTCAGAGGGAATCGATCCGTCCGCTCGGATCAAGGATTCGTCGGCATGGTATTCGTGAGCGATGGGGAGCCTAACCACGCCTTCCACGCGACGCGCGGAAGGACGCGCGCGTGAAGGCCAGCGTTGGGCAGCACAGAAAGAGACTTCTCAGAAGAAAAGAGGCACCAATGAGAGCACTAAAGACATACGGTGGGATAGCCTTGGCGATCATCTTGGTCCTTGTCGGCATCTTCTTCGTAAAGGATCCCTACTCGGCTGGTCAGTTCGCTTCTAACTATTTCGCTGCGGGCGAGTTTGCACGAGGCGTTGTTGCAGCAGGAGATTTTTCGGTAGGCATCTTTGCCGCTGGCACCTTCGCGATAGGAGTGTTCTCCGCCGGGATTTTCTCTGTCGGCGTATTCTCCATTGGATTGTTCTCAATTGGGCTGTTCGGGCTCGGGGTCTTTGTGCTAGCCAGATACAAGAAAACCCTTTATGACAATAAGTAATGGTGACGCCCCTTGCCCAACACTTATCAGGCCTCCGGTTGTCAAGGGACGAAGCCGTCCGGTCAACGTAGGCGGGGTGGCCGGCGTCGCAAGTAAGGCGCAGCGTGACGCTCGCTGAGATGTGGAGCTGACTTGGTTTCCAGCAACGGCGTCAGACGTGGTCTGCACCAAACACTTATCGAAGCTCAGGTGAGCGCCGGCCGCCGCGGCCCACAAGCGAGCCAGGCGGTGGCCGGCGCTCGGCCTAGAAATACATCGGAGCCCTCATGCCGGCCGATTCAAAAGTCGGGCTGCGGTCGCTGGGGATGACCGCTCCAGTTAGTGCACGGCTCGGGTGAGGGGCAGTCCACGCTCCCGCGGCACACACGGCGCCGAGAGATGTCTGGTCGAGAGAGAGCGCAGGACCAATCAAGCGCGCAGAGCTCCCTGGGTATTGGCTCAGATGCTGTGAGCGCGTTCGATGCCGCAAACGTAGAGGCAGCATGCTATGGAACTCACCCTGAAGACGGGTCCAGTTAGGCCGTCGGCTTCTGCACTCTCCTCGATCGTGTGCTCAGGTGGAGCAGAACTTCTGGAGATCGAAGGCCTGCTCACGCCTGAGCATATGGTAGACGGCCCGTCCCAGCCTGTGGGCCAAGATGCTCAGCGCCTTGGCTTTGCCGTGCTGCTGGCAGAGGCGGCTGAACAAGGCCTGGCCCATCGGATTGGCGCGCAAGAACAGGGTGGCCGCTTCGCTGAAAGCCCACTTCAAATGGGCGTTGCCGATCTTGCTGCCGGAGTATCCCGAGGGCTTGCCGTCGGAGAGCTTGGCACATTTGACCAGGCGGCAGTAGGAGATGAAGTCGCCCACCGACGGGAAGCGGGTGATGTCGTGGATCTCGTACAGGATGACCAGAGCCAGGATCTTGCCGATTCCGGGCACGGTGCGCAGGCGGTGAAAGTTGTGCGGGGCGTGGATCTTGGCGGTGCGGGCGATGGTGAGCTCCACGTCGGTGAGCAGCTTGTCGTAGTGATCGATCAGCGACAGATCGACTTCGACGGACTTGCGCACCTCGGCCTCGGCAAAGTGCTCGGGGACGCCCTGGCGGTTGGCCTTGTAGGCAATCTTCCGACCCAGGGGTGACAGGTTGTACTGGCTGGTGGTGTTCTGAATGTGGGCGAGCAGCTCAGCGCGCTTGCGCATGAAGTGGCAGCGGCGGCGCAGCAGGTCGCGAGTGGCGCGCATCTCGGGCGGGTAGACGTAGGCTTGCGGGATCAACCCGCCGCGCAGTAGAGCGGCGATCTTGTGCGCGTCGATCTTGTCGTTCTTGGCTTTGCCGCCGTGGATGGCCTTCATATACAGAGCGTGGCCGAGCACGAAGGGGATGTGCTCACGCGCGCACAGATCGGCGAGCCAGTACCACGTGAACATGCACTCCACGGCCACCACCAGATCGTCGCGATACGCCGCGATGGCACGCAGGAAGTGCTGGGGATTGGCGGCGCCGTTCTGGTGATAGACGATCTCGCCCTCGCCGTTGAGGATGCAGATGTACATCCGCTTGGCATGCAGGTCGATCCCGCAGTAGTATCGATGTTGCTGTGTGTAGAATCTCATCCAGGCTCCTCCTTTCGCCCTCGGTGGGGCGGTTGAGTTGTTTGGTCGCAGCCACCCTATCCCGCCGGCCTGGCGGGGAGGAGGCCTGGATGGATATCAAGCGGCTCAAGCGGACCGCTTGAAAGACGCGGCCGCTTAGCCGCAGGGCGTTGAGGATGTAGAAAAAGTCCGCGCACCCTGGTAAATTAAGGTCTCGCGGGTGTCACACGATGCCCGGACGGCTGAGTGGTTGGGAGGAGTGGATGGCGCGGTACAAGCCGTGCAACCTGAAGCAGGACAAGTGGATTCCGCTGAACTACGCCGATCAGATCGTGTCGGGCTCGTTCGAGTACGCGCTCAACGAGATCGTGGAAGAGCACCTGGATCTGGTCAGTCCGCCTCCGCCGCGCCGCCGACGAGGCAGCGGGCCACGCCCGCCTGCTTGCCCGCGGTGACGGCCTTGAACTTCTCCCAAAACAGCTCGTCAATGCGCTGGAGCGATTTCTTCGTCTTCCTGTCGAGGAACCGTTTCAGCTGGCCCGGACCACCGTTGTACACCGCGTAGGTGGCCCGGGCCAGGAAGTCGGTGACTCCGGGTTGGTTGTGCGGAATGGCGTAGTCCTTCAGATAGTGCAGGAGGATGTCGCCGCCGGCGCGGGTGTTGTAGCGGATGTCCCAGCGCAGGCCGCGCACATCGTAGAAGCCGCGCCACACCCGTTCGTTAATTTGCATCATGCCGATCGATCCGATCGCCGACCGCATGTACGTGATCTTGTCACGTTCGCGGACAAACTGCCGCCAGCAGCTTTCCTGCCACGCCGCAGCTAACACCAGCTGCCGGTACAGGTCGTGGTACTGTCCGTCGAGGCTGCTGTCGGCCAACGACTTTTGCGTGATCTCGGCGAGCACTTGGCGCACCGCTTCCAGATAGGCGTCGATCGAATCGGCATCCCGCGGCGCCAGCCATGGTTCCAGGGCTTTGGGTGTCGGTGACTCCATGGCGGCGATCGCGATGCGGGCAGCGAGCAGGTTGCGCCACCACGCCTGAGCGCCTTCTTCATTGGTCGGTTCGGTGGACAGGTCCGGCGGCGGCAAGGGCGGACCGAAACCAAACAACTGGCGTAGTTCCGGGTCGACCGCCGTGCTGTAGGCCACTGGATCCTCTGCGCTCAACGGCGCCACAATGCGTGCCAACCGGCGCAGGCCGTCGGCCGAAATATCGAGCCCGATCTCCGGCCCGATTTGGTCCAGCGCCGCCAAGGCATCGCCCGCAGCGATGAAGCTCAGATAGCGCAAAGCGGTGGAGCTCGGCATCGTCGCGGCGCTCCGCCGCACTGCCGGCACCAGCCGCTCCCACGTCTTGAGGAAGAGCTCGCGAGTCGGATCCGGCGCGCCCGGAGCCGACGGCGCCAGCGCTTCCAGGATGTCGTAGCGGCTCTCCATGAGCACGTCGAAGAACGCCTGACGCAGGTCCTGGGTGGAGGTGTCGTTGCCAAACTGTTTGGTCACGAAGGTCAAGAACGCGTCCCAGCGCTGCAACGCCTGGTCCCAGCGTTGCAGCTCTTCCGGGGTCAAGGTCGGCTCCGGTGTCGGCGCCGCGCCCGCCGTCACGTCGCTCACCGCAAAGGCGAGCGTGACCCTGACGCCCGTGTCGGTGACCGCGGCGTCCGCCAGGTGCAGGGAGTCGAGCATTTGTTCGATGCGCACCTGATCGCCACGCGCCACGATCAGCGGCAGGAGATCGCGCACGTCCTGGGTCGCCGGCTTCAAGTCGATGCGCACGGCCTCGAAGCTGGGTTGCACGTATCGCTTCACCAGATCCCAGATCTTTCCGGTGAGAAACCGCTTCTTGAATTCCTTGTCGTAGATGTTCGATTCCACAACGCGGAACTGCAAAACGTGCTGATCGGCCGAGATCTGCGGCTGCTCGAAGACTTCGAGGAACCCGTCCCACTGCACCGGAGCCAAGCACTCATCGCCGAGCGGTGTGCCGACGCGACCTTCGCCACGGGTGACCACGCGGATGCGCTCGGCGGTGCCGGTCACTTCCGGATCACGCAGCTTCAAGAACCCGCAACCGGTCCCGTCGTCCCACAATACCGCCTCGCCGTTGGGCTCGGTGTAGACTTGAGCGACCAGCGCCTGGCGGATGAAGTCGAAGTCGTACTGCAGCGGAACATCAACCTGGCGCGCGCGTGCCGGCGCGGCGGCGGCGAGCAAGATCAATCCGGCTAATGTGAGCAAACGTGTCATATGGCGCGCCCCAGAGTAGCCGAGGCGACGTTCGAAATGTAGACGTCTCATGGCCCGATTTAGTCACCTGAAAAAATCTGGAGATTCAAGCTGCGGAGGCCAGCCGTGCCCCCTTGTATCCGGCCCGCAGTCCTGGAAGAGTACGGCCGACCAAAAGGAGGGCTTTCATGGCCGAAGCTGTCATTGTTGCTACCGCTCGAACTGGAATGGCGAAATCGTTTCGCGGTTCATTCAACCTGACCCGGCCGGACGATATGGCCGTACACTGCGTCAAGGAAGTGATGCGCAAGGTGCCGCAGCTGGACGCGGCTGAAATCGAAGACGTTGTGATGGGCGCCGGTTTCCCGGAGGGGCCGCAGGGCTTCAACGTCGGGCGCAACGTGGCCATCATGGCAGGCCTGCCGGTCACCGTGCCCGGCGGCACCGTCAGCCGCTTCTGTGCTTCCGGCCTGTATGCAGTCGCCGTGGCTGCCCACATGGTGGAGAACGAGGGCGCCCAAGCCATCATCGCCGGCGGCGTCGAATCGATCACCATGATGCAGAATGATTTCAACAAGAAGAACCTGTTCAACCCCTGGCTCATGGATCACAAGAAGGACATCTACATGCCGATGGGGATGACCGCCGAAGTCGTCGCGCAGCGGTACAAGGTCAGCCGGGAGAAGCAGGACGAGTTTGCGTTCATCTCGCAGCAACGCATGGCGGCGGCGCAGCGCTCGGGGAAGATGAGCGAGGAGATCTCGCCGATGAAAGCCACCATGGAGGTGAAGGACAAGGCGACCGGCGCCACGTCCACCAAGGAGGTTGTCGTCGACCGCGACGAGTGTAACCGGCCCGATACCACGCTGGAGGGCCTGGCCAAGCTGCCCGGCGCGTTCAAGCCGGACGGCAGCGTCACCGCCGGCAACTCCTGCCAGTTCTCGGACGGTGCCTCAGCGAACCTGCTCATGTCCTACGACCGCGCCAAGGCGCTCAAGGTCCAGCCGCTCGGTTTCTTCCGCGGCTGCGTGTTCGCCGCCTGCGAGCCGGACGAGATGGGCATCGCTCCCGTGTTCGCCATTCCCAAACTGCTCAAGCACGTCGGCATGAAGCTGGACGACATCGATATCATCGAGCTGAATGAAGCCTTCGCGGTGCAGTCGGTCTATATCCGCGATCGCCTCGGCATCGATCCCGCCAAGCTCAATCCGAACGGCGGCGCGATCGCGATCGGCCACCCCTACGGGATGACCGGTGCACGGCTGACCGGCACGCTCCTGCTCGAAATGCGCCGGCAAAAGAAGCGCTGGGGCATCGTCACCATGTGCATCGGCGGCGGCATGGGCGCGGCGGGCTTGTTCGAAGCGGCGAACTAGTTGGTGCTCGTGAATCGTGAGTCGTGTTCGTAAGAGTGAATTCCGAGCACGACTCACGCGCACGATTCACGTCCTCACTCTTACGGTCGGATCACGACGCGGCGCAGGGGGCCGCGGCCGGTGCTCTCACTGGCGAGGCCGTGCGCTTCCGCCAGTTGATGCTGCAGGCGGCGGAAGTGAGGGTTCTGGGGGTTGAGCGCTACCGGCTCGCGGTGCGCGATCACCGTGGCGATGGCATCTTCGGCCTCGCGCAGCGCCTGCTGCTCTTCGTTGCTCATCGCCGGGAGCTCGAACAGCTCGCGTAGAAAGTCGGCGATCTTCGCTTGCGTGTTGCCGCCGATGGCGTGCACGCGGGAGCTGTCCACCAGCAGCTCACGCAGTTTTTTCGGGCGCTTCTTGGCCAGCGCGCGCAGCGTGACCACGACATCGGCGTTGCGCGGCTGCGTGCAGACCATCGCGTCGACCCCGAGTTCCCGGATGGCGCGCTCCAGTCGTTCGCGGCTGACCGCGTATGGAAAGATGCGCAAGACGTGGCGCGCCGCCGCCGGCGTCGGTTCGGCGTGGGGCAGGGGAGGCACGGTGCTGGATGGCGCTTCGACCTCGACGCTGCCGTCCGGGCGGCGCACGCGGATCTCCGGCCGTGCCGCCTGGCCACGCAGCACGGCGTCCACCACCTGCGCCACGTCGGTATGCACGGCGAAGCGATCCTTGTCGTGGATCTCGATGAGGACGTCGAACGTTGGCGGCGCCTTGCGCTCCAGCACCGTCTTCTGAGTGCGCCGCCGCCGCGCCTCCTCGTCGCCGAGCGTCACCGCGTGGATGCCACCGAGGAGGTCGGCCAAGGTCGGATTGGAGATGAGGTTGTCGAGACTGATGCCGTGCGCCGTGGCGATGAGCTGCACGCCGCGCTCGGCGATAGTGCGCGCCGCCAGTGCTTCCGCCTCCGTGCCGATCTCGTCGATGACCACGACCTCCGGCATGTGGTTCTCGACGGCTTCGATCATGACCGCATGCTGCCGCTCAGGCGACGGCACCTGCATGCGCCGGGCGCGGCCGATGCCGGGGTGCGGAATGTCGCCGTCGCCGGCGATCTCATTCGAGGTGTCGACGATCACCACCCGCCGGTTGAGGTCGTCGGCGAGGACGCGCGCCGCCTCGCGCAGCAACGTCGTCTTGCCCACGCCCGGGCGTCCCAGTAGCAGCACGCTGCGCCCCGATTCCACCACGTCACGCACGATCTCGACGGTGCCGTAGACGGCGCGGCCCACGCGGCAGGTGAGCCCAACGAACTCGCCCAGGCGATTGCGCAACGCCGAGATCCGGTGCAGGGTGCGCTCGATCCCGGCCCGGTTGTCTTTCGTGAACGTGCCGATCCGGGCCGTCATGTAGTCGAGATCCTCGCGCGTCACCGGGTCTCGCCCCAGCTCGACCGTGCGCCAAGGAAACCGTGCCTCCGGTTGGCGGCCGAGGTCGAGCACCACTTCCAGCAGCGACGGGAGATCGTCCAGCGGCTCGATTTCATGTCGCACGCGCGGCGGCAGCACCATGAGCAGCAAATCGAGGTTGTCGGTGATCTCTATCCGCGTGGCGTGACTGGTCGCCTGCATTCCAACACCTGTTGCTATTGTAGCGCAGGATGTAAACCGCTGCCGCTCCGCCGGAGCCCGCCGGCCGGCCCGGTTGCCGCTGCTGCGGGGCCACCGATTTGATGAAACAGGCTCGATTCACGCCGATAGAAACCGTCGGTGTGAAAGGAGTCCGGCAGCCGCAGCAGGGTGTAATCGAGATGGTGACAGACCTCGTGTAGTAGCGTGCGCAAGAAGGTCTTGAAGGCTACGACCTGTCCCCGTTTGGCCGTGATCATCCAGACCTTGATGGTCGCTGGTCCGCGCCCGGTGGCGGGCGTGTACAGCCCGTGTAACTCGCCGCGGGTGTTCGACGGACGCGTCCCGCTGACAATGATGCGCGCGCCCGGCACGCCGAGGGCTGCGGCGATCTCATCGACGACCACCTGCGAGACCTGTTCGACCCGAAAACGGTCGCCCGAAAGCAAGATCGCTGGCAAGGCGCTGGCCGCTGCCCGCAGCCGTGTGCTGGCGCACACAGGGATGGATGAGGTTGTGTCACTCCGATCGTAGGTCCGTTGCTGCGCCCGCGTCAGCCGGTGACGGAAATTGGGCACGCCGCCACTCCTCCTCCACCGCGGCCCCATGTAGAGTCCACCCGACGACGAATGTCAACCCCGGTTCGGCTCGCTGCCGCTGTGGCGATCCGAGCACTGCTTGCCTATTGCGTACTGTCAAGCGAGTGTGTCGCCCGCGGTGTTCTCACTCCTCCTGCGAACGATTGATGGCGCAGAACGCCTCGTAGATCTCGATCAGGGCGTCGCGCTGGCGTTGCGTCAGGCTGGGGTCACGACGGATCTCGTGTACCGTCCCCATCTCCTCCGTGTCCTGCGGGTCGAGCACCCCCGCTTGCAGGTACAAGGTTTCCGCCGACAGGCGCAGTGCCCCGGCGATCGATTGGACGATCGTCCGGCTCGGGTTGCGCAGCCCCGCTTCGATTTCCTTCAGGACGGCGGCTGAGATGCCGCTTTGCTGGGCCACTTTGCGCAAGGAGATGTTGGCGAGTTGGCGCTGTCGACGGATGTAGTCGCCGACGCTCGAGCTTGACGCCACGGTCTTCGTTTTCGCCATGGCACGACTGTAATCCGCCTGGCCGGCGCTGCGCAAGGGCGTGGGAGCATGGAGGGTGGGAAGACGCAAGTCCGTGTCTCTCGACGCTCTGCTCTCTACTCCGCACGCCAATCAGTGCGAGAACTCGCGTGGCGAGGCGCGCACGGCGCGGTCGTAGGCCCAGGCGCGAATGTGATCGATCTGCTCTCTCATGGTCTTCGATAGCGGCACCACGCTCCCCGTCGCATTGAGGAGGTCGTCGTCGTTGATCTCGCGATCCTCCAAACGGGCGGCCGTGAGAGCGGAGACCACGCACTGCTCGATCTCGGCGCCGTTCCAGCCTTTGGTGAAGCGCTTGAGCCGCTCCAGGTTGAAGTCCTCTGGATTCGCGGCGCGCCGCTGCAGGTGGATCTTGAAGATCTCAACGCGCTCGTCGTCGAGAGGCAGGTCGACGAAAAACACCTCGTCGAAGCGCCCCTTGCGGATCATTTCCGCCGGCAACAGGTCGACGCGGTTGGCGGTGGCGGCGACGAACAGCCCGCGCGCCTTCTCCTGCATCCAGGTCAGGAAGAAGGCGAACATGCGGCCCTGCTCGCCGGCGGACTCCTGCGATGTGATGCCCATCTCGATCTCATCGAACCACACCACCGCCGGTGCGATCTCCTCCAGCATGTGGCAAGCCTGCGCGAACGCGCCTTCGGCCGGGCCGTGGCGGCCGGAGAAGATCTCGGTCATGTCGATGCGATACAACGGCAGTCCGAAGTACGAGGCAACGGCTTTGACCGACAGGCTCTTGCCGCAACCTGAAATGCCCATGATGAGCAGGCCTTTCGGCACGATGTCGACGTTGATCGTCTCGCGCATCTCGAAGAGCTTGCGGCGCTCGAGCAGCCATTTCTTCAAGTATTCGAGCCCGCCCACGTGTTCGAGCAGGGTGTCAGCGGCAATGAACTCGACCAGGCCGGTGCGGTTGACGAGCAGCCGCTTCTCTTCCAACAGGATCGGCACCGCTTCGCGGTCCAGCTTCTTCCCGACCGCCAGAGCGCGGCGGACGGCGTGCCGCGACTCATCCAGGGTGAGCCCCTGGAGCGCGCGCGCCAGCTGGTGCAGCGTGCCTTCACTGGGATCGACCGTGCCGCCCGCCTTCTCGATGCGCTCCATCTCGTTACCGAGAAAGGCGACCAGCTCGACCGGATCCGGGACGCTCAGCTCGAGATAGGCCAGGTCGCGCGTGACCTCGTCGGGGATGTAACGCACCGGCGAGGAGATGATTACGTACTTGCCGGTATCGAAGCAGCCCTCGTACAGGTCCCGGAGTCGCCGGCGGATCTCGGCCGACTCACGCATGGGTTCGTGGAAGTCCTTGAAGTGAAAGATCGCCGGTCCGTTGTACGCCGCCACGAAGTCGAGCGCGGCGCGCGCTCCCAGCACTTCACCATCTGCCGGCGTGCCGTCCTGGCGGCGCAGGCCCTCGGTCACGCTCCAGCTCCACACCGGCACGGGTGGTGCGAAGAACAACCGCGCCGCCTCCCGCAACAGTTGCGCCAGGCGCTGCTCCTCCGCCGAACGGATGTAGGTCAATGGCCGCCCCGCTTGGAAAATCTCCCGCAGCGTCTTGAGCGACCGACTTTGCTGCACCTCCGCAGCGGGCAGCTCTTCGACTCTCTGCATACTCATCACTCAGGGCTCAGGGCTCAGCACTCAGGACTTCTTCTCCGGCGGCGCGGTGGCAATCGAGATCTTCTCCGCGCCCGCTTCCTTGGCGATGGTCATGATCTGCACTGCCTGCTCGAGCACGACGTTGCGGTCGCCTTGCAGGATGACGTTGCGCTCGGAGCCCTTCTGGAACGCGGCCTCGAGCGCGGCGCGCAGGCCTTCCATCGGCACCGGGTTCCCGTTCAGTTCGATGTGGCGATCGGCGGTTGCGGTCACCATGATACCGGACGGCTCGGCCCCACCGGTCGCCGCGCGCGGCAGATTCACCTTCGTGCCCTGCTGCGTCAGCGCTGTGCTGGTCACCATGAAGATGATGAGCAGCACCAGAAAGATATCGGTGAGTGGCGTGACGTTGATTTCGGCGACGATGTCGCCGCCGGCGGAATCAGCGTCGGGCTCAGCGGGATTGAGCGACACGGGGGAGGCTCCCTTCGCGCGCGCGCGGTTGGGCGAGTTGGCTCAGCAGCTCGTCGGTCCATTCGCGCCAGAGCGCGGACAGGTTGGCGATGCGTACCATGAAGGCATTGTAGGCGAAGATCGACAAGACGCCGACCAGCAACCCGCCGGCGGTGGCGATCAGCGCTTCGGAGATGCCGGCGGCCACGACCGCGAAGCCGCCGGAACCGGTCGCCGCCATGTTCTCGAAGGCGCGGATGATGCCGAGGACGGTGCCGAAAAGACCGATGAACGGTGCCAGGCTGCCCACGGTTCCGAGCAGCCACACGTACCGCTTCAGACGCCGGGCCACCTCGGAGTGCCGGCGGTGTGCGAGGCGCGTCCGGTAGGTGTCGTCGTCTTCGTGCGTGCTGAGGACCGCCTTATACACCGCGCCGAGTGGTGAGGTGTCGCGCCGGCTGACCGCCAACGCGTCACTGATGCCGCCCTCTAGCGTGGCTTCGGTGACGAGCTGGTGCAGGCGCGCGGCGGCACGTGCGGCTCGGATGAGGGTCCACAATCGCTCGAGAATGACGGCGATGCTCACAATGGAACAGAGCAGCAGCGGGTACATAACCACGCCGCCGTTCTCGGCCAGCGTCCACAGATCGCGCCCGTTCATTTAACGTGAATCGTGGGTCGTGGATTGTGGGTCGGAGAGGCAGGCTGCTTCCCCACCATCTTCACGCTCTCCAGAAAAACCATCGACGAACCATAGCGTAGCCCTCCGGACGACGCAACGTGGTGGTCGAAGCGTCGAAGGCCGAGCCGTCAAAAGGCCCGCTTCGACCCTTCAAAAGGCCCGCTTCGACCCTTGGACTTTTCGACTCTGCGAAGGTCCACGGTTTGACAACTGCCTCGGCTCGATTCCACACTGCCGCAATGGCCAAGACGATTCGCATCCCTGCGGAAGAGATCGAACTGAAAGACGAAGCCGATCTCGTCGTCATCGGCGGTGGATCCGCCGGGGTGGCGGCGGCCGTGACCGCGACGCGGTTCGGGTTACGCACGGTCTTGGTGGAGGACTTCCCGTTCTTCGGCGGCATGTCCACCGGCGGCTGCGTCGGCACGTTTTGCGGCTTTTTCTATCGTGACGCGAGCGGCGAGATCGCCCCCATCGTCGGCGGATACCCGATGGAAGTCATGCAGAAGCTGCAGTCTCGCGGCATGTGCTACGGCCCGGTGCCGTTCAAGACCACGTTGGCGGTGCCGTACGTGCCGTGGGGTCTCAAGCTCGTGCTCGACGAGGTTGTGCGCGCCGAGGGCGGTCTGAGGGTGTATCTGCACACGCGCTTCTTGCAGGCGGTGGTTGCCGAGCGCGAGATCCGCGCGATCGCGGT
>Ga0326728_10013196_pt1 | contig 18026 bp, 19 predicted proteins | sample MB3enrmetagenome_FD_207602 | JGI IMG/M metagenome (GOLD analysis project Ga0326728, IMG submission 207602) | Lab enriched peat soil microbial communities from McLean, Ithaca, NY, United States - MB31MN | ecosystem: Environmental > Terrestrial > Soil > Wetlands > Peat | place: USA: New York... | reverse complement strand
GAACCAGCGATCGGAACACGGCAACCAGCTTCCGCAAAGCCCTGATTAGAGCCCCCATCGGCCCTGTTTCCAATGGCCATCGAGACCCATTCCGGCTAATTTGGACAGCTCTGGGTCATGACCGGCCCCTACGTTAGCGGGTCCGGGGGACCCGCGCGGACCAGGGGGTCCGCCCAACATCAATCTCCTTCGGCAAGCTGTAGAATGAGGCCGACGGCAGCGGAAAGGCGCTGCCAGTTTGCCGTCTCGCTTTTGAGTTGGCGGCGGCCAGCGGCGGTGAGGCGATAGAACTTGGCCTCGCGCCCGGTTTCCGACTCCTTCCACTCGGCGGCGAGATAGCCCTTATTTTCGAGCCGGTGCAGGGCAGGGTAGAGAGAGCCCTGCTGCACCTGCAACGCTTCGCGGGAGATCTGCTGGATTCGCTGGGCGATGGCGTACCCGTGAATGGGGCCGAGGGCGGCCACCTGGAGGATCAGCAGGTCCAGAGTGCCTTGGGGAAGATCCGATTTGGGCGCGTTCATGTGGGATACCTTGAGCTTCTACATACATTACTCCGGAACGAGAAAAAGGTTACGGAGTGCTTCGCGTGCGGGCATTTTTCAGGCGGGGCTGGAGTGGTACGCTACTTGGAGGAGTTGGCTGCTATGGCCCGCCGGTTTCGAATCTCAAACACATTCTTGTTGCTTTGCTGTTTCCTGCCGATCACCTTGCCCGCCGCGCTGGCTCAGACACCCGCTGGCACCGAACCAGGCTGGCCCCAGGAATTGGATGCTGGGGCTTTCCACTTCATGATCTACCAGCCTCAGGTCGATCAATGGAAGAAGAACCATCTCGCGGCCCGCGCCGCGGTAACCGTGACCCGGTCCGGTAGCACGGCGCCCCTTTACGGTATCGTTTCCATAACTGCCCGCACCGAGGTCGACAAAGAGAGCCGCGTCGTTACGCTGGAAGACCTCAAAGTGTCCTCGGTCAGTTTCCCGGCGGCGAAATCGCAAGAGTCCGAGATCGAGCGAGCCATTCGCGATGGCCTGCCAGAATGGCCGCGCACCGTCACGCTGGACCGCTTGCTCGCGGACCTGGCCATGACCGAGGCCGAGGGCGAGAACGAATCGGTTGCTGTGAAGAACGACTCGCCGAAGATTTTGTACAGCGCCAGTCCGGCTGTGCTGATTCTGGTGGATGGGCAGCCAGTTTTGCGAAGCGTACAGGGCACGGCCTTCCAGCACGTGATCAACACGCCGGCGACGCTGCTTTACGATACTTCCGCGTCCCGGTACTATCTCGACGGGAATGGCGTTTGGATGACCGCATCCACGCTGGATGGGCCTTGGACGGCCGCGACCAACCCGCCCGCCGGTCTTGAAGAGGCCAAAGCACAGATCGAACAAGGCGAAGAGAAAGATCCCCATGACCACTCCAAGGATGCCGGCCCGCCGCCCACGAGTGGAGCACCTCCCACGGTGTTCGTGAGCACGACGCCGGCGGAGTTGCTGGTAACGCGCGGCGCGGCCCAGCTCTCGCCCATTCCGAAGACCAAGCTGCTCTTCGTTACCAACACGGAAAACAATATCTTCCTGGATGTGCCCACGCAGAATTACTACGTGCTGCTGTCCGGCAGGTGGTACCAGGGCAAGTCGTTGACGGGGCCCTGGACTTGGGTGTCCGGCAGCCAGCTTCCGCGAGATTTCGCGAAGATTCCTCCCGACAGTCCGAAGGCGGGTGTGCTGGCATCCATTCCCGGCACGGAACAAGCCAGGGAAGCGGTGGTCGCCAATCAGATTCCGCAAACCGCGGCCGTGCGGCGAACCGAAGCCAAACTCGAAGTGCGTTACGACGGTGCGCCGCAGTTCCGGCCCATCGAAGGCACGTCTTTGGAGTACGCGGTGAACAGCGCCAACGACGTGATTCGCGCGGGAGCGCGCTACTACGCTTGCCACAACGGTGTATGGTTCGTGGGAGATACACCGAACGGCCCCTGGGTGGTGGCCGACACGATTCCGGCGGAGATATACCAGATTCCGCCAAGCTGTCCGCTGTACCACGACCGTTACGTCTATGTGTACGGCGCGACGCCCGACTTGGTTTATTTCGGCTATACACCTGGGTATCTGGGCGCGTACGTGTATGACGGCGTCGTCGTATTCGGCACCGGCTGGTTCTATGCGCCCTGGATCGGCGACTACTGGTTCGGCTGGCCCTGGACCTGGGGCTTCGGTTTCAACTTCGGCTACTGGGGCGGTGGATGGTTCTGGCGGCCGGTTGGTGGTTACTGGTGGTATCACAATCCCGGGTACATGCATCGCGTATACAGCGAGCATTGGAATCCCCAATGGCACCCCGGCGATGCCGAGCGGTTTCACTACAACAGCAACGTCTACAACCGTTGGCAAGGCAATGCCGTAGCGCGGGCGGCCCGCCCGGCTGACGGCGGCCGCGTTGCATCCCAGGGACAGGCGCGCGACTTATACGCCGGCCGCAGTGGGCAGGTCTGGGAACATCGCCAGGACGGATGGTATAAACAGGGCAGCAACGGCAACTTTTCGCGGTCCAAGCCGGAGTCTGGGCTCGAAAATCAGCGCAAGTCGCGCTCGCTCGGCCAATCGCGCTCGAATGAATTTCGCGGATTCGGATCCCGGATCGGCGGCGGTATGCCGCAAACCTTTTCGCCCGGCTTCGGAGGGTCCAGAGGCGGTGGCGGACGGCGTTGAGAGGCAGTTACACCACTCGATACAGTTTCTGATCCCCGGTCCAATAGTGCGTCAGAAACCATATCTCGCCGAACGACTGCGGGGCATGGTGCGCCTCCGCGATTTCCTTCAACCGGGTGTTGGTTTGCGGGACATCGTACAGGAATAGCGGCCCTTCGGAGTAGATCAACAGGATGTCGGCTGTATTACCTGGCCCACGGAGTTTGCCGGTAATGGTCTGTTCCAGACGCTGTTCCATCTCACCGCCTTCGTAACCGATCAGCCCCACCTGTACGATTGCTGAGCCGTCGCCGGGGCTCGCCGCCTGCTTTTTTTCGAGCTTGGTCAAGCGCAAGAACTGGAACAGCCCAGCCAGTGGTGCGTACCGGGGAAAGTCGTCGAGATTGAATTGTGCAGAACCCTGATCGGAGATCTTTGGCTTGTGATCCACCAGGAATTGCTTGATGCTTCTGGCCAGGTCTTCCACGCCGCTACGGTTGAGCTTCTGAAGCGGATGGCTATGCCAGTTTCGCATTTGTAAGAAAATGGCACAATTTTCGTAGCCGATGTTCCTGAGATCGCACGCAAACCGCTTTTCGAGAAGCTGCATGTTGGCGCGTTCGACAGTCATCCAATCCGGCGAATAACGGGTGCACTCGACGTGGAGCTCCTTGCTGGTTCTGCGATCCTTGATGAGGCAGTCCGGGAACTCCTTTCCCCCCGACTCACTTACATGGCCGATATACCTGTACCGCTCATGCTCAGCTAGCTGATTCAGTTCAAAGACAAATTCCTGACACTTTGATTCCTCTTCTTCTTTTTGATTCACGGCTCGATCATCTCCCCGAACTTCTTGGCAACCGAAGAGTTAACGTTCTTCCCATTTCCCGGTAATCTCCTGCATGACATCATCGGGCCGATCGGTATAGACAAAGAAAATTTGGACAGCACTATTGCCACGGACCTGCATCCGCAACCCGGCTTGAATCGGGGTGAATTTAATGTGTGGTTGTCCGGTTTTCGTGGGCTTGATGACGCCGATGACAATTTTGGAAACGCGCGGAGATTCTTTCGCAGCGCTCACAGCGCGGATAGCCGCCTCGATGACGGTGGTGTGGCTGCGCGTCAGTTTGGAGCCTTTCAGAAGACCTTTCGGCGTGTTGTGGGCCACGAAAATCCCCAGCACTTCCATTTTACGGCTCTTCGGACTGCGGTTCGCGCCGAAATTACGAAGACGGCCGATCTCTTGCGTTGCGGTCCACGTTAGTTACTATAGAAGCGTGCCTACTCGACAACACGCCGGCTCGGGAACCGCGCCTCCGGACGTTCCTGAGCCGTCACTCGCCGAACGGGCCCGCACGCTCGCATGGCTCGGCCGCATCGGCAGCCTGTCGACGCATTCGCGCAAGTTTCCGGGATTTCCCTTCGGCTCCATGATGCCTTATGCAGCCGATGAGGTTGGCCGTCCGACCTTTTTCATCAGCAGCATGGCGATGCACACCCAGAACCTCCAGCAGGATGCGCGCGCCAGCCTGCTCATTATCCAGCCGGATATTTCCGGCGATCCACTGGGTGCTGCCCGCCTGACGCTGCTGGGCGCCGCTACGGAAGCGCCAGCGGCGGAGGTTCGAGACCTGTACCTCTCGCGGTATGAGAACGCAAAATACTGGCAGGACTATACCGACTTTGCCTATTACCGGCTGGAGGTGTCGGGCGTTTACTTCATCGGCGGCTTTGGCGTGATGGGATGGATCTCAGCCGAGGACTACGGAAGCGCTCTACCTGATCCGCTTGCCGACGCCGCGCCGGGAATCATCCAACACATGAATGCGGACCACGCTGATGAGCTCCTTCTGATCGCCCACCGGTTTGCAGGCGAGGCCGCTGACGAGGCTGCCATGACCGCCGTCGATCGCCTGGGCTTCCATCTCCGGCTGAAGTCCGGCGGCAGAATTCACGGCCGGAGAGTTGCTTTTTTGCGAGAAGTGAGAAATCGTGATGCCGCGCGAGGCGTGCTGACAGAGATGGTTCAGCAGGCGCGATCACTCGAGGCAGTTTAAGCTGCCACTGGCGCTAATCGCTGCGCAGCGCCACGAGCGGGTCCACCCGGCTCGCTTTTCGCGCCGGCAGATAGCTCGCCACGAGGGCGCTCGCAGCCAGGATCACTATGAATCCGGCCACGGTGAGGGGATTCAAAATGACGAGCCCTGGCAGAGCGCCGGACATGATCCGGCCAAGAGCTAGAGACACTGGTAAGCCAATGGCCAGCCCGGTTCCGAGCAACTTGAGCGCGTTTCCGGCAATCAGCTTACGCACATCCTTCGGCTCAGCTCCCAAAGCGATCCGAATGCCGATTTCCTGCGTCCGTCGAGCCACCGAATAGGCCATCACCGCGTAGACTCCAGCCGCTGACAAGACCAAAGCGATGACCGCAAACACTCCGATGAGCGAAGCGACGATCGCGACTCCTCCCGCCAGGTCCGCGAAGAAATGGCTCAGCGTATCCACCTTATAGAGCGGCTGTGTGGCATCCACACTTCGCACCGCCCGCCGAACATCGAGCGCCATCCGGTCGAAGGGCATTCCGGCGCGCAAAACCACGTTCAACGATCGAACCGGTTGCTGCTGGTAGGGAACATAGATGATGGGCCGCACTTCGCTATTCACAAAGAAATGGTTTACGTCACCCACGATGCCGACAACGGTGAGCCACGGAGTTTGGAATTCCGCTGACGCCAGCTTCAGACGGCTTCCGACGGCGTTCTGCCCGGGCCAGAGCCGCCGCGCCGCGCTCGCGCTGACAACCGCTACCGGCAGCGCATCCGCACGGTCCGCGCTCGTGAAGACACGCCCCGCACGGATAGGAATTGCTACAGTCCCGAAGTATTCCTCGCTCGTGATTCGCACTTCAGTCAATAGCGGCCGCTCGGGCGTTGCCGCAGGCTGCCCTTCGATGTTGACGGGACTGCTCCGGCTGTCCGCCAGTGCCGGTAATTCGCTGATCACCGCTGCGGACACGGTTCCAGGGATCGCATTCAGCCGCCGTAGCAGCACTCGGTAGAAGTTCACCACCTGATAACCTTCCTGGTACTTCGAGTCCGGCAGATTGATATAGAAGGTCACAACATGGGTTGAATCGAAACCCTCGTTCATCTTCGCCAGATTTTGAAATCCTGCCACCAACAGGCCGGCGCCAATGAGCAGAACGATCGCGAAGGCTATTTCGGAAACGACCAATGCCTCGCGTATCCACCGCCGTCCGGGCGCAAGCGAGCCGCGTCCTCCTTCCTTCAAGGTCTCGTGCAGGCGTTCGGACCAGGCTTGAAGCGCCGCTGGCAGAGTAGATGCGACACCGGTGAAGAGCGCGGCAGCCACGGCGAATGCTAGCATCCGGGCGTCCAGTTGGGCATGGGCCAAGCCAGGGAGATGGCGGGTGACGAGTTGCGGCACCCTCGCTTTGATGGCGGCCAGCCCCCAAACGGCGAGCGGAAGGCCTAGCACGGCGCCGAGCGAAGACAACAGAGTGCCTTCGGTGAGAAGCTGCCGCATGATTCGCCATCGGCTGGCGCCAAGCGCGATTCGAAGCGCCAGTTCCCGCCGCCGCGCGGTGCCGCGAGCCAGTTGGAGATTCGCGACATTCGCGCACGCGAGCACAAGTAGGAACATGACTGCGGCGCTGACGATCACCATGAAGCGGTCCGCGTATTCGTCCACCGAGTTGCGCAGAAGCACCACACCCACGCCGCGCCCGGCGTTCGAAAGCGGGTAGTCCCGTGTCAGTTGCGCGCCAATGTGGTCCATTTCCGTTCTGGCTTGGCCGAGCGAGAACCCGCTGGTGAGCCGCGCGATCACGCTCAGTTCGTGCTTGGTTCTTTGGCTTCTGGCGTCCGGCGGGGCGATCCAAGGAGCCCACATTTCGGCGTATATGGGAAAGTCGAAATCCTGCGGCATCACGCCAATGACGGTGTAAGTGAGCCCGTTCAAAGCGAGCGATCTCCCGAGCACGTTCGGATCGGCGCCCAGCCGCTGTTGCCAGAATCCGTAACTCACCACTATCTGGTTCCGGTTTTCCTCGCTTTCTCGTTCCGGGAAAACCCGGCCTTTCAAAGGAGCGACGCCAAGGAGCGGAAAAAAGTCCGGCGAAACCAGAAACACTCGGACTTGTTGTGGTTCATGCGCTCCCGTTAGCGTGGCATCCCAGGGTTTATAGGCCGCCATCTGGTGGAGAGTGCGGCTCTTTTCTTTCCAATCGAGGTAGTTTGCCGGAGCGACACCATACCGTTCCGTGCCCACCTTGGGAATGGTTTCCCAAACGTCTACGATGCCATCGAGATCCCTGAAAGGGTAAGGGTGAAACATGATGGCGTCCGCCATACTGAAAATGGCCGTGGCGACGCCGATGCCAACTGCCAGGGTGAGCGCGGCAACAGCGGTATATCCGCGATTCTTCAAAAGCGCTCGGAGGCCGTAGCGAATATCGGCTAGCAAGCTCGTCATGACTCACTTCCTATTGGAATTCTGCGCGCGCTCCACTGCCTCGCAGATTAAACGTTGCAATCGCCGCGGCGAGACGCTCTGCCGGCACGCGTTCCTTCGAGGGCTGTTCAAGCCATCGATAAACTGCTTCGTAGACGGCACCGACCCAGCAACTGGCCACAACCGGTGGCTCCAACTCGGGTAGCTGATCTGCCGCCGCGCGCAGGGCCTGCTCCACACCTCTGGTGTGGCTCGCGACAATCTCGCGCCGCATCTTTTCCAGCCGCTTGCCGAGGCCCGAAGACTCAACAATCAGGATGCGGGCCTCTGCTGGGTGCTCGGCCAGAAATCGGACCAGCGCTTCCACCGCGGCCCGCATACGCAGGAGCACGTGAGGGCCGGCGGCTGCGATGGCTTCGTTCAATGCCGCCGAAATTCTGTCACTGATTGTCTCCAGCACCGCGGCGAAAACGTCTTCTTTATTGCGGAAGTGCAAATAGAAGCTGCCGGTGGAACTATCGGCGGCAGCCACAATCGCGGGCACCGTGGCGTCGTGAAATCCCTTCCGGCCGAAGATACGTATGGCTTCGGCCAGCAACTTCGTGCGCCGTGCCTCTTTGCGCGCGGCCATTTTCGGAGTTGTGTGGTAAACCATTGCCGCTCTCCGCCGGCCAGCTGGCCCCGGCCTCAAGAAAAGAATGACACGTCATTCATTATTTGTCAAGAACTTTGTTTGTGGAACAAGAAGCAGGCAAAAAGCGAAGTACGCCAGCTTTTTCATGGGGCGCCTGCCGTAGCGCCATTGTAGTACAAGGACGCTACAACTCATTCCATCGTCCCTGTACAGGCAAGAGAATGTTCTGAAGTTCAACAATGCCGGCGGGTAGTGATAAAATCTAGGCGCATTCTGAAAGCACCACGGATTTAGAATTAGCATCCGACCGGGAGGCTTTACGAGATGGCACGATACGATGAAGGTTTTCTTCGGGCTGCGTTGATCGGCTATCAAAGTGAGAAGGCTAAAATACAAGCGGCCATCACCGAGATTCAAGCTCAGCTCGGGCACCGGGGTCCGGGGCGTGCAAAGGCGCCGGCAGATGGGGAGGGACACCCGGCTGCAAAGAGACGCCCGCTGAGCGCGTCCGCACGCAGGCGCATCGCGGCGGCACAGAGGAAGCGTTGGGCCGCGTTGAAAAGCGCTAAGGTTGCACCGCCGAAGCCTAAACGCAAGCTGAGTGCCGCTGGCCGGCGAGCTATCATTGAGGCCACGAAGAAACGATGGGCGGCTATCCGGGCAGCGAAAACAAAGGCTGCTGCGACGCCGAAGGCTAGCAAAGCCGCCAAGCCTGGGAAACCGGCTGCGCAGGAAACGCCGAAGGCGTAGTCGCGGGTGGCACTCCGGGCCAGTCAATGTGGGCAGGCTGGCCGTCCGCCGGACCGCCGTGCTCTTACCTTGACCAAAGCCTGAGGCAAGAAAGCCGGCTCTGTAAGAAAGTCCGGCTTGGTGCGAGCCGGGAATCCACTACATGCCAATGTGGGTCTATGCAGTTGCGATCACGAGGGGGAAGAGCGCCCAAGTGGAGATGGGCGACGAGCTGAATGACAGAGTGGACGTGACTTCGCTGTCCGAAGTTTGGACTTTCACGGACGAAATCGAGGTGTGGTAATGAAACGACTGGTGATGAGAGGGAATTGGAGAGTCGCGGTGCGGGGGGATGCGGCCCTTCGGATTGTAGCAAAGGCAATTTTAACTTCTCTGTTCTTGATGACATTGACAAATGGAATCAGCTTTGCCGGACAGTTTCCACAAGCAGCGTTGCAACGTCCCGAAAACTCCGATACAGCAAGCGTCCCGCGCCTACCCGCGGTTCATCTGGATGGAACCTATTTCGTGCGCGACGGCAGGCGCTTCTTTCCTGTTGGTGCGCACTGGGTTCCAGCCAAAGCTGCAATGCAATGGCCGGTGCAATGGGATCCGAAGGAAATTGAAGCCGATTTTGCGAAGATGCACGGGCTCGGCTACAGCCTCGTCCGCTTCGACATGTTGTGGGCTTGGTTTGAACCACGTCCGGGAGATTACAACCCGCTCGCCTTTCAGCAACTCGATTATCTAGTCTCGCTGGCACACAAGTATCAGATTTACTTACATCCGAGCCTGTTCATCGGTGGCGAAGTCGGCGAAGCGTATTGGGACGTAGCGTGGAGGCACGGCCGAAATCCGCACACGGATCCCGAGATGCTGCGGCTGGAGACCAATCTGGCCGAGGAATTTGGCCGCCACTATGCCAACGAAAGCGCCATTATCGCATGGGACCTTACGGATGAGCCGCCATTCTGGATTGTAGCCGGCAGCACTACAGACGCCGCAGCAATCAACTGGACACGCCTCATCGCCGGCGGTCTTCGCCAATACGACAAGCTACATCCCATCGTCGTGGGAACCAGCGGAGAGGAAACCGGCCACGGGCCATTCCGTGCTGACGATATTGCCAAGGAAGTAGATTTCTTCAGTGTTCACCCTTTCACGATTTATATGACCGATCTGTTTCCCGATCCCATGCTCTCTCAGCGCGGGACATATGGCGCCGCCTTTGAGCTGGCTTTGTCGAGCAGCGCCGGCCGCCCGGCGATGATTCATGAGATGGGCGGTTCCACCGCACAGTACGCGCCTGAAAGGGTCGCGATGTATGACCGTGCCATGATGTATTCCGGCTTAGGGGAAGGCGGAATCGGCGTGGACCTGTGGTGCTACACCGATGCCGCGCCGGGGCAGTTTCACAGAGTTCCTTATTTGCGCACGCCACAGGAAACTCGCTGGGGCATGACAACCTGGGACCGCCAGGACAAACCACTGGCAAAGGAATTCAAGAAATTCTCTCAGGTTGTTGGACAACTTGATCTCACTGGCATGACGCCGGCTCCCGCAGAAGTTGCGATCGTCATTCCAGATGAATGGGCGAAGCCTCACGGCGATTTTTCGCACTTCGGATTAACCGGCCCAGAGGTGACGCCCTATGTTTCCATCACCGACGCCGACGCAATTCCAGGGCAGGGGCAGCCCAATCCCAGTGCCGACAACCAATGGCTGATCAGCTCAGCGCTTACGTCTTTTATTCTTGCCCATCGCGCCGGGCTGAAGGCTGATTTTCCTCGCGAATACACAGACTGGCAGAAGCGGCCCATGCTCTTTATGCCTTCTCCGCTCACCAGCACGGGCAGCACGTTTCTGGTGCACGTCCACTCGGACTTCTATGAGAAGGTGAAGAAATATGTGGAGGGCGGAGGATTTCTCTACGCCTCCGTTGCTGCCGACGCTGCCGTTCCGGAGATGGACTCTCTTTTTGGCGCACATCTCGCCGATACCATCACTAACTCCGACCTCACTGTGAAAATTATTGCGCCATTCGGCGATCTCAAGCCAGGCGAAACGTTCCATTACTCAGTCCCGGGCTCGGGCCAGAAGTATTGGGGCTCTTTGCTTGAAGTCACCAGCGGCAAGGTCATCGCTGTCGATCAGGAGGGTCGGCCTGCGCTGGTCACGAATACTTTGGGCTCCGGCAAGATCTTGCTCTCTGCCTATCCGCTCGAAACTTACTTAGCCAGCGCGCCATCGGTGTTCGAAAAGCCGGAGAATACCGATCGCATTTACGCAGCCTTCCGTGACTGGGCCGGAGTGAAACCTGCGTTCCGTACTGACCAGCGCGATGTGGAGATCGCCGCGCTCAATGGCGATCAGCGCGGCTATGCGGTTCTTACCAATCACAGCTTCCAGTCCTACAAGGTCACGGTGACGGCCACCAGTCCGGTGCGGTCGTTAAGTCGGATTACGCCAGACGGTCCGCGGCCGGTGCAGTTGCAGGGACACGAATGGAAGATCGACATCGGCCCATATGAGGGTGTCGTTGTGGAGTGGAAGGAATGATCGCAGCCATCGACATCGGCGGGACCAAGATCGCTGTCGGTTTGGTAGATGAGCAGGGACGCGTCGCGGCACGGGCCGAATCTCCCACCGACGCGCAGCACGGATATGCTAACGCTCGTGATCGCATCTGCAAAATGCTGCGCCAATCCTCGCAGCAGGCAGGCTTAGAGATCTCTGGAATTGGAATCGGTGCGACCGGGCCAGTTGATCCCTTTGTTGGAACCTTCGGCGACGTCAATTTCCTTCCCGGCTGGGAGGGCGAGAATATCGTCCGCGATCTCGAGAAGGAATTCCGGGTTTCCGTCGCGATGGAGAACGATGCCGATGCCGCCGCATTGGGCGAGGCTGGCTGGGGGGCGGGGAAAGACAAGAGCCGCTTGATTTATGTAACCATCGGGACTGGCATTGGCGCCGCGCTTGTGATTGACGGACAACTCTACCGCGGCGTCGGCCGAGCCCACCCGGAGATGGGCCATCACGTCATCGATCCTTCCGGTCCCCAGTGTTTATGCGGCTTCCGCGGTTGCTGGGAATCGCTGGCGGCAGGTCCGGCGATGGTGGAGTGGCTCGCCGGCCAGGCGCCGCAAGACTACCCGCATCGCACGGAGCTCGACGCCAAGCGAGTCTGCGAACTGGCGCTCAAAGGGGACAGATTGGCTGTCCTGGCTGTCGAACGCGAGACGCGTTACCTCGGCATGGGGATGGCCAATCTGGTCACCATGTTTGCCCCGGATGTGATTGTCTTGGGTGGCAGCGTCATGAAAAGTGCCAGCCTGTTTCTGCACGGCGTCCGCGAGATCATCCGCACATGCTGCCGCTACGTTCCCTTCGAGAAGACCGAGATCACTCTGGCTTCTCTCGGTGACGACGCCAACTTCGTCGGCGCTGCCCGAGTCTGGTACCACCGTTTTGCTCAAGGAGGCAAGCGTGCTTCCTGATCTATCCATTGTTGAAGGCAAGTTTCCGCAGGTCACTACCACGGAGTAAAGAGAGGCGGGACAAAGGACACTTTCATGGCACGAAACCGCTACCTGGTCGGCTTGGTGTTTCTGGTCTTCTTTGTGATGTCGCTGCTGACGAACATCCTGGGGCCGATTGTGCCCGATATCATCAGCAGCTTTCAGGTCAGCCTCGCCGCGGCTGCGTTCCTGCCGTTCTGCTTCTTCATCGCGTATGGAGTGCTGTCTATTCCGGCCGGTTTCCTGGTGGAACGCTTCTCCGAAAAGCCAGTCATGATTTCCGCTTTTCTGGCGGGGGCCATCGGTTCGCTCAGCTTCGCCCTGTTTCCAGAGTACAGAGTGGCGGTCGTCTCCTTGTTCGTGATGGGCGCTGGCATGGCCACGTTGCAGGTGGCCATCAACCCATTGCTGCGGGTCGCTGGTGGAGAAGAACACTTTGCCTTTAACTCGGCCTTCGCCCAACTCATCTTCGGCTCGGCATCGTTCCTCAGCCCGCGCTTGTATTCGTATCTGGTGCTCAATTTAGGGAGCACATCGCCCCAAAAAAACATCTGGTTGCGCGTACTGGCAAGACTCACACCAGCCGCGCTGCCCTGGGCTTCGATCTACTGGATTTTTGCTGTTTGCGCAATCGTGATGGTTGCGGTTCTGTTCTTCAGCCGCTTTCCACATGTTGAGCGCACGTCTGACGAACAGGCCGGTTCGTGGCAGATGTACGGAAAACTGTTTCGCAAACCGATGGTATGGGCCTTTTTCCTCTGCGTGTTTGCCTACGTCGGATCGGAGCAGGGGACGGCTGATTGGATCTCCAAATTTCTTGAACAGTACCACGGCTACGATCCCCATACCGCGGGCGCAGCGGCCGTTTCGTGGTTTTGGCTCTTGCTCACTGCCGGCTGTTTCATCGGGATGGGGTTGCTGAAACTCTTCGACAGTCGCCAAGTGCTCATCGGCACTTGTTTGGGTGCTCTGCTGTGTCTCACGGCGGCGCTGTTCGGCCCCGCAAACGTCTCGGTGATCGCCTTTCCTGCCATCGGACTATTCGCTTCCGTGATGTGGCCAATCCTGGTTTCCTTGGCACTGAATTCCGTTTCGGAATACCACGGCTCCTTCGCAGGAATTCTAAGCACCGGAATTATGGGCGGTGCGGTTGTACCCGTCATCATTGGCCGCCTCGGTGATCACTTCGGGCTGCGCGCCGGCGTGTCGTTTCTCTACGTGACGTTCGCCTGCGTGCTTTCTGTCGGCTTCTGGGCACGGCCGATCATCACCAACGCCACCATTTTGAACCGGGAAGGAGCAGCCGAGCCGGTCTCTGGCCCGGCGGCGGGAGTCTGAATGAGGTCTGAGATGGACATGTTGATTCCGAACCACACGCGCCACTGCGGTGAGAGAGCGATTCAATGGAAGATCCCATGTCAGCGAGTACGAGTTTGGGCCGCCATTCAGCTCTGTTTGCTCGGTCTGTTCGCGATGGGTGCGGCTGCACAGAGCGACGTACCTGCGCCCATTCACGGTGTGACCGCCGACAACACTCGGGGTGACGTCCGCAACAGCGCATACCTTCCGAAGCTCCTTACATCGCTCAAGCATCTCTCGGTGACGCCGACCACAAGGATCGTCTACACCCCCGGAGACAAGACCGGCTACTTTCCCGCGCATTCGTACTTGGATGCCACAACGCAGATTCGAAGCGTGGGATATGTCCTCGGCCAGCCGGTGGATTCCTTCTACATGAGGTGCTTCACGCCCGCCGAGCATCTCGACCGCTTTAAGGATTACGTAGACACGCTGGGCAATGTTGTCGACATATGGGAAGTAGGAAATGAGATCAACGGGGAGTGGCTTTTCGGAAAGACGAAAAAGTGTCTGCCGAAGGCCACGGTGAGCTCCACATCCCAGGATGACGTCGTGACCAAGATGACCCAAGCCTACGACTATGTGAAGTCACAGGGAAGAACCGCGGCGCTCACGCTGTACTACAACACACCATGCCGTAAGCCTGCCGCCAACGAGATGTTCGCCTGGGTGAACGCCCACGTTCCAGATCGCATGAAGGCCGGCCTGGACTACGTGCTCGTTAGTTACTACGAAGTGGATTGCCATGGATACAAGCCCGACTGGCAGAGCGTGTTCAGCCAATTGGCGGCGATTTTCCCGAATTCCCGGCTGGGCATCTCAGAATTCGGGTGGTCCAATTCAAAACCGTCCGACAAAATCGTAAGGGGCCTGATTGCCAGCCACTATGCCGTTCATCCCAACGTTCCGCACTGGGTGGGCGGAGGTTTCTATTGGGAATTTGGCATCGACATGGTTCCTTATGATCCCGCTGCCGGTTCTTTGTGGAGCGCCATCAATACGGCGATGACCAAACAGAAGTAAAGAACATGGCTTAAACGGGAAGTTCTACGCGGTCACAAGATGTTGGTGCGGATGAGAGGACTTGAACCTCCACTCCCTTGCGAGAACATGGACCTGAACCATGCGCGTCTGCCAGTTCCGCCACATCCGCACGTCAATGTATCTATTTTTTCAGCCTGTGCCAGGGGAAGTCAACTCTTGGGTTCAATAGCCTAGTTTTTTGTCCACCACATTCAGCAGAGGCAACCCCTCCGTGTAGCGCCGAACATTTTCGGCGAACAGTTCAACAAGCCGCTTCTGCCGGTCGGGGCTCCAGCCTGAGGTGTGCATGGTCATCACCACGTTGGGGCAATCGAAAATCGGATGGCTTGCAGGCGGCGGCTCCACGGGAAATACGTCCAGGCCCGCGCCGGCGATCCAGCCTTCCTGCAATGCTTTCACCAGCGCCAGATCGTCGAAAAGTTTCCCGCGCGAGAGCGCCAGAAAGTACGCCGTCGTCTTCATGCTGCGGAACACCTGCTCGTTGAACATGCGCTCGGTCGTGGGGGTGAGCGGCGCGGCGGCCACCAGCACGTCCACCTGCGGAACCATGTCATGGAACCAGCCGAGGTCGCGCAACTCCGCTACGTATTCCGGCTTGTGCATGGCCCGCGAGTCGATCGCCACGATGCGCATGTCGAATCCATAATGAGCCCGCCGCGCCACTGCCGAGCCGATGCCGCCCAGACCGACAATACCCATGGTGCGGCCCGAGATTTCCGTGTGGTCCGCTGACTTCACCGAGCCCACCGGTTTCCACTGCCGCTTCAGAAACTGTGGAATGTAGTATTTGCTGATGCCACGCGTCAAACACAGCAGCATGCCGATGGCGGTCTCCGAAATAGCGGGTGCGAACGTAGCGGCAAAGTTCGTCAGCAGCACCGGGCTTTGAAAAAGCGCCGGGTCATTTGCATCCAGACCTGCGCCACCCGCCTGTACCCACTTGAGCTTCGAAGCGGATTTCAGCGCCTCGGCGCGAATGTCACCGTAGACGACTTCCGCATCTTTGACTTTCTCGTGGAACTCCTCGCGCGTGCGGCAGACCGTGAACTCAATCTGCGCGTTCGGCGCCGCGGCTTTGATGTTCTCGACTTCGTCCGGTTCGAACGAATGCATGGTGACGATAGTAATAGGATGACGTTGTGGGTGCATGGAGCCCCAGAATATCATGTGGTGCGCGGCCCGATTGTGCGGCGCTTGTACCCGGCGCATAATATTGTCCAGGGAAGGCAGAGCTATGATTCTCCGGCTGGCTATCGGAATCACGGCGATCTGTGTGGCGCCCTTCGTGGCTCCTCGCGCGAACGAAAACACAGTTTGCGTGCCGCCCATGCCGGAGTGGAAGCTGCTTCATCGCGTGGAGCCTGTTTATCCCGCTGCCGCACTGGAGGGCCACATTCAGGGCACGGTTCGATTCACCGTGGTGATCGGAAAAGACGGCCGCATCGAATCCCTACACCTCGTCAGCGGACATCCCTTGCTGGTTTCGGCAGCACGAGATGCTGTCCAACAGTGGGTTTATCGGCCTACCGAGCGGGCTGGCAGACCGGTCCGCGTCGTCACGTCCATTGATGTCCGGTTCTGGCTTGATGCTTACGGCAGACCGCCGAGTGAAAAGCCGGCTGGCGCGCTATCAGACGCGCGCACTTGAAGAGCCGTTCCGCTACACCACGTCCACACCCATGCTGCGCGCGGTGCCTTTTACGGACCGCATGGCCGCTTCGAGCGTGAAGCAGTTGAGGTCCGGCATCTTGATCTTGGCGATCTCCTCGACCTGTTTCTCGGTAATCTTGCCGACCTTGGTTTTGTTCGGCTCGGCGGATCCCTTGGCCAGATTCACCGCGCGCTTGATCAGCACCGGCACAGGAGGTGTCTTGGTGATGAACGTGAAGCTGCGGTCGGAGTAGATCGTAATGACGACCGGAATGATCAGGCCTTCCTGATCTTTCGCGGAGGTCTTGGCGTTGAACGCCTTGCAAAAATCCATGATGTTGACGCCCTGCGGGCCCAGCGCCGTGCCTACCGGCGGCGCCGGCGTGGCCTTCCCCGCGGGAATCTGCAATTTCACCTGTGCTGTGACTTTCTTCGCCATTTATGTTTTCTCTACTTGTAGAAACTCAAGCTCGACCGGGGTCGAGCGGCCGAAAATCGTGACCATGACGCGCAGCGTGCCACGTTCCGGATTCACCTCATCCACCTTGCCGGAGAAATTCGCGAACGGGCCTTCAATAATGCGCACGGTCTCGTTCTTTTCGAAATTCATCTTGGGCCGCGGGCGCTCTGTCGCCGACGCCTGGCGGTAGAGGATCTGGTTGACCTCATCCGCACTCAGCGGCACCGGGCTCGTGCCGCCGCCTACGAAGCCGGTAACCCGCGGGGTCGCTTTCACCGCGTGCCACAGCTCGTCATTCATTTCCATCTGCACCAAAACGTAGCCCGGGTAAATCAGCCGCTTGCTCGTTACCTTTTTGCCGCCGCGCAACTCGACCACCTCTTCGGTGGGAATCAGAATCTGCCCGATCTTGTCGTCGAACCCGAACGCCTGCGCGCGGCTGCGCAGTGATTCGGCCACTTTATTCTCAAAGCCGGAGTAAGTGTGGACGATGAACCACCTCTTGGTATCTTCCACCTCAACCGGCTGCGCAGCGGCCCCATGGCCGTTGCCTTCCGGCGCGGGCGCATCGCTGGCCTGCACTTCCGGCGTATCTTCCATCGGAGCCGCCGCTTCTGCCACGGGCTCTTCTTCCGCGTTCATATCAGACTGCGGGTGTTCCTCTGGGTCTTGTCTTTCCTCGTCCACGGAAGCACCCCCTCTTATTTCGCCAGAACGTTATAGATCCGGACAATGGTGCGGTTCAGAATCGTATCGACAACCTGAAAGTACGCAGCGAAAGCGAAAACGGTCACGATCACGACGCCGGTGGTGGCCCGGACCTGCTTAGCGCTCGGCCAGGTCACCTTTCTCATCTCGTTCTGCAATTCCTGAATGTAATTCTTCGTGGCCTTGGGCCACTCTTTGATGCTTTCTAACGCGCCTGCCATAATCCTCTTCTCGCGCTGTTGGATTCCGGGTCAGCGGGGAACGCTCTGGACCACTCCTGCCGGCTTTGAAACTGGCAGGGGCGGAGGGATTCGAACCCCCACTCGCGGTTTTGGAGACCGCTGGTCTGCCGTTAAACCTACGCCCCTGGGACCCGGCAATTCCAGTTTACTTTATTTCCTTATGCACCTGGTGCTTGCGGCACTTGGGGCAGAATTTCTTCATTTCCAGCCGCTCTGTGGTGGTTTTTTTGTTCTTCGTGTTCGAATAATTCCGCATCTTGCACTCGGTGCATTGCATCGTAATGATTTCGCGCGGCATATCTCGCTCCTATTCCACAATCTCCGTGACCGTCCCGGCTCCCACGGTCCGGCCGCCCTCGCGGATGGCGAATCGCAGGCCCTTGTCCATGGCCACCGGCGTGATCAACTCCACCGTCAGGCTCACGTTGTCGCCCGGCATCACCATCTCGGTTCCCGCCGGCAGCTCCGCCACGCCCGTCACGTCCGTCGTCCGGAAATAAAACTGCGGCCGGTAGCCCT
>Ga0326728_10013195_pt1 | contig 18028 bp, 16 predicted proteins | sample MB3enrmetagenome_FD_207602 | JGI IMG/M metagenome (GOLD analysis project Ga0326728, IMG submission 207602) | Lab enriched peat soil microbial communities from McLean, Ithaca, NY, United States - MB31MN | ecosystem: Environmental > Terrestrial > Soil > Wetlands > Peat | place: USA: New York... | reverse complement strand
GCTCACCTCAGTGTTGGCGAACTCCGGAGCGGACCTCTCCGCCCACGAGAGCCTCGCGAGGGCACAACTCCAGGCGGAGGACTTCAGGGTCCTGGCCGCCGAGTACGAGACCTTGGCCCAGGCGGCTCAACAGCATCGCCTCGACGAGTTGCTGGGTCGCTCAGAACTCGGGCCAGAACGCCTCGAGGAGATCCGCCAAAGCCCCGCTTACGGCCCGCTCGTCGTCGCTGTCCGAGACGCCGAGGCGAACGGTCTCGACGTGGAACGGAGCTTGCCCAGACTCGTGGCAGCTCGTCCGCTCGATGACGCCGAGGACCTTGCGGCGGTGATCCGCGACCGGATCGAGCGTTGGGCAGACGTGGCCGGAGCCAGACGGTGGGCGGGCACGGAACTCATCGCAGGCCTGATCCCCCGCGCGGTTGGCGTCACGGACACCGACGTGGCCCGAGGTCTCCAAGAGCGGGCCGAGGCGTTGCAACGTCGGGCACAGGAGCTCGCCGGGCGTGCCATTGATCAGGACCCGCTTTGGTTGCGACAGCTCGGTGCCCGACCTTGCGATCCGCTCTCCAGAGGGCGTTGGCTCGAGGCCGTGAAGACGATCGCCGCCTACCGGGAACGGTGGAACGTCGGTGATGATCCCCGACCCCTCGGCTCCAGAGGCGCGGCGAGGAGCATTGAAGCGCTCAACCAGCACCGCCTCGCCCAGGCTGCCTTCAACACGGCTATGAGGCTCACCCACGCGAGGGGAATCCAGCGTCCTGAGGTGTCATCTGTCGCTGTCGGCCTCACCGTGAATCGAGGGCCGGAACTGTAAGGGACGGGCAGCCGCGAGATGCTCAGGTAGGTCGCAACAGTTATGGATGGCGCACTGGGACGCTCCGCCAGCTCGTCGCCCGTTGAGTCGTAGTAGGCCGCTACTATGACCCCTACTCGCTTGGCCTGTCTCCGCTGTGACGACCAGACCATGCGGACACTGGCCAGGTACGACCGACAAGCTCAGAATAGTATCTCATAAGCCCTTATATCGTCGATCCGAGCGAACCCATACTTAGATGGCTCAACGCCGCAACCTGACACCCCTAGAGCCACAGGTTCCCCGACATCTATCACGAGCGCCCAAGCAAGCTCGGTCCGATAGAGCATTCCTACTTGAGTCGTCTTGTCGACCCTGACGGTTAGCCGCAGCCACTCCTCTGAGGCCAGATTCGCACTCAACCTATCTGCGCGTTCGCTCAACTCATTCAGGAACGCCCGCTGATCATCCCCAGGATACTGAAAGCCTGCCAACTCAGACAGCCCGAACAAGGCGGCCGAAGCCGCAGCCTGAAGAGGCGCTGGATGTTTCCAGTCAGCAAGTCTCTTACATATCGTCGATACCTTCACCACCATTGCGGGTCGACCCGGCTGTCCGCTCTGAACCGTTCCCACCGAGTGCAGCAATTGCACTCGAAATACTGGTAGGACGATGCCTCTTTCCTGTGACGTCGCCGGCCTTCTATCCCACAGACCAAGGCCGCGAGAGCCAACAAAGTCTGAGGAGAGTCCGTAGACTGGAAAGCTGACAGCAGGTAAGGCAGGCACGAGACTGCTATTCCTCCGTGAACTGTGAATACGAGGTGCTCATTCCAACATGCGTATTATTGACCACAGGAAACACTCCCCTTACCCTCAGATGGCACGCGGCAACGGCGACTCACGATGATGCGGCAGGACCATCTTGTTATAGGAGTTCGATTATAGGCTCACATCCGACAAGGAGCGGTTCAGAGCGGTAGGCAGCAGAATTGGCATTCAAGACCCACGGCCCAGCTGGGCCGCGATGGCCCTTCATCAGATATACATTTGTGCTGAGATAGTTGTTGCATACCATCGTCTCATAATAGTTTGCTTCGCCGCCATTGCTTTGGTGGGCAAGCACCGCGAGGCCAAAGTCGCGCCACTGATCAATGGGTCCTGTCGCGACGACGCCATGGTAGTTTACGTACGCCGTACCTACAGTCCCGTTCGGCCAAATAGTGGTCAAGTTTAAGACCACAACGTGGATAGTATATAGGGTAGGACCCGATCCTGATTCTTCTGGGGTGGTGTGAATTCTAATGTATGGGCATCGCTCGCCGCCCGGTTCATTAGCTTCACAGGCTTTCAAGCCACTGGGATCCTTCTGATTGACAGGACTGTCGTAGGCATAGGCGTACGGCTCCTGCGTCTGCTGCAGGTCCGGATCCACTCTCAGGAACTGCCCAGTTGTTGGGTCGTAGTAGCGCCCTACTCCGTCGTGGCGCATGGCGCTCTCACCAGGGTGACAGCGGCGTCGCGAGCGACGTTGCAGGCCAACGCGACGGACCCGGCGGAAGGCGCCGTGGTTTCGACAACGCCTTGTCTCATGACGCATCTTGACTATCATGCCTGCTCCAGAGGGTCTCAGGGTGCCTCAACGGATCCCGATCAACCCGGCCAGGGCCTGGCCGAGATCGCCTCAAGCGCGCCGACGGCGCTGGCCGCTACCGCGACCAGAGATGGGGCAGCTCGTCCAACTTGACCAGTTCTTGGTGGAGGACGCCTACTGAACAGCCTTGGTGTTTGGCGGCGCAGGAGGAGTAGACCCGTCATTCGCAAGCGGAAGCCGTCCAGGCACATTCTCAGCTTGGAACAGCGCCACCAAGTCTGGGTTTCGCTCGCCCCAGGCACGCGCAAGCCTTCGGAGCTCTTCGACCTCGTCGGCCGGCAGTAATGCCAAACGCGCCTGAGACTCCCAGGAAAGAAGGTGCCGCATCTCGACGGGCAGCTCTTCGATCAGCGACTCAATCGCCATAAGCTTGGGAAGGTTCTCTGCAACCTGCTCCATCAGGCTCTCGTAGGTGGCCCTGGCCTCGGCCGGAAAGATGTCGAAGGCTACTAGCAGCAAGGGCGCGTTGAATGCCGCCATCTCGACATCGGTTCGCCTGCCGGACAGCGCCATCAGCCGATCAAGGAACCGGCCGGCCGCTACGAGAGTACGGAAAACATGTTCGGCGGAAGCGGTGATCTCGGGATCATCGGATACGACCGGCATGCGGGACGAGCCGGTCGACGACGTGATCCGATAGAGCACGAGGCTGTAGCGAAGCAGGGTGAGCATCGATTGAGCTGCCCATACGAGCTCGTTGGGATCGGCCCGGCGCACCTTCTGTAAGACGCGCCCGATTCCGAGTGAACTCAGCAGCTCTTCGAGACTCGGGTAGTCGGCGGCGCACGTCTCGCCTGGAACAGTCCTGAGATCGTCGGGCAACCCAAGGACCCTGATTAGGGCGTCCAACGCCTCTGGCAAGGGCTTGATCCCGTTAGCGAGATCGATGAGCGCGCCCTTGCTCAGCGAGTCGAGGGACGCATGCAGCACGCCGGGGGGTAGGCGCAGCCGCTTCTGGCCAGCCGAGAGAAGTTGGACGGTCTTCCTGAGTCCGCCGAAATAGGCGGTGTAGGCGACGCGAACGCCGGTATCGAGAACTCTTGCGCCTTCGGCGAAGGCCACGATTATCGCCCGGTTCGTATCCCGTTTCTCGTTCAGTCCCCTCGCGACCGCCTCGATCGTGACGACGGCGCTGTCCGCATAGCGAGTCGAACTACCGCCCCTCGGTCGCCCTGGGTGCCTCCACTCCTCGGTCGAGATAACCCAGCGATCCTGCAGGTCCGAAACCTGTGTCGGCGTGAGCTGGCGACCGCGCACCGTAATTCCGCGGCGGTTGACCTCGTCAACCAGCTCCTTCAGCGCTTGGCTGATGCGCCTCATAGTCAACAGGCTACGACGAGGGTGTTCGCCGTCCGGTAGACGCCCCACCGAGATCCGCCACCGTTTCGCGATGTCAAGCGTCCGCGGCCGTCATCATCGACCGCAACCTCCGAATGCGAAAGGACAACAATATGGATGACAGACAGCGCCGACTGACCGAGTTCCTCACTCAACACGTGAACCTCCCGAGGCGAGTGGCGGGCCGCGCCTTCGGGTGGCACCCGCCGATCGAGCGGCCGATGGCGGCCGAGTTGGCCGGGCAGCTGCTCGCGACTGCTGAATTCAGAGCGCTCGGGCTGGGCTCGTGGCTCGGGACGCCAGAGGGCGAGTTCTTCACCGCGGCGGTCGAAGCGGTGAGCCCACCCTTCTATCGTCAGGACGAAGAGCTGCTCGTCGAGGCGCTCCAGCTGGCCACGAAGATGCAGTCGGGGAACCGGAGAATGACTGGGGCCTTGGCCCTTGGGGCGATTGCAATAGGCGCGGTGCTGATCTCGCGCGGCTGATGAACGCGCATTCTCACCACCGTCCGCTCGACGTCGTAGCAGCAAGCGAAACGCCGCGCCAGCTACTCGCCGATCTCTAGCGCATCGACGAATGCCGCGACAGCCGCAACGGCGTCGTTAGCCATGATGTCGAAATCGAGGTCAGGGTGGAGGCCCACCATTGTCGTTGCGTATGCCATGCTGCCCTGGTCTCTCGGCCCGATGAAGTTCGCAGCCAGCTCTCCAAGTGCCGTGTGTGTACCGCCGACGAGGTCGCTGGTGAAGACTCCCCTCACTCGAGCCGCTGCAGCCGCCGGACCGCCTTCGTCGTTGAAACGGATCACGTACGCGAGGTCATACCAATCCTTCTCAAGGCCGCGCCCATGGGCCGCATGAGCTTTGGCAAGTAGATACGCCGGCAATGTCGCGACTCTCACCTGCACGCTGACGAGGTGTCCCCCGATTTCGGCCACCAGAGGGCGCAGTTCCCAATCGCGGGCTGCGAAGCCGGTACCTCTGAGATTGACAGCTCCGAGCTGTTGACAGCCGTCGAACTTGATGACTGCCTCGGCGCGCTCGCCCGGTAGGTCAGCCAGAAACTCGATTTTGACCACCGAGCCGGGCACCGAATTGTCTTGCCATCGCCAGACACATTGTCCCGACGGCATGAATCCGCTGTCTTGCAGTGCGTCTTCAAGACGGCTGGCGTTGTCGGCGCCGCTTTGAATTTCGAGGTCGACCTGCACATCGACATCGGTGGTCCCGACGTGCTGGCGCTCCGCGCGCCGACAGAGCAGGTCCGGAACAAGGCCACCTAACAGCACAAACTCGGGCGTTTCGCCGTACGCCGTAACCAAGCGAACAAGTGCCGATTCGGCAAGGGCGCGAGCTAGTCGACTACGCGGCGGTTCCGGCATTCAGCACCTCCCTCAGTTGGCTGGCCGCCTCGGCCGAACGGCCTCCAGCGGCGAGCAGGTCCGCGTACACGCGCACCGGAAGGGCCACGCGAACGCCGTCGAACAGTGGTCCTCTGGCGCTCATCCTGGTAGGAAGCTGACGGACCTCAATAACGTGCCCCCTTTCAACGAGCCGACCTCCGAGTATCGAAGCCAGTCGAGCCCCATCCGACATCAAGTCGGCATCAACGTACAGATCGAGAGTGGTCACGTCGCTGAGATATGGCGCAAGCAGTACCGAAGCGGCCGCGCCGGTTGCCGCCCATCGGACGCTGTGTCGACTTAGCGAAGGAGCGATTTCCGTCCGGAGCGTCCCGATGGCGTCGCCGACCCAAAGACGGTGCAGCAGCAGTCGTCTTTGCTTCGTACGCTGGTCCGCAGCGGCCTTCGCGTAGGCCTCCAGCAGGCCGTCGGCGTCGACCAGACGCCGCCCGGACTTTGGTCCTCGCACCGCTTCCGGCCGGTTAAGGAACCCCAGGCGTTCCAGACTGTCGAGTGCCTTCGCCGTCGCGTTACGAGAGAGCTCAGTGGCCTGTTCAACACGTTCGACGGTGGGAACAACGCCGGAGAGCACCGCCTCAGACACGGCGAGTGTCGATTGCAACCACCTCGCGCCGGACGCTGACCGAGTCACAGGGGTAGCCGACTCGCGCACGATAACGAGGCCGGATGGACGATTAATGGAGGCGTGCCCAGCCGCGTCGATCCAATCGATACCTTTGTCGTCGAGCCATGTCCTCGCTCCATCTGAGAGGCTTGCGGCAACGACGACCTCCACCGTCGGTACGAGACTCAGCAGCTCCTCGACGTCAGCGGGCCATCCCTCGCCCGCCCAGCCAGCCAGAAAACGGTGTTCGCCAGCTCCCGCTTGCACGCGCACGTCGAAGGCCGGCCCCGCCGCAGCCGACCGAGGGCGAGCATCCACCCAGGTGCCGCGCGGAAGCGCCGCACTCAGGACGCGGCGTACCCTCGTGCTGAGTTGGTCGAGTGCCGCCATGGCACCGAGTATAGCTATAGTTCTCTGTTCCAGAGAACTATACTCTTATTAAGAAGTATCTTCACCTTCAGCACTCTTTACCCCAGCTTAACCCGATCGTACGCATCCGATGAGTATGATAGTGGCATGGAGATCTTCATCGGCCAGCGCATCCTTGAGGAACGGAAGCGGCTCGGCTGGGAGCAAGCGGACGTGGCTCAGCGACTTCAGACCCCCGTCGGACAGCAAACGGTAAGCCGCTGGGAGAAGGGCGGATCGCGCCCTCGCCGAGCCGTAGTCGTAGAGCTGGCAACTCTTTTTGGAATTGATCCAGCCGAGTTACTCGCGGCAGCCGGCTACACGGAACTGGCCGACTCGCCTGGGGCAGTCCAACGACCCGTTCGTCCGCGACTGACGATCCTCCCGGTGTGGGAGCTTGCTCCTGAGAAGTTCGAGGAGCTGGTCGCCGACCTAGGCCAGAGCTTGCGTCCTGAGACGTTCGTGAGCCGCTTCGGAACGCAGGGCTACAAGCAGTACGGCGTCGACATCGTCGCTGAGAGGGACTCTCGCTACGTACTGACGTATCAGTGCAAGCGACACAGGGACTTTGGTCCGCAGGACGTCCGAGACGCTGTCGCTGAGGTCACACTGGATGCGGACGCTCATGTCCTGGTCTTGTCGCGTCGCAGCGCCAGCCCTGCGGCGCGGAAGGAGATGCAGGCTCATCCAGGATGGACGCTCTGGGATGCGCAAGACATCTCGCGTGCAATTCGAGGGTTGCCGCTTGAAAGATCTGTCAGGATCGTCGACACCTACTTCCCGGGTTGGCGACAAGCATTCCTCGGAGTCGCCGAACCTGGCCCGTGGCTGACATCTGATGAATTCTTCCGTCCCGTCTCCGCCAGCCCTATCTACAATCACGACTGGACGCTCGTCGGGCGTAATCAAGAGACATCAGACCTTCTGTCCTTCTTTGAAGACCCAGCGCAGCGACTCGCTCTTGTTGTCGGAAGAGGTGGCATAGGAAAAAGCAAGCTTCTCAGGGAGGTTGCTCGCCTCGCCGCGCAAAATGGGAACACGGCGGTCCGATTCCTGAAGCCCGCCGCAGAGTTCAGACCCGAACACCTCGACCTGCTCCCAAACGACCAGCCGGTCGTGGTCATCATCGACGATGCTCACGACCGGAACGATCTCGGCGCTTCTGTGGCTGAGCTGCTGCGCGCTCGCACCAACCTCAAGGTGCTGCTTGCAATGCGCCCATACGGGCTCGACTCGTTGTCGGCAGAGCTTAGCCGAGTCGGGCTACGACTCGGGGATGTGCCTCGCGTCAACATGTCCGATCTGCCACGCGTCGAAGCCGAAGCCTTAGCCGTCGAGGCGCTCGGGCCGGCGTGGCCGCGCCAGTTGGGCCAAAGGCTGGGTTATCTCACCGCGGACTGCCCTCTGATTACGGTCGTCGCCGGCGTGCTCATCCGGCGTGGTCAACTTGATCCGACGTGTGTCGATCACGAGGAAACCATCCGGAGAGAAGTCCTACGGACCTTCCGCGATGTCCTCGTTGCCGACCCGATCGCTGGCGAGCCAGAGCTGCGGCGTGTCATCCTTGACGGAATCGCCGCGCTGCAGCCCTTCCGCACGGCCGATCCTGCGTTTCAGCACAGCCTCGAGAGACTGACAGAACGCCCCTACGACCGTTCCGTTCGTCACATTCGAAGTCTCGAAGACGCTGGCGTGCTGCTGCGCCGCGGCGATTCGCTCAGGATCGTGCCCGACTTACTGGCCGACGTGATCCTCAGTGAAGCCTCCTTCGATGAGGGCTCCGGTGCAGCTACCGGCTACATTGAACGAGCTTGGGAGGCCGCAGAAGGTCAGGCCGCCCTGCACATCTTTGTCAATACAAGCCGGATCGATTGGCAAGTGCGTCATGACTACGCCGGCGTAGCCCGGCTGAACGACTCGTTGTGGGACGCCGTGGATGCGGCCACCCAAGAGGCGGGCATCGTCGGTCGGATGAACGTCATGAAGTTGCTCCAGAAGGTCGCATACTTCGAGCCGCAGAGAACCCTGGCGTTGGTTCACTGGGTCATTGACAACCCGACGGACGTCGTTGAGGACATCGACGAACCCTTGCTCAAGACATACCCACCCACGTACAACGACGTGCTCGCGGAAGTGCCAGCCGTTGCTCACGCTGTCTCGTACAACCTTGCCTACTTGCGGGAGGCCGTCGAGATCCTGTGGCGTCTCGCCGCGACAGATACCCGCGAGACGAACCGCTTCCCTAACCACCCGATCCGTGTTTTGCGAACGCTCGCCGAGTTTGGGCCTGCCAAACCCATCGTGTACACGCAGGTTCTGATCGACGCCGCCGAGGGATGGCTAGACAGCGACGAACCGATCCATCACGTCGCCTCACCCTTCGATGTGCTTGAACCAATTCTTGCGACGGAAGGATCCGAGGACAGCTCGGATGGTTTCGCAGTCCACTTCCGGCCCTTCCTTATGAACCCATCCGCGGTGCAGCCCTTCCGTGACAGGGTGATCCGACTCGCCCTAAGGGAGATTGCCTCGGCAGACGTCGAGCGCGCAGCTCGCGCCGTAAAGGCCATCGCTGCGAGCCTTCATTTTCCGGTGGGACTGTTCGGTCGCCAAGTCTCGGCCGAGGAAAGAGCAGCGTGGCTGCCAAGTTTCTTAAGCGTTCTGGCCATGCTCAAAGAGACCATTAACTCGGCGGCCATTGACCCTGCAATCGCAGTTGCCATCAGGAGTTCGCTTCATTGGCACGTCGTGCACTCCGATCTCGGCACACGAGAAGCTGCCCACGCCGTCTTCGAGAGTGTCCGAGACTCACTAGAAATGCGCGTTGCCGTCGCTCTGTACGACGACTGGGGGCGCTTGCTGGAAGGAGCCACGAACGACTACCAGGAGATGGATCGTCGACAGCAGGAGGAGGCGAACGCACTCGCGCACGAGCTCGTACACGAGTACTCCGACGACGCGATCATCGAACTCGTTGCAGCACGGCTCACCGCACAGCGCGTCGTCTTCAGGGAGAAGGTAGGCAATCCGGGCCGCTTCGCATGGGCGCTTGTCAAGGCACGACCATCGATCGGCCTGGCTATCTGTGCCCGCATCCAGAGCGATCCGCAGAGTGTTCTCCTTAGCGTGCTACCGGTTGTGATTGCCTGCCTGGCGGAGGCACAGCCCGATGACGCCATCACCGCGGTGGAGGCCCTTCTCGAATCTGCAGATCTGGCGATTCGGCGATCTGTCGCGCACTCTCTCGGTTGGAACAGGGCAGGACGCCCGACGCTCCTGGCGGGTGAGTTCGAAATCCTCTCTGGGCTGATCCAAGACGAAGACCCCGGGGTGCGCAACCTCGCCGTCTTTGCCGCTCAGCGACTCGCCTTCCTTCACCACGAGGCTGAGGCGCTGTCTCTCATCAGTCGTGTGCGCTTCGCCGATGCGCCGGCCGTGGCGGAGGAGGTCTTCCAAACCTTCAGCGATCAAGGCCCGTTGCGGTGGAGTCAGCTCACTGATGAGGAGGCGGACGCGATGCTGGAACAGCTGCTCGACTGTCCATCGATCGAGGAGTACTGGATTCAGAACTTCCTCTTCCAGCTGTCGGGCGAGAAGCCAGTCCAAGCGGTCCTGTTGCTCATGCACAGGATTGAGCGATGGGAGACCGCCGAATCCCCTCTGGCGTACCACCCCCTGCCATACCATTGGAGCCATCCGCTTCAGGTCCGGTCGTCGCCATACCTGCTCCAGATCCTGTCAGACATTCGCGCCTGGCTCTCGGAGAAGACCGACTCCTGGATGCGTCAGGATGCAGGTGGGCGCCTCTTCGCCTTTGTCGCTCAAGACTTCAACCATCCCGATGTCCTCTCGGTGCTTGACGACACCATGGCCATGCAGACTCCCCAGATGATGGCTGTCTTAGCGTCGATCCTTCGTCAGGCGTCGCGTGACTTCATCTTCTCCAATCCCGAGTTCGTGGCCCGCGTGCTGAACTCGGCTGCGCCGTTGGGTCAAGATTCCGTTGACCGCCTCGCAAGCGCCATGCATGGTGCCGTCTCCAGCGGGGCGTACAGCGGGACACCGGGCCAGCCCTTCCCACAGGATGTGGAGCAGCGGAATAGGGCACGCGAAGTGGCTAGCGGCTTAACGCCGGGATCGGTGGAACAGAAGTTCTATCTAGCATTGCAGCAATCGGCTGAAGAGCGGATGAAGTGGCAGGCTGATCGGGACCCACAGTTCATCGACGGCCGTGACTGGTAGTGCGCTAGTGCGTCCCGAGGAAACCGTCCGCAGAGCTGCACTCGCGGGATCAGGAAGGCCCCTCATACCGGCCGTCTCATCCCGCGGTCATCCCGCGGACGCCGCCGTTCGTGGCCGTTCGCTTCCGTGTGGATAACGCCGTGAGCTGGCTTTATCCTCCGCCCTCGTTCGCCCAAGTACGGCAGAATCACTTTCGCAACGTGGAAGTCGGCGGTTCGAGTCCGCTCACCTCCACCAGTATTTTCCCTGGTAGAAGGCTTGCAGACCTCCCGTTGGGACTCAGTCATCATCCCGCGTGCGCGATTCGTGCGCGATCCAATCGGCTGTCGTGGGTAGTTGTGGCAAGAAATGCGCCCCGAGAACGTCCGCCGCGGACCGGTCTGCTTCGGCCACTGCTTGTGCGTAGATCGACAGCGTCAAGCGCGGATCCGAGTGGCCGAGTCGAGTCTGAGCGGTCTTCAGGTCGACACGCGCGTGCACCAGTGCCGTAGCCGAGGCTCGGCGAAGCGAGTGGAAGCCGATGCCCTGAAGCCCGGCTGCCTCACAGGTCGGCACCCAGACCCGGTTGCGCCAGTTCGCGTACCGAATTGGGCCACCGTTAGGAGCGGTGAATACGAGAGCGTCGGGGTCGCCGACGTCCAGATGTTGTTCGCGAACGTGCTCGGCTAGCAGCTCGACGAGTGTCGCCGGCAGGGCGACTGTCCGGCGCGACGCGGTTGACTTGGGTGGCCCGAAAACAGGGCTGCCTTGAGCATCGCGGGTGATCGTCTCGAGGACGGATATCGAGCGCTCCGAGAAGTCGAGCCGGCCCAGCCGGAGACCAGCCACCTCCGAGAACCGGAGACCGATGATGGCCCCGAGGTAAGCCATCGGCCGGTATCGACGCGGCATCGCATCCGCCAGTCTTGCGATCTCGGCTGGCGTGGGAGCGCCATGGCTAGTTGCATCAACCCTAGGGAGCTTCACACCCCGACAAGGTGAACGACTCATCAGGTCGCACGCGACGCCATGCGAGAACAGCGCGCGCAACTCCGTAGGCACGACTCACCGTCCGAGGCGCCAACCGAGTCGACAGCTCGTTCACGAGGTTCTGTAAGTCACTCGGCGCGACGTCGGTGATCCGGTGCTTGCCGAGCTTCGGCACGATATTGACCCGGAGGTGGTACTCGTCGGTCGCCAAGGTGTCTTTCCGCTTGCCGGGATTCGAGGCAATCCACTGAGCACCAAGCTCGGCGACTGTCATGCGGCCGCTTTGCGGGTCAATCCACACGCCACGCCGAACGTCGGTCTCGATGACAGCGAGAAACGCGAGGGCGTCGGCCTTGGTGACAAAGGTCGCCGGGGCAACGTTGTGCAGCCCTCGGTGCCAGTAGCTGGCCTGCCAGCGCCCAGACGGGAGCTTTCGAAGCGATCCGAAGTGCCTACGACCAGCTGCCATGCCGATGCCTCGTCAGTCGCGTACGTTCTCGACCCGACAGCCCTGAGGCTGACGGCTTGCAATGGCGTTCGGCAACCGGACGCGAAACGGGCGCAATCGAGGCCCGCGTCTCAGAGTAAGCCACGGGTGTCTCACCGAAGGGCACGAACGCGTTGGAGATCGAGCCATTCGCTCACTGAACCCTGCTCGAACCTTACGAAGCGACCCACTTTCACGAATGGGATGCGGCGTTCTAGGACAAGACGGCGCACGTGGCGCTCGGTGATCCCGAGGTGGGCTGCCAGCTGGGGAGGGGTGAGAAGAAGCGGGAGCTGGTCCACTCTCCCGGACTCGCACTTCGACTTCTGACTGTTCGGCATCATCCGTTTGCTCTCGCCTCGATGTCGAGCTCTTCCCAGCGTTCTCTTGCCGCCGCTCGGCGGTCTCGCGCGAAAGTCGCGGCGAGCACAGCATCAATGCGATATCGGTGCCCGACGCCTTCGAAGCTCCAGTGCAACCTTGGAGCCGGCGAGGCGTCCTCCCTCATGCCGGCCTCTGCGAGCCTCCACGCTTGGCGCGCTGCTCTGAGGCGGAGGAAGGTTGTCGAATAGCGCCGGCTCTTGGTCATGAGGTGGCCCGTGTACCCGAGGGCGTGAGCCCAGCGGCGCAGCCGGCCCAGGTCAGGATCAGCGCCCAGGGACCAGGCAGTCTCGACGATCTTGCGGAGATGATTGGGGAGCTCGAGGTACTCGATCTCACCCTCCCGCAACCGGTGGTCGAGGGCCCCGTTCCCGCTTGCTTCCTTCGTCAGGTACTTGGCCAAGTAGGACGCGATCCCTTTCACTTCTCCGGGAGCGAGGGAATCCACCTTCACCTGCTCGCCGAAGACGAAGCGGAGAATCTCACCGTCCACGACGCGCTCTACGAAGACGGCCCTCGAGGCGCCGAGAAGTGCTTCCGTGAGCAGCGCCGTCGATATCGGGATCGTTGGAGGAGCGACCTCGTCAGTGGCCGCGTCAGCGCGGACGATGGCGTGGAGGTGGATGACGCCCCGGTGCTGCAGCTCTGCCACTTTCAGGTAGGAGAGCCGGACGAGGGACTTGATCTCGCGCTCTGGGAGCTCGAGGCAGTAGGCGAGATGTCTTCGCGCGTAGATGGTCACCCGGCGCCAAAGCTCGCCCAGCGTTGAACATCACCGCAGACTCGTAGTCGTAGCAGTCGGGACAGAGCGGAGAACCGACGAGGTCGTCGTTCCCGTCGTGGCGGGAAAGGCAGTGACGAGATCTTCCGTGGCGGCAGTTCCCCGGAGGCCCGGCGTTGCAGGGGCCGTTTGCCGAGCGGTGGACAGCCCCGAAGCTCGGCGCCGTCAGGTTGAGGAACACCGCCGCGTGTGATGCCACCGACTCCGGTACGCCTTTCCCGCCTTCGATGCCCGCACGCACGATCTGGCGGGCGTCGCCTCGGTATGTGTTCGCGCACGGAGGACAGCGCGTCTCGCGTCTCGACTTGCAGGCGACAAGCAGCACCCCGTCCGGCTCACCCTTGGACAGAGAGTCGGGCCCGCTCGACTTGAGCCGGATCGGCCAGGCACAACCGCCTGTTCTCTCCACGCGTCTTGCGATGGCGATAAGGTCCTCACCGCTGCGCTCGTGAACGAGCCCCTCGAGCTCCTCGAGGCTGAGTTTGGTCGTCATGTGCGATCCCTTCGTGCGGTGGCGACGGCGACGATCGAGGAGATGGCCTCGTCGTCGAGGTACATGGAGCGGATCCGGTGCGGCACTCCTCCGTCCGCGAGCAGGTAGCCGACACCGCGAAGCCGCGGGTCGATGGTGGACGCGCTGATCTGTTCCGCCGCCCAGCCCGAACCCAGAATCGTGTCGGAGGCGTCCCTCGTCGCACACCGATGCGCAAGGCGAAAGCCGAAGTTGTCCCGGAGGGCGGAGGGGATGAGATCAGCTGACGGTTTCTGAGTTGCTGCGACGACGACGATGCCGGCAGCCCGGGCGCGCGCTACGAGGTCGCGGAGCTTCTCGGAGAACAGCTGCGCCGCCTTCTTGTCCCCGTTGGCGACGTAGAAGGCGAGCTCGTCGATCACGACGAGAAGAGTCCGCTCGCCGTCTCCCTGTTCGACCTTGCGGCCTTTTCGCGCGAGGAGGGCCTCGTAGCGGCGCTTCATCTCGACGAGCAGCTCGTCGAGGGCCTCGTTCGCGTCCGTCATGTCGGAGCCGACGACGCGTTTCGCGACAGGGCGCCAAGCAGCCAGCTCTACGAGCTTGCCGTCGAAGCACCAGATGTCACAGTCCTGGTCGAGCGCGGCCGCGGCAAGCACGACAGAGAGCGAACCTGACTTCCCGGCCCCGGTCTCCCCACCGATGAGGAGGTGCCGGCCAACGAGGCCGATGACCACGTCCTCGCCGTTCTCGTCGATCCCGAGCGGCACGCAGTCGTACAGGTTCGGCCGGTAGCGCGACAACAACAAGGTGGGATCGACGGGTTGTTGCAAGGTCTCGCTGCCAACGACGAGAAGTTCCAGGAGGCTGGCGTTCTCGCGCTGTTGGCGGACGCGGACGTCACGGGCACCGAGAGCCGCCGCGATCACCGGCGCCTCGCCCACGAAGGCGGGGCCCCGGGACAACATCTCCGGGCTGTCGGCCCCGAGGGAGACGTCGATGAGCTTCTGTGAACGGCGGAGCCGGAAGCGGTCGGTGAGCCTCAAGCCGAGCTCGTAGCGGAGCTTGGTGCTCGTGGCCACGCCGGCGAGCACCAACACGGCGAAAGCCGTCTCTCCCCAGCGGGGCCCGAGGAGAATCATGAGGACGCCGCAGAGAACAATCGCGAGATAGAGGCGGAGCTCGAGGCGCCAGCGCCGGCGCAACAATCTCGTGTGGACTCTCTTCTCAGCCACGGTCCCTCCTCCCGGTGGAAACGCCGGCCATGAAGCCGACGATGAGAGCCATGAATACGGCCGGAGCCGGGGTACTCGGAGTTCGTCGGGCGCGCTGGATGGTGAGGCGGTCGCCGCCGGTTCGTTCATCGGGGGCGAATATGCGCCTCGTACCTTGTCGGATTCCTTGTCGGATTCCTTGTCACCGAGAGATTTCTTGAAAGTCCTTCGCGAACCGCTCAGCACCGTTGAACCAGCTCAGCAAGGCTTTCCGGTCCATCGGGGCTCCGCCCGACCTCGAAGTGATCAGGATCAGTTCGCGTTGGCGCCCCCTGCTGCCGCCCGTCCCGAGGGGCGGTTGGCCGCCGGCAATCGGGGAGAGCCCGATCAGAAGAAGCAGTGCCGCGGTGTCCTTGTTGAGCCGGTCCTCGTGGCGGGAGCGGTCACAGACGCTTGCCGAACTGACGAGATCGTCCCCGCGATGACTTGTACCGAGTGCTGCCGCGCGAGAAAGGGGTGCAGATCCGGGGAGATCGAGAACAGGAGTCACCGATGATCCGTTCTCAATCTGTTCTGATGGCTCTGGCGTGCTTTTCTTCTCTCTTCTGGAGAAAGACGACAGGTCCCCAGCCCGCCTGGGCGGTCTGGGGACCTGTCTTATCTAGGGTCTGGATCCTTCAGGAGGAACCCTGGTTCTAGTCCCTTGAGCCGAGACACCCATCATCCGCGGGCGAGTGAGAGCCCTTGGCGATCGCCAACTAGGAGGAGCTGGCCGCGTTCTCCGTCGGGGGCTCGCCGTAGCGGGCGGTGAGTCGCGATCCGGGCTGATCGTGGCAGGGCGGTCCGAGCGACTCGATGCGATCCGTCGAGATCGCAGCTCATACGTCGGCTGACTGCCGCTGTCTCCGCGTTGCGTGTGTCCAGCAGCGGAGTTACAAGACGGGCACTTGCCCGCATCCACATGAACCGACACACAGAACCCACCGATTGGGCTCTGTTGAAAGGCCGCCAGCAGCGATATTCTCAGCGGCGCTTGGTGCGCTTCAAGAGGCGAAAGGGCAAGCTCATGATCGCCGTGGCGATTGTTCGTCGAAGGTTGCGAGAGGGCAAGACCTATGACGACTTCCGGAAGGCCTGGTACCGCGAGACTGGCTTCGGCACTTCGAACCGAATGCTGACCCTCTTGAACGTTGCTGACCCGCGCGAAGTCATCGTCATCGGGCTCACCGAGGCGAGTCCCGAGGATGCCCCGGGCCTCCTCGCTATTGACGCCGCCGAACGGGGTGCCAACCCGCTTGACGATGTTGTCGAACCGGCGGTCGATCGCACATTCGGGATCCTCGTCGCGGAGGACGACTTCTCTCAGTCGGGACCCGTCCCCTATCAGCCAGCGGCCGTGGGCACTGCGACCACCGACTTTGACGAGGTCCAAGAGCTCCTCGAGCTTGGAGCATCCCTTCTGGCGCCCTACCTTGGAAGGCCTGGCACGCCGTGACCGACGCGAGTCGAGTCATCACAACGGCGTGATCGCGGGCCGGGAGATTAGGCCGTTGTGTCGCGATCGGCGTGCGAAGCGTGAAACAAGACGTCCCTGCTCGGAGCCCGTCATCAACGCGGCCGGTGTTCGGTATGAGCGTTCTGGGTTCGCCGACTTCCTCGGTACGGCACTCACGCGCGCCACCAGGTGGGGATAGCGGGACGCGCCGAGTGCGCGGTCGGGGACGTGAGAGCGGGAGCGAGTCGTCACACGACCAACCGCTCGATGCCGAGGCCCCCGATAACGAGCCGCTCCCGTCGGTCGCTGAGGAGCCTCCTCGTCCAATCAGTTGAACCACCATCTCCGACTTCGATACTGGCGCCTGACTCGGTCCCGACGTACAGCTTGTAGCAGAGGTCGAAGTAGTAGCCACGGCCTTCCTGCCGATCCAGGTTGATGTGCACGTCGACTTCGGGTGCTTGCTCCCGCAGCGGAGCGAGCACCTGCTCTTTGAGGAGCCGAGATCGGCCGGCGAAGTCGGTCAGCACAACTTCGACCGTCCACTCTGGACGCCAGCTCCGAAGGACCGAGACATAGTAAGCGACCTGCTCAACGAGTGCCGTGCACTCGAACAACGACCTCGGCAGTGCCCTGCCGGCAGTGACCACGGCGAGAAGTCGAAAGTGGGCCGAGGTCCGAGGGTTGCCGTAGAACTGAGCTCGCACTTGGCGCTGGGAGGCAGCAAGCCGCACGACAGTCTCCTCGTCGCCTGGTTCCCGCAGCGCGGAACGTCGGCGAAGAGCCGCCTCTAACGCGAGCACGTTCGTCGAGTCTGAGACGACCTCGACGTTACGGTCCGTCGCCACGGCCTTGTTCTGGTCGACGGCAGCGACCGTTGAGCAGGTCCCGAGTGGACAGAGTGGCGACAGCTCGATCGGGTGGTAGGCAGCGGGCAGGAGCGACCAGGCCAACTGCTCGAACGCGCTCGACACGCGCGGGTCTACCTGGGCGGGACGGACAAAGCGGTTCTCGGCGTAACGCTGGAGAATCGTCGGTGGCTGGAGACGGCCGGCAAGTCGGCGGTGGACTTCCAGGAGCACGGATTGGAGGTCGGTTGGTTGGAGTCCGACGAGCGTCTCGACGAAGTCGATACCAGCGTTCCTGGCGATGCGCTGGAGCGGACCCTCAGCCACCGTGCCCACCAGCCAGTTTGCGAGTCACGCGCAAGGCGAGCGGTGAGTTTGCAAGGGCGGCGAATCGCACTTCGCGGAGCAGCTTCCCCTGCCTGACCGGATACGCCTCACCTGGAAAGCCATCCCCCATTGTGCCGTCAAAGGACTTGCCACGGCAACGGAAAGCAAGGGGCAGCGCTGGTTGTGTCGGGGCGCACCGTGCCCCGTATGAGGCCACTGTTGCACAGGCGACCTCACGCCCCCGAACAGGCGTTGCAGGCGGTGCCCCCCGGGGGGCCGTCGGTTCAGGGCGCGCCATAACGACGCGTAAATCGTCTGCAAAGGCGTTGACAGACCCGCAAATATTCGGCGTTCGGAGCGGGCCAGAACGGACAAGAACCGTCGATCGGTCGTCTGGGGCGCCGCGATACCCCTCATCGAGCGGCGCACAGACTAGGTGATCTGTCCTGCACCGTTCACGGTGCTACACCCTCAGACGAGGCTTGGTGACGCCATGGCTCGGCTCAGTCGCCTGCTTGCTGGGAGCGCAACGCGGCCTCGACGTCGGCCGGTTCGGCTCGGACGCGCCAGTCACTAGACACGAATGCGGCGCGGAC
>Ga0326728_10013194_pt1 | contig 18028 bp, 21 predicted proteins | sample MB3enrmetagenome_FD_207602 | JGI IMG/M metagenome (GOLD analysis project Ga0326728, IMG submission 207602) | Lab enriched peat soil microbial communities from McLean, Ithaca, NY, United States - MB31MN | ecosystem: Environmental > Terrestrial > Soil > Wetlands > Peat | place: USA: New York... | reverse complement strand
CCTTGCTGGGCCTATCGTCAGACTTTCCTCATCACTCTAGTCATTCAGAAGCTCTCACCACATGATCTTGGTGCAGATTTCTGGTTACTTTCCCGCTTTCGTGCTGGTTACCTGTAGGGGAAAGCTCCTGGATAATCCGGTTCGCAATCCCAAGGCCTCCACGTTCGCTCAGCGATTGGCCCAGCGACTCCGCGGCAAATTCGCCCAGCGCTCCACCCGAGCCCGCGCCTGAGTCCTCATCTTGGTCGGTGCCGGTCAGCGCGTCGCCGTGGGTCATCGGCTTCAACAGCTCTTGCATCATCTGCCCTTCAAACTCGTGCGCCGCGCGCACCAGCCGCGGCGAGGGCGCGCTGTCGCTCTTTCCGGTCTGCCCCGTTACCGCAAGATCGCCGTTCAGTGTTGCCTGCATCCCCAGCTCCCGTTTGCCTTGCGTCCTTGTTCCCCCGGTCCCTTGTTCCCTCGTTCCCTGCCTTCAAAGCACCTCGAGATCCGCTTCCAATGCGCCGGCTTCCTTCATGGCCTGCAGGATCGAGATCACGTCGCGCGCTCCTGCCCCGGTGCGCTGCAATTGCTGGACCAAATCCTCGACGGTTGCGCCTTCCCTGAGATCGATCTCGTTGACCGGCTTGTCCTGCGCCTGCACCGTGGTCTGTTGCACCACCTGCGTCGTACCCGAAGAGAGCGCACTCGGCTGCGAGACCTCAATCCGGGAGATCACGTTCACGCTGAGCCCGCCGTGCAGGATCGAAACCGGCTGCAGACGCACCGTGCCGCCGATCACCACCGTTCCCGTGCGTTCATTCACCACCACGCGCGCCCGCGGATAGACGCTGATCTCCACCTGCTCAACCTTGTCGAGCAGTGCTGCAGTGTCTTCCTTCGGCTCCAGGGCAATCTCCACGCGCCGGCTGTCCACGGCACGGGCCCGCGGCGCGCCCAGCTCGTGATCGATGGCCTCCGCCATGCCTTCGGCGGTGTGAAAATCGGCGTCGTTCAGCACGATGCTCACGATGTGCATCTCGGCAAGATCGAAGGGCACGGTCCGCTCCACCAGCGCACCCCCGGGAATGCGCGCCGTGGTGGGATGATTCACCTGCTTGGAGTTGCCGCCGCCCGTCGCCATGTATCCGCCCAGCACCAGGGCGCCCTGTGCCTGGGCGTAGATCTGCCCATCGACCCCATACAGCGGCGTCATCAGCAGAATGCCGCCCTCGAGAGAACGTGCATCGCCAGCCGACGAGACGGTGATGTCCACCTTGTAGCCGGGGCGGCTGAAGGGCGGAAGCGTGGCCACGACGAAGACCGCCGCCATGTTTTTTACCTGCATGTTGCTGGCGCTCTCGGACCCGCTCTGCGGCACGGTGACGCCCATGCGCTGCAAAGCGGAAACCAGGGTCTGCGCAGGAAAAACGGTCTGCGAACTGTCTCCCGTGCCCTTCAGTCCGACCACCAGACCATAGCCCACCAGCTGGTTGTCGCGAATCCCCTCGATGGTCGCGACATCCTTGATCCGCGAGCGGCGCTCGGCTTGCTGCGGTTGCACTAAAGCCATGCAGACAAGCCAGGCGGCGGCCAGTGCCATCCACCACCAGAAGGCGCGATTCGCACTCGCATTCGCCTTCAACTGGGCAATGCGCAGTGCGATCTTCCTCTCCTCCGTCAACGAACCATCGCTGATCCGTTCCGCGCCTTCGAATTCCCGCATCTTCCTGCCCTCGCGCCTACTACACCCTGCCCCGCCTGTTACACCCTGCCCCACCTGCTACGCCTTGCGCCCAACTGCTACGCCGGCTTCAGAACACCACCAGTTTTTCGAGAAAGCGCACCAGCGGATTCTGGCGGTACGTGGAGTCGTTCACGATTCCCTTGCCCGTCACCTCCAACTCGAGATCGGTCATGGCCGTGGATAACACCTGATTCTGGTTGCTCACGTCCTCCGGGCGCACCAGGCCGCGCAGCGTGATCAATTGCGTCTGTTGCGAGAAGGTCAGCTGCCTTGTGGCCTGCACCACCAGCATCCCGTTGGGCAGCACATCCACCACCTCTGCGCCAAAGGTGGTGGTCAGGCTGGAGTCGGTCGTGCTCTGCCCCTGCGCCGTCAGTCCGGAAGCGGCGGTGGCCCCGAGCAGGTTCTGCATGTTGTTCGAACTCTTGAGCGCGCCGAAGAGCGAAGTGATGCCCGAACTGGCGCTGGAGGCACGTGCGTTCTTCACTTGCCCATCCGTCGACGCGGTCAGACTTTCGCTGACCACGATCATCACTACGTCGTGGACGCGGAAGGCCTTGACATCCGTACCCAACCGCACCAGCTGCCCCTGCGCGCTCCAGATCGAGCCCGGAGTCCGCACTTCGGCTGCCTGCTGCGCGCGCACCTTGGCGATATAGGTGCGCAGGGCTTCTTCAGGAGGTGTCGCCTTGCCTGTTGCCGCATCGGCATGGTGCTTCTTGCTGGCTGCGCCCGCAGCGGGCGTCAATAAAGTACAGAGCACAATCCCCGCAACCGTACTTCGCCTCAAGCCTGCTCTCATGGCGCAACCTCACCCAACGGCGCGAAGCCGGCGCGCCCGGGCGAGACCGCCACCACGCGCACCACCTTGCCGCCCATCTTCAATCGCGCCTTGAAGTGGGCGCCCTTCGCCGCCGGCTCCAACGCCACCGCTTCGAGGCGCGCATCGACCACCGCCGTGTGCTCCTCCACCGTCAGTGCATCTCCGGTATGGATCACCGGCCGCATTCCCGCAGACAAAGCCTGCACCGGGCCGCCGGATATTGCCCTCTGCGCGTCGCTCCGCTGCCGGGCAAGCACCAGCCGTCCCGGTCCGCCAGGGCGGTTTCGGTCGCGCAGCAGCAGCCAGAGGTCGCCGGTCGCCGGATCCTCAATCTGCCGCAGCACCTGCACCTCGGGATCAAGCGCGGTCTCCGGCGCCGCAGCCACCGCGCGCAAGGGATCGGGCATGGCTGCGGTGTTGCCCGTTGTCTGGGCGCACGCGCCGACCACCGGCGCCACCACCAGCCATCCCCACCCTGCGATCGCTCCGCGTCTCCCTTTCCTGCCCATCTTTCCCAGCCCCACTCTCCCCAGCCCCGCTTTCCTACCCGCGCCTTCCGACCCCCCCACTTCCTGGCCCCACTTCCGAAGCCCACTTCAAGAGGCACACCAGGATCAGTGGGTCATGTTGTTGACCTGCGAGTACATATCGTCGGCGGCCTTGATCACTTTGGAGTTCGATTCGTAGGCCCGCTGCGCCAGCACCATCTGCACAAACTCGGTCACCACATCGACGTTCGAGTTCTCGAGGTATCCCTGCTGCAGCGTGCCCAGGCCTTCCGTGCCGCCGGGATTTCCCAGGACGGGATCGCCCGAGCTCAGAGTGGCCGTGAGCAGGTTGTTGCCCATGCTCTCCAGGCCTCCCGGATTAGGAAACGTAGCCAGCTGAATCTGGCCCAGCTGCGAGGGATTCTGCTGGCCGGCGAGCGTCGCGTTCACGACGCCATACTGCGTGATGGTGACGGCCGTGGCATTCGACGGAATGGTGATGGTGGGGATCAGCGGGTCGCCGTCCGTGGTCACAATCGTGCCCTGATTGTTGAGGTGAAACTGCCCGGCGCGGGTGTAGGCGATGGTGCCGTCCGGCCGTTGTACCTGAAAGAATCCCGCGCCCTGGATGGCGACATCGAGCGGATTGTCGGTCTCGTTCAATTCGCCCTGGGTATTGATCACCTCGGTCGCCGCCGGCCGGGTGCCCAACCCAATCTGCAATCCCGCCGACACCGTGTTCTGGCTCTGGGCCGCGCCCGGCGTCACCAGATTCTGATACACCATGTCCTGAAACTGCAGACGCAACTGGCGAAAACCGGTGGTCGACGAGTTGGCCAGGTTGTTGGCGATGGTGTCGAGGTTCAGTTGCTGTGCGCTCATCCCGCTGGCAGCGGTATACAAAGCTCGAATCATCTTCTTCCTCGTTTCGGACTAAATCTTGGGAAGATCTTCAGTCGCAAACTTGTTGAACTCGGTGTGAAACACCGTCAATGCGCGCTGCATCATCTCCGCCTGGCGCTGCATCATGACCAGATCGAGCGAGCCCTCGACCACATCCTGATTGGCGGCCTCGAGGGCGCCCTCGTGGATCGATGCGTCGGTCGCGGCCGTGGCCGTCGCTCCCTGCGGCGCCACGTAGTGGTTCGCGCCCTCCGGCGTGAGCTCGGTGCCGGCGGGAAACACAAAGACGCCTACCCGCGCCACCACCCCGCCGGCCACCGAAACCGCTCCGTCGGTGCCCACCGTGACCTCGCCAGGTGGGATCAGGATCGGCTGGCCCGCTGTGGAAAGCACCGGCTCCCCGGCCTTTGTGACCAATTGGCCGTTTTGTGCGCGGTGGAAGCTGCCGTCCCGCGTGTAGCGCGGGCCGTTCGGCGTTTGCACCATGAAAAACCCCTGACCTTCAATCGCCAGGTCGAGAGGATTGCCCGTGGGCTCGAGCGCGCCCTGGGTCATGCTCAGCCGGTCGCCACCCAGCAGGCCGTAGTTATTTACGGTTTCTCCCAGCTCGGAGTCCGCGCCGTCGGGCCCCAGCAGCACCGAGCGGAAGAACTCGCGCTCCGCACGGTACCCCGGCGTTTGCGCGTTGGCCAGATTGGCCGCCGCCGTGTCCAGGGCCTGGGTGCGCGCCACCAGTCCAGTCATTGCCGCGTAGTAGCCACTGTCCATCCGAAGCTCTCCTCGTGGAAATGCACGGGAGATTCAAAGCAGATGGAGTGCCGAAAGGGGGATGGAGAGATTAGAGGAGTTTCAAGGGCATCGGCAGCCAGGCAGTAGGGAGTAGAACGACGATGGTCAGCGATGAGTGGTTAGTGATCCGTTGCTGCGGTAGCTGCGTACTCGCTCCCCGCTACTCACTTCTCACTAATCACTACTCCCTGCCTTATTGCAGGCCGTCGCAGACGATGGTGACCTCAAAGACCTCTTCGCCAAAGCGATAGCCGTGGTGCAGCTGGAACTCCGGGGCCTGCACGTGCAGGTTGTAGTCCCTACCCGTAATGACGGCGGGGACCGACAGGCCGCAGTGGGCGGCGAGCTCGGGCACCTTGCCCTTCCATGCCCCGGCCAGCATATTGCAGATCTCGCCGATGCCGTCCTTCACCGTATTATCGATGGCATCGAACTCCATGCCCGTCATCCGCTCGGCAATCTTCATGGCCGTGCCGGCTCCCGAGCGGAAGACACAGGCGCCGCTCAACAGGCCGCCAAAGCCGACCACGGCCGTGACCGATTCCCTCTCCACGACCCCCTGCCCGGCCTCGCGCCGGCACTCAATGCCGAGCATCAGCCGGAAAACCTCCTCCACGCTGGCATCCAGGTTTCGCGGATCGGAGACCCGCTCGACGGATTCACGCAACGATACCGCTATCGTCTGCTCCCTTTCGTCTGCGCCGCCTCGGACTGCGCCACCCGCACGCCCTGCAACGGCCGCCGTACGCACTCCGTTCAACAGCACAGTGCCCTCCCTGTCAGGCCGCCCGCACCAGCGGCAATACCCGCTCCTTCACCTGTTCGGCCGTGAAAGGCTTGCGGATATATCCCCGGGCTCCGGCCTGGATCGCCTGCTTGACATGCTCTTCGCTGGACTCGGTGGTGATCATGACCACGGGAACGCCCTCGGCCAGATTCTGCGCGCGAATCTGGCGCAGAAACTCCAGGCCATCCATCGTCGGCATATTGATGTCGGAAAGGATCAGGTCGACAGGCTTGGTCTTCAATACCTCCAGACCCTCGACGCCCGTGGCGGCCTCATGCACCACCAGCGCATCCAACCCGGCCTGGCGCAGCGCCCGCTCCACAATCTTGCGCATCACCGACGAGTCGTCAACGATCAGAGCTCGAATCTCGCTCATGCTCAAGCCCCCCTTTTGCCTATCGGCGTTCTGCTCCGAACCATGAGGCCCCGATTCCCTTGTCCCACCACAGTCTTCCCATGGCTCCCGCTTCCCCCGGCGAACTTTGAGCCTGGCCGGCCTCACTGTGCCGCGGTCGAAGCAATCAGGTCGCGGATGGAGCCGGAGTCGGGCAGGGGCCCGGTCTGGCGTCGGCGCCAGATGCGCAGCCAGAGACAATCGTGAATGCGCACCAGACGCGCCTCCACGGGGCGCGACTCTTCGAGAGCCCTGGTCAGCGCCATGGCCAGGGCCTGCTCCGTGGCCGCCTCCATGAGCTCCACGGGCGGAAACCGCAACTCCAGGGCGCGTGTGTGCGCGGGCCGGAAGAGAGAACCCCGCACCAGCCCGGCTTCGACGCGCAGCCCGGTCATGCGCTCCGCAGCCAGCGCCAGCGCCGGATCGATGCGGTCCTCAAAGCCCAGGTAGAGAATCCTGCCCGCTGCCACGCGCAACGGCAACGCCCCGAAGGCGTCGATGAAAAGCCTTGGCAACAGGACGGTGAGGTCTTCGGGGTTATGAAATTCCATGCTCAGCACCGGGCAGCCCCACTGCAGCCCCAGGGCCCGCGTCACCCGTTCCTCGCTCGAACTCCTCTGCCGCACCAGCCATTCGCCCAGCCTTCCGCTCCCCGCGGCGCGTTGCGCAGCCAGCGCCGAGCGCAGCTCCCCCTGCGTAATCCAGCCCTGCTCCAGCATGGCCAAACCCAGGGGAATGCGATGGCGGTAGGTCTCGCGCGCCGCGCCCCGCGCATCCATCTCCCGGCCAAGCGCCGCCTCCACGCGCGCCCGCGTGCATTCCGGGGAGCAGCACCAGCCACCTTCAAAAATCGGCGCCTCGCGGCTGCGCCACAGGCGAAGCCATCCCGAACCGCATTGCGGATTGGCGCAGGTGCGCAGGATCCCCGGCTTTTCCCCCGCCCCGGATTGTCCCGGCCATCTCTGCCCGGCGGAGCCACGAGCGGCATCGCGCGCGGGCAGTAGCTGGCGGTCCGCGCCGGCATGTGGGTCGGCCCGCGGCGCATGGCGCTTCAGAAGAGACATCGCACGCTCTCCAGACGCTTCCTGGGCGCCGCGACCTCGGTCACGCGCAGCCCGAAGTTGCCGTTGACCAGCACCACCTCGCCGCGCGCCACAATCTTGTCGCCCACAATCAGGTCTACGGGATCGGCCACATGGCGATCGAGCTCCACCACATCGCCGGGCCCCAGGTCGAGAATCTCGCCGAGCGGCATCTCGCGCGCGCCAAAGCGCAGCGAGGCTTCGAGTTCGACATCGAGCAACAGCTCGAGGCCGGGCATCAGCCCTGGGCCCGGGGACGGCGGCGCAACGCCGGGCGCTTCTCCCACACCCGCCTCCGGCGCGGCCTTCTTGCCGGCTTCGGGCTGCGCCTCGGCATCGATTGCGCGCAACTCATCCTGAACCAGAAGGGTCCACGTGCGATCACCCGAGCGGAGCTGAAAGGCGTGTGACACCGGGCCCTCCTCCGCGATCTCATCAGAACTCGCCACGTGGCACTTCCTGGCGGTGCGCGCCAGCAGCTCTCCCGCAGCGGCGTCGAAGGTTTCGCGCACCAGCTCCTTCCACCCGGCCTTCTGATCCATACCCTCGCCGACCAGCGGGGTCTCCAGAACCGCCCCGTCGAGCAGAACGGCAAACCGGCCTTCCACGTCTCCCGCCAGTGTGGCCACCCAGCCAAACGATCCCGCGCCCAGCGGTTTGGGAAGAGACTGGCCCAATTCCGGCTCGCCGGCCAGGGCCTGCGAAAAGAGCGCTCCCGCCACCTCGGCCCAGCAATCGAAGTAGGTCTTCATCGCTCACCCCCGGCGATCGCGCGTTCCACCCGCGCCGCGCGGTGCGCGCCGTGACGCATGGCCCGCGCCGCGAGCAGCGGCAATCCGCCCACGCGCCACTCGGAGAGCGTGTCCGCAGCCACATTGAGGCGCAGCACATCGCCCGGTTGCAGCTCTTCGAGCGCGCGCGCTCCCAGGCGCACGGTGGGCAGCTGCAACGTGCAGCCAAAACGGATGCGCCGCGCCACGGTCTCGATCCGCGAGCGCGTCTCGCCCGTGTGATGGCAGCGCCGGCCCCAGTCGGTGGTCAGCCGGCGCAGGATGGTGTTGGCCACCACCGCGGGAAAGGCCAGGTTCAGCAGTCCCGAGCTATGCGGCATGCGGATTTCGAAGCTCAGGCAGAGCGCCTTTTCCGCGACGGCGATGATGCGCGCCACCTGGGTCTGCATCTGGCGGCGCTCGAAGCTGAAGCTCAGTCCCACTTGCTGCCAGGCCACCGTGAGTTCGCGGCAGATGATCTCCACCACGCTCGCCAGAATCGATTCCTCGATGTCGGTCAGTTCACGCAAGGGTCCGTCCTTGCCGTCGCCGCCCAGCAGCAGGTCGATGACGGGCGGCGCCAACCCCAGATCCAGCTGCAACACCGAAAGCGCCCCGAGCGGCTCGAGGCGCACTGAAGCCACATAGCTGATCTCGGGAATTCTGAGCAGAAACTCATTGAACTGAATCTGTTCGGCCGAAACCAGGTTGACCTGAAAGCGGGTGCGCAGCCATGCGGCCAGGTTGTGCGTCAGGTTGCGCGCAAAAAGGTCGTTCAACATGCTGATAGCGCGCAACTGATCGGTCGAAATCTGTCCGGCGGAGGAGAAGTTATACGGCACTACGCGGGCCCGCACCTCGGGCCGCGACGCCTCGGGCGAGGCGCTGCGCGCGGCTTCGAACAGCGCATCAATCTCATCCTGCTTGAGGGTTTTCTCCGTCAATCTCCCGCTCCTTCCGCCGCGTTCTTTCTTGCTTCTTTTCGAATCCGTCCCGGTCTTGCTGCGGCGCCGGGTCCGGGGCTCCGTTCATCAGACCTTGGGTGCCGGCTTGCGCCGCGGCAGCCCGTCGCCCGTGCCACGCGCCGCCAGATCGCGCAAGGCCGCGCGCAGATGCACTACCGCCGAGGCGTGCACCTGCGAGACCCGCGACTCGACCACGCCCAGCGCCAGGCCGATCTCGCGCATGGTCATCTCCTCGTAGTAGTAGAGGGTCATCACCAGCCGCTCGCGGTCCGGCAGGTTGGCAATCGCCTCCCCCAGCCGCTCCTCGAGCTCGCCGCGCAGGCAGCGAAACAGCGGATCCTCCTCGGGGCGGCCCGGCACGTAGGCCAGCTCCTCCTCGCCGGAGTTCTCGCTGCGCTCCAGATGCAATGTGCCGATCTCGAGTCCCTTGAGATCGGCGAGCAGCTGCTGGTAGTCCTCGAGAGCGATGCCCATCTCGGCGGCAATCTCGGCTTCGCCGGGCGCATGGCCCATGCGGGCCGTCAGCACGCGGATAGCCTCTTCGACGGCGCGGCCCTTGCGGCGCAGTTCGCGCGGGCTCCAATCCAGGGTGCGCAGGCTGTCGAGGATCGCGCCCCGGATTCGGAACTGCGCGTAGCTGCGAAACTGCACCTTCTTGTCGGGATCGAATTTGGCGAAGGCGTCCATCAGCCCCACCACGCCCGCCGAGACCAGATCCTCGATGTCGACGTGCTGGGGCAGCCGCTCATGGATGCGGCGCGCCAGAAAACGCACGATCGGCAGGTGCTCGAGCAGCAAGCGCTCCTGCTCGCTGGTCAGAGCCGGCGCGATTCCCGCCGGAGGAGGATAGCCGCCCGCCGCCGCAGTGCGACGCGCAGGTTTGGAGCCTCTCACTGCGGCCATCCCGTCGACTCCCATCGCCTTTCCCCCTTACGCGAACTCAGTTCCGACGTCTTCCGCGCCTGGCCCCGTCCTCAGCGCACGGTGCCCACCGGGCGCAGCCGGACCTCCGGCGGAATCTCACTGGCGGCAAGCACGGCCAGACGAGGCAACACCGGTTCCAGCCAGCGCTTGACGTGAAAACGCGCCGGACTGGGGCAAAGAAGCACGGGCGGTGCCGCAGAAGATGCGGAGCCGATAAGGGACCTCACAGAATCGGCGAGGCGGCGGACAACCGGGATTCCTGCCGGTGCCGCTGCCGAGAGCAGGCGCTGGCCGGTTTCCGGCGCGACTGCCGAGAGAATCTCCTCTTCGAGCGCGGGATCGAGCAGGAGCACGGGAAGCAGCCCGTCGCTATCGAGCAGCGGCCGCACCAGTCTGCGTCCCAGTGCCTGGCGAGAGGCTTCGACCAGGGCTACCAGGCTCTTCGTCACGGGCGCGGTTTCGAGCAGCGCCTCCAGAATTGTGCCCAGATCGCGGATCGAAACCCGCTCGCGCAGCAGCTGCTCCAGAACCCGGGCCACCTCGCCGAGGGTGAGCAGCTTGGGCACCAGCTCCTCGAGCAGCCTGGGATGCGAGTCGTTGAGCGCGTCGAGCAGGCGCTTGATTTCGGCGCGTCCCAGCAACTCTCCGCCATGCTGGCGGACCAGTTCGCCGAGATGGGTGGTGATCACGGTGACCGCGTCCACCACCGAGTAGCCCGCGGCGATGGCCTGCTCTTCAAGAGCCGGAGCGATCCAGACCGCGGGCACGCCAAAGGCCGGCTCCCGCGTCTCTTTGCCGGTAAGCGGCCTGCGGCCGGGCTCTCCGGAGACGGCCAGCAGCTGTGGGCCCTCCGTCTGCCAGCGGCCCACCTCGATGCCGCGCAGCGAGATCACATACTCGCGCGGCTTCAGGCGCAGGTTGTCGGAGATGTGCACGGGGGGAACCAGAAAGCCCATTTCGGACGAGAGGTGGCGGCGCAGGGCGCGCACCCTGGCGAGCAGCTGCCCGCCCTGCTTCTCGTCGACCAGTGGAATCAGCTGGAAGCCGATCTCCAGGGTCAGTTCCTCGAGGCGGAGCAGCGAAGAGAGCTCCGAGATCTGCGCGCCTTCGAGCTTTTTTTTCTCGGCCACCGCCGGCTCGCCTACGGCTGCCGGACTCTCAGCCGCCAGCCGCCTGCCGCCCACAAAGAGCCCTCCGGCCACGGCCAGAAAGGCAATCTTCGGCAATCCCGGAATCAGGCACATGCAGGCCGATACGGCGCTGGCCATGTAGAGCGTCGCGGGGCGGCCCAGGAGCTGTTGCCGGATCTCAGTGCCCAGCATGCCGGCCGAGTTGGCGCGCGTCAGCGTGATGCCGCCGGCCACGGAGACCAGCAGCGAAGGAATGATCGTGACCAGGCCGTCGCCCACGGTGAGCACGGTGTAGGTGCGCGCCGCCTCGCTTAGCTCCACGCCCTGCTGCAGGGTCCCGATCAGCAGTCCGGCGACGATGTTGATGGCCGTAATCAGGATCGTGGCCAGGGCGTCGCGCTGGTTAAAGCGCGCCGCGCCGTCCATGGCGCCGTAGAACTCGGCCTCGCGGGCGATGGCCTGCCGGCGCCGCCGCGCCTCGGCTTCGTCGATCAGCCCCGCGTTCAGGTCGGCGTCGATGGCCATCTGTTTGCCGGGAAGCGCGTCCAGCGTGAAGCGCGCCGTGACCTCGGCGGTGCGCACGGCGCCGTGCGAAACCACGAGAAACTGGATCGCGATCAGGGCCAGAAAGAGCACGAAGCCGACCACATAGTTACCGCCCACCACGAATTGCCCGAAGGCTTCGATCACCTTGCCTGCCGCGGCGGTTCCCTCCTGTCCGTGCAGCAGAATGCGCCGGCTGGAGGCGATGTTGAGCGAGAGGCGGAAGAGGGTGAGCAGCAACAGGAGGGTCGGAAACACCGAAAGCTCGACGGCGCGGCGGATCTGCACGGCAGAGAGAAAGACGATGACCGATGCCGCCATCGAGAGCGCCAGCAGAAGGTCCAGGCCGGCGGCCGGTACCGGCACCAGCATCACAAAGACCACGCTGATGGCTGCCATAGGCAACAGGTAGTCGCGCAGCCGGTGCCAGATCGAGCTTCGAGCCGGAAGCGTTCCCGCCGGCAACGTCGCTGTACTCATCGATACCCTCCTCCAAAACCCGGAAGCGCTGCGCGCCTCCAAAACCTAAGAGCGCGGAGCGCCTCCAAGACCCGAAGGCGCGGAGCGCCGCGCCTGCCGCTCCCGCAACTCGGTCTCGACACGCTGGCGGTAGAGATAGGCCAGAATCGCGGCCACGGCGGCATAGAGCTCCACGGGGATGGCCTGGCCCACTTCGACCGTGCGGTAGAGCGACTGCGCAAGGGGCGGATTCTCCACAATCGGCACGCCCGCCCAGCGCGCCTCGGCCTTAATCTCCTCGGCCAGAAGGTTGCGTCCCTTGGCCAGCACCTTGGGCGCCTCCATGGTCACGAAGTCGAAGCCCAAAGCCACCGCGTAATGTGTGGGGTTGGTCAGGACCACGGCCGCTTTGGCCACGTCGGCCTTCACGCGGCGGCGGCGCATCTGGCGCTGCAGGTTGCGAATGCGGCCGCGAATCTGCGGGCTGCCCTCGGTCTCCTTGTACTCGTCGCGCAGGTCCTGGCGGCTCATCTTCAGCCGCGACTCGCGGCTCTGCCACTCCACCGTGTAGTCGATGGCCGACCAGCCGAAGAGCAGCCAGGCCGCAGCCAGAAGCAGTCCGTAGACATCCTTGCCCAAAATCTCCAGCCGCTCGGTCGAAAAGGGCGGGATCGAGAGCTGCCGGGCGATGCGTTGCACGGCAAACGCCGACAGAAGGGCAGCCGGGATGAGCGACTTGCCGAGCCGCGCGGCGGCGCGCAGCGAGAACAGGTTTTTGAGATTGGCGACGGGATTGATGCGCTCCGGCTTCCATGCGATCGCGCTCGCGTGCAGGGAGACGCCGCCGGTCTGGGCGATGCCCGCTCCCAGAGCCGCCACCACGACCAGCGCCATCACGACGGCGGGCGGCGTCAGCACTTCGAGCGTCAGGCGCCGCACGGCAACCAGCGTGGGCTCCAGGGTGGCCGGCTCCCAGTGCGCCGTCGTGCCCAGGACAAGGAACCCGGCAAAGGCGCCCCGCCAGGCCTCCATGGTCCGGGGGCCCAGCACGCCCAGGGCCAGCGCCCCGGCCAGGGTTCCCGCGGCAGCCGTGAGTTCGCGGCTGTGCAGGATGTCGCCTTCGCGGCGCGCCTTTTCCCGCCGGTGCTGTGTAGCCTGTTCGGTGCGCTCTCCGGGCATGGATCAGCCTCCCCCGCCGGACGCGGCGGTCGAAGCTGTGATCAGGCGCTCGGCCATGTCGAGCAGCCCCGCAAAACGCGCCTCGATAAAGCGCGGCCAGAGCGCCAGAGAACCCGCGAGAATCACAAACCCCGTCAACGTCTTGAGCGGCACGGTCAGCATCATCACCGGCAGCTGCGGGCTCAGTTTGCCCAGCAGGGCCACGGCGATCTCCACCAGCAGGGTCGCGGCCAGCACCGGCGCGGCCAATTCCACCGCGGCCAGAAAGATGCCGCCCGCCGCGCGCACGATGACCAGCGCGGCGGGGGGACCGAGCGCAAAGGCGCCCAGCGGCACGGCATGGAAGCTGCGCACCATGGATGCCAGCAGAATCCGGTCCAGGCCCGCGGTGATCAGAACCAGCGTGCCCATCAGCTGGAAGAGGTCGCCCAGGAGCGGCGTCTGGATGGCCGATGCCGGGTCCATCAGGTTCACCAGCGAGAAGCTGAACTGCAGGCCCGCAATCTGGCCGGCGAAGAGCAGCATCTCGTTGAGCAGCGCCAGCGAGAGGCCATAGACCAGGCCGATCGAGAGCTCGCCCAGGATCGTCGAGAAACTGATGGATGCGTGCGCGTGGGGAAGCGTGGCCACCAGCGGCGCGAGCAGAAACGCCACCGCACCGCAAAAGACCGCTTTCACGCGCATGGGAAGGGCCGTCGAGGAAAAAAACGGAGCGAAGGCCACCATGCCGCTGACTCGCACCAGCACCAGCGCCATCGCACTCAGAAATGTTGTCCAATCGGTCATTGCAGCCTTTAGCTTTTAGCTCTTAGCTTTTAGCCCGGCCTGTGCGGTCGGAATTCTCTTGCTCAAATCCCTCCGTCCTTCCATCGCATTCCCGCAGCCTTTCTCCGCCTCAACCTTCGCGCTGCGCCTACGCTGTTTCCGTCCGCACTCCCGGGCTAAAAGCTAATAGCTAACGGCTAAAGGCTCTTTCACCCCAGATAGCGGTGAAAGTCGCCCAGCAGCAGCCGCGTGTACGTGGCCAGCCTTTCCAGAAACCACGGCATGGCGGCGAGCAGGATCAGCGCGATGGCGGCCAGGCGCGGCACCGAGGTCAGCGACTGCTCCTGCAGGCTGGTCAGGGTCTGGATCAGGCTGAGCACAAAGCTCAGCCCCGCCGCCGCTATCAGCAGCGGCGCGGCCAGAATCATGGCCTCGCGCATCAGCTGGCGCATCAGCTCGGCAACCAGGTCCGGTGTCATCTCGCTCCTCTCAAAAGCTGCGCGTCAAAAACTCCGCAACAGGGAATTCGCCAGCAGATTCCAGCCGTCCACCATCACGAACAGCAGAATCTTGAGCGGCGTCGAGACCACCACCGGCGGCAACTGAAACATGCCGATCGAGGTCGTGATCGCGGCCGTGACCATGTCGATCAGCAGAAAAGGCAGAAACAGCACCGCACCGATCGAAAATCCCGCCTTGAGTTCCGAAAGGATGTAGGCGGGAACCACCACGCGCATGGGCAAATCGTCGGGCGTATTGGGCCGCGGAATCTGCCCGGCGGCCGTGAACAGCGCCAGGTCCTTCTCGCGCGCATACTTGAGCAGGAAGTGCTTGATGGGCTGCGCGCCGCGGTCCATGGCCTCCATGCCGGTAATCTGCCCATTGCGATAGGGCTCGACGGCCTGCTGATCCACCTGGTTCAGCACCGGCGTCATGATGAACCACGCCATCATCAGCGCCAGCCCCATCAGCGTGGGATTGGAGGGCGCGGTCTGCGTGCCCAGCGCCTGGCGCAGAAAATGAAAGACCACCAGCAGACGCACCAGCGGCGTCATCGCCATCAGGATCGCGGGCAGCAGGGTGATCAGCGTCAGGACCAGGAGAATCGTCCACGGCGTCGCGTCCGAGGGCCGCAGCTTTGCGTTCAGGTCGGGCAAGAGAGGCACCGCTGCAGGAGCCGCCGCCATGCGCAGAAGCCAGGCGCCTACCACGAGATCCTCGGCCGGCCGTGCGCTGCGCCCTGCGCACCCGCGAAGGCCCTGGAGTTCGCACGCTCGTCCAGCGGATAGAACGCGGGCCCGCCTTCGGCCGAGGTCGCAACCAGAATCCTGCGCCCTTCGGCCTCAATCAGCGCCAGAGACTGGCGCGGCGCCAGCGTAATGCGCTCAACGAGCGCCAGGCGCGGCGCCGCGCGCCGCCGCACGTGCCACTTCGCCAGCAGCCACCCCGCCCATCCACTCGCACATCCAGCGGGGCCGCCCGCCTTTTCGTCTGTTCCGCCTGCCATGCTGCTGCTTCTCCTCATCGCACCGTTACACCAGCCGCGTCACGCGTACCGCCAACCGGGTCTCCACCACTTCGAACTCGCTCCACGCCAGTTGCACGGCGCCGGCGGCCAGGGGAAGATCGTCGCCGTGGTTCCATCGCGTCTCGATCACCTGTCCCGGAGCCAGAGCCAGCAGTTGACGCACGCGAAACTCGCGCACCGGAATGCCCACGCCCAGTTCCACAGGCAATTGCGGAATCGGGGCGCTGAAAACCGGCTCTGCCTCGCTCTCGGGCGGCTGCGGTGCCGGAACCAGGGTCTGGACACCCTCCCCGGCGGCCGCGCGCGGAGCCGCAGCAGCTCCCGGATGTGGTGCCCCCGCAGATGCCGGCAGTGGTTGTGAGGCCGCCATTCCGGAAGACGCAGGAGCAGAAAGAGGACCAGAGGAGGGTGGAAAGGATTGGTTCGGTTTAAGAATTGCGCCGGCGCCTTGTCCGGTTTCCATCCACACGGCAGCCAAACCGCATCGCTGCTACACTGAAAAGTGGAAGGTTTTTTGGGCTTTCCCATCCCCGGGGGATGCGAAATGAACGCCTCGCGAGGTCAACGATTATGCCGGAACCAACAGAAAAGAAGAGCCTGACAGGAACCAGCCTGCGCCTGAAAGTGGGTCTGGCGGAAATGCTCAAGGGCGGCGTCATCATGGACGTGATGAGCGTCGAACAGGCGCGCATCGCCGAAGAGGCCGGCGCGGTCTCCGTCATGGCTCTGGAGCGCGTGCCGGCCATGATCCGCGCCGAGGGCGGCGTGGCCCGCATGGCCCGGCCCAGCCTGATCAAGCAGATCATTCAGGCCGTCTCCATCCCGGTCATGGCCAAGGCCCGCATCGGCCACTTTGCCGAAGCGCAGATTCTCCAGCAACTGGGCGTGGACTTCATCGACGAGAGCGAGGTGCTGACCCCCGCGGACGAGGCGCACCACATCGATAAGCACGCCTTTACTACACCCTTTGTGTGTGGTGCGCGAAACCTCGGAGAGGCCCTCAGGCGCATCGCCGAAGGCGCGGCCATGATCCGCACCAAGGGCGAGGCCGGTACCGGCGACGTGGTGCATGCGGTGCAGCACATGCGCCAGATCACCCGCGAAATGCGCGTGCTCACGGTGCTCACCGACCAGGAACTCTACGCCGCGGCCAAGGAACACCAGGCACCCTACGAACTGGTCCGCATGGTTGCCCAAACCGGCAAGCTTCCTGTGCCCAACTTCTCCGCCGGCGGCATCGCCACACCCGCCGACGCCGCTCTGATGATGCAACTCGGCGCCGAAGCCATTTTTGTCGGCTCCGGCATCTTCATGAAGGAGCGCGCCACCCCGCTCGACGTGGAGAACGATTCCAAGGAGCGCGAAGAAGCAGTCTCCCGCGCCAAGGCCATCGTGATTGCTACCACGCACTGGAACGATCCCAAGATTCTGGCCGAGGTGAGCGAACAGGTCACCGGCACCATGAAGGGCCTGGCCGCTGCGTCCATCGAGGAATCGCAGCTGCTGCAGACCCGCGGCTGGTAAGCATCGCCGCCGGTGCGGCTCGACGGATCCCGGCGAACTTACGCGCTATCGCGCGCTGCTCGACTTCCCTTTTTGCGCGCTTGCCACAACGCACGTGTAAGCAACCGAAATCAGAAGACACGATCACGTCCGCTTGTGATGCGATTGCATCTTAACTTCCAGGACGTGAAGATGCTCTTCCGATTTTGAGTGCGTCCAACCAGGAGGTGAGGTAACCTCATCCTCACAGGGACCGCTATGCCGTCCATCTTTTCGCCCATCCCGGCTGAAATCGAACGCAAGGCGCCCGGTACCGGGGGCAAGCCTCCCGTTGACCGCCGGCCTACGGGCGGCGGGGGCGGCGGAGGCGACGACGACTGGAAAAAGCCGCGGCGTGGCCCACGAGAGGTTCTGCACCGCACCCGCGCATTTGTCTTTTGTGCGCTGGCTGGCGACATGATGTTCTTCGTGGTGCTGGTGGTGCTGTTTTATGCGCGCCAGGCCGGTACCCACATGGATCCGCGGACCCTGCGCCAGATCGGCGACTGGCATCCGGTTCTGCTCCCGCCCATCCTCTTTCTGAATACTGCGGTCCTGTTGCTCAGCAGCCTCACGATGGAGCGGGCGCGCCTGCACATCTTCCGCGAGATTGATGTATTGGAAGAGTGGCTCGGGCTGGGCCGCCCGGCGCTGCGCCGCACCCTGCCCTGGATCGCGCTCACCCTCGTCCTGGGACTGCTGTTTCTGTGCGGCCAGGCCCTGGCATGGAAACAATTAACCGTACAGGGATTTGCGTTCGATCGCTGGGCCACGCCGGCAAGTTACTTCTTCTATGTCATCACCGGGCTTCACGCCGCGCACCTGGTTATCGGCGTACTGGCCTTGCTCTTCTGCCTCTGCGCCCTCACGCGCCTCAAACGCGTGGAGTCTCGCCAGATCGCTGTGGACTCGACGGCATGGTTCTGGCACACCATGGGCTTTGCCTGGCTGGTACTATTCGGGGTTTTGGTGCTCGGACAGTAGCAGCTCACAGTGAATAGCAAACAGCAGACAACAAACAGCCGGCAGCGGAAACCCGAAAACTGCTTACTGTCTGCTGTTTACTGTCTGCTGCCTGCTGGTTCGCTGCTTACGCTGTGCGCAGATGCAATAGCGCGCGGAAGCGATCGGCGAAGGTCGGCGCTTCGGGGCAGTCGAAATAGACTTCGCGGTTGAGGCCCATGAGCAGCTGCACGGCTTCAACCTGCGCATCGTGCGCGGAAAAGGAACC
>Ga0326728_10013192_pt1 | contig 18029 bp, 14 predicted proteins | sample MB3enrmetagenome_FD_207602 | JGI IMG/M metagenome (GOLD analysis project Ga0326728, IMG submission 207602) | Lab enriched peat soil microbial communities from McLean, Ithaca, NY, United States - MB31MN | ecosystem: Environmental > Terrestrial > Soil > Wetlands > Peat | place: USA: New York... | reverse complement strand
AAGCTGGAGCTGGCGAAGGGATTCGAACCCCCGACCCTCTGATTACAAATCAGATGCTCTACCGGCTGAGCTACGCCAGCCGCGCAAACCAAACAATTGTACCTGAGCGGACTCAGAATTGCAAGGAAAAATTTCTGACGTGGGTCAGCCGCGCAGGTATTTTGTTGGGTTCACCGGGGTGTCCTTAACGTGGACCTCGTAATGGAGGTGTGGTCCTGTCGTTTTGCCGGTCATTCCCACCGCGCCGATGACCTGCCCGCGTTTGAGGACTTGGCCGACCACTACAAAGATCCTGCTTAAGTGTCCGTACTTAGTTATAAACCCGTAGCCGTGGTCGATCAGGATTTCGTTGCCATAACCCGACTCCGGCCCAGCTTCCAGAACGATTCCATCAGCCGCAGCCTCCACCCGGGTGCCGAACGGAACCGAAATGTCTATGCCGTTGTGGAAAGCACCCTCCCCGCTAAATGGATCCATGCGTTGGCCAAACCCCGCGGTGATCTGCCCTCGCACGGGCCAGATGGAAGGTACGGCAGTCCGGGCGATGAGGGGATTCGAGAACATTCCCTTCCCCAAGTCGTTACCGTCCGGATCGAGGGAAGCTCTGCGGATCAGGTTAAATGCGTACAGAGAAGCGCGGAAACTGGAGTCCACGGAGGCATTGGTTTGAGTTGCCAGAGCGAGAACCGCGGAAGGGAAGCGTGGACGGCGCTCATCGCTAAAACCGTAAGTCAGCGCCACTTCCGTAGCCAGCGATTGCAGTGAGTCCAACTTCGCGTTGGTACTGGTTACGGCGCTCTCCAGCGTCCGATATTGGTTCTTTAGAGCTTCCCGCTCACTGCGAACGTTGTTGTAATTCGAGACCTTGAGGAGCATTCTGGCATAACTGTTGGCGAGTGCCGCGACGGTCATGATTCCCACCGCGCTAAGAGCCAGAAGCATATGAATAATGTAGAATGGCAGTTGAATCTTGTGGAGCCGGCCATGGGCACCGGGAAATATAAGGAAGGCATAAAACTTCTTCTGCATCTATGAATTCTCCCGTCGGAATATTATTTCGTGCTATGAATTCCCTAGCGCTGCACGGCTAGGATTTCGGGAACAGACCAATTTGAAAACTCTTATTGGGCTGGCGGAGGAAATATTAAGAAAAGATGACGGATGTGTCAAGCGCTAATTTCGCCCCGTCGGTCCTGCCTTGCCCCTGTACAACCTTGACTTATCCGGGACCATCGGGAGACAGCAGGTAATTAGACTGGCTGGACTAAGATCATTTCTACGAGCTTGCCGCCTGATCAACCGTTCTTGGGAAGCGCGGAGCGACAGCTCACGCCGAAGCTGCGGAGGGCACAACGCGAAGTCATCATGTTCAGAACTGAGAACGAATTGGTGCATTGGCTTCAGTCCTTGGCGGTCTCCCGCGACAGGGAGCACAACCGGGCTGCAAGGCTGGCGGGAAGGGTGAAACTCGGGATCGGCGACGATGCGGCGCTGGTCGATGTCAGGGAGGGATGCGAACTTATCCTGACCACGGACATGTCGGTCGAGAATGTTCACTTCACCCGGGAATTGCACAAAGCTCGCGCCGTCGGCCACCGTGCCCTAGCCCGTTCCCTCAGCGATGTGGCGGCGATGGGCGGCGTCCCCCGTTATGTCCTGGTGTCGTTGGCGATAACGGAACAGACGAGGCGGGCTTGGATTTCGGGATTTTACGGCGGATTGCAGGCGTTGGCCCGCCGTTTCGGCGTCCGCCTCATCGGAGGGGACACCGCCTTGGTTCCGGGCGCGATTTTCATTGACGTGCTCGTCGCGGGCGAGGTGCCGCGAGGGAAAGCGCTGCGGCGGTCGGGCGCTGAGGCGGGCGACCTGATCTTTGTAAGCGGGCGGTTGGGGTTGTCGGCACTAGGTCTGCGCGTGCTGCGGAGCAAGCGGGTGGGACAGCCACTCCTGGCTGTCCGCGCAAAGGCACAGGCAGGAGTGCCTGTGCTACTGGCCAGGGAAGCCGTGCAGGCTCACCTCTACCCAGAGCCTCGTTGCGCCCTGGGGCAATTCCTCTCCTCGCGGGGCTTGGCCTCGGCGCTGATCGATGTGAGCGACGGGCTTTCCACGGACCTCGACCGCCTTTGCGCGGCGAGCGGAGTAGGCGCGCGATTGTGGGCTGCCAAGATTCCCCGCCCTGTTATGCCCGAAGCTGCGGATTCACTCCAACTGGCGCTCGACGGGGGCGAAGATTATCAACTGCTGTTCACGGTCCCCCAACGAGCCGCTTCGCGCCTTCCTTCGAAATTTCGAGGGCAACCCCTTTACCAAATTGGAGAGATTGAAGCCGCAGGCCGCGTCCGGCTAGTCACACCCGAAGGCAAAGTCCTGAGCCTTGCGCCGGGCGGGTGGGATCATTTTCGGTCAGGTTCCGGCCGACGATGATTCAGGCGCGCCGGCCAAGCGCGGTTGCAAAACGGCAAGTCAAGGCGCCGCAGGATTCGCACTCTTTGCTGCGCCCGCGCCGGGACTGGGCTCGGACTTGATGCCATCCGAAGGGGAAGGCGCCTTGGCGGGCGCAGGCTCGGGCACAGCTTTGGTTTTCACTTTGACCGGCAGCGCCGATCCTCCGGCGGCGGGCGCGGAGGGTGGCGGGGTTACAGCGGCGGGATGAGCAGAGGAGGCCGCCCCAGGCTGGGCTGCCGAAGCGGCGGCCCTGGGCGCCGGGTTGCCGGCTGCCGCCCCGGCCGCTCCCGATGAGGGCCGGGCGCCAGACTGGGCTACATCTGAAGGCTTACTTCCCAGCAGGATCTCTGTCCCGCCGCTGGCGAGGATCTGCTTCACCTGATCCGGATTGGTCAGCAGCGGCGAGTGCGGGAACTCCTCGAGGGGCCGGCCTTTCAGATACTCGCTCATGAACTGCTCCCAGATGGGCAGCGCCACGCGGGCGCCTTCTTCCTTATCGCCCAGAGTCTGGTGGTCATCAAACCCCACGTAAACGCCGCAGGTCAGGGAGGGTGTGAATCCGAGAAACCACGCGTCGGAGAATTCGTTCGTCGTACCGGTCTTGCCCGCCAGGGCGTATTTCTGAGCCAGGGGCCTGGCATGCACGGCGGTTCCGGAGTTGAAGACCTCCCGCAACATCGAAACCATGATCCGGGCGACGGCGGCGGGAAGCACGTCGGTGACTTCCGGCTGAAAATCGTCGATCACCCGCCCGTCATAATTGGTGACGCGGTAGACCGTGCGCGGCGTGATGTGGACGCCGTCGTTGGGGAAAGTGGTGAAGGCGGAAGTGTGCTCGAGCAGGGTCAGGTCCGAGGCGCCCAGCGCCAGGGGCAGGTTTGGAACCAGCCGTGAAGTGATGCCGAACTTGCGGCACAAGCGGATGACGCTGTCCACCCCGACCTTGGCCAAGAGCTTGACGGCGGGCACGTTGCGCGATTCCGCCAGGGCGTGCAGCAGGGTGATGGTCCCTTCGTATTTTTCGTCATAATTGTGCGGGGCCCACCATCCGGAGGAAGTACTGTAGCCCACCGGCGCGTCCACAATCGTGTCAAAGGGCGACGTGCCGTCGAGCATCGCCTGCGAGTAAACATAGACCTTGAACGAAGACCCCACCTGCCGTTCCGCCTGCATCGCGCGGTTATATTTGCTCTCGTTCCAGTCGTAGCCGCCCACCATGGCCTTGATGGCGCCGGTCGGGTTGTCAATCACCAGGATGGCCCCCTGGACGGTGGGATGTTGGTCAAGCGTGACGACGAGCTTCGTTCCCTTGATTTCCTTGATTTGAAACAGGTCGACATCGCCGGGAGAAAACAGCTCCGTGGCCAGGGTCTTCCGGGTCCAGGCGAAATCAGGAGCGCCGATGCGTGCGGTGTAGTCGCCAAATCGCGCGAAGGCATACTCCCCGCTCACCTGCATCACCAATCCGTGCACCAGATCGCCCGGCTGGAAGGGCTGCTTCCAGTCGTTGTCCGTATAGCTCTCGAGGGTGGCAGGCAAGCCATCCGCGAGGGTCACATGATTCTTCAGGATATTCTTCTCGGGGCCGCGCCAGCCTCGGCGCTTGTCATCGTCGCGCAGGCCTTGCCGCAGGGCTGCTTGAGCCAGCTTCTGTATCTGCGGGTCGAGCGTCGTGTAGACGCGCAGCCCGCGCTCGTCCACCGCTTCCGGTCCATATTTCTTCTCGAGGAACTGGCGCACCTCTTCCACAAAGTAAGGCGCTACGGTGTAGTTCCATTTCTGGATATTCAGCCCGAGCGGGGTGGCCGAGGCGGCGTGGTAGTCCTCGCGGGAAATCTTCCCGTTTTCCAGCATCGCCACCAGGACCTGGTTGCGCCGCCGGCGAGCGGCCTCGGGGTGCGAGAGAGGCGAATAGGCGGTGGGTGACTTGGGGATCCCCGCCAGAAGCGCGGCCTCCGGCAGGCTCAACTGCCAGATGTGCTTGCCAAAGAAGAATTGCGCGGCGGCTTCGTAACCGAAATTCCCATGCCCCAGATCCACCTGGTTTGCGTACATGGTGAAGATCTGAGACTTGGTGAAGTATCGCTCGATCTGGATGGCCATCAAGGCTTCCTGGATTTTGCGCCGGAAGCTCTTCTCGGGCGTCAGGAAGAGCTTTTTGCTGAGCTGCTGGGTGAGGGTGCTGGCCCCCTGAACTCGACGCCACTCGGCGAAGTCCGTGAGCGCGGCCCGCACGATGCGCAGGACATCGATGCCCCAGTGGCTCTCGAAATGGCGGTCCTCGATGGAGATGACCGCGTCCCGGAGCATCGGCGGGATCTGGTTGTAGGTCACAATGACGCGCCGCTCCAGGGCGAAGCTGCCGATGATCGTGCCGTCGTCCGCGTAAAGGTCCGTCATCACGTCCGGCCGGTAATCTTCCAACTCGCGAATCTGCGGCAGGTCGGACGAGTAGACAAAAACCAGTCCGGCCAGCGCCCCCACCCCGGCCGCGAGCAGGAGCAGCATCAGAAACACAAACTGCCCGAAAACCTTGCGGCTGCTTACCTGCGGAGGTGTTGGCCCGGAAGGCGGAGGCGGCTCGGTGATGGAAAGAAACGGATCAGGCATGATAATTCGCCATGGTTATTGTAGGTTGCCCCAGGCTCGCAGTCAAACGGCGTTGTCAGCTCTCAGCCGTCAGCTTTCAGCCTTCAGCCGGATTATTACCCTCCTCCTTTGCAAGGTGGGGTGAGGGGCGATTGCCCGCCGCGCGAACGCCCGTAACCCTTCTGGTCGCCCCAGGGCGGCCACAAGGGCCGCCCCTACAAATAGGCGTTTCTTTGTTTTCATAGACATTCTCGCTTTGTTTCCTCAATTCTGGAGCGCAGCAGCAGCAGCTACCGCCTTTTCCTGCCAGAACCCAACGGGTAATAAAGCCCTCTCCCAGGGGAGAGGGTGGATCGAGACGGCGCTTTCATCAGCCGTCGCGGGCCGGGTGAGGGGTTGGCTCCGTACCCCGACCGGCTTTGTGCTGCTAACTCTTGTCAAGGTAGCCATACTTTCACCGTACCCCACTGGCCCGCGACAAATTACGGCGGCGCTGAAATAAGCTTGGCCTGTCGGACGATCACGCCAAAGAGTTGTCAGTTCGGAATGAACTGACCCCTCACCCGTCACGCTCCGGCTGATGAAACCGCCGGAGCCTGACACCCTCTCCCCTCGGGAGAGGGCTGTTGGTCCGTGGGTGGCGGTCTTCTGTAGCCGACTTATTGTCATTTGACCAGCCCCACTCTTTTTTGCTAGGAAGCGTTCGCTTCGTTTGCGCAGAACGCGCCGATTTTGCTCCTTTCAGGCGCTGATTTGCGTGCAAAAGGCGCGCAACTTGCAGCAACCAAAAAGTGATGTCCTTTGTTTTCAAGGACTCCTTGGCTTCGTTTCCACTGTTTTTGTATTTCCTCGCGATCCTCCGGATTTCTCCCATTCAGGCAATTTCGAACCCTGCCGCATTCCCGCACTCCAGACCCCGGCCGGGGCTCGTGGCGCGTCAAAAAGCTCGAATTCCGTGTTTAATGCGCGCATTGTACAATCAATTCCGAGTTCGTTTTGAGTTCGTTTTAAAATGCCATCGTTTGTTTTCAATGACATACTGGCTTCGTTCGTATTATTTTTTGTTATTTTCGGGTCCGGGTTCTCCCGACTACCGGGACTATTGCGCTTCTCCTCGCGGTTCGAAGCCTTCCTGCGACAATGTGTCCACAAAATGACCACAGTTATAGGCTAGCATACGTCCCCGGGTTTGTCAAGCGAAAAATGCAAAAAAGCCGGCGGACGCTCCCGAGTCCCGACGCCCTGCCCGGCCAGACCCCGGCCTTACGGTCGATTCGGTCCAAATGTCGTCGAGTGGCGCGCATGCTGCTTGAAAATGCCACCCTGCCTTTTCCACCAGAATGCTGGTGGCTTCGCCAAGGTCACTTCCACGGTTAGGCGACGCATCCAAGTGAACACTTGGATTGTGTTCGAGTAGTCATCCGCCATAAACCACCTGGCTCCACATCCGCGTGTAAGCCGTTATGGCGCTAAGTGTACAGTTTCGGAACGCCGTCCGCCGGCCTATGGACATCGCCGGGGCCGATTGCTATATTTCGAGCCTTCGGAGCTCGACGCATCGCGACGCGTGCCTACGGCAGGCAGCCAAGGGGACAAATGGCTATGGACCTCTTCGCGGCAGACTTAACTCGGGTGTCATCCAAGGAGTTGCTCGAGGCGGTGAAGGCCTTCATTCGAGTCGACAGGCCCCTCGAGGAGCGGCCAACGGAGGGATACGTCCTGGACTTCAAGCAAGAATGGAGCGACAGAGCACTCCACACAGTTGCCGCTTTCGCAAACACCTTCGGCGGCCTTCTGGTCCTCGGCGTCAGCGAGAAGGATACCCGGCCAAAAGACCTTGTCGGGGTCGCGGAAGAGGGTGAACTAAAAACCAAGCTCGCGAGCCTTATCGCTTCCAACATTGCGCCGGTTCCCGACTTTGATATAGCTTCTCCCTCTCCGCATGGTAGGCTGAGGGGTAGTCTAATCACGTCAGCACGTGGCAAGCAAGCTGCCAACTGAGGACTACTTTGGGTTCGCCGAGCGAACCGGAGGGGCGGGCTTGGCTCGCGCCCGCGTCGCCGGTGTAAGAGCCGGGCGCGGTACCGCGGTTTTAGTGGATTTCGGCCCGGGGCTGTAATGCCTCTTTAGCCATCGGCTCAAACCATCCAGCCCGGGGAAAAGCATTCTTTCTGTGATGTTGGCTTGATCCAGCTTGTCTCGGATCTCCCATTTCAGCGATGCTGGGATGATAATGCGACGAGCGAGCTTGGGCCGGCTGGACAGCCAAAAATCCAGCCGGGTCGTGGGGCTCGACATTACGGAGAACAGGGCGTACTGGTTCACTATCCTGCCGTCAATCGAGGGCGGCTCGAAAAATACCAGGAATTCCTCGCGGTTCAGGCCATCGAACGCCTCCAGAGTAGACGCTGCCGTGTTGAGCATCTCGACGGTGAAGCTGTTGGCCCATTCCAGCTCCAGAACAGCCAGAAGTTTCTTAGGCAGGTACTTCGTAGATTCAACAAAGTTCACGCACCAGATAACACCATCGGCGTTCATCTGCGCGATGTCGTCCGTGGCAAAATGCATGGCGACATAAGGAGAGAAAGTCCAGTCGAGAATTCGCGTCGGCAAGCCGTGATGCTGTCCAAGCGAAAGCCAATTCCAAACCGAGTCGCCCGCAGCCGCATCCCGTTGGGCGTACTTTCGGAAACTTCGGAGCAGAGGTCGTTCCAGACGCGCGTAGTCGCCCCCCAGCCGGATCAGCGAAGTCTGCAGATCCCACCCACTGTTAGCCATTCCCCGGAAGACATAGTTCGACCTGAATCTTTGGAGCTGGGAGTTCCACGATTCTGCAAGTAGGACATTTTGCAGGTCATTATAGCTCTTAACAGTCCGATTGAGCTTGTCGATCGGATGATGTTTCATTGAACTTCACTCCCTGCGCCTGGGCGTGTCGGGGACTTGAACCATTATGCCACAGAAGCCCGCTGAAAGTTTGGGAACCCGCCCATTGGGCATGGGAGGGGCCAAGGCGGCCACACGGGCGGCTCCTACGGCGAGCGCGCGAAGGATGGCGTCCTGAAATCCCTCGAGCTGATCGCTTACATTGACAATGCCATGAAGCCGGGGTCCTGAAGCGCGAAGCGCCTTGGAGTGCGGCGGCTCGACGCCGCCTTGCAGTTTCGAGCTTCATACCGACCGCCCTGCGAACCAAATCCATTCCCTTGGTTGGCAGTCCGGCATTAACCTCGAAACCAAGGCGGCGACAAGCCGCCGCACTCCAAGGTGCTTTCGGCACGGTCAGCAGGCAGAGCGGCTGAAAGGCAACAACACGCCGCGCAGGTTCCTTAAATCAAGAACCGCAGAGTTTGAAAGGCACAAACTCTGCGCTACCCTGCTGCTGGAGAGCTTTTGAGGGAGCATCAGGAATTGCAGGCCAGCGCCAAGCGCAACCTATTGGCCCCGTGCCCCGGCCAGCACTGTGAAGGTCAACCACCGTCAGGCTCGGTGCCGGTGTGGCCATTAACAACGCACCGAACCTTCTGCTCGCACCCAAGGCCGCAGTTCATGCGGGCTGGGGTATAGCCCACCTTTGGGGGTCTGCCCCAGCCCCGGGCCAACCGCTCTCGTTGCCACTGCCCGAAAATAGTATGACTTCCGCGAACGGGTTACTTGCCGGTGTAACCTCGCGGACTCCCCCAGCCCGTGCAGAAGTCCCAGCCAATGCCGGCAATGTTCCCTATGTAGAGCCCACAGGGGCCGTATGTAATGTCCGTGAATGCGGACGGTTTCGCATAGATCTTGCTCAGTTCCAGGAAGCTGGAGGTGGAAAAGCTGGCTGATGCATTGACGATGCCAGCGACCAAAGGCGAGGCCACACTTGTCCCTCCCACAATAAACCAAACCCCAAAACCCAAGGCTGTGCTGTTATAAATCCAGACGCCCGTATCCGGGTTGGCGACCGCTGCCATGTCGGGAGTGCCACGTTGGTCACCGACCAGATAGGCGATGTTGCTTTGATAGGTCGGCCTTGTCTCCACGATGCTTTTGCCCCCTCCGGCATCCGCCCAACTCTCCTCCCTCAGAAAATCGCCCGTCGTGGCATTGGTGCTGAGAGTTGTGCCGCCCACGGCTACCACGTTGGAAGAAGTGCTGGGCCAGTGCGGACCAGGACTGTCGCCTGACGAGGAAAAATAAACGACGTCCTTCTGCGTGAAAACGGGGTCCATGCTGGTTTGCGTGGGGTATTGCGCCGAGAAATACGCCGGCTCACCCGTGCCCCAGCTCATCGAGACTTCCCCGCCGCCCGCTGCCGCTACCAAGGTGCTGGCGGTCGAGACCGCGCATAAGAGATCCGTGAAGTAGTTTGATTGAGCCTCCACCAAGTAGAGCGCGGCTTGCGGCGCCATGGCGTGAGAATACTGGATATCCAGCGCTTCCTCAATGTCCCAGCCCGTGCCCGCAGCCGATAGGGGTTGTGTCGCAGGCCCCGTGCACGAACCCGGAGTTGTCCCTCCAAAGGGTGCGAAAACAACTTGGATATTGGCGGTGGCTATCCCAAACTGAGCCGTGAAAACATCCAAGTCCGCCGCTGCGGCGGAGTAGTCATAGGCATCCACAAGGGCGATGGCCCGGCCGCCCCGGCTCGGATTCTCTGCGACCACGTTTGGATTACACCCCAATATTGAAGGCACAAGTCCGTAAATGCAAGAGATCGACGCTGGAGTTTCATAGAAGTAACCGGAATATGGGGGTCCCCCGTAAGGCTGGGGCACACCCGTCATGGGTCCCGCCTCTATTATCAAGTCCGTGTAAGCCCGTGCGCCGCCGTCACTGGATTTGGCAACGCTGGACGGTGGAATGGTTATCGAGTTTGAGACCGATGTCTGACCCAGCGCCGTAAGCGCGCAGACGCTGAGCAGTATTGTGGCGACCATCAGTGATACAGCCGTTGTTCTGATTTTCATGGAAGTAAACTCCTCCCTTGGTCTCGGTGTGAATTCGGATAAACAGACATGTTGGGTCATTCGACTGACCCGGAGATCTGTTCAGTCAACGAGTGCGAGCCTGCCCGCCCGCCGGCGGATTCACATCGGTCGAGGCTAGCGGGCGAACACTCCTTTCTCTCAGTACGAATTTAGAGAAACAATCGAGTTGGGCCGACTGGTTTAACCAACTCCGGGCGTTACGCTAGAGACAAGCGGAGGAGCCGCTGCCTCAAGCGGCTCGCCGTGCAACGGAGTTACTCAAGAGAAAACTGCCACACAGTACCGCTGCGCAGCCAGAAGGTCAAGCGGAATTTCACGCTTTGCGGTCGAAGAAGGGGCTCTTACCGGTGATGCTCAAGGGAATTCCGAGTGCCTCATTGACATCCTCCGCAAACAGCTTGAGGTCGAGGCAAGACCTTCCTACGGAGTACATTATGCGAGTATCGACGTGCAGGTTGGAGGCTATGGCCGCCGCCGAGCAAGCAGCTATACCCAAGTCGATGGAGTTGAAGGCGCAGATCCCATCTTTGGCTTTCAGTTCATCGCAAGTGGGGTTTCCGCAGAAACCGCAATCCAGCCCTGCCGGGTTGGACCGGACGCCAATCACCACGATGGCTGGCGACGCCGCCACGTTATGGGCATCCCGTTCAAAACCCGGACGGTTCTCCGATCTCGCGATCTCGATCATTTTGTTGACCAGAGCCTGCCTGGAGATCTCATCGTCGATGGCCACAACCTGGATGTTGTCGATGCCGCGCGTCTTGGGAGCGGTCCTCGCCGACCCGGCCATCAAGGCCGCAACCTGGCACGCTGCCTGCTTCTCGAGTTCCGACCAAACCTTCATCTTTTCCTCCGAGATTCTTCATAAGACTCAAAGTATGAACACAACGCCACAAGGTATATACTCAAAGCAGAGGGATTTCAAGGTCAGGCGAAGGGCAGCAGGTGCACAGCGCGGCAGAGCCGCAATTCAAAATTCAAGATTTGAAATTCAAGAGCCTGTAGCGAGAACGATAAAAATCCTGGCGCGCCGCGAAGAAATTCGAGAATAGTAAGTACAGGGAGGACTGTGATGGCGAAGGGCGCACTCAACGATGAACACTTGCGGGAATACGAAGCAAACGGCTTTGTCCTGGTTAAAGGGATGTTCGACAAGGAGGAGACGGGCTTATTGCTGCGCGCCGCCAGGGAAGACCGGGAACTCGACCAGCATTCTTTTGGCCGAGGAGACGGTGAAGGAGGGCAAGTCCGTCTCTCTCTCTGGAACCACCCCGGCGATACGCTGTATGGCATGTTCGCGCGCTGTGAATCCATCGTCAACTCCGCGGAGAAAATCCTGGGCGGCGAAGTTTACCATTACCATTCGAAGATGATCATGAAAGATGCCAAGGTCGGCGGCGCGTGGACATGGCACCAGGACTACGGCTACTGGTACCAGAACGGCGTGCTGGCCCCGCTGCTCACCAGCGCTTTCATCGCCGTCGATCCGGCCTCGCGGGAAAACGGCTGCCTGCAAGTCATTCGCGGCTCGCATCAACTGGGACGCATCGATCACGTGCTGACGGGAGAACAGGCCGGCGCCGACCAGGAGCGCGTGCGCGAGGTGCTGAAAAGAATGGAACTGGTCTACGTGGAGATGGAACCGGGTGATACCCTCTTTTTCCATTGCAACCTGCTGCATCGCTCGGATCAGAACCACTCGGAGAAGCCGCGCTGGTCCATGATCTGCTGCTATAATGCGGCGCGTAATGATCCCTACAAGGAATCTCACCATCCCCGCTATACACCACTTCACAAGGTGCCCGATTCCGCCATCCAGGAAACAGGCCTGCGGCGCTTTGCAGATACGCAAGCCGACGTCGCCTGGCTGGAGGGTGAAAAGGACGGCAGCGCACGCAGCCTCAAGTCATCGGCAGTTCAGGAGATCCGGTGAGCCCGAGATCTGCCAGATTGGATGAATCAATTCCCTCGAGCCCGCGGAATATCGAAGGCGCGGTGCGCAGGGTCGTTGGATTCCTGGAACAAAACGGCGATTGCCGGGAACTGGTGAATGTCCAGGCCGCGTTGCGAGAAGCGCTCAGCAACGCCATGCTCCATGGCAACCGCGGCGATCCCGTAAAGTGCGTGCGCCTGACCGTGGAGATCGAGGAAGGCGGTGGAATAACCATCGTGGTTAGAGACTCCGGTCCCGGCTTTGACCCCGCCAGACTTCCCGATCCAACCGAAGGCGACAACATTTATCGTGACAGTGGGCGCGGAGTGTATTTGATCCATCGGCTCATGGACCAGGTCGAATACAATTTCAAAGACGGGACGATTCTCACCATGCGACGCTATCCCCCAAAAGGCCAACCCTAACCGACACCGTGGGGAGTGCGGCCCACGGACATCCTAAGAAAATTCTCATCGAGCTGCCGATTGTGCCGATAAATCAGGTGTGCGGCGCGTCTGCGTCCTTGGCTCTTGAATGACCAGTGACGGCGACGGCGCTTCCCCTGGCCCCCAAAGCACGGGGGTGGGTGAGGCCGGAAGTGCGTCGGGCCGCGGCACCGGGCGTGAGCCAAGAAAGCGCCGTGAATCGAGGCTGAAATGCTCTACATATTTTTGCTGGCCTTCTTTCTCGTGCAATTCCTTGTGCTCGTGGGAGTGATTTTGTTTGCGATCTTCTTTTCGCGTCCGGAAGTTCCCCTCAAAGGGGATGGCGGGCTGGAACGGACTGCTGTTGACCAGGGTGGGAAAGATGCCTCGAGGGATTCACAGAGGCTCATGAACCGGCTTATGACCGTGCGTCCTTCGGTCTTTGCGGCTCTCTCTTCTCCGTCAGGCGGGCGGCCCTATCAGGGCTCAGTCCAGGGGCCGTCGTGGTTCGCCAACCCTTGAGGTAGCCGCGGCTTCACTCTTTCCCCAGGGGGCTGGCGCCGAGGTTCTCATACCATTTCACGTTGGCCGTGGAGGCGCCGATGGCCACCAAGTCGGGACGGCCATCGCCGTTGAGGTCGGCCGTGACGATGCCGGAGGCCGCCATCTGCGAATCCAGCGTCTGGCGCTCCCACTTCAACCCGGAGGCGTCCAGGGCGTAATACACATAAAGGCTTGTCCCCTGGCCGCGAAATCCCGCCACGATTTCATCATTGCCGTCGCCATCGAGGTCGGCGCAGAGCAGCGCGTGACCATCGTGGATGCTATCGTCGATCGGATGGCGACTCCACAATTCAGCGGATTTTTCCCGGGTGTAAACCACTACGTGCTCGCCATGCCAGGGCTCGATGGTAGCCAGGAAACGGCGGCCGTCCAGTCGGCCCACGCCGATTTCGCTCGACCCGCGACGCGGAGTGGAAAGCTGGTCACCCGCCCCGAGGTGGGTTTTTGTCCAGTGAAGGTCGGGACTCCTTCCCGTAGAGTGGAAAAGGTGAACGCCCTCAAAGCTGGCCGTTAGGATTTCTTCACGCCCGTCGTTGTCCCAGTCCATGATCTGGACGCCATGGACAACGGTCAACGAGTCGTCGATGAGGTGGGGAATCCAGGCGCCTTGGCCGGTGTCCGTGGCGGAAACGTGCCCGCGCAGGAGTGGCTCGGGAGACTCGAACCAAGTGAGCGGCGCAGGGACTTCGTAGCCCGGCTCCTTGGCGCCAAACCCCAGCAACGGAACGTCCACCAACCCCAGGCGGCCGCTCCCGTCCAGGTCGGCCCAGCGCAATCGGTGCGAGGTGGGGATCCGGCCAAGCAAGTGGAGCGGCCATTCGGAGTCCAACGAGACGCCGGGCTCCCCCCACCAGATGCTTCCCCCTGAGGTGCTGTCATTCAGCGCAAAGTCGCTCGCGAGCGCCAAACCGCGTTGCGGATAGTTGCGGCGAAACAGGGGAGCCAGACTGATGTTATGGCGGGTCAAGGTGGTGATGGGCCGAGCCTTCCAGGAAGGATTCTCGTACCATTCGACGATGCTCTCTTCCGAACTTAACGCCAGGATGTCAGGACGCCCATCGCCGTTGACATCGGCAACGGCCACCTGGTAGCCGCTCGGAATCTGAGCAACCGTGTGGGGTTGCCATTTGATCATCGCTCTTTTCGTTTGCGGAGTATCCGCGCTACCGGCCGCCGTCCGGACTGCCAGGGTTCCATACGCTGTACAAAAGCCTATGCTCTTTTTCAGGAAATCCCGGCGGCCGAAAGTGCTTTCCGCGCGCATAGCCGACCTTTGGCTGAGGTTACGGGGAGTGGATCTCATCGCCCGATTGTACCTCAAAGCGGTTTCCTAGGGGCCGCCGTCAGGCACGCTGCTAGTGGGCCGCGCAGATTTCGTGGCACGGGCGTCCCGCCCGTGAGCACGGCCAGGATGGCCGTGCCACGTTGGGTTGGGGCTCCGCCGCGCTGTGGTGTCTGTGGTGAGACTGCCTTCACGGGCAACGCTAAATTGATCGCAGTCAATTGTTCGCGTATAATCTGTCGTTCGGGGGCTGCGAACGATCTAAGGGTGATGAAAACTATGCCTGCTCGCACTATGTACGAAAAGATTTGGGATGCTCACCTGGTGGCGGAAGAGCCGAGGCAACCCGCGCTCATTTATATCGACCGCCATCTCGTCCACGAGGTGACATCCCCGCAAGCATTTGCCGGCCTGCGGGCGGCGCAGCGCAAAGTGCGCCGGCCTGACCTTACCTTTGCGGTGATGGATCACTCGGTGCCGACCAAGGACCGGAATCTGCCGTTGCTGGATACAGTCGCGGCGGCGCAGTTCGACGCCCTGGAACGCAACTGCCGCGAGACAGGCATCATGCTCTTCAACATGCAGAATCCCAATCAAGGCATCGTGCATGTCATCGGGCCCGAACTCGGCATCACCCAACCCGGCCAGACCATCGTTTGCGGCGACAGTCACACGGCGACTCACGGCGCCTTCGGGGCTTTGGCCTTTGGAATCGGCACCAGCGAGATTGAGCACGTCCTGGCCACTCAATGTCTCTCGCAATTCAAGTCCAAGACCATGCTGGTTCGGGTGAGCGGAACCCTCGCCCCAGGCGTGACCGCGAAGGACATCATTCTCGCCGTCATTGGCAAGATGGGAATCGCAGGTGGAACCGGCCATGCCATCGAATACGCCGGCGACACCATCCGCGCCCTCTCCATGGAAGGACGGATGACCGTCTGCAACATGACCATCGAGGGAGGCGCGCGCACTGGAATGGTGGCGCCCGACGACACTACGTTCGCATACCTCGAAGGGCGGCCTTTTGTCCCGCGCGGCCGCGATTTTCAGGTTGCTGTCGATTATTGGAAATCTCTGGCCACGGATCCGGGCGCGGCTTTCGACGACCTGCTCGAACTGGATGCGGCGTCCATCGCGCCACAGGTTACGTGGGGCACCAATCCCGGTATGGTCACCGACGTGACGGGGAAAGTGCCGGAGCCGGGCAGTTTTCGAGATCCTGTGGATCGCAAGGCCGCCGAGCGCGCTCTCGCCTATATGGGCCTGGAGCCGGGCACTCGCATCGTTGACATCCCATTGGATTACGTGTTCATCGGCTCCTGCACCAACTCCCGCATCGAGGACTTGCGCTTGGCAGCGGGTGTTGCGGCGGGTAGAAAGGTCTCGAAGACCCTTAAGAGCGCACTGGTGGTTCCCGGCTCGATGCGCATCAAAGCGCAAGCGGAGAAGGAAGGCTTGGATAAGATATTCCGCGAAGCCGGATTTGAGTGGCGCGATGCGGGATGCAGCATGTGCCTGGGAATGAATCCCGACATCCTTCCGAGCGGCCAGCGCAGCGCCAGCACTTCGAACCGAAACTTCGAAGGACGCCAGGGCAAGGGCGGCCGCACCCACCTGGTTAGTCCCGTGATGGCCGCCGCCGCAGCCCTCGAAGGCCATTTTGTGGACATTCGGACCTGGAGTGTGGGTCGGGCGGAATAAGGTTAAAGGGTAAAGGCGGAAACCTGACACTGACAACGTGCTACGGACTAAGCTATGCAGCCATTTATTAAACACACAGGATTGGTAGTACCGCTGGATCGCGTCAACGTTGACACGGACCAGATGGTCCCCAAGCAATTTCTGAAGTGGACGACCCGCGAAGGGTACGGCCGCGTGCTCTTTTATGATTGGCGCTACCTGGAGGGTGAAAAGCCGAACCCGGATTTCGTGCTGAACCTTCCCCGTTACCACGGCGGAACGATACTTCTGGCGCGCGCCAACTTCGGCTGCGGGTCCAGCCGCGAGCACGTCCCCTGGGCGATTGCCGACTACGGCTTCCGTGCTGTCATCGCGCCCAGCTTCGCCGACATCTTCTATAACAATTGTTTTAAGAACGGCGTGCTAGTGGTCAAGCTGCCTGATGCCCAAGTGGAAGAACTCTTTCAACGGACGGAAAAGAATGCGGGCTATCGGCTGACTGTAGACCTCGAGAACCAGACCATTACGGATGACCTCGGGCTTAGTCTATCTTTTCAAATCGACCCCTTCCGCCGCGAGTGCCTGCTGAAAGGGCTGGACGACATCGGCTTGACCCTTCGTTATGCGGACCGAATCGCGGCCTACGAAGAGAGTCGCCACCCTGCCGCCGTCATGTACGAACCAGTGGAGGCGAGCCTTGGCACTCCAGCGCCATAGCGTCAAACGATCAACCACTTCAACGAAGTTGAAGAGCCCTCTCCTTGGGGAGAGGGTGTCCCGCTGCCGGCGTTTTCATCAGCCGGAGCGGGACGGGTGAGGGGTCTTTTGCTTTGTTTCGCGTCATGCAGAGTATTCTTTCACAGTACTAGCCGCATTGTGCCGGTTTGACGCCTGCCTGAATTACGGGCATTCTGATAATCAGGGAACCTGGAGGCCGCTTATGGAAACGGCAAAGGTAGGCAAACGCGGCGCGATAGTCGTTCCTGTCCGGCTGCGGCAACAATACGGCCTCGAGGAAGGTGCGCTGGTCACAGCCGAGGCGCGAAAGGACGGCATCTTGATTCGCCCCGCCGTCGTTGTTCCAGTCGAGCGCTACACGCCGGAACGCAAGGCAGAATTCCTGCTATCCACAGCCGTTAATCAAGCGGATTACCGCAAAGCCCGAAAGGAAGTAAGAAAGCTCGGACTCGACCCCGACGCCATCCCCCACCGGCGGCCGTAACGGCCGCCTATTCCTCGACTCTAACGTATTGTTCTGAGCCGACCGACCATTCACCCCCACCACGCTTCACCCGGCAGCAAATGCGCGCGGACGGTGTCTTCGTTAAGTTCCACGCCCAAGCCCGGTTTGTCAGAAACCCTGTACTTGCCATCTTTAATCACGGGGCCGTCGTAAACCACAAACTTCTCCCATTCATCGGTGGTCAGGCTTCCGGGCGAAAATTCTTGGGCGCGGAAGTCGCGGATGGCCGCCGCGCAATGGGCGGAAGCAATCGCCCCCACCGGACTCGCGGCAAGGTGGGCACAAGTAGGCAAGTAGAAGAGGTCGGCCAAGTCAGCGATTTTCTTGGATTCGAGCAGCCCGCCGGCCTTGGGAATGTCGATATGAATCAGGTGGCAGCCCTGGTTCAAGATGAAGGGCTTAAAGCCTTGGCGCTTGTAGAGATTCTCTCCAGTCAGGATGGGCACCGGAGAAGCTGCGGCGAGCTTGCTCCACGACTCCGAGTAATCCGGTGGCATGGGGTCCTCGAGCCACATCGGCCGGATGGGTGCGACGGCCCGCGCCAATTCGAGCGCATCGATCCAGTCGAATTCCCAGTGGCAGTGCACGGCGATGTCAATGTCATCCCCCAGCGCCTCGCGCAGGTTGGCAAAACCCCTGGCGATTCGGTCCAGGTCCTTGCGCGTCAGGTGGCGGCTATTGGGCTCGTGGCCCGGTTCGCGAAACTCCGGGTCGTACTTGGCGGGGAAGGCATCGGCGTCCGACTTGACTGCCGTGATGCCATAGGGGTGAACCTTCAGCGCAGCCGCAAATTCCCGGCAGGATCCCGGATCGAGCATGTCTTTGGGGGAGCGCGTCCAGTAGGCGCGGACGCCGTCGCGGTACTGGCCGCCCAACAGTTTGCACACCGGGGCTCCCA
>Ga0326728_10013191_pt1 | contig 18030 bp, 16 predicted proteins | sample MB3enrmetagenome_FD_207602 | JGI IMG/M metagenome (GOLD analysis project Ga0326728, IMG submission 207602) | Lab enriched peat soil microbial communities from McLean, Ithaca, NY, United States - MB31MN | ecosystem: Environmental > Terrestrial > Soil > Wetlands > Peat | place: USA: New York... | reverse complement strand
CCCCGCCGCCGATGAGCGGGATCAGGGTCAGAATAGTGAGGAGGGGAAAATTTGTCATGCGCACCCCCAGATCAAGGCGAGCAACAGAAGACTCAACCCCAGGCCCGCGATTCGCAAATAGTGTTGGACGCGGCCATTTTGCATCCACGACAGAAACCCTCCCGCGCCGCGCAATTCGTCGCAGCCGAAATCGAAACCGGCATTGATCCCCAATTCGTCAAAGGCGCGATTGATCCGCGCGCACACGAACGTCAATGCCGAAACCGCGCTGACCGCGCCCCCCCAGATCACGCGATCCATCCAATCGGCGAAGCTCGAAAACGCCGTGTTCAGGCGAATGACCGTCGCGGCATAAATCTCGTCGATGAAAAATTTATTTTGGAGCAGCCAAAAGAGAGCCGGCAGGGATTTTTCCAGCGGGTCTTTTTCCCGGGGACTTTGGAGTGCGGCCTTTGAATAGATCCGCCAGCCCAGGAAGAAGGCCGCGCCAACGACCAGGGTGGAAAGCAGCAGCAGATCGAGTTGCGGGCCGGCAACAAGAGCCGCAGGCGTGAACGGGGTTTTTTCTCCGTTTAAAAAAGACTGGAACCAGGGCCACGCCGGCGTTCCCAGAAACCCACCCAGCACGGCGAACACCGCCAGGATGGCCAGAGGGATCGTCATCACCGCGGGACTTTCATGCGCGGGAGCGCGAGAATCGGCCGGTTTTCCGAAAAACACCCAGCTTACCTGCCGGGTCATATAGAAGGCGGTCAGAAACATGCCTGCCGCGCCGAGACAGAAGGGAATCGCGGAAACGGGCCAATTCCATGCCGCGCGCAGGATGTCGTCCTTGCTCCAAAAACCCGAAAAGAACAGCGGCACACCGCAGAGGGCCATCATGCCGGCGGCGTAGGTCGCGAAAGTCCAGGGCATGAGTTTTTTCAGGCCGCCCATTTTGCGGATGTCCCGTTCGCCCTGGGAGCCGTGAATGACGGAGCCTGCGCCGAGGAACAGGAGCGACTTGAAAAAGGCGTGCGTGATCAGGTGAAACATTCCCACGGCCACGCCGCCCACTCCCAACCCCATCATCATGTAACCCAATTGCGAAATCGTGGAATAAGCAATGATGCGCTTGATGTCATTCTGCGCCACAGCAATGGCGGCGGCAAAGACCGCGGTGACGGCCCCCACCCAGGTGATCACCTGAAGCGCGCCCGGATGAGGCCCGGCGCTCATGAGTGGAAACATGCGGGCGACCAGAAATACTCCGGCCGCCACCATGGTGGCCGCATGAATCAGCGCGCTGACCGGCGTCGGGCCTTCCATCGCGTCCGGGAGCCAGACGTGCAAGGGCATCTGGCCGGACTTCCCAACAGCGCCGGCAAAAATCAGGAGGGAGATGGCGGTGGAGACAGCCATGCCGCCGACCGTCGTGCCGGCCACCAGCCGCGCCAGCGAGGATTGTTCCAAGCAGCCATGGCCGTGGTCATAAAAGAGCAGTGTGCCGCTCCGGGAATAGAGCCAGAGCATTCCGAGCAGGAGTCCGATGTCGCCAATGCGCGTGACGATGAACGCTTTTTTTGCCGCGGCCGCCGCGGCTGGTTTCTCAAACCAAAAACCAATGAGCAGGTAGGAACACAGACCGACCAATTCCCAACAGATGAAGAGCAGGAGAAGGCTGTTGGCGATGACCAGGCCGAGCATGGCGGCGGCAAAGAGCGACATAAAACAGAAGAACCGGGTGAAATTGTCGTCGCGCGCCATGTAACCAAGGCTGTAAATGAAAATGAGCAGCGATAAAAACGCCACCATCATCAGCATGACGGCGGTCAACGGGTCCAGCACCCAGCCCAGCGGCACCGGGGTTTCCGCGATCTCGAACCAGCGAAAACTCCAAGTCTCGCGGAAGGGATGGGCGCTCAAGCTGGCCAGAAATGCGACACACGAGAGCAGCCAGGAGAGAGCCACCCCGCCAATGGCCAGCGAAGCCGCCAGCCGCCGCCGGTCGCGCTTGAGCAACGCGCCCCATCCCGCCATGACCAGCGGGAGCGCCGGAATCAACCATAGATATTGGACAACGTGTTCCATGTCTCAACCTTTCAGCGCATCCAAACAATCCACCTGCGCGGTTTTTCGTTGACGGTAGATGGCAATGACCAGCGCCAGGCCCACCGCCGCCTCGGCGGCCGCGATGGCGATGGAAAAAAGGACGAACATCACGCCGGTCAATGCTTCCGTGTGAGGGCCGTACCGCCAGAAGGCGATGAAATTCAAGTTCGCCGCATTGAGCATCAATTCGATGCCGATCAGCACGAGGATGGCACTGCGGCGGGCGACCGCGCCCGCGAAACCGATGCTGAAAAGCAACGCGGAGAGAATAAGATAATGGGTGAGGGGCGTGTTCATCGCAGATTGATTGCCTCCCCGGGTTCGGCGCGCCGGGGCGCCGGCCAGCGGGCCGGCCGTTTGACTTCGGATTCCTCCCGCATGGCGATGACCACCGCGCCCAGCAACGCACCCGTCAAAAGAACCCCAACCATCTCCAGCGGCAGAACATAGCGGGTCATCAATTCTTCGCCGATTTTTTTCACCGGCGCAACCGCCGCGGACGGGGCGGGGCGTTGCAGACTGGGGCTGAGGAGGAGGGCCATTGCCATTCCGGCCAGCACCAGCACGGCGACTGCGACACCCGCCATCCAGGAAGGCGACGACTGACTGTGGCCCGGGCGGACTTCATCGCCGCGCGTCAGCAGGACGGCAAAGACAATCAGAATGGCGATGGCTCCCACATAGACCAGCAGTTGTGCAAATCCCACAAATTCCGCGTCGAGCTTCAAGTAGATCATGGCCAGACCGGCAAAAGCGGCGGCGGCGCACAAAGCGCAATGCACCAGGCGCCGCAGGGTCATCGCGGCGACGGCGAAAGCAACGGTGAAGGCGGCGATCAGATAAAATGCGATCTCATTCGGCATAACCATAGCGGCGTAGTTCGGTAGTTCCGCCTCTCCAATGCCGGCCGAGCCAGACATACGGAACCGCCAGGAGGCCCGCGCACAGCAGCCAGCGGATGGCCATCGCCGCCGGGAATTTCCACCAGACGGCCGCCACGAACAGGTTGATCAGCGCGAGCGGGACAAGAAATTTCCAGGCGAAATTCAACAATTGGTCCATTCGCAAACGCGGCAGGGTCGCGCGAATCCAGATGAAAAGAAAAATCAGGGCGCTGAATTTTACCGTGAACCAGCCCCAGGAAGGGAACCATTCCAGCCATCGGGCCGGCGCCTGCCACCCACCGAGAAACAAGGTCACGGCCAGCCCGGTCACCGCGAACAGCCCGAGATATTCCCCGAGGAAAAACAGGGCGTATTTGAACCCGGAATACTCGGTCAAATAGCCGGCGATCAGCTCGGATTCCCCTTCCGGCAGATCAAACGGGCATCGGTTGGATTCGGCGGCGGCCGCGATGAAAAAAACCGCGAATCCGGCCAGGCCCCAAGGCGTGAAGGCGAACCAGCGCGGGACCCAGCCCAGGGCGAAGCCGGATTGGGCCTGAACAATGTCCGGCAACGACAACGAACCGGCCGCCATCAACACGGGAACGCCGGCCAGCACCAGCGGGACCTCGTAGCTGATCATTTGCGCGATCGCCCGCATCGCCCCCACCAGCGAGTATTTATTTTGACTTGACCATCCCGCCATGAAGACCGCCAGTTCGGACGCGGAACCGATGGCAAAAAAGAAGAGAATCCCCGCATCCAGTTCAATGGCGCTCATGTTGCGTCCGAAGGGCAGGACGGCGAAGGCCAGCCAAACCGGCACGGTCAGCGCCAGCGGCGCGAGAAAATGCACCGCCTTGTCGGCGGAAAAAGGAACAATGTCCTCCTTGATCAGCATCTTAATCCCGTCGGCCACCGGCTGGAACAAGCCGAAAGGCCCAACGCGATTGGGGCCGAACCGATTTTGCATCCGGCCCAGCGTTTTGCGCTCGAGGATGGTGGTGAGGGCAAAGCAGGTCCCGAACACCGCCATGAGGCCCGCGATAATGAGCAACATTGCAACCAGTGGACGGACGGACGCCGGAGCCAATCCCGCCAGCCAATGCTCCGTCGAAACAAAAATTTGGTCCAGGGCGTTCATGAGGCGACTGGAACAGGGCTGGCGTCTTTTTTGGCCTGCGCCTTGCGTTGTTCCTCGGCGCGCGCCGCATCCACGGCGGCGGCTTCGGCGGGATGGATTTTGCGGAAGTAATCATTGGATTTGGCCAGGTCCGACTTTTGCAAGACCATCCTGCGATCATCGCTGGACAACTCGAAGACACGGTCCATTTTGATGGAATCGAACGGGCAAACTTCCGCGCAGACGCCGCACTCCATGCAGACGGCCATCTCGATGTTGAACACCTTGGGGTGGAATTGCATTTTGCCCAGATAATCAGGCTTTTTGGCGGTGTCCTTGACGATCTCGATGCAATGGGCCGGGCATTCCACCGCACAGATGGAGCAGGCCGTGCAGCGCAACCCGGCCAGAGGATCCTCGCCGTCGTACACCAAAAAAGGAATCGTGCGCGCGTTTTCCTGCGGCGGAAGTTTCTCCTCCGGGTACTGCACGGTGGTCAGCCGGGCGGGATCATAATAGCTGCCCTGGAAATTGCGCCAGGTTTCGATCAACCCCCGAAGGATGCCGCGGCCAAGCATCAGCGATCCACCTCCCCGAGCACAATATCAATGCTGCCCAGGATAATGACGACATCCGCGATCGTATGGCCGAGGCACATGTCTTCGAGGACCGTCAGGTTGATGAGACTTGGAGGGCGGACCCGATAACGATAGGGCGCAGGCCCGCCGTCGCTGATGAGATAAAAGCCCAATTCGCCTTTGGGCGATTCAATGCGGCCATAGGCTTCGCCGGGTTTGGGCCGGAGGTTGCGAAGTTTGACTTTGGGATCCTGGATCGGTCCGGCAGGAATGTCGTGCAGGGCCTGGCCAAGAATCCCGAGGGATTCCCGCATTTCGAGAATCCGCATCATATAACGGTCAAAAACGTCCCCGTGTTGTCCGAGCGGGACGCGGAATTTGAAGCGATTGTAAATCCCGTATTGATCCACTTTGCGGATGTCGTAATTGACACCGCTGGCGCGCAGCCCCGGGCCGGTGACGCCGGCATTGACCGCCAGGCCGCGCGGGAGCACGCCCACGCCCTGGCTGCGGGCGCGCAGAATCTCGTTTTCATTCAGGAGAGCCTCAAAGTGGTCGAGGAAGGAATCGAATTCGGCCACGACCCTGACAGCCTGTTCCAGCCAGCCGTCCGGAGGGTCGCAGCGGCAGCCGCCGAACCGCATGTAATTGCACATCATGCGCGAGCCGCTCAAAGACTCGAAGAGGTCAAGTATTTTTTCCCGTTCGCGAAAGGCGTACATCAGCGGCGTGCCCAGCGCGCCCATGTCCTGCAGGAGAAACCCCGCCAGACAGGCGTGGTTTTGGAGGCGGGTCAATTCGCCGACAATGACGCGGAGGTATTCCGCGCGTTCCGGCACGGCCAATCCGGCCAGCTTTTCCACACTCAGGACATAGGCCCAGTTGTTGGTCATGGAGCAGATGTAATCCAGCCGGTCGGTATAGGGGATGGAGGCAAGGTAGCTGTTCTTCTCCGCGATTTTTTCGTGGTTGCGATGGAGGTAACCGAAAACCGGCGTCAGTTTGACCACGGTTTCGCCGTCCAAAACGACATTCATCCGAAAGACGCCGTGGGTGGAGGGATGATGCGGGCCCATCGCTATTTCCAGGAGGTCATGGCCGGCAAAATCACCGGCGCCAGGGGTCTGAAGTTCCGGCGGCGGCGCGATCATGGCTTCGGCTCCTGGTCCCCGGCCGGCACATAATCCCTGCGCATGGGATGATCGGCAAAGTTGTCCCACATCAAAATGCGGCGCAGATCGGGATGTCCATCGAATGCGATGCCAAAGAGATCGAATATTTCCCGTTCTTGGAACTCGCAACTGCGCCAAACGGGCGTCAGCGAAGGCAGCACGACGCTGTCGGTTCGATTCCCGGTGCGCAGCCGGATAATCAGCGGCCCCTGACCGAGCGCCATGGAATAGAGATGATAGACCGCTTCGAGGAATCCAGGGGTCTTGCGTTCAACCAGTTCGGCGGCTTCCTGTTCCACCCCGTCAATGATCTTCCTGACTTTGACTTTCTCCTTGACGACCTTTTCCGGCCAGTCCACGCCCGTGACGTTGGACGCGTAGTCAAAGCGCAGTTGCGGATCGTCGCGCAAAAATGTTGCGATCTCCCGCGCCTGCCCGTGATCGAGGAGCAGGGAGGGCGGATTGGCCGGACTGCCATTGGGAATGACCTCCAGATGCGCGCCCGGAAAAGCGGCCAGAATGCGGTCTTTGATTTGTTCAGGAGTTTGCATCAGGTATCCTGGCTCCGCGCAAGCGCGGCCCCACAAGGTCATGCGGTCCGAATTGGGGAACGGGATATTCGCCGGGCACGTTTTCTTCCATGTGGCGCGGGCGCTCCGGGCCTGTGAGGCGCTGGCGGGCGATCTTTTGTTGCAGATGGATCAGGCCCTCCAGCAGCGCTTCGGGCCGGGGCGGACAACCGGGGATGTAAACGTCCACCGGAAGATAGAGGTCGATCCCCTGCAGGACGTTGTAGCCGTCGCGGAACGGTCCGCCGCAAATGGCGCAGGCGCCCATGGCGATGACGTATTTTGGCTCCGGCATCTGGTTGAAAAGGCGCACGACTTGCGGCGCCATTTTCTTGGTGATGGTTCCGGAAACGATCATCAGGTCCGCCTGCCGGGGCGAGGGCCGGAAGACCTCCGCGCCGAAGCGCGCCATGTCGAAGCGGGCCATGGAGGCGGCGATCATCTCAATGGCGCAGCAGGCCAGGCCGAACTGCAGCGGCCACAAGGAATTCTTCCGGCCCCAGTTGTAAAGTTCCTCGATGGTGGTGAGAACCACGCCTTGCCGGGTTAAATCGTTTTGGAGTTCCTGGTTCATGGGGAGCCATGCCGGCGTTTATTTCCAGGCCAGAACCCCCCTGGCCCAGGCCCAGGCAAGTCCCTCCGCCAGCAACAGGATGAAAATCAACATCGCCAGGCACGCTGCAAAGGAGAGGCCCTTGAAGGCCACGGCAAACGGCAGCAAAAAAATGGCCTCAACATCGAATATCAGGAAAATAATTCCGTAGAGATAGTATTCGGATTTGAATTGCACCCAGCCCGTGGGTTGGACGTCCAGTCCGCACTCGTAAATGGCGTTTTTGACCGCACCCGGCTTCCGCGGCGAGAAAACCCGCGCCCAGAGCCAGGCGATGGCCAGCGGCGCGAGGGCAAAGACCACCGCCGCCAGGCCGAAAACCGCCAGAAACAAATAGGGTCCGCAGTTCATTGTGCTTTGCCTCGTTCAAACCGCCAGTGGCTCGACGATAATCATCTGAGCAAGCCGGGAGCTTAAAGCCAGGCGCGCGTTGCACACCAGACAAATCAGGTTGGATTGACGGACCAACAGCCGGATGACTTGCTGTTCGCCAAATCCAATTTCCCGCAGGCGCTGGGTCACGTCCGGCGGGGCGGAAAGCTGCCGGATGCGCACCGCCATCCCCGCCTTGACCCGGCTGAGCGGGCAGGTGAAGGGCTTGCGGCAACGGAGTGCGCCGCCCGGCGGAATGCGGTCATCGAGTTGAGTTGTCTGGGCAAACGGTTTCATTGTTCATTCCATTTCAGAGCCAACTTACAAGGGCGTTTCCGGTCAAACTCCACAAAATTTGCCATTCACAGGTCATTTTTTGGTTGATGGCAGGAACCCGGTAATTGGCCTCCGGCCCCGATTTGACCAATAAATGTCCAGCAATTCGCAAATCGTGTGTAGTTGATCCGGCCCTGGATAAGCAATGCTGACAACAACGTGAAAAGCGCATAAGCGCGAATAATCGCGGATCAGGTATGACAAAAACGCAAAATCCCAGGCGGGGCGCGGAGGCCGGAAGGAGGCCCGCATGATGTTCGTGGCGGGAATCAGCTTTAAAACCGCGCCGGTCGCTTTGCGTGAGCAATTGGCCGTGACGCCGTCGCGTCTCATCGAGACCGCCACGCGCCTGAAGCTGCAAGGCGGCCTTTCCGAATTGGCGCTGGTCTCCACCTGCAACCGGGTCGAGTTATACGGCGTGGCCGATCGCGCCGGGGGACTGGCCGGCCTGCTCGCGTCGCTCGCGCGCGCCAATGTGGATCTCTCCCCTTATGTCTATGTCCATACTGAGGAGGCCGCCGCCCGCCATCTCTTCGCGGTGGCCAGCGGCCTGGATTCGATGGTTCTGGGCGAAACGGAAATCACCGGTCAAATCAAAACCGCCTACGAGGCGGCCCGCGCCGCGAAGTTGACCGGGCGGGTCCTCAATGGCGCGTTCCAACGCGCCTTTCAAGTGGTCAAAGCCGTCCGCACCAGGACGCAAATCGGACGGGGAGCCACCTCGGTGGGCAGCGTCGCCGTCCAATTGGCCGAGAAAATCCTCGGCGGGGATTTTCACGAGAAAACCGTCATGATCATCGGCGCCGGCAAAATGGGGGAAGCCTGCGTCCGGCACATCGCCAAAAAAGGCATCCGCTCCATCATCGTCGCCAACCGGTCGCTCGAACACGCCGCGGCACTGGCGCGCGAATTCGGCGGGCGGGCTGTCAATTATATGGATGACGGTTTGGCCGCGATGTGTGAAGCGGACATCGTGGTCAGTTCGACCGGCTGCCCGGAAACCATCCTGGACCGGGAGGACGTGGAGGCGGTCATGCGGCAGCGGCCCCATCGTCCGTTGTTTCTCATCGACATCGCCGTGCCGCGGGACATCGCTGTCGAGGTGGAGCAGCTCGAAAATGTCTTTCTCTACAATATTGACCACCTGGAACAACTGATGCGCGAAAATGTGCGGGTGCGCGAGCAGGAACTCGCCCGATGCCATGAAATCATCGAGGAGCACACGGTCGCGTTGATGGCCAAGCTCAACGGCGCTCCCGGAAAACCGGATGCGGTTCGGCTGCAACCCCAAATGGACTGGGCTTTCCAGAGTCAGATGGCTGGGTATGCGAAGTAATTTCCACATTGAGACACCCACGAACACCCATGACGGCAAACTTTAGAACACCCAACAAAATGCACTTATGAAAACAAAGAATAGAATCAGAATGGCGCAAAGGTGTCTGGTGACAGTTGCGCTCCTCAGCATGGCAGCCACATTGTCGGCGGCCACGATTACGCCATACTCCCTCAATGCCCGTGTTGTCCCGCGGCCCGTTACTCCCGAGGATGTCATAAATTATACAAATTCTGGCCTTCCGGCGAACGTCGAGGTTTCGGGCGGGTTGAGCACGTTCGCAATCGGCACGCCAGCCTACCTGGAGGTTGAGGTGGCTATCACTGCGGGATACGCCGCAACCATCACCGGCATTAATTGGACTTTGACGCCGCCGCTAGGGTCCTCAGCGGCGTTGACTGCCAGTCCATTGCCAACGAATATGCCCGTCTTCCTGCCGTCGGACAAATTGCTCTATGTGGTGGCTCCCCAATCGAACTCACGCATGGTGCTGCGCCCGGACGTGGTGGGTGAGTACACGGTGAACGTCACGGTTGCCAACACCAACGGGACGACAAACGTGAGCGCGAGCTTCAATGTGGGAACTTACTATGGCGTTTACGTATGCGAGGGTTGTCACACCGATTCTACTATTGGTTCCATTACGGTACCGGAAATATACACACCTTGGTCAACCACTGCTCATGCGAGCATTTTCACCGAAGGCGTTGATGGTCTTCTGGGCACCCATTATGGCACGAGCTGCATCAAGTGCCACACCACCGGATACGATACCAACGCCAGCGCGCTGGAGGACGGAGGGTTTTACGGTGTCCAGCAAGCGGACGGGTGGCTCTTCCCGACCAATTTGGCAAACACCAATGCGGCCAGCACCAACTTTTCGTCGATGCCCGAAAATCTGCGGAGCGTGGCCAATATTACGTGCGAAAATTGCCACGGACCAGGCAGTCAACACATCCTCCCAGCCTTGTTACAAGCCGAAGGTGAACCTACCGCGAACTATCCCGGACTCGACATCCCCAACACTGTTGGCGCTTGCGAGCAATGCCACGACGACGCGCCAACGCACCCCCAAGGGACTCAATGGTACGCGTCCGACCATGCAGGTGGATTTAGCACGGCAGCGAGCATTCCCAGTTCAGAGAAGGGCACTACCAACCAATACTGCGTGCGATGCCACACCGAGGCCGGGTTCATTGCCTTTGTCTCGAACAGTGTGGCCGGCAACGGGATTGTTACGACAACGAACACGGCCTACACCGCGATCGGCTGCCAGACCTGCCATGAGCCGCATGGCCTGACGACCCCCACCAACGACAATTACCTGATCCGGATGATGGCTTCGGCGACGTTCGGGGACGGCACGGTCATCACCAACGGAGGCGAGGGCAACCTGTGCATGAATTGCCATCACAGCCGCAATGGTTCGGCAGTCACCAACGTGATGAATTATCCTTTGGGGCTTAACACTTGGGCGCAGGGATCGAGCTTTGGCACGCACGATGGTCCGCAAGGGGACATGCTGGAGGGCGTCAACGCCATAACATACGGATTGTCGATTCCCAGTTCCGCCCATCGCATATCGGTCACAAATTCGTGTGTCGGCTGCCATATGCAAACCATTTCTTCAACCAATTCCGATGGTTCACCCAATCCCGGATTTCTCCTGTCGGGCGGCCACACCTTTGAGATGTATTACACTACCTATACCACCAACGGCAGCACGATTACCACGAACCAGGTTGACCAAGTGGCTGTCTGCAACCAATGCCACGGCGGGATCACCAACTTCAACTTCCCGGTGGAGGACTACGCCAACACCGGCACCATCCTGGGTGTTCAAACCGAAGTTCAGATCCTGCTGAACCAGTTGTCCACGTTGCTGCCGAACTCGAGTGGCGTCGTGGACGGGACGGTGAAGACCAGCCTTTCTGTCAAGACCAACTGGACGCAGGCGCAACTGCAAGCCGCTTACAACTGGCAGTTTGTCGAGAATGATGGCAGCTTGGGCATTCACAATGCCCCGTTTGCGACCGGCCTGCTCAATGCGTCAATCGCTGACCTGACGGGGCCCTCCGTGCCCGGCAGTTACGATGCGTGGGCGACCAATTACTTCACCTCGCTTACCAACGCCAACGCCGCGGACTTTGCTGACCCGGCTGGGGACGGCGTGCCGAACTGGCTAAAATATGCCTTGGGCCTGAATCCAAATGTGGTGGACAAGGGCCTGACAGTCATGCCCAACGGGGTTGTGTATGCGAATGGCAACGCCTTGGGCGGCAACACACCGACCAATACCCTCGCGATCTCCACGGCTGCCGATATAACCTTCGACACGGTGGCCGGCATGACCTATCAGATCCAGGAAGTCACCTCTCTGAGCGAGGGATGGCAGGATGTTGGAAACCCGATTGTGGCGACAAACACCGCCTCAATGAGCTACTTGACGCCGACGGCGGGCAAGTTCCAACAGTTCTTCCGTGTGGTGAGTTCGCCGACGCCGTAGGTGCTCCGGTCTTTTGCGGGGACACGACCAACTCATTTGGCGGCTGGCTGGCGCGGGAGAACAGCGCGGCCAGCCGCCGAATCGGGCTAATAATAGGGCTTGTTTTGTGACGGCCGCAAAAATAAACTGCGCGCCTTCCTGGTCCATGAAATGAAAGGAAGAGGATGAACGCGTTGCCGACAAAGAATATTGAGGTTGCGGGGAAACGGCGCCCGGGCGAAGACGCTGGCGCCCGGATTATCATTTCGGCGCTGGTCTTTTTCCTCGCGGGCGCGGCTCTGAGCGCTGTTTGGTTTTCCCGCGGCGGTTCGCATCATTCCGATGCGGTGGGTCCGGAAGCGGTGGCGCTGTCTGGCGCGACCAAGGCGGTTTTGCAACATCTGGATTCACCGGTTGAAATCCGGTTTTACTCCATGCTGGATGCGTCGAGCGTGCCGGAGTCTGTCCAGGCATTTGCCGGGCGGGTGGATCAATTACTCGCCCAATACGAGCAAGCGGGCGGCGGCCGGGTTCGGGTGGTTCGATCCACGTCCTTATCCAGAGTCAGCGCGAAAGCGGCGCAGGCCGACGGCATCACAGCTTTCAACAACGACAAGGGCGACGCTTGTTTTCTGGGAATTGCGGTGGTGTGCGAGGGTCAAAAGGAATCGCTGCCGCAGCTCGCGCCGGAGTGGGAGCAGGCCCTGGAACCTGACGTGACCCGCGCCATTACCCGTGCCGCCGAGGCCAGACCGGGGGCGCAGCCATTGGCCCGGGCCGACACCGCCAGCCTGGATGCTGTCAAGCGTGCGATTCCCAACCTTGATGCCGTTTCCCTGGAGGCGGGCACGCAAGTTTTGCGCGATGCGGCACTGGTCCAGTTCAAGCAGGCAGCGGAGGAAATGCAGGCCCGCGTGAAGGATGCCGAACAACGTTTCATCCAGGCGCAGGGCGATCAGTCCGAGGCCGCGCAGCAGGCCGCCGCGGACGAACTTCGGAAAATCCAGGCGGAGGGAACGCGCAAATTGCAGCAAATCGCGCAAGACTCCCACGCTCAAATTGCCGCCCTGCAACAACTGAAGAAAACCGCGCCTTAAGGTCGGGGCGCCAATAGTATGGTCCTATCCATCCATGCAGTTTGTGGTGTATGAATAGGACAAAACTCCTTGTGGTTGACTGGGCGGCCTCCCTTTTGATGGCGGTGGCGGTCGCTCTCGGGGCCGGCTTGCGCGCCAGCGGGCAGAGCGTTCAACATTTGAGCATGACGTACGAGGGCGGGATGCCCGGGTCGAACGTGGTAACGGGGGTTACGGTGCTCACCAACAAAGTGAAGGTGACCGGTGTGAAGGTGACATGGGATGGTCCTTCCGGTTATTACCAATTGTTTGAGAGTCCGGACACGAATAATCCCGATTGGATGGCGCTGACCCGACACAACATCCTGGCCCGAAGGGCCACCGTCCCGGCCCGTTATAGCAATGCTTTTTTTAAAGTCTCCGGCCCATCCCCCCTGTACGCGGGGTCTGAAACATGCGCCGAATGCCATGCACCCGTTCTGAACACGCAGATACACACCCTCCATGCGGTCGCGTTCAACAACGCGTTGTTCGATGCTGACGGGGGCCAGACCAACAGTTCTTGTCTGGCCTGCCACACGGTGGGATTCGATTTGCCAACGGGATTTATCAGCCAGAGCGAAACACCGGACCTGGCCGGCGTTCAATGCGAGAACTGCCATGGTCCGGCGGCCCCTCATGCGGCCAATCCGGATAATCCGGCGGTCAGACCGCGCGCCGAAGTGGCCTCCCAAGTCTGCGGCGGGTGTCACAACGGCCCGTGGCATCCGACGTTCGATGAATGGACGAACAGCGCCCATGCGCTGGTCACAAATTTGATGGTGACAAAGTTTAATGCCGCCGGTCAAATGCTCGTCACAAATCTTAATCTGAATCCCGCCAATCAAATCAATCATTGTGGCCGGTGTCATTCCGGGTCCGTGCGTTTGAGCCTGCTGGAAACCAATCCGTTGCCGACGGGCGATGCGGATATCGGGATTGTTTGCGCCACCTGCCACGAGCCCCATCAAACCAACGCAAATCCCGCGCAACTGCGCAATCCCGTCGCGTCCACGAACGACTACTTCATGCCGACCAACGGCACATTCGCCAAGCTCTACAATCCCGAGATCGGCATTTGCGCCCAGTGCCACAATCATGCAGGCGCGTCGTGGACCAATAACGAATGCGAGCCGCATCATTCTCTACAGTACAACATGTTACTGGGCACCATCGGCGAGGTGGATTTCGGGCTTCCCACTTACCAACCGGGCGCGCACGCTCTGCGCATCACCAACCAGTGTGCCGGATGCCACATGCAGACCACACCCTTTGTGAGCGACGCTCAGCCGGCCGTCACAGGTCACAGCCTTAAGGTGGAATGTTATGACCTTTGCGTCAACTGCCATTACACGACGAATACGCCATCGAATGAAAACCTGATGACAAATTTGGTGACATTGTGGACAAACCTGATAATTTCACCCCTGATTCAGCAGGTAAAATCTGACTTGGACTTTTGGGCGACCAGCACGAATGCCCCTGCATCGTTGTCGGCAAAGTATGGAAAACTGGGTTGGGAATACACCACGCCAGGTAATCTGTCTTCGGGGGGGCCGGGACCCAATGCGAAGGAGCAGTTACTGATTCCGGAAAATATACGGAAGGCCCGCTTCAATCTTTACGTGGTGCAGAATGACGGTACTCTTGGCATTCACAATCCAGTCGCTGCCCCAATCCTGCTGGAGATCGCGGATGACTGGATCTATGAGCAGTTGGGCCTGGGAATGCCTTATCCCTTTTGAACGATGAACGGCCTGACGCCGGCGGCGTCGGGCCGCATGGCTGATGGACAAGAAGCTGAAGCATTATGATTAATTGCAACTTCCGCAAAGCAGCAAAGCGCGGCCCCGCGTGGGTGCGGGGGCTGGCGCTGGCGGCCGTTCCGATGGTCCTGCTCCTCCTGGTGATTTCCTGCGGCACCGTGAGCCGTTCCGTGGTGGTGCTTCCGGAGGTGCCCGGGGCAAAATACATTGGTTCCAAGGAGTGCGAACAGTGCCACGAACAAATCTACAAGGGATTCGCAACGGCCGACCACGCCCGTTTGGTGGCTGAGGGGCCGAATGCGTTCGGCGCTGGATGCGAATCGTGCCATGGCCCCTGCAGCCTCCACTCTGATTCCGGCGGAGAGGTGTTGCCTCCCTATAGCTTCACGTCGGGACGCCCCGGTTCAGACAGCTTTGGCGCGCGCGTCACCGTCCAGCCACCCCGCGCGACGGAAACGGTTTGCTTCCAGTGCCACCCCGATGTGCGCGGCCAGTTTAGTCTTCCCACCCACCATCCCGTGACCGAGGACAAACTGAGTTGCACCGCCTGCCATTCGCCGCACAAAGGCTCCATTTATATCGCGGGCGGCACCTCCCTCCTGTCCGAAAATGAAGGTTGCTTTCGCTGCCATCCCGCCCAGCGCGGGCCTTACGTATTCCAGCACGAGGCCATGCACGAGGGATGCACGGCCTGTCATGCCCCGCATGGTTCGGTCAATGCCAAGCTGTTAACTCTGCGCAACGCCAACCTCTGTTTGAAATGCCACTTCCAGCAGGTCAGCGGAGGTGAGCTTTTCATCGGCGGATCCGACCACACGTTGCGTGTCCAGCAAGGCACCTGCTGGACGGCCGGCTGTCACGAGGCCGTTCATGGTTCCCGTGTCAGCCCCTCTTTGCGGTTCTGAATCCCCAGCCCTGACGCCGATGAAATCCATCCACCCTTTCCCGGATCAACAAATTCACCGGTGTTGGGTGTTGCTGCTGGGTCTGCGCGTGGTGGTGTCAACCGTTGTGGCGGCGGAGACCAATGCGCCGCCGGCGGCCGCTCCCGCCCCGATGACCCCGGAGCAGATGTTCGCGGGAGGAACAAACTCCTACAACAACTGGATCGAATTCTCCGCCGGCGGGCTTTTGACCGGCGGCAACCATGCCAGCTTCCAACAGCAGCAACAGATCTCGGGCGGAGCTTTTGGCGGACTGGAGGGGTTCCATTACGGAACCAATCTCGACAAGACCACCACGCTGTCGCTGGACGCGCGGGCGATTGCCGATCAGCACGACTACAAATTGAAGCTGGGCATCGAGCGCGAGAACACCGGCTTCCTGCGTCTTTCTTACAGCGAATTCCGCACCTGGTCGGATGGGGATGGCGGCTTCTTCTCGCCGGACATGAACTTTCCGCTGTCGAAAGATCCCCTCGGGCTGGATCGCGGGGCCATCTCCCTCGAGGGGGGGCTGACACCGGAAAAGGGGATCAACGCCACGTTCAAGTACACGCACACCTTCCGGGAAGGTGAAGAGAATTCCACCGTTTGGGGAGACGCCTATGTTGCTAATAACACGTTGGTGCAGGGACTCAGCCCCTCATTGTCTGACATCCATGAGCATGCCGACAGTTTTCAGCTCGACCTGTCTGACCACGTCAAGGCAACGGACTTGGGCCTGGGACTGCACTACGAGATGGGAAGGATGGACGACACTCTGAAGATCACGGAATACCCGGGTGAATCCATCCAACAAAAAATCACCGACGAACAAGGCACCAAGTACGACGTGTTTGATGTCCACACCTTCACGGAAACCTGGGTCAAAACCAATCTCCTGTTGTCCTCCGGCTTCGCCTATTCGCATCTGGATAATACCTTCTTTGGCAGCCGCATTTACGGGTCTGACTTCGATGTCGGTTACGTGCCCAACGCCCAATACGACCTCGGTTACTTCAACTTGGGCGGCAAGTCGCGCATGAATGAATATGTGATGGATCTTAACCTCCTCTACAAACCGGCGCCTGATTTCACCATCATCCCTTCCGTGCGGATAGAAAAGGATTGTGCGGATGCGGTCTCCAGCGGGTTTGAAACCCTTGGCGCCTACACCCCTGTGGCCTTCAACTCCTCGGGCGACGCAGGTGACCTCGATGTGCGCGGACGGCTTGACCTGGCCTACCGGGGGTTCTCGAACTGGGTGCTCCACGCCCGCGTTGATTTGACCGAGGTGGACGGAAATCTGGATCAATATGGCGGATTGATCCCGATCAATGGAATCGGGATTCCGGGCGTGCAAAGCATGATAGACGAGCGGAACTTCATCCAAAAATACACTGCCGGGGCCAGATGGTATCCCTTGCGCCGCGTCACCGTGGATGTCGGCGGTTACTACAAACTGGACGATTACCACTATGACAGTCCGCTGGACAGCACACCGGATAACAGCTCCACCGCGTACCCGGGGTTTCTGGAGATGCAGAAGTTCGCGACCTATGATGGAAATTTCAGGCTGACCTGGAGACTCTTGCAGAACCTGAGCCTGATCAGCCGCTATGAATATCAATGGTCCACCATCCATACCGCGCCCGACGCGCTCGCGGGCCTGCCCGACGTGGAGTCCTCGACCATGAGAAGCCACATCATCGCGCAGGACGTAAATTGGACACCCTGGTCCCGGTTAAACCTGCAAGCCGGCTTCAATTATGTCTTAAGCGACACGGCGACCCCGGCGTCGGATGTCACCCAGGCCATCCTCGACGCCCGGAACAACTATTGGACGGTGAACTTTTCTTCAGGGCTGGTCCTGGACAACAAGACGGACCTGAATCTGAGTTATGTCTATTATCAAGCCGATGATTACGTTGACAACTCTCCCGCCGGGGTTCCTTACGGGGCTGGCGGGCAGGAGCATTCTGTCACTGTGACGCTCACCCGCCGGATCAGCGAAAGGATCCGTCTGTCGTTGAAGTATGGGTACTTCCGCTATCTCGACGAGGCTACGGGCGGGAACGCCGACTTTGGCGCGAATCTTGTCTATGCCACCTTGCGCTATCGCTTTTGAATTGCCTTTCAGTTTGAAAGGCAGTTTTTAATTTTCTCAAGAGAAATCGGCCCCGGAAAAAACCGTGAAATTTTCGACATTTTGAACAGTCAGAACATGTTGCCAGCAAGGCATTTGCAAAAGAGCCCAGAAACTAGTATTTACAAACACGCTGAAATTGGGAAAGCAGAATTGTCTTTAAAGAATATGATCTCGGATGGCGGTGGCGGACCTGTTGGTGGACAGAGCGGGCGGGGTGCGGCCAAGACTTAAGAAAAGCGCATCAGCCGTCGCCGCAGCGGCTATGGCGCGACAAGTCCGCCGTCGCCAAGACTAAGGCGGACAGGAAAATCAACTGATGAAGCGTGGCGTCCGCCGGGAAGCGAACAATTTGTCAACCGGAGGCTCTACGAATCCCGAAAAACAAAATGCTGACATGCTATACATCCGCGCATAAATAATTCGACATGTTGAGTGGTCGCGTTATACTGGCGGGCAATATGCGACCAGTTTTCGCCAGAGGCAATTCCAAAACAGTGGATTTATTGCTGCAGTTGCGCAAG
>Ga0326728_10013190_pt1 | contig 18030 bp, 12 predicted proteins | sample MB3enrmetagenome_FD_207602 | JGI IMG/M metagenome (GOLD analysis project Ga0326728, IMG submission 207602) | Lab enriched peat soil microbial communities from McLean, Ithaca, NY, United States - MB31MN | ecosystem: Environmental > Terrestrial > Soil > Wetlands > Peat | place: USA: New York... | reverse complement strand
GGCGAATGACGACGATCCAGTGCCCAATCAGGTCCTTCAAAGATGAGAAGGTGATGGACGAGCCATCCTGGGTGATGGAGTGGCGCAGCGTGTTCTGTGCCCCAAACAGGACCCGGCGTCCCGGCGGGGCGCTGATGGTTTGCCCATTGACGGGCAAATGCAGTGCTTGCGCGAGGTTCTGGATGGGAGGCGGCACGGACGACTGGAACCCGAGGGCGAGACTTTGCTTGAGTCCAGCAGCTATGTCCGGCGCGAGATTGCTGGTGGCGAGGGCACCTTCGACGCTGCTGGCAATCACCGCTTGTTGAGGCGCTCTGGGATCCTCGCGCAGATAGAAGGCCATCAGCTGCAGCGGCAAGCTGGCCGGCGCGCTGGCGTCCACGATGACGCCGGTTTCGGCAGGCACTTCGTAGCGCACCTGCACGTCAGTGACCAGGCCGGTGCTGGCCACGGTGCTGCCCCAGTAATCCAAGGCCCCAGTGCCTAGGGCGCGCAGACGGAGGCGGAGATTACGCCCGGTGGGGACAGGCAGAGTGGTGGAGTCGGGCGCCGGCGTCGGCATCAGCCGGACCTGAGAATAGGGAGCCGGGTCCAGGGTCAGGGTGACGGCGTCACCGGTGAAGGGAACCTGCTGGCGGTAGATGACGCGATAGGCGCCGTCCAGATCACCTGCTTCGGGAGGGGTGCTCATATCCTGAAGCGACGACTGCTTGCCAGTGTCCCCCACCGGGGCCCGCGCCTCGACAATGATTTCCAGGAAGGCCACGTCAGGATCGGGCACATAAACGGAAGTGATGGTGCCGGCTTGCAATTGGGCAAGAAAGGTATCGAGATCGGCCTGGCTCGCAGCGCCCGCAAACAGCATCTCGGGATAGTTGAGGCGCGGCCGGGTGACGGTAATCATGGCCGGCGCATCAGGCTGGTCCAGGGAAACGGTCACGGCTTTGGGAGGCACGTAGCGGAGAAAGGGCAACGTGGCGACGCCCGCGTCAGGGGCGCTGCCATCAGGGGTCGGACCCCCGCCCGTCAGGTCCATAAGGCGCGTCCGGATCTGATACCACTGGCCATAGCGCAGCCCGATATTGAGGGTGGCGCTGAGTGAGCCGCTGAACTGTGGCGCGCTGGGATTCTGGGGATAGGAGGCCGGCGGATCACCATTACTAAAGGCATAGGCGTAGGGATCATTGACCACCAGCGAGCTGCCGCGCCAGTGGGCGAAGTAGCGGGGCAGCCAGTAGTTTTTGGAAGTGCCGGTGCTGGTGGGAGTGGGCTCGACGGCCAGCTCCTGGAGGGCGCTCGCGGTGAACGAATCGCCGGCGCTGACGGTGGCGTTCACCGTAACCAGCGATTGCCACGGGGGAGTTGGGGATTGCGGATCAGCGGAGCCATCGGCAACCTGGCGCGCGTCAACCCGGTAGCCCTGCACCCCGAGGGGAAATTCGTCGGCCTGGCTGCCGGCGGCCAGGTCCTGGGCAGTCTGCACCTGGCGCTGGAACCAAGTGGTCACTTGAATGTCATCCCAGCCGATCTGGAAGCCGGCGTCGGTGCCGGGCACCAGGGTGGGATCGTTGCCGACAATGGCATCGGCGCTGTCGGGCTGATAGGCATGGACTATTTTGGCGAACCCGTCCACATACACATCAGCTTCGAATTGCGCCACATCCAGCACGCCGGATGCGGCCTTGGGAACGGTGGGAATGGTGGGGAAGAGCACCGCCGCAAAGAGGTCCTGGGGGGTCGTCAGTGCGGGAAGTCTGGCGGCGTATGACCTCACCGGTTGCTGATAGTAAGGCAGTCCCGCGGCAGAGGTGACGAGCCCGGCATACCAATTGGCGGAGTCGGTGGTATCAATCTCCACCCACAGCCAGCCGCCAGCGGCCACCTGGGCCGGATCGATGGGAATGCGCAGATTTAAGTAACTCATGCCGATGGCCTGGGCCACGAGGGGCTGGCGCAAGGCATAGGAGAAGATCTCCCCCCACTGCATGAGGCCTTTGGCGACCGGGGTTTTGTCAGGTGTAGTGCCGCGCACGTCGCAGCCGTATTCGTCGCCGCTGGAGAACAGCGCGGCATCGGCCGCAGCGAAGCCGGCGGCGGCCTGGAAGCTGGGAGGCAGGTCCTTCCTGACGCTGCCGGGAGAGGCCACCCGGGCCAGAGGGACGGTGGGGGTGAACTGCTGCGCCAGGCCCTGGAAGATGTCGGTCTTCAGGGGCGGCTGCGGCAGACCCTGGTGCTCCACGGGGCTCGGAGGGATGACGTAGTAAAGGGGCGAATAAATCAGGGATGCCGGGTTAATGGTGGGGTCCCAGCTCGGCTTGCTGAGGCCGGGGAGGAAGACCGCCTGCAACACGGGCTGAGCCTGGGAGAACGGCAGTTCGGACCCCACCGGTGCGGTGGGGTCGCCATTGGGAACGAGCAGGAGGTTGACCACGATTTCGGTCCCCGACCACTGCTGCGGAAAAACGATGAGGCTTAGATTACGCTCGTCAGTCTGCATAGTTCACTCCCGGATTCCCTACTCCGGTATCTCAAACGTGTGGGAAAAGGACCAGCTCCCGGACCAGTCGATGGAGATGACCCAGCAAATGGAGAGATGGATCGCCACACTGGCAGTGCCAATGGCCCCCACCGGCAAGGGGTTCGACGGGGTTAGCGGGAACTCCAGCCCGAGCCCGCAGCTGAGCGCCAGGGAGGCCGCGGCGAGCCCGCCCAGAACAGTTACTTGAGCCTGGCCGGTCAGGAGCAGCAGCAGTTCGAACTCCTGGCCGGTGACCTGAACCTGGAAGGCGATAACGATGGAGGCCCCGCCTGAGGCGACCCCCAGATCAATGGCCAATCCAAGGCCCAGGCCAAGCTGCACCAAAACGGCGAGGGAACCATCCTGGACGCCGGCCTGGAGGACGCCGGTGCCGGAGAGGGGATCAACAATCCAGTGCACCGGCGCCGCAGGCGAACCTATGCCGGCCAAGAAGCCGACTTCCAGATTCACGATGTCGATACTGGCGCCGAGATCGAGGGAAATGTCTTCGATGTATCCCGGTCCGAGAGGAAGCTGGGGCAGGGCAAAGGTGTCCTGGACCGTCAGCGTGCCGTTGGCGAAATGCACGTCCAGGCCGCTGCCGCTGTTTGGACTGTCATTGGCCTCGAGGGCCTCAGGAGTGGCTCCGCCGGGGCCGAGGAAGCTGGCCAGTTTTTGCAGAGTCGAGAAGAATTTGGTGAGGGGCGCCAACGGCCCATCGTACCACACCTGGAGGTCGGGAAATGAGGGCAGCGATTCGGCGTCGGCGTGGAAGGAACCCTCGATCCACAGGGCGGGCTCCGAGGAGATGGGCGGCAGGACCAACTGGAGCGCCACGCCGTAGATATCGATGGACCACGATGGCCCGGAGGCCTTGCCGAGGGTGATGTGAATGTTCTGGTTGGGGTCGGCCGGATCGGTTCGGCCTGGGGGAGTCGGCGGAGTCGGCCCTCCCGGGGCCCACTCATACTTCAGGTTCACCTGGCACACTGAGTTCGAGATGAGGGGGGAGGACCTCGAGCTGTCGGTATCAAACCACTTATCGATGGCCAGGCTTTGCGAACCGAGGCTGGAGGCCAGGTTTTCCAACCCTTGGAGCAGCAACGCCGAAGAGATGACGGGGAAGCTGGAAATGGCCCCCAGAAGCGTGCCAGGATCAGCGAGGCTCGGCACCTGGCGCAGCGACAACTGCTTGGGGATGGCGCTGCTGGTCACGTTGGTGATGAACGGCTGCGCCAGAAAGGTCTTCTGAGTGTTGACGTCCTGGAGAAAGCCATAGAGATTCGCAGGCGGGGTGGGGGGATTGACGCCGAGCCGGAAAATATCGGCAGGGTCGGCGTAATGGGTTTCGGGTCCCGGCGACCCCGAGGAGTCATTCGGCTGGATGACGGGAATCGGCTGGGTGGGGTCGAGGGCCCGGGGCGCGGCATCCTGGGGCCCCTGGAGCGCCACGGTCCAGGCACTCCCCTGGGGCAAGGTCGGCAGCCCGTTGGCAGCGATGACCAGCGCCCTTTCGACGCCAGCTTTATGCGGCAGCGTATCGACGGCAGGCTCTGCGGAGAAGGTGACGGTCCGAAACACCTGGTCGCTCTTGCCGATGTTGAGGGTGGAGTGCAGGGGGCCACCTGCCTGGGCCCCGTCCAGGAAGCTGAGCAAGTCCTCGAGGGACAGGTGAACCAGCGAAGTCAAGCCGATATAGCCGATAACGCCGGTGCTGGGCACCGCGACATGCTGCGTTTGGTCAAGGGCTGCCACCAAGGCGCCACCCTGCAACACGGCATGCTGCGGGTTGATGGCGATCTCGGCGTCGAAGGTGACGGGCTGCAGCAGCATGGGTTGAGCTGTGCCGGTATTATCGTCGGTTCCGGAAGTTTTGAGGGGAAGGCCAAACTCCTGAATGTTGTGGACCTTGAGCAGGCTGTCGATCACGCCCCGGTGGACATTCTCCGGCTTTATGTCTTTTTTGGAAGCGGTGGCGACATACTGGAACAACCCATCGCTGGCCGCCAGCCAGCCGGAATCGGTGCGCTCCACCGAACCGCTGCTGAGCCGATCAATGGTGATGGTCCGGACCACCTTGATACCCCATGGGTAAATGACGCTTTGCGCCTGCACGATCTCATGGGAAGTGCGGCCCACGGTCGTAGTGAAATCGACCTGAATGATGTCGGTGGGGTCCGGTGGATTAAGATCGGTCCAGTCGGAAAACAGGCTGGCGCCAAAGCCGCTGAGGTCGTAGCGCTTCACCGGCACCCCGGGACTGGCGCCGGTGGTGAAGCGGGTGGAAAATATCTGGGCGACATTGTCTCCCAGTACCTGTTCGCCGTAGGAAAGACCCGTGGTCGGGTTGTCTTCCTGGGTGCGGAGGAAAGTCGCCCCGGTAAACACCGGCGCGTTGGTATCGGCGGCCCGGGGCTTAAGGGTAAGCTGATACGCCCCAGTGAGGGAGACATCGCCGCTGGAACCCGGGACCTCGAAACTGGGCCGGGTAAGAGCGGGACCTGGCCCGCCTTTGGAGCCCGCCAACTGGGCGATGCCAGCCACCATCCCGAATGGCAGGGTGAGTATGCCGCCGTAGAGGGAATTGTCCGGTTGGGTGCCGGTGAGAATGGCCTCGAGGCAGGGAAGTGGCGAGACCGGCACCAGGGTCACCGAATCCACGCCCAAGGCGCACAACGGTCCGTCGTCCGGGGGATGGAGCAGTTTGTCGGTCTCGGAGCCGGGGGGGGCCTGGTTGAACATCGGCTCCCAGGAGATCGCCGGCAGCGTGATGATCGGTGCGAGGATGGCGGCTGTCCGGGCCGACAGGCCGTCGATGGTGATAAGCGTCTTGGCGTCCGTCACAGTGTAGTCGATGATCTCCACCCCGAACTGACTGGCGCGGGTGGAGAGGTCAAGCATTTTCAGGCCAGGGGCCAGGGGTGGTGCGGGCGGCGGCGGGGTGACGGCAATAGCCCCGGGGCCCTCGGCAACATTCAGACGATCGGCTGCGAATGATGAGAACGGGAAAGGCCTCGTCGGGCCCACAGGTTCGGGGATGGCTCCGGAGATGCCCAGTTGAAACTGGCCGGGGGTAAAGTGCAGGCCGGCGGCGGGCGCGACAAGATCGGAGCTGGCCTCGCTGCCGGGTGGGGCTGTGGGGTGCTGGTGCTCGAGATCCACCAGGCGCAGGGCTACGTCGCTGGACTGAGTCCAGATCACTTCGGCCAGCAGCCCCCTTAGAGGGTTGCGCACGTCGATTTCGCCGGCTACCGACCCCGAAGTGTAAGGGTCGGGGAAAAACGGAAACTCCATCTGGAAAAGGAAGCCCAAAAGGAGCGCTCCGGAGTCCGAAATACAGGGCTTGCCCGGCTGAGGAGGCTGGAGCCTGGCCTCCATTACCAGGAGCAAGGGGGCGCTGACCTTGAGGAAGGCGTTGTCCAGGGCCACGGGAAACCCGTCAGGGTGGGCCTGCAGCACTTTGGGAATTTCGGCTGCCGTGAAGAAGGCATAAGCGATCACTCGCAGGTTGGTCCCTGTCTTGGTGATGACCATAAGGCCGTTGGGAATGATAGCCGGCACGCGGTTGCCGTCGGCGAGTAGAGGGCGGTCGAGATCGGCGCTGAGCACCGTGCCCAATTCCAGCACCTCGTGCAAACCGACTACCTCGTAAACCAGCCCGGCTCCCGCCAGCCGCGCTGAGGTCAGGGTCGAAGAGGCCAACCGGCCCTGCCACAGGTCAATCTTCTGCTGGGACAGGGTATTCGGGGCGAGACCCGCGGCGGTCCACAGGAGCAGTCTCCCGGTGGAGGCCAGCACCACCCCCCCGGCCTCCGGTTCAGGGCGAACCAGCCCGACCCACTGAGCCAGCACGCCGGTACCGAATCCCAAATAGAAAATCCCGGAACTGACGGCATTCCCGAGTGAATCAGGCGTGGCCACCGTCACCCACAAGGCCCAGCCGACGGCCTCGATGGGGGCGCTGCCGCTCAGAGTGACCAGGGAGCCGGCCTGGTCGGTGGGGCCGAACTCCGTCTCGTCGGCGACGGCGGGAAAGGCCAGGGAGCTCGTAGCAGACGAATAGACCGCAGGTTGGCCACTGGGCGTGCAGTTATAGGTCTGGCCAAGAAACTGCGCCACAAACGGGGTGAAGGTGGCGACAGCCGGCTGTCCATGTGGGAAAGAAAAAGTAAGCTGCGACGGCGGTGTCACCTGGGCCACGGTGCTGGTGGACGTCGACGGTGCCGGCGTGACGGTGAGGGTCAGGCTGGCACCCGCCGGAATGGTCACGGTGGCGGCCCCGAAGACCAGAGGCGCGTCACTCGAAATGGTGCCGCCCTCAATAGTGAGGCCGGCGTAAGAGTTGGCCGACGCTCCCGCCGCGAAGGAGTTGACGTTGACCCACACCGAGCCGCTTGACAGAGAAACTGTTTGCTGGTGGCCGGCGGCCGCCACCGGGGCGACAAAGAGAGTGGTGGTACCCTGCACAAAGCTCACCATCTGTACAGGGATCACGAAAATGATCACCCATTTCTGAAAGGAAATCTGATTCTGTGGGTCAGAAACCGTAATGGGGCCATAAGTCGCCAGGGCTTGTTGGCCGCGGGACCAGGCAGGCAGGCTGAGGCTGGTGACGGTTGCTGGATTGCGATCGACAATGGCGGCACGCAGGGCTGTTTTCGCCTGGACCGCTGCCTGGGCAACCTCCAGGGCCCAGGCCGGAGGTGGCATGGAGGCGTCCACTACCGGTGGCGCGGGCTGACCAGTCACGCCGGCCGCGGCTCTGAGGTTCACCCCAAGCCAGGCGCCGGGCGTGGACAATTGCTGGGCAAGCTGGTCGGGGTCCTGACCGGAGGCAATGGCCCGCCCCAGGGAGTGGCGCACCGCGCTGAGAGTGGTAGCGTCGGCCGCTATCATGGCCGGTAACGCCGCCAGGGCTTCCGCTACTTTTTGAACCGGCAATGGTCTAAATGACGAGGTCATCTCGAGTACTCCTCAAAAACTAAGGGATGAGGCATAAACCGAATGTTGCCGCAGCGCTCTATTAGGATCTGGGCCTCCAAAAATCGAAATGGATCGTCCTGTATTCATCTCACTCATCCATCATGACTAGTCTGAAATGGTTGCCCGCTCACCTGGGCCGTTATTATGCTTTACCTGTAAGTGAGAAACGAAAAAATCCCCACTTAAGTTATAAAAAACCTTAGAAGGGATTAGAGCAAAAAAATCGGATTTCAAGACCATCCATCTACTGACCGCTCCTTCCTTGGAGCTAGTTTGGGACTATTTGGTTTACAAATTGAGCCTGTCCCAAATTCAGTTGAAAGTGGATGACGGTCGATGGTTCTTCAAAATTTTCTGTTTATTAAAGCAAAAAAATATATTGAACCGAGATTATGCGGCAGGCTTAGCCACCGCCGTCCCAAAATGTTTTTTGGTACCTTTTCGCTCGGAAAAAATATCCTAAAGTTTCTGTCCTTGAAGCCGATTCCTCTCAAGATTTGGCTTTGGCAGTGCTTAGATCAAGCCTCTACCTCTTTTGCCTCCAATTAAATCCCATATTCCAGAAATTCAAGGTAGTAAAAATGCCTATTTTTTGATAGGCAAAAATACCTAGACTGTGATTATGCGGCAATATTGACCATAAATCATTGGGGTTACAATATAGTTACGGGCGCATCCGGAGAACGGAAGGTAATTATTTAAAAACTGAGTATATTTTTTTATGAATTGTAAATAGTGGAATTTTTATCGTTAGCTGACCTTGAGGGCAGGAAATTTTTGAAAAATTCCGGTGAAAGATACTCTGAAAAATGAGGAAGGCTTATCAGGAATGGGGTTTACCCTTCGGGTCTTGAGGAGGTTGAAGGATTTTTTGATAAATGGCGGTAGGCGCCTGGTCAGGTTCCGTTTGGAGCCCTTGCCACAGAACTCGGCGGCAGTCCTCATAAACCTTGGTGCCCTGAGGAGGTTCAGCACGGTTTAGAAAGTCTTCCTTTAATAAACAAACCAAGGCAGGGTCAGCAAGGGCCCTGCCTTTTTTATTTTCCCCATAGCGACTTTCTTGCCAGCTTTGGCAGTTATCGCCAAACTGGCAATAAATGTGGATATGATTTGGATAAGGGATGTTTTCAAAGATGTGGTGAGCTACTGAGCATAGTAGATTGCGACTTTTTTCGGAGACCAAGAAATCCGGCCAGCAGAAACATCAATAACTAAAATATCTCTCCCCCATTTTTCCTCTGGAATTTCCAAGAAGAATTTCACATTTTTGATTTTCGTCCGGATTATCCTATAATTTGTCCATCAGGGGGGGGTGCTTTTGCAGCGAAGCTGGCGGCGCGAGCCATCCAAAACGATTCAGATATTGCTGCTCAAGCCGAATTATAGATAGATGCTTACAATCGCCTTACATCCAGCGACCGGGAATGGGAGTCCCGCATTCCGGACAGCAGCCTGCCTGAAGCCGGTATTCCAGAACATCGAAAATTTCCCGGCGGATTAGGAGGGTCTGACACCCGGGGCAGTAAGTGTTTTCCAGCTTGTGTCCAGGAACATTGCCCAGGTAGCAGTACTTGAGCCCCTGGGCCCTGCCTATGTCATGGGCTCGGAGCAGGGTTTGTAAAGGCGTCGCCGGCCGATCCTGGAAGGAAAAAGCAGGGAAAAAACGGGTTACATGCCAGGGAATGTCAGACCCCAGACGGGTGGCAATCCAACGGGCGATACCCTCTAAAGTCTCGTCATCGTCATTAAGGCCCGGGATAATATTGGTCACCAGCTCCACGTGCATGCCCCAGCGGTGATGAGCCCGCTCGGCGGCCGCAAAGATTTCTTCATATTGAAGCAGATGCGTCAGGGCCATGTAGGTGCGCGCCAAAAACCCTTTGATATCGCTGCGGTATACGTCCAGATGCGGGCCCAGGGCGTCCAACGCTTCCTTCGTCAGGGCTCCGTTGGTGACGATGTTCGTGAAGAGCCCTGCCTGTTTGGCCAGTGGTGCGGTGTCCAGAATATACTCGATCCAGATGGCCGGTTCATTAAAAGTCCAGGAAATTCCTGCCGCCTGGCGATCCCGGGCTAACTGGACCAGAGCCGCAGGGCTAATATAACGAGTAGATTTCAGCTCTCGGTCCAAATCCGCATGAGCCAATTCCCAATTCTGGCATCCGGGACAGCGAAAGTTGCAACCCAGACTCCCCACGGAAAGCCAGTGGCTGCCAGGGAGGAAATGGAACACCGGCTTTTTCTCAATAGGATTCAAAGAGAACGAGGCGACCTGGCCATAAATCAGACTGAAGAGCCGACCGTTCCGGTTTTCCCGGGTGCGGCACCAGCCGCGTTTTCCGGCAGCTATTCGGCAGCGCCTGATGCAGGCCAGGCAGTGGACCTCTCCTCCTGGCAGGGCTTTAAGCAGTCGAGCCGGATAGCTCATCTTGATGCCTCCCGGGGACAATGATGACGCAAGGCCGATTTAGCCTCAGGGCGCCTACCCCAGAGAATAGCCGTATTCTCCCAGCAGGGGAATATAAGCTACTTGCTCTACCACGAGACGCTGCCATCGCCCGGAGTCTTCACGCACCATCATCACTAGGTCCTGGATCCGCCCGGGTTTTCCCACCGGCCCAATGAGGCGCCCCCCGGCGGCCAGCTGCTCCAACAAGGGTGGCGGGACCTCGGGGGCCGCAGCGGTAAAACAGATCCGATCATAAGGGGCCAGAGGGGGGTACCCCTTGGAGCCATCGCCGTTAATGGCCAACACTTGCTGATAACCTAAACGCTGCAAGTTATCCCTGGCAAAGGCAAAGGTCTCGGAGTCGATCTCCAGGGTAACAACCAGCCCCCCAGGGCCAACTACCTCTAAGGCCAGGGCTGCCCCGTATCCGGAGCCGCTGCCCACCTCTAAAAAGCGATGTCCCAAATCGAGCTGAAGGGCTTCATAAAATAGAGGGTAGCTATGCGGGCAAGAGATGGTGGCCTCGCCCGGCAGGGGCAAAGGAACTTCCTGATAGGCATAGTCCCTGTAGTTGAAGGGGATGAAGGCTTCCCGGGGCACCTTCCGCATGGCTGCCTTTAGCCGGACCTTTTCAAGACGCTCTTGCAAGAACTCCGGAGGTGTCTTGGTCGATGGTTTCGGCGGTGGTATTATCCAACCAATCATCATGCATCCCGAGCCAGGGCGTTCAAGACCCAGCAGCGGCCCCTGGTCTGCAACCTTGAGTAGCCTGGGATACCTTTTAACACCTACTTGTGTTTAGCATATCACGGAAACTTTTGCGCTCCCAATGCGAGGATGGTCAATCTAGCCAACATATTGCCGGCAAGCTTTGCAGGTCCCAGACTTGACATAAGGAATGATCCGGATTAGGTTCACAATCTAATAGAATAAAGCGAAACCACCGAAATCCCGAAAGCAACTGTGAAGGGCCACGCAATAGGGAACCATTTGTGGCCAAGTAAAAGGGACCCACCTAGTTAAAAAAATTCATGTCTGGTCACCATGAGTGCTTGGGGACCAAAGCACGGCTGACGCTGGACTTGCTGACCCTCGCACTCTCGGCCATCTCCGGGATCACCCGGTGGTAGTTGCGGGTGGAGACGTTATGCATCAAAATCTCCAAAAATCGGGACTCCATGCCGTGTTCATGGCCTCGTAGGCCGGGATCTCCACCTCTCGCCCCGCCCCCTGGCCTTTGCGGCGCAGCCGGGGCTTCTTAACCCGCAGTTTGCGGTCAGAAAGGGAAACTTTGCCCTCTTGGGTGCCGTGCCAATTCAAGTCGCCGCCTTTGCGGCACTGGTGCTTCTCCCCGGCCAGCCCCGCAGCCGACATTTGCAAGACCGCTTCAATACTGGCCCGACCCAGGACGTCGATGAGGTCATCTACGGCCATGCGAGAGGTCTCGAGCAGTTCCACCAGGGGGAGCAACAACTGGCCGTTTTTGGCCATTTATGTTACAGACCACTAGCTTCCTTTAATCTTGTTTTGTCTGGCGTGCCACAAGATCCACCCAAAAATTCCTAAGTTTATCCACAATACTAGTAGGCCTAAGAAGATCTGTAAGTTCCGTGTAAGGGTTACAGGGTAGAGGAGTGGAAGGATATAGTGCTCGATAAAGCCTGTCCGATAAACAAGCCCCCCGCCTTTCTCCCGGAGCCAGTTCTCCAGCGGGGTGAGCGGACACACCCAACCGGCAAGTTCAACGAGCGCCCCCCCACAAGCAGGCCGGAACGTGGAGCCACGCCAGGCTCCTCCACTTGAGTACCAGGAACCCGCCTAGAACTGCGAAAATAACAAAAGCAAGGTGGACTATTATGACGAGATTCGCTAGGGCGTGATATACCATCTCGGCTCATCTCACCGTTCGGGCTTCGATGGGAGAGGGCTGGGGCATTTTTTAATAATGTCCGAGACACCGGCCCCTTTTCAACCAATAAACAGCTTCTCCATCCTAGGTGGCTGCTTCTTTCCGCATCATTTCCTCCGCAAATTGCCTATAATCCCTTTCCCGTCTCCTGGATGACTCGCTCCATTTCCTCCTCCAGGGCGGGGGGGAGGCCCTCGATCTTGACCTTCAGAAAACCTCGGACGATAGTGGAGACCGCCTCGTCTTCATCGAGTCCCCGGGCCATAAGGTATTCCACCTCCTCGGCGGCGATCTTGCCCACCGCGGCTTCGTGGGACATATCCACTCCGGCCACCCGGCCTTCCAGTTCGGGGATGGCGACGATCACCCCTTTCGGGTCCAGGATAAGGCCCCGGCATTCCAGGTGGGCCTTAATCTCGGGCACCAGGCCCACGAGATGGCCCCGGGCGATGCTGGTCCCGCCGGTGGTAATGGTGCGGGCGATGACTTCGGCCCGGGTCCGGGGGGCTTTCAGTATGACCCGGCCGCCCACATCCAGTTCGCAGCCAGGATGAGCAATGAGGATAGACTGCATCCGAGCCACGGCGTCGGGACCGTTAAGGGTCACGGTGGGATACATCTGCACCGATTTCACCGGCCGGAGTAAAATATAGTTAGATATGTAGTGGCCCCCTTCTTCTACCAGCACGCCGGTGCGCGGCCGCACATGGACCTGCTTTCCCCAGTTATGGACCATGGTGAAGGTTAGCTGGCCGCCTTGGCGCACATAAAATTCGGATACCCCGATATGGAGGCCGGAAACCACCCCTGGATGAGTGGCGCAACCGGTGATGAGATGCAGTTCGGCGCCCTCTTCCACCACCACCAGATTATGCACGTGCTGGGCGAAGCGGTCCGTGCGCAGGTAGAGGCAGGACTCCACCGGCTGCTCGATCTTGGCCCCGGGCAGCGCCCGGATAAAATAACCGTTGTCCAGGTCCAATTCGGTGCTGGCAGTGTACTTGTCCGCATCCACCGCCACCAGGCGCCACAGGTGGTCCGCCACCCAGTCATAGCGGCGCACTGCTTCAGTGATGGGCAGCACCTCCACCCCTGGCTGTTGAGCCCGACAGTGGACTATGGTCTTGTCGGCCTGGAGGAAGGTGCCGGCGTGGTCCTCGTCGCTGAGCTCAATCCCCGTCGTTAGGAGGCGGCTGCGTTCCTCCGGGCTAAACCGCCGGTAATCAGGGTCGTATTCCCAGGCGCCGCCCTGACGGGAAAACTCCGCCAGATTAACGTCAGGCCCAAACGCAGCCTTTTTCTTCCGTCCATGTTCGGCCCGCTGCTTCATCTCCGACATTTGGCGCATTCCTCGTAGCCGTAACTTTTAATATCATGGAGTAGTTCCCTGGGGTTGCCCTGGCAACAAAGCCTGCCTTCACCCAAGATGTAGCCCCGATCTGCATTGATATAATCCAAAATGAAGCCAGTATGGGTAATGATCAAGCCGGATTTCTCCCGATGCTGGCGGCGGCGGTCCTTTTGGAGCAAGCGGCCGATAATTTCCCCTACGACCTGGAGGTTCTCCATATCCACCCCGGATTCCGGCTCATCCAGGAGCATCATCTTGGGATTCTGGACCATAAGTTGCAACAATTCCGTCCGTTTGATCTCCCCCCCAGAAAAGCCATAGTTGATTTCTCGGTCAAGAAATGGGGCAAAGCCATATTGTTCCACCAGATCCTGGTAAGGCCTCTTGCCAGCACATGCGGCAAGAATGTCCCGGGTCCTGACCCCGCGTATCGTTGGCGGACGCTGGAAGGCCAAACCTAAACCCAGCCGAGCCCGCTCATAAGTGGGCAAGTTAGTGATGTCCTGCCCAAGAAAAATAATCTTTCCCTGCCTCAACGTATATTGTGAAAACCCCATAATGGCCATTAATAAGCTAGATTTCCCAGACCCGTTTTTCCCAAACAAAACATGGGCTTCTCCTGGAGGGATATGGAGATCGATGCCTTTCAATATTTCTTTTCCATTAATGGTTACCCAAAGATCTTCGATCTTAAGCATAGAATCTCCCGCTATCATCGTCAGATAAAAAGTTTTAGTGGTTTAAGCGAATAGCCAGATATCCTTCGTTTTAATAGTACCTGTTTGATAATCACTCCCGATAACCCACGCAATGGGAAGGACCCTTTCTAAGATCATTTGCCTGTCCACCTTTCCCAAGAACACCTGAGAGACTCGGTAAATCTGCTCAATGATCTCCCCTGTGGTAAAGAAATGGTAAACATTTCCCTCCAAAGTAAAAAGGCTGACAACCCCTCGACAAGGCGATAACGGGCTTACCGGCTATCCAACAGCAGGTCCTGGGTCCACTTGACCCAGATAATGGACCCAAATCAAGTCTCGCGTTTGCTCCTGAACGCTGGTTCGGCCTGCTTTGTGCTGGAGTCATTTGCGCTGGGTCAGATTTACTTAGTCACTTGAAAATCTGGCTCCAAGTGAGCAACCGAATGCTTGGTAAAGAAGCTGCTTTGACGAACAATATACGGTTGCTTCTCGAGGGGGCCTCACTGCCTGGTGATTTACTTCAACCAGCCGGCATTGATACGGGGTCTCCGCCAACAAAACGCTGTGGAGCTGCAGCGCAGTTGTTGCAGGGAATTCAGCCCGCCGAAGAGACCCTGCGAATTCAAGCCTTTTTGACTTCAGGGCTTGTGTGCGATGACAGCTTCGCCCGTCAAGAACTTTTCAATCGGCACGTTGCTCGGTGCTTCGTAGATTCCTGGCGTACGCATGCGCAGAGTCCTTTCCAGTTTTACTCTCCGCGCATATCAGTACCTGCATTGATCGACGTTCTAGATGATATTGAGCATGGCAGCGGTACTCTGAAAAATTTACTCTTTGCCGCTGCGAGCGCGCTGAGGCAGCCTCTTGGGGAATTCATGAAACGAGTGCTGTAGGTTGCTGAGCATTAATTGATTACACACCCCAGTAGAATGCGAGGTCCATCGAGCAAAGTATCGCTCACTGCTATTAATGCGCTCTCCAAGAGGATTTGGAAGGATTTTCGTTATCCAGATCATACCTGCAACTTATCCGGGTTTGGGGATAATTGCCTGGTTTGGCAAGTCACTTTTCTGCGCAGAATCTCAGGAGTGCCTGGTTTCCCTTGCATTCCCACGATGGGCGGGTACTCTTGACAAGGTGATTTTAGCCCCTACCTTATAGGCAATCTTCCTATGGCTCCCACTATCCGTCGCCTCCAATACCTGAACTAGGGTCAAAAGACTTGGAGACCCAGAGACGAGGGCAAAGATCTCTTCCGTAGAAGAACCGCAGTAGGCGCAATGACCAGTGATTGACAGCAAGAACTGACTAACCTAAGAAATCATTCTTGCCAACGCAGGCGACGATAATTAAAAGGAGATTATCATCGGGTACTTATATCAGTACCATGGGTAATTCGCTTTTCAGAGTAGCCCGGGCATGGGGAATCCCCGAGCCGGCCGGAGAAATACGATGAGAATATTACGTTATCAAGAGGACCTTAGGACATGATCAGGATTCTTTTGATAGCTTTGCTTCTGGCCACTGGGACCAGTAGCGCGGGGGCCCAGTCCAATACTCAAATGACCGGTAAACCTCAAAAGGGGAGCAGTGAGGTGGAGAAAAATCCGAATTTAGCCTTGGCCACCCTGGCCGGCGGCTGTTTCTGGTGCACCGAATCGGACTTCAGAAAGGCCCCGGGGGTGGTGAAGGTGGTCTCTGGCTATGCCGGCGGCCGCGGCCCCAATCCCACCTATGAAGATTACGCCGAAAAAGGTTACGTGGAGGCGGTCCAGGTATTCTACGATCCCCAAAAAGTCTCTTATCAGGAATTGCTGGACTACTTCTGGCGGCATATCGATCCCACCGATGCCGGCGGCCAATTCGTGGACCGGGGGCCCCAGTACCGATCGGTCATCTACTACCACGACGAGGAGCAAAGGCGTCGGGCGGAGGAATCCAAACAGAATTTGGGCCGTTCCGGACCTTTCGAGAAACCCATCGTCACGGAGATCATCAAGTTCACCAATTTCTACCCGGCGGAGGATTACCACCAGGATTATGCCCATAAGAATCCGTTGCGCTATAAGTATTACCGCTGGAATGCCGGCCGTGACCAGTTTTTGCAAAAGGTCTGGGGCGGAAAGCCTGCGGCCGCTGCCGATCCTCCCGGCGACAATTTTACAAAACCCAGCGATGAAGTCCTTCGGAAGAAGTTGACCCCGTTGCAGTATCAGGTGACCCAGGAGGGGGGCACCGAGCCGGCCTTCCACAATGAATATTGGGACAACCATCGGGAAGGGATCTACGTGGACATCGTCTCCGGCGAGCCGCTGTTCAGCTCCACGGACAAATTTGACTCCGGCACCGGCTGGCCCAGTTTCACCAGACCCCTGGAACCCGGCAATATAATGGAGCGGAAAAAGCGGGAGTGGCTCTCGGTGCGCACCGAAGTGCGCAGTAAACACGCCGACTCCCATCTGGGGGACCTCTTTGATGACGGACCGCCGCCCACCGGCCTGCGCTATTGCATGGACTCCGCCGCCTTGCGCTTCATTCCCAAGGAGGATTTGGAGAAGGAAGGCTACGGCCAGTATCTCCACCTGTTCACCCAAAAGAAGTGAGCGGCGGGCGCTGCTCAAATCACTGACGAAGATATCGGGAACTGCCACCAGAACGCCGCTGTATGAAAACTTTTCAAATTCTAGCAATTGTGCTTTTGTTAAACGGGTGTTCCACCGTAAACTTACCCCTTTCCTCCGCCCAAAAATACCGAGTTCCACAGTATCAGCTTGATCATAATTTATCGGATTCGAGATTTGGCCCTTCTCCCGGGTGAATGACAGTCAAAGGCTTTTCGTTCTGAAAAGCCTAAAAAACCGTGATCCAGTTAAAGTGCGGGCTGGCGGGGGAGGTAAAAAGTGGATGAGCGATAGCTTTCATTGAAAGTCATCGATTAATCGTGTATTTGTAAATCAATAAACTTAAAAAGGAAGGTACCTATGGGAGAAGTAGTCCATACGTCAAGGATCAAGATTGTGCGGGAAAGGGGACCTACCCGCAGGGCCATGATTGAGGGCTTTCCAGAGCCTATCTATTATGGCGTTCATGGGGGGATCAAGCGGTTCTACAAGGTGGAGCCCGACAAGGAGCATGCGGCAACTCTTGATCATATCATTGCCGCGACGGCAGGGTGAATGATGGGAACACTGGCCACGCTGATGGCCGGAAAGAAGATCCCAACGCCAGGGCATCTCTACTGGGCTGATGTGGAAGGGGACATTGAGAACGTTAACAATGTCCTTAAGATCACGACAATCCGAGTAAAATTCCATCTCAAGTGTCCAGATGAGAAGGTGGCCAATGCGAAGGAGGCCTTTGCAAACTATATTAGCCGCTGCCCGGCAGCTCAAAGTGTCAAGGATTGCATCAAACTCGAAGACGAGCTAATCTTCGAGAAGTAGGCCGATAACACGCAAGCCTTCCAATGGGTGTATTATGAAAAGACAGGGGTCTCAGTGGCTCTGCCTTTTTTCTTTCCTTCACATAACCAGATCATACCTGGAATTTTCGCCTTTCCAGTGATAACTGTTGATCATGGCAAGCAATCAGAAGGGGCCAAAGTTTCTTGTCATGCCCGAGGTGGTATGTCCATGTGGCCTCGGTTTTTCCCTTGGCGCATCATTACCGGGCGGTGCTGGGTTGGGGTCCTTAAGCTCTACAGCAGTGAGGTGTCTGGGTTCTGGGGGTGTGGTATGCTCAAAAATGAAAAAAAATTAAAGCTTCATAGAAATTCGTGCTATCATGCCATTGCTGAGGGGAATAGGCTTCAAGGATAGGAACTTTAGGGGAATTTTCCCGGGGCCAAGAGGTCCGAAAAACCAATTTTTGGACAGAGACAATCAAGCTGCCACATAATCTCCGCTATCACCAAATACGTTTGTCACGAAAACTGATGATAGCGCAAAATTTAGCCTTAAGGAGACGGATATGCCGATCTACCTAATAGTGCTACTGGTGCTGGCGTTTTTCTTTTTGATCAGCGCCATCAAGATCCTGAACGAATACGAACGAGGGGTGATCTTCCGGCTGGGGCGAGCCCTGCACTATGCCAAAGGTCCGGGCCTCATCATCATTATT
>Ga0326728_10013188_pt1 | contig 18035 bp, 18 predicted proteins | sample MB3enrmetagenome_FD_207602 | JGI IMG/M metagenome (GOLD analysis project Ga0326728, IMG submission 207602) | Lab enriched peat soil microbial communities from McLean, Ithaca, NY, United States - MB31MN | ecosystem: Environmental > Terrestrial > Soil > Wetlands > Peat | place: USA: New York... | reverse complement strand
GCCCCGAATACAGATCGCGGATCACCGAGCGGGTCACGACGGCCGCTGCAGCGGCCAGCCCGTGCACGAGCCGCCAGGCGAGCAGCGCGTGGAAATCCTGCGTCAGACCGCACATGACGGCGGCAGCCACGTAGAGCGCAAAGCCCGTGAGCAGCACAGGCCGGCGGCCGAAGCGGTCGGACATGAAGCCCCAGAACAGCTGCCCCAGCCCCACGCCGGTCACGTAGGCTGTCACGATCCACTGGACATGGTTGGGATTGGCGACCCGCAATTCAGCGCCAATGGTCGGCAGGGCCGGCAGCATGGCATCGACGGCCAGCGCCTGGGTGGCCATCATCGCAGCCGCCAGCGCCACGAACTCGCTGAAGCGGATGCTCGTGGGCGCGGGTTTCGGAATCGTGACCTCGGCTCCCGGGGACCTCATGGACCCTCGATCGTCGCGCCGGCCGCACGCAGGCGGCTCAGGGGACCGTTCGGGTCGAGCAGATCGTAGATCGGACGCAGGGCAAAACTGACCCGATCGTTATCGAGAGCGGCTTCGGCCGCACGGTCCCAACCCGCCTGCGCGCGCTCGATGAGCTCGCGGATGCGCGGCGCATTCGAGACCGCGCCGACACACGCCTCATGCTGGTCGGGGAAGCTCAGCTGCCGCAGACGCTCGACATCGCCGACCGCCCAGGCGCGGCCGCGCTGCTGCATCATGGGCAGGTCGGTCTCCAGGCGGGTCACCGTCGTGTCGAGGCAGTTCACTTCCACGCTGGGCGGGAGTGCGCTGACTTCCCTGAGTGCACCGGAGGGATCCTGCACCGTGAGTTCGGCACGCCTGACGGGTACATGGTGACGGCTCGCGAGCTTGAGCACCGCACGCTCCACATCATCGCGTCCGGTCAGATCGGCCGCATCCACGGCCTTTTCGTACAGGCGCAGCGCAGCAAAGGAGGGCCGCAGCTCCTCGATGCCTGAATCATGCGGATCAAAGCGCGCCTTGAGTACCTCGAATCGCGCATAGAGCGGCGCGGGCAGCCAGTCCTTCAGCTGCGTCCGGCTTGGATTCTTCTGGGTGCTGCGCCACTGGAAATACAGCCTGACCATGGCGATCGGACCCACCCCGGCGGAGACGGACGGGCCGGCGGCGAGCACTTCCTGGGACTGCTCGATGGCCGCATCGACCTCGCTGGAGCGCCAGAGCATCTTCTTGGGCAGGTGGTTGAGGGTGCCCATGACCCACAGCACATGATCCCCGCGCGTGACCTTCCACAGCCGCGGGCCGGGCCTCTCGCCTGCGACGTCGATCTCCTCGAGCTGGCCGCCCGCAGAGGCCGCAGGAGCCTCCGTCGCGCAGTGTGCACTGCGCCCGGCAACGGCCGTCGCCAGCACCAGCAGGATCAGCGCCGCAACGGGCGCGGGGGAGCCCTTCAACCGCCGTGCTCGGCCTTCCACTTCTTCACGGCCGCAAGCGTATTGGCCACGTGCGGATCAGGCTGCATGTCCGTATAGCTGTAGATGATCCTGCCATCGGGCGCGATCACATAGGAGGTGCGATCCGCGTAGAGCGGCTCCGCCTTGAGCACGGCATCATAGGCCTTCATGATGTGCTGGTCCGGATCGGCCGCCACGGCGAATTTGTTGCGGCACTCGGTGACCGAGAACCGGTTGAGTGTATCGATGCTGTCGTGGGACACGCCGATGACCGTGGCGCCGAGCGCCTGAAACTGACTGGTGGCTTCGGCGAACTCGTGCGCTTCCACCGTGCAGCCCGGAGTGAAGGCGGCGGGATAGAAGTACAGCACGACGGGTCCTTTCTTGAGGGCACTCGCCAGGGAAAAATCGAATGCCTTGCCCGCGAGCGAGGCCTGCGTGGAGAAGTCCGGCGCAGTCTGCCCGGGTTTGAGCGCCGCCAGCGCCAGCGGTGTGCCGCAGAGCATCGCGATCAGGGCCGTCGTGCGCTTCATGGTGAGTCCTCCTGGCATGCGGGCGGGGATTATCCGGCCCGGGTGGGCATCCCGCAATGTGCGCGTACTCTTCCGGGCGCTCAGGCGACGCCGCAGGCTGCGCGGAACTCCCGGATCACGGGCGGCACGGCGGCCTCGTTGAGAGGCGCCATGAGGTGCACGCCGGCGACACCGGGGATCTCGCGATACTGCTGCATCAGCTCGAGGCAGATGCGGCGGCCCTCGCTCACGGGATCCGCCGCCCCTTCCATGCGGGTCACGATGGCGTCGGGAATGATGGAGCCGAACAGCTTCTCGCGAATCCAGCGCGCCGAGCGCGCGGAGGCGAGCGGCGCCAGCCCCACGATCAGGAAGGCACGTTCGCGCAGACCGAAATCGGCCAGGCGGTCCACGTAGCGTCGAAGGACCTGGGCGTCCATGCAGAATTGCGTCTGCAGGAACTGTGCGCCGGCATCGAGCTTGCGCTGGAGGGACTGCGGCTGCCAGTCCGGGGGGGGATCCACGGGCATGTCCGCCGCGCCAAGGAAAAACGGCAGCCGCCCGCGCACCGGGCGTCCATTGGGCAGCTGCGCACTGTCGCGCAGCGTCGCGGCCGTGCGCAGCAGTGCGCTCGCATCCAGATCGAATACCGCCCTGGCATCGGGCTGATCCCCGGCGCTCGGATCGTCTCCCCGCAGCGCAAGCAGGTTCGTCACCCCCTGCGCAGCGGCGCCCAGCAGCAGGCTCTGCAGCGCGATGCGGTTGCGGTCGCGGCAGGTGAGTTGCAGGATGGGCTCGATCCCGTTGCGGACCATGAGCCCCGCTGCCGTGAGCGAATCCATGTGCGCGCGCGCACTCGCCCCATCCGTGACATTGACCGCATCGGCCAGGCCCCGCAGCGGCAGAGCCCGCTCGAGCAGGTCCTGCGGGTCGGAGGAGACGGGCGGCGTGATCTCCGCCGTGATCACGAACCGCGAGGTGCGCAGCTGCCGTTCCAGGCCTCCGCTGGTGCTCATCGAATCTCTGCCCTGGGGAAGCCGAATCGGACGGTCAGTTTAGCAATGCGTGGCGCTATTGCCAGCTATAGGCAAACGACAGGGCCAGCACGCGCTGATTCGTCTCCTCTACGACCGGGCTGCGCTTGGGACTGCCGCGCAGCTGGCTGAAGGCCGCATCGATGTTCACGAGCCAGTGCTCGCCGAGAAACTTGGTGGCGCTGAATCCCACACCGGCCGATGCGGTGCCATCATGCAGGATCTCGAAGACGGGATGTCCGGAAGCCGCCGATTGCGCCGGCGTCACGCCATAAAGCTTCTGCAGGTACCGCCGGTTGGCCACCGTGAGCGTGGGACCGGCAAACATGACGAAACTGCGCGAACTGCCCGGCAGGGGTGTGTAGATCTGGATGTCGCCCACGGCCCCGTCGGCGCCTCCGACGTACTGCCGTGCATCGACGCGCAGGATCAGGGGCAGATATCGCGATATGACCCAGGTGGCATAGACCTTCCCGACCGGTGCCGGCGACAGGTCACCCATGCCGTGCAGATTGGCATAGTCCAGGCTCATGCGACGGCCGAGGTCATAGGTCGCCGCCACGCCGACCTGGTAGTGATCCCCATGCAGGAAGTTGAAGCCGATCCCATCCCCGGTGCTGATGTAGGCGACATCCCGGTAATACAAGTTGAATACCGGTCCGCCTTCGACGTGATACGCGCGCGAGCCGTCGTAGACGGGCTGCCCGGTGGCCGCGAGACCCAGAATGGTCCGGTACTCGGGCAGATCCGGCTGGAACAGCCGCGCGAGGATGATGCCGCCCGAGTACTGCCATTCCTGCATCGGGGAAGGGGTCTGCGCCAGCGCCGTTCGGGACAGCCCGGTGAAGGACAGCAGCAGCAGCCAGATCCATGCGCGCCAGCGATGTGTGTTCGACATGGGCCCACTATAGGACCCACGGTGGCGCTTACGCGGTCACGGCCCTCCCGTTTTCCTGTAGGTGCCCGCGCACGCAGCGCGGGCGCCGACCGCAGCGGCCAGACGCTCGAGGCAGCGCACGGAGGTGGGCCAGTCGATGCAGCCGTCCGTGATGCTCTGGCCATAGACCAGCGGCTGACCGGCGATCAGATCCTGTCGCCCGGCGACCAGATGACTCTCGAGCATCACCCCGCCGATGCGCTCGTCGCCCGCCTCGAGCTGCTCGGCGATACCGTCCACCACGAGGGGCTGCCGCTCGGCCTGCTTGCTGCTGTTGCCATGGCTCGCATCGATCATGAGCCGGCGAGACAGGCCCGCCCGGCTCAGCGTCTGCCAGGCGCCATCCACGCCGGCAGCATCGTAGTTGGGCGCCTTGCCGCCCCGCAGGATGATGTGGCAGTCGGGATTGCCGGCAGTGGCCGCGATGGCGCTGCGGCCCTGCTTAGTGACGGCCAGAAAATGGTGGCTGTGCGAGGCGGCCTGCACGGCATCCACGGCGATCTTGACGTTGCCGTCCGTACCGTTCTTGAAACCCACCGGACAGGACAGACCCGAGGCCAGTTCGCGATGCACCTGGCTCTCCGTGGTGCGTGCCCCGATGGCGCCCCAGGCGACCAGGTCGGCGATGTACTGCGGCGTGATCATGTCGAGGAATTCGCAGCCCACGGGCAGACCGAGCCGGTTGATGTCGCAGAGCAGGCCGCGCGCCTTGCGCAGTCCCTGGTTGATGTGGAAGCTGCCGTCGAGGTCCGGATCGTTGATCAATCCCTTCCAGCCGACGGTCGTACGCGGCTTCTCGAAATAGACTCGCATGAGGATCTCAAGACAGTGGCCCAGACGGCGGCGCTCGGCCGCCAGCAGCCTGGCGTACTCCATCGCGGCCTCGACGTCGTGAATCGAGCACGGGCCGATGATCACGGCCAGACGGTGATTGCGCCCGTGCAGAATGGCCTGCAGGTTGCGGCGCGCCTCGGCCACGGTGCCGGACAGAGCCTCATCGCGTGCATACTCGCGCATGAGCTGCTCGGGGGTCATCAGCTCGCGGATCTCGCGAATGCGCAGGTCGTCGGTTTGTATGTTCATGATGGCCGTTCGATAGCTGCCTGTCCCTTGTAAGCCGCCCAAAAAAAAACCGCCAGCTGGGCTGGCGGTCTTCATCGGGTTCTTCGAGCCCCCTCGCCTTCAGTCGAGCGCCGCCTGTGCCCGACCGGCCTGCGACCGACCCGTGATAGTGGGCCAGTCACAGTGCGCGTCGTAAGGGTAATCGGCTCGAAGCATCTGTCGGCAGTAATAGCACGGCCGCCCCGTGAGGACAACTTCCCGGGCAATGCCGGGCGCAGTGGCCCGCCTCGTTTCGGACTAGCCGCCCTGCCCCCTGATCAGCTGCAGCAGCCGCAGGCGGGTGCTGTTGCCGACGCGGGCATTGGCCGCTTCCAGCGCATCCTGCGATGCGATCGTCTCCACGCGGTCTCGTCCGAGCCGCTTGGCCTGGTAGAGAGCCGCATCCGCGAGCTGCGCCAGCGTATCGCGGCCGTCCCCCTCCCCCGGCGTGACGCTGGCATAGCCGATCGAGACGGTGACGCGACCCGAGGGACTGGCGGCATGTTCGATCGCGAGGCCGTGTATCGCGCCGCGGATGCGCTCGGTCACCAGGCTGGCCGCCGCCAGGTCCGCATTGCCCAGCAGCACCGCGAACTCCTCACCCCCGAAGCGCGCCACGAAGGCCTCGGGAAAACGGATCTGCAGGGCAAGCGCCTCGGCGACGGCGCGCAGGCATCTGTCACCCGCGGGATGTCCATACGTGTCATTGAACTGCTTGAAGTGATCCAGGTCGATCATCGCCAGCGCAATGGGTGCGCGCAGCAACTGCGCACGGCGCCATTCGCGCTCGAATCGCTCCTCGAATGCGCGCCGATTGGCAATTCCCGTGAGCGCATCGAGCGAGGCGAGGGCCGAAAGGCGCGCATTGGTCTGGCGCAGCTCCTCGGCCATCCGCCGGCGCTCGAGCAGCACGACGGATGCGGGGATCAACGACACGAGCTGGAAGCCGAAGAAGATCTGGAACGCGAGGTCTCGCGAGATCGCGCGGTCGGACGGCCACTGGCCGAACAGGCCATGCCCCGTCGTCGTGAGATAGACCGAGATGAAGAGGATTCCGACCACCGCGATCGAAGCGCCAGCAAATCCCAGCTGCAGCTCGACGAACAGCAGCATCGGATAGAGCGCCCAGCCGAGCGGGTAGCGCTCGGAGCAGAAGATCATTGCCGCTGCGAGGCAGGCGAGCAGGACCGTCGTCACCGTCTTGGCCAGCGCGTGCGGCTGGAACAGGGCGCGCATCTGCGGGGAGCCACACGCCAGTGCCAGGGGCAAAGTGGCTGCAATGCCCAGCGCGTCCGCGGTTGCCCAGTTGTTGAATGCGATCAGCAGACTCTGGCCGTTGACCCAGCGGAACAAGGGCGCGGCGGCCAGACCGGACAGCCCGGGACCGAGCAGGAGCGCGGCAACGAACCGGCGGCTGAGCCGCGGCTCCTGCAACCAGTCCTCCAGCTTCTGGAATGGCGGCAGCAAACAGGCACTCAGCAGCACCTCGCTCACCGAACAGACCCGCTGCGCCGCCTCGAACCAGAAAGCCATGCCGTCCAGGCAATCGGCGATTGCCGTGCCGATCTCGATGCCGAGCAGCATGGACCACCATCGCGCGCGCGGCTGCCGGATCATCAGGGCGATCGTGATGCCGTTGAGGGGCCAGACCAGGGTCCAGCCGTCGCTGAAGGCAAAGAAGTTGACCGCCATGACCGCGACGCAGTAGGTGGCGGTATACGCGACGATCGCGAGCAGGTGCCGGCTCCAGGCTATGCGCATCGACCATCCGATGGTGAAAGCAAGCGATGTCCGGAGGACCAGCGTGACTGCCATCCGCCCAGACTGACCCTGCATCAGAGCAGGATTCGGCGACCCGATATCGGACGGCTGTCTCAGTTCCCGGCCCGGATGCGCGGGCCCGAGCTCAGGGACTGCGCTGGTCGATCTGCAGCGGCAGGATCTTGCCGCTCCCGGCCACGGCCCGGACCTCTCCGTAAAGATCCCCGCTCGAGGGCGTGGCGGAACCGGAAGCGGAGATGCGCGCAACCACTGCGACATCCTGGCCCGGCTTCATGGCCCGGCTCGCGACCATGGCGTCCGTGTCGGAGAGGTCCAGGTCCTGCGGCAGTGTGAGGGTGCTGCGCTTGACCGCGAGCGGTGGCCCGCCATCCGCGGAGCGTACGAATACGAACAGCACGCCAGTGGGGGGCAACTGGCGCGCCAGGGCGGGGCTCAGCGTTACGTGCAGCCGTATTCTCGTCGCATCCGCCGATGCCGAAGCCGAAGCCGATGCTGGTGATACCGCCGCCGACGCGCCCGACGCTTTGCCTGCGCTCTGCGCGCGCAGCTGCGTGTCGATATCCTCGATCTGTCGCTGCAGGGCCGTGCGCACGCTCTCCGGGGGTCCGAGCGCGATCATGGCGCTGAAGCGCTCGCGGGCCAGCTCGAGCCGCCCGTCGCGATAGGCCATGACGGCCGTGTAATAGAGCGCCTTCGGGTTGCGTGGATCGATCTGCAGCGCACGCTCGAGCAGTTCTGCCGCCTTGTCGTTGCGCCCGGCATCCTCCTGCAGCAGCATCGCCTCGCCCATGCCCGACAGCGCGGCGGGGTCGCGGCCGCCGCTGAGGCGATTGGCACTCTCGTAGCAGCGCAGTGCCAGCGCGTAGTTGCCGAGCCCCGCGTAGCCTTCGGCGAGCCTGAGCCACCCGGGTTCATCGTCCGGGTGATGTTCGACGTTGCGCGCCAGGCTCGCGATGCTCTGATCCGGCTCGACGTCCGCGGGCGCGGCGCGCCAGTAGGCCTCGCCGAAGAGGGCGTAGAATCCCAGCGCCGCCATGAGCAGCACCAGCAGTGTGACGGCGGCGGCCAGCGGGGCGCGCGCCCCGGGCGTGCGCCTGCGCACCAGCGGCAGCACCAGGAAGGCGCCGGCAATCAGGCCCAGCAGCAGCGCGAACGACAGGAACGCCGTCATGAATCGAGCGGCTCCCCGACATCCTCATCGACGTGGCGGCTGCGCTCACGCAGCACGCGCATGCCCACGAAGATGCCTGCGATCATCAGGACCAGCGGCAGGCTCCAGAGCCAGGCGTTGCGCCAGTTCATGCGCGGCTTGAACAGGATGAACTCGCCATAGCGTGCCACCATCTGGTCGAGGATCTCCTCATCGCTCTGTCCGGCAAGCAGGCGCTCGCGCACGTCGCGACGCAGATCGGAGGCCAGACCCACCGGCGAATCGGCCAGCGACTCGTCCTGGCACTGCATGCAGCGCAGCTCATGTGTGAGCGTGAGATACCGCTGCTGCAGCGCCGGATCCTGCAGCGGCGGGATGCTGTCGATCGCATAAAGGTTCGGTGCGCAGGCGAGCGCAGCCAGCAGCAGCAGCACTGAGACGCGCCCGCCCCTCATGGCACGCGCGCCAGGAACTCGTGCTGCCAGACCTCGGGAGTCATGGCACCGACGTGCTTGTACACGATGGTGCCGCTGGGATCGACCAGGAAGCTCTCGGGCGCACCATAGACGCCCCAGTCGATGGCCACGCGGCCCTCGCGATCGGCGCCGATACGCTCGTAGGGGTTGCCGAGCTGGCTCAGCCACGCGCGCGCCTGATCGTCATCGTCCTTCCAGTCGATGCCATAGATCGGCACGCGCCCCTCCTGCTTGATCTGCAGCAGCGTCTGGTGCTCCTCCCGGCACTGACCGCACCAGGTGCCCCAGACGTTCACGAGTGTCCAGTGCCCGCGCAGCATCGAACTCTGGACGGGCATGGGCTCGAGCAGTCCCGGCAGCGAGAACTGCGGTGCAGCCTTGCCGAGCAGCGGTGAGGCGATGATGCCCTTCTCGGGCGCATGATAGAGGCCCGCGATGAGCACGATGAGCAGCAGCAGGAAGGCCCCGAGTGGCAGCGCGAACCGATAGCGTGACACGGCCTCGCTCATGAGCCCTTCGCCGAAGCCGGTGCGTGACCGTTGCGTGCCGGAGCGCGCGCGCTGGCCTCGACCCAGCCTTCCCCGCGCTGGCGCCGCCCGATGACCACGATGAAGCCACCAACGGCCATGATGAACGCGCCGAGCCAGACGAAGCGAATCAGCGGGCGGTACTGGAAGCGCAGGCTGTACGCACCGGCGCCCACGTCATCGCCCAGAGAGGCGAGCAGGTCGCGATGCAACCCGTCGGCAATGGCCGCCGTCGTCTGCACCGAACCCTGCACGAAGAAGCGCCGCTTCTCCGGATGCAGCACCGTGACCGGCTCACCCTTGCGCGTCACGGTTACGCTCGCGCGCAGCCCCTCGTAGTTCGGACCTTCGATGTTCTGTACGCCGTCGAAACGGAACGCGTAGTCGCCGAGCTCGGCGCTGCCCCCGGGCTTGAGGGCGATGTCGCGCTCGAGGGTGTTGGACTGCACGAAGGTGATGCCCAGCACGAACAGTCCGAGGCCGATGTGAGCCACGGACATTCCGATGATCGAGGCGGGCAGCGTGAGCCGGCGGCGCAGCCGATCGATGGGATCGAGCAGCGATGCGATGACGATCCAGAATCCGAGCAGCGCACCGATCGGCGTGAGCGGTAACGGGTGCGCATACACGCCCAGCGAGAGCGCAAGAGCGAGCACGAGGGACAGCGCTGCGCTGCCCCAGAGCCGCCGACCCGACCCATCGAGGCCTCCGCGGCGCCAGCGCGCGTTGATCCCGAGCGGCAGCAGCGCCAGCAGCGGCACGATCGGCACCAGGAAGCTCGGGTTGAAGTACGGCGGTCCGACCGAGAGCGTGCCGAGGTGCAGAGTCTGCGCGATCAGGGGCGCCATCGTGCCGCCGAACACCACTGCGGCGGCAATCACCAGCAGCAGGTTGTTGAACAGCAGGAAGGACTCGCGCGAGACCAGCTCGAAACCTGCCTGCGAGACCATTCTCGGCGCGCGCCAGGCGTACAGCGCGAGTGCGCCGCCGATCATGAGGATCAGGAATCCGAGAATGAAGATGCCGCGACGCGGATCGGCGGCAAAGGAATGCACGGACACCAGCACGCCCGATCGGACGAGGAACGTGCCCAGCAGGCTCAGCGAGAAGGCAGCCACGGACAGCAGCAGCGTCCAGCTCTTGAACAGCCCGCGCTTCTCGGTGACCGCGATCGAGTGGATCAGCGCCGTGCCGACGAGCCAGGGCATGAACGAGGCATTCTCCACGGGGTCCCAGAACCAGAACCCACCCCACCCGAGCTCGTAGTAGGCCCACCAGCTGCCGAGGGCGATACCCCAGCCGAGAAAGGCCCAGGCCACCACCGCCCACGGACGCATCCATCGCGCCCAGAGCTGATCGCGCCGCCCTTCGATCATCGCCGCGCAGGCGAAGGCAAAGCTCACCGCAAAGCCCACGTACCCCGTGTAGAGAATCGGCGGATGGATGGCGAGCGCAAAATCCTGCAGCACGGGATTGAGGTCGTTCCCGTCCGGCACGGCCGGTATCAGCCGCACGAAGGGATCGGACGTGCACAGGGTGAACAGCAGGAATCCCGCGCTCACCACACCGAGGGAGCCGAGCACACGCGCGCCGAAGGCGGGTGGCAGGAAGCGCACACGGGCGACCACCGCCACGGTCCAGCCCCCCAGCACGAGCGCCCAGAGCAGCAGCGAGCCCTCGTGCGCTCCCCAGAGCGCGGTGATGCGATAGAACAGCGGCAGCGCCGTGTTGGAATTCTCCGCCACATAGCGCACGGAGAAGTCGTCCTCGATGAATGCGCGCACCAGAACGCCGGTCGCCAGCGCCAGGAACACGAACTGTCCGGTTGCCGCCGAGGAGGCGGCGCTGTACCAGCGCTCGCGCCCGAGCGCGGGTCCCGCCAGACCGAAGAATGCCTGCGCACCGGCCAGCAGCAGCGCCAGGATCAGTGCAAAGTGTCCCAGCTCGACCAGCATCAGCGAGCCTCCTGGGCGGCACTGCCTGCCACCGGCGCCGCGGTGCCTGCGTTTCCCGAAGCGCTCCCTGCCTGTGCCTGCTTGAGCGAACGGGCCACCTCCGGCGGCATGTACTTTTCATCGTGCTTGGCGAGCACCTCGTCGGCGACGAAAGTGCCGTGAGCATCGAGCCGGCCGTGCGCCACCACACCGGCCCCCTCGCGGAACAGGTCCGGCAACACCTTGTCGTAATGGACCGGCACGCTGTTGCGGAAATCGGTGACGACGAAGTCCACATCCAGCGATCCGGGCGTGCGCCGCAGAGTGCCCTGCTGCACCATGCCCCCGAGCGTGAATCGCTTACCGGGTTTGACCGCACCGGATGCAATCTGGGTCGGGTCGTCGTAGCCCATGACATTCTCCCGGAACGCGTTGAGTGCAAGCGCGGTGGCAAAGCTGACACCGGCCAGAATTCCGAGCACCCAGAACAGCCGCCGACGCCGCGGAGTCACGAGGCGCTCCGGTCCGCGGCGAGATCGAAGCGCCGCCGCGCGGCCTGCTGCGCCAGGCGCAGCGAGCGACGCGCCGCCATGATGTTGAAGACGATCACGAGCGCGGAGAGCAGGTAGCTCGGCCAGACGAACGGCGCGTAGCCGCCCATGTGAAGAAAGTTCGTCAGGCTCACGCGAGCGCCTCCCGGATCCAGTGGGCGGCGCGTTCGCGCCGCAGCACCTGACCGCGTGCCCGGATCAGCAGCAGCGCTCCGAACAGCAGCGTAAAAGCCAGCCACATGAGCAGCAGCGGCACGAGCATGGAGGCCGGCATCGTGGGCTTGCCGAACTTCATGACGCTCGGTGCCTGGTGCAGCGAATTCCACCAGATGACCGAATAATGGATGATCGGCACGTTGACGACTCCCACGATCGCCAGCACGGCGCTGGCGCGGTCGGCCCGCGAGACCTCATCGATCGAATTGCGCAGACCGATATACCCCAGGTAGAGAAACAGCAACAGCAGCTCGCTGGTCAGCCGCGGGTCCCACTCCCAGTACGTGCCCCACATGGGCCGTCCCCAGAGCATACCGGTCACCAGTGCCAGCGCCGTGAAGGACGCACCGATGGGTGCGCAGCTCGCGGCGACTGCATGCGCGACGTTCATGCGCCAGATCAGGCCGACGGCCGCACTGAGGGCCATGACCACATACACCATGAGCGAGAGCCATGCAGACGGGACATGCACATAGAGAATGCGAAAGCCGTCTCCCTGCTGATAGTCCGCGGGCGCGAGGACCAGTCCGCCATACAGCCCCGCCAGTCCGAGCAGCAGCGCGGGCCAGGCCAGCCACGGCGTCAGGCGCCCCGCGATCCGGTAGAAATGCGGCGGCGAGCCGAATTTATGAAACCACACCCAGGCCATGAGCGATCTCTTACTCCAATCCAATGCGTACAGCGGCCGCCAGCGCCCAGGGCGCCAGCGTGGCCGCCAGCACGGCCAGCGCCGCCAGCAGATACAGCGGCGCTGCCGCCGGCTCACCGGCGATCGCCAGCGCCGTTGCCCGGGCGCCGAAGATGAGCACCGGCACGGCAAGCGGAAGTATCAGCAGCGCCAGCAGCGAGCCGTTGCGGCGCAGGCTGAGGGTCAGGCCGGCGCCCACCGCGCCAATCAGACTCAGCGCCAGGGTGCCGAGCAGGACCGCCGAGAGTATCCCCCCCATGGCTGCATAGGGCGCACCGAGGGCCACGGCCGCCAGTGGCGCGACGCATACCAGGGGCAGGCCGGTCAGCAGCCAGTGGACCGCCGCCTTGGCCAGCAGCAGCACCGCAAACGGCTGGCCGCACAATGCCAGCTGCTCGAGCGCCCCGTCCTGGCCATCATCCCGAAACAGCAGGTCCAGCGCCAGCAGAGAGGATAGCAGCGCACCCACCCAGAGAGCAGCCGGTGCCACGTCCCGCAACTGCGACAGATCGGGGTCCAGCGCGAGCGGAAAGAGCGTCGTGATGACCAGGAAGAAGCCCAGCGGGAGCAGGCTGTCGCCCGGGCGACGCAGCGCCAGCCGCAGATCGCGCCGCATGAGCAGCAGCGCCGCGGCCGGCAGCGGGGTCGCCGGAGCATTCATGAGAGCTGCAGTCCGCGCAGCCGCTCCCCGAGCCGCTCGAGCGGCTGGTGCGTTGCGACCACGGCCATGCCCTGTGCGTCCAGGTGGCTGTGCAGCAGCGACTCGATCAGCGTGTGCCCGGCCGAATCCAGGTTTGCGGTGGGCTCATCGAGAATCCACAGCGGCGCCGCAAGCAGCACCAGCCGCGCCAGGGCCACGCGGCGGCGCTGACCGGCGGAGAGCTGGCGCAGCGGCAGGTCGCGCTGGGCCGCGACCCCGAGCTGTGCGAGGGCCGCATCGATCGCCGATGCGCTGACGGACCGGCGCAGTCCGACGCCAAAGCGCAGATTCTCGTGCGCGGACAGGTCCCCCTTGAGGCCATTGTCGTGCCCGAGATAGGCGAGCGCGCCGTGATAGCTGCCCAGATCCCGCGCAATCGGCGCCCCGTCCCAGCGCACCTGACCCTCCTCGAGCTGAGCCAGTCCGCTCAGCGCACGCAGCAGCGTGGTCTTGCCCGTTCCGTTGGCGCCCGTGACCTGCAGGCACTGGCCGCCCTGAAGCGCAAAGGACACCCCCCGGAGCACATGGGTGTCCCCACGCCAGAGGTGCAGGTTATGGGCGGATAATTCGCTCATGGAGTGCGGAAAGCTGTGCGCATCGCGAGGTCAGACCGTTCGGGGAGCTGTAAATTCAGTGAGCTACGTAGCAAATTGAAGATTACTTGTCTGCCATGAACACGCGCAACAGCGCCGCTGGAAACGCGCGCGGCATGTTAGGTCAAAGCCGCAAACCGGTACACTCGCCAGATGCCCCGGTGGCGAAACTGGTAGACGCAGCGGACTTGAGCAGCATTGAGCGGCAGGCACGGAAACGGCCTGGCCGGATCCCGTCAAAGTCGGTGAACCCCCTGGGCGCCCATGGCCCGAGGCAACGCCGAGCCAATCCGGCACGCGCAGTGGCCGGCAGGTGTAGAGAGTGGACGGCGGGGACCTTCCGCAGGCCGCAGGCCTGCGATGGTCGTGGCGCATTCCGGACCCCAAACGCGCGAGCGGCGGCGAAAGCCGCAGAGGGTATGAAAATCCGCAGGCTGAAAGGCCATGCCGGTTCGACTCCGGCCCGGGGCACCAGCATCTGGCGCTGAAAGCCGGAGGTCGCGCGCATGTCCAGCATCGATCCCGCCCTGCTTCCCACCCTCGTCGGCACCGGCTTCGGACTCACCGAACTCGGGCTGCTGCTGGAGCGCCGTTCGGGCACTGCCAGCGCAGCCACCGATCGTGGCTCACTCGGGCGGATCTGGATCGTCGTCGGTATTGCGATCGCGCTGTCGATCGTGGCGAGCGTGCGCTTTCCGCAGGCGACCTCACCCGCTCTCGGGGAACTGCGCTGGGCCGGGGTGCTCGTATTCCTGCTGGGCCTCGCGCTGCGCGGGTACTCGATCTTCTACCTGGGGCGGTTCTTCACGGTGGACGTGCGAATCGTCGCCGACCAGCGCGTCATCGACACCGGCCCGTACCGTCTGGTGCGGCACCCCTCCTACAGCGGCTCCCTGCTGGAATTTCTGGGGCTGGCACTCACCTTCGGCAACTGGCTCTCGATGCTCGTGCTGTTCGTACCCGCCTGCGCCGTGTTCATTCACCGCATCCGCATCGAGGAGGAGGCGCTGTGTCAGGGACTGGGCGAGGCGTATCGCCGTTACATGGCGCGCACGCATCGTCTGATACCCGGGGTCTACTGATCCTGCTACGCTCGGCCACCGCGCTGCGGCCCAGTGGCCTTGCAAGGACCTGAGCATCCTATGATTGCTTCCAACCCGGTGGCCCGGGCCGCCTCTGTCGGTCTGTTGAGCCTTGCGCCCTGGGGCCTGCAGGCCGCGGAGGGACCGGCATTGGGTGCCAACATCCAGTTCGGCGGCCAGTGCGCTGAAGGATTGGCTGTGGGCAAGCACGTGATGACCGGCTGCAGCACCACCTGGACCGACAAGGACGGTAAGGTCTACTGCTTCAACAATGACGCGTCCCGCAAGAGCTTCCTCGAGAACCCGGCCGAGCATCTGCAGATGGCGCGCGATTTCCTTGCCGCGAGCAGCGTCGAGTCCACCGAGAAGGCCATGCAGTACTTCGACAGCGGCGACGCGGGCACCCTCGTCACCAATCAGATCAGCGCTGCCACCCAGGCCAGCAACGGCGTGTTTCCTCTCGAGGACTCGCTCACCGGTCAGCAGCTCAAGCTGATCTTCGACGGCATCGACTTCACGCGCACGATCGATGGCTACGGCTTCTTCCCGGACGTCAAATTCCATGACGCCAGCGAACCACAGAAACGCTACCTGATCGATTTCTGGGTGCTGCCCGTCAATGGCTCCCTGACCGTGCAGGAGACGCGCATTTACAAGGAACCGCTGTTGACCGACGGCAACTGGGGTCTGATGGCTCGCCAGCCGATTCCGTGGTGGTGGATACCCGCGTCCGAGCACCCGGGACACCTCGCGCAGAAGCGCGGCTGGGAAGTGATGTCCGCCGTGGAGCAGAACGCCCTGCTGGAAGAAGCAAAGAACAGCGGCGTGTTCAAACTCAGGGACGACAAGACGGGCAAGACACTCGATCTGGAGTTCGTCGACACGCACCAGCCGATCCGCCAGCTCGATGACAACGGACACTTCTTCGCGTGCACGGATTTTCGCGTGGTGGGCACGACGGACCAGATCTACGACATCGACTTCTGGGTCTCCGACAAGGACGGCAAGCTCGTCATCGACCAGTCGCGCGTGCACAAGGTGCCCGAGCTCAAGGACGGTCAGTGGATCCAGGTGCCGCGGTACGAGTGGAAGGATCTGGGCTCATCGCACGTAGTGCCCTGAATCCTCATCAAGGCGGCGTCCGCCTACAGACTTGGGACGGCTGCCGCCGCCGTAATGCGGCCATGAGCACGACCTGCGACACGCACGGCCGCGGCGCGACCGACCCCGAACAGATTCCGGCCAGGGGCTGGTGGGACATCGCGATCCGGGTGTGGCACAGCCTCATGCGGGACAATGTCACGCTGGTGTCCGGGGGACTGGCGATGTACGCGCTGCTGTCGGTGTTCCCGGCGCTCGCTGCCGCGGTGTCCGGCTACGGACTGCTGTTTCATCCCGCGGACGTGATCGCGCAGATGCGATCGTTTTCCGGCGTACTGCCGCCGGGTGTCTGGGACCTGTTCAACTCCGATCTGCAGGACATCACGCGCCGGGCGAGCGGCACGCTCACACTCACGGCCGTGCTGGGACTGGCCCTGGCACTGCTCAGTGCCCGCTCGGGCATGTCCTCGCTCATGCAGGCCACCAACATCGCCTACCAGGAGCAGGAGAAGCGCTCGTTCGTGCGGCAGGTGCTGATCTCACTGGCCTTCACGTTCGGCGCGATCCTGGCCTTCGTCCTGATGCTGCTGCTCGGCGTCGCCGTACCCCTGGTGTTCGCCGCTTTTGGCGCGAACGCATGGGTCCAGGCCCTCGTGGAGGGACTGCGCTGGCTGCTGCTGTGGGCATTCGCTGCGATGGGCCTGATGGTCATCTATCGCTTTGCGCCGGCGCGACGGCCCGCGCGCTGGCGCTGGGTGGTCGGCGGCGCGCTGGTGGCTGCGACGCTCTGGCTCAGCGGCAGCGTGCTGTTCTCGATCTACGTGCGGGCTGCCGGGACCTACACACGCACCTATGGTGCGCTCGGCAGCGTCATCGCATTGCTGACATGGTTCTATCTGTCGAGCTTCGTGCTCGTCCTCGGCGCGGAGATCAATGCGGAGATGGAGCGGCAGACCCGTCGCGATACGACCGAGGGCCAGGAAAAGCCCCTCGGCGCGCGCGGCGCGTACGCGGCCGATACGGTCGGACCCACCGCGGGACAGATCAGGCGCGCCAACGGCAGCCTGATCCCCGATCGACGCAAGCAGGGTGACGCCCCGCTCGAGCGCGGCCGGCACGGGCGGCTCATGGCCTGCGCGGATCCGGGGCTGAACAGGAATCAGCGCGCGTAGAGTCCGACGAGGCTGGCGACGGATACCAGCAGTTCCGCCGGCTCCACGGGTTTGGCCAGATGCGCGGCAAAGCCGGCCCGCAGCGCCCGCACCCGGTCCTCCGCGCGCGCGAACGCCGTGAGCGCAAGGGCCGGCACGAGAATGGACTGCTGCCGCAACGATGCCACGAAATCGTAGCCATCCTCCTCGGGCATGCCGATGTCGCAGAGGATCACCTGGGGTGCCTGCTCGGCGATGAGGCTGCGCGCCTGCGCGGCCGAGGCTGCCGTGCGCACACTCGCGCCGCGCTCCTGCAGAATGGCCTGCAGGAGTTCGCGGGCATCCTTCTCATCGTCCACCACCAGCACCGCAACGCCACTGAGCGAGGGCCACGTATCGCGCCCGAGCGAGGACTCCCCCGCCGCCGGCGTGCCGCGAGGCGGAACACGCTGGCTCTCCGCATCATCCAGGACCCGAGTGGGCAGATGCACGCTGAAAGTGGATCCCTGGCCGAGGCCCGCGCTGCGCGCCTGGACCGTGCCGCCGTGCGCCTCGACGAGGCTCCGGACGATCGACAGGCCCAGTCCCACGCCCGCATGCTTGCGCCGGCTGGAAGCATCCGCCTGGCTGAAGCGATCGAAGATCAGCGGCAGGAAATCCGCTGAGATACCCTCCCCGGTATCGCTGATGCGGATCTCCACGTGGGAATTCACGCGTTCGAGCACGACCGTGATGCGACCACCCTTGGGCGTGAACTTGGCGGCATTGCTGAGCAGGTTCCACACGATCTGCTGCAGACGGGCCGGATCCCCGCTCACCGGTCCCGCGGACGGATCGATGATCTGCTCGAGGCGGATACCCTTGGCCTCGGCCGCAGGCCGGACCGACTCGGCCGCCAGGCGCACGGTCGCAGCCAGATCCACCGGCTGCACCTCCAGCCGGATCCTGCCCGCGACGATGGCGCTCATGTCCAGCAGGTCCTCGATGAGCTGTGTCTGCACGCGAACGTTGCGGTCGATGACCTCGACGGCCTGTTCGCGCACGCGCGGATCCTCGGTGCGCTTGAGCATCTGCGTCCAGC
>Ga0326728_10013187_pt1 | contig 18035 bp, 14 predicted proteins | sample MB3enrmetagenome_FD_207602 | JGI IMG/M metagenome (GOLD analysis project Ga0326728, IMG submission 207602) | Lab enriched peat soil microbial communities from McLean, Ithaca, NY, United States - MB31MN | ecosystem: Environmental > Terrestrial > Soil > Wetlands > Peat | place: USA: New York... | reverse complement strand
AACTCACGATCTGTTCCGCCGAATACTTCTTTCCTCGTCCCATTGCAAGCTCCTCTCATACCAGTTTGCCTCACATCCACTGGTACAAGATTTGCCGGGCACTCCAGGTTCAATGCGCGGATAAGAAGGACAAAGCATTGAGATCCGCCCAACGGTTGGTGAACCTCCTTTCCCCGGTTTTCTCGATTTTCGGATCAACTTGAGTGCGCTCGCGTCAGTTCCTCTGTCCTGGCGCACAGCGTTAGCTTCGGTCAACGGCATTTACCTTCTAAGTTGTCCGCAATCGGGTAAGCAGTACGTCGGCCTCGCTCACGGAGTCGGCGGATTTTGGGGCCGGTGCGAGGACTACGCGGCTTCCGGCCACGGCGGCAACAAACGAATGCTGGACATCCCAGCGTCCGATTACCAAGTCTCGGTGCTGGAGGTCGCTTCGTCTTCCGCCAGCATCGACGCGCTGGCGAAGATGGAGACCCGCTGGAAGGAAAAGCTGTTCAGCCGGCAATTTGGGTTGAACGCGAACTGAGTCGCCGAGAGGTGCATAATGAAGCTTGGGCCTCGAAGCCGATCTGCTCGCGGGGACTCGGTAGCGGCTTACTCATGGCAACTGGACACCAAGTCCGACGAACATCTTCTGTCCTCACAATGTCACGTTTGACCAGGCGCAGTTAATGCCTCCGACACACGAATTCTCTCTGGATCCAAGTCACGAAAGATGTTGCAGAGCATATTTCGATATTCCCGGGTGTGCTTCTTATAGTTTGCGTAGCCGATGCCAATTCGTACCAAGCCCCCCTTGCGGCGGAACCGGAGCTGCATGTCCGAGAAGAAGTCCAAGCCAGTGCACGCACGAGTGAGGTCAGAGGCTAGATCATCCGGGTCCGCCGAAGCCCCCGCTAATGCCTTTCTAATCGGAGCGAAGGCTTTATCTTTGGAGTATTTTGCAATGCCATCGAGAAGATCCTTTGCAGTGTGCGACTCTTTCAGGATGTTAAACATAACTGCTGGGAGCGCGAGCTTTGCGACGGCTTCCCTTAGTTGATTCTGAGATTTGCGCCTGTCGAGATCGGCACGCGTAGTGTGAGGTTGGTAGTGTATATTCTCGTTTAGGCCGTTCAGTCCACAGTACCATTCATAGGTGACCAAGTGAGTGACGATGTTCTTCTTGACGAAATCACGTAATTTCTTGTCCGATATCGGAGAATTGCGATAAGCCGAGCTAACCTCTCGTATTACGAAGTTTGTGTACTCGTCGGGTACCGCTTTGACCAAATCACGGTGAGCGAGATCCCACTCCTTATCTTTGTACAGCCAAACTTCGCGTATCATATGCTCTGACCAAGGCGGGCCAGGCTTCTTAAGCATAGCGATAGACTTCTGCACAATTCCTCTCCACAGACGGCTTTCAAGTAACTCTCGAGGGCTTCTGCGCTCCGCTCCTACATCGATTGGAACCATTCTTGCGTCGTCTTTCAGGTGTGACAGCACTCCTGCGGGATCATCAGATACGGTTCGAAGTCTTCGGGGGTCGAACGCAACTGCGTCCCAGAAGATCGCAGCTGAGGCTATATCTTCCAAACTCTTTACATAGTTTCCCGAGCAGGTTTTGAGAATGTTATCGGGCGGAAGTAGATGTGGCTTATCTGTAATGCCTTTGGAACTCCCGGCGTCCTGGACCAAGGCCTTCTTTATGAGCTCATCCGCCATGTTGTACGTGATCCCATCAGGCAAAATCACCGCTTGATTTCCCGGCAATGTCTGACTTCCGGCTTGTGACTGCAACCCGAGCGACGTGAGCAGAGCCGTTAAGGCATGAGCGTAGTCAGTGCTAAAGTCAACACGTTGAAATCGGCGTAACCGTAGCGGGATGTCGCAATCCTGATAGAGGATCGGGACGATTTCCTTTTGTTCGTCGACGGCGACATCGATCTCGTCGAGAACATTATTTGAATTAGCCCCGGACGGAGAGAGGATGACCAATACGTGTGAACACTGTGATAACGCGTCAGTGACTGCCTTGTCCCACCGCTGACCCAGCTCGATATCCGAACTGTCCATCCATACATTCGCGCCAGCTTGTTGAAGGTCTTGAGCTAGACGACGGACGAATTCGGAATCCCGGCGAGAATAGCTGATAAAGAACCTCGATGCTTTAGCCTCCATCGGTTACCTCTGTGCGTGCGAAACTCATTTTCAACGCCCTGCTTGGTGATAATTCCTTCCTGCGGGCTGTGGGTGCAGCATCAAATGCCTCTTGACTAGGACCGCTGTGTCACCTCAGCGGTGCTCGCTGCCCCTGTCTTCACTCGACCGAGAACGAACTCCTTCGTGCCAGTGTCTTCGAAAAAAATGTAGCAGCCCTTCATCCCGCGGGTGAGCAGGACCCGATACGTCTGCTTGACCAGATTTGCGAATTCCCCTTCTGGAGCTCTCTTGACGACGTTGTCATGTGAGACCTTCCTGATTCCGTTCGGGTCGGAGGCCCAGAAGTTCGACTTGGGGATCCCGGGCGCCAGCCTTCCTGCGTCCGGCATTGCATTCCACGGCATGCTAAACCCATCGAGTTTTACATCGTCGACGAGTTGGCCAGAGCTGTCGGGGTTCGACCAGGGCCAGCAGAAGCCGGCGACGAGACGAGCACTCTGTCCATTCGCAGCCTTGTTCCGAATGGCTTCGGCCATATCCTGTACCCCATTGAAGATCCGAAAATCGAATTGGCCATCCGGCTGCCAGATGCGTTCTTCGTTCGTGATCCCGAGTGTGGCGTCCACCCACCGGATGAACTCTTCCGAACCGGCGCAGCGGAATTGTCCGTCGAGTGTGAACTCCTGCAGGACCGCTCCGGCCTCAACTGCTGCGCTGCGGATCAACTCGCAGCTGCCCACCTCACCTGGACGTACGACCTGCAGATCGTCTATGAGAAACACCGCGACCTTCGAGCTGAAAACAAGCTCGTCAACTTGGCGCTTGTTGGACTTCATCTTCTGGAACCGACTGTTGCTGTTGGGGCGAAGTCGATGAGCTTCGTCGCACAGCAGCACGTCGACGCAGTTGTATTCTGTGGTGATGTAGTTGTTGAAGAAGCTGAACTGCTCGCCTGCGCGAAATCCCAGGATCTTCTTCAGATTTCCGGTGAACGCACGCGAGCCGGTCGCATGGCGGACGTTGTAACCCTCGGCGGAGAGGGCTGCCATCAGGTTCAAGGCGATAATTGTTTTACCCGTGCCAGGCCCGCCTTTCACCAGCACGACCGTCTTTTGCTTGTAGTGGTAGCCCCCACGAACCAGCCCGAGCACGGCGTTAAAGACGACCTGCTGCTCATCTAACAGCACGTATTCGCTTCGCCCTTTGATGACTTGGCTAACGTGGTCCAGCAACTTCTTGCTGGCTTTGTATTTGCTCGATGAGACCAGCTTGAGCGTTTCGAGGCCGTCACCCAAGGCCAGACGCTGACGTAGGAACTCCCCAAACTGATGTGTCTGGTCTCCAGAAAACAGCGGAACCTGGGCGAGCAGCCCGTTGAACTTGCTCGCAACCAACGCACTGTCAATGCTGTGCTGGTGGTTGGAAAGGTAGCTGCACGCGGCCAGGCGGACTTGCCCTTCTGAGAACACCGTGCTGCTGTCCTCCAGGTATTGTTTGTACTGCAATGCCTGTTGAGAGGGATGCAGCATGTCCCGGGGTGCCTGACCAACGAAGGCGACTACGCAATCGGAAACCGAACTCGGCTCGGCGTCGGCCCATTGCTTTAGCTCGATGATGACCGCCGACGGGTGCCCCGATTCATCAACACCGGTCAGCAGGCAATCGAGTCGCTTGGAGGTGAGCGGCAGCTGCATCTCCAGCACCACCCCGACGTTTGTCAGTTGGTAATGGGACAGGACGTTTGCAAACGACTGCAGGGAATTGCGCCACGAATTGAGCTCGCTGGGCGAAACCCGACGATCCAACTGATCCGCGAAGCTGATCCTTAACTTCTCAGCGATGCGGTTCAGTAGGACATCTTCAATGAACAAACTGCCAGCAGCGGAATACAGGTACACGGCCAGACTCCCGAACGAAGCGACTCTGCAGCGTAGCAAAATCCGTGCGGGAATCAAGTGACATTTGAAGGGCCTTCGTGTGACTTCCCTTACCCGCGGGCAGGGGCTAGGATGGGCGCACTACCCCTATGAACGAATTTCAGGATCTGACGCGAGCGATCGTCGCCTTCCGTGACCGGCGGAATTGGAAGCAGTTCCATTCGATCAAGAACCTCGCTGCCGGACTGAGCATTGAGGCATCGGAACTGCAAGGAGTCCTGTTGTGGAAAACGTACGCGGAGGCGAAAGGGTTGTTACGCTCTCGGTCCGGCCACAAGCGACTGGGCGAGGAGATCGCCGACGTGTTGATCTTCAGCCTTCTGCTCTGCCATGAGGCTGGTATCGATCCGGTGAAGGCGGTTCAGCAGAAGCTGCGGCTGAATGCCAAGAAGTATCCCGTACGGCTGGCGAAGGGACGAGCCCTGAAGTATACAGAGCTGCAGCACGGCGAGTGAGAATGAGTCGTCCCAAAAAAGAACGTCAACAGAGCGCTCAACGCTCGTCTTCTACGACGGGCACATAGTCTGATTTCGCCAGAGCGCTTGGTTGCAGGTAGTATCGCTGCGACCTGCTCCCCAGAAATTAGTCCATTGGAAATGTGACTTCTCCCGTACCATAAGAGTGCAAAATTGTAAAGTGATAATCGGTCAAGCGGCTCCAAGTCAATCTGGTTTAAACCGCTGAAAGACCCACCCTCCATCATCATCCCACCGATATGTCAGTTTCTCGTGGTGGGGGTTCTTCGCAAATGCACCCCCAATCAAAAGTCGAGGAAAAACTGTGACTATCGGACCAATGCCCCGAGGACAGTCTCTCGGCTTGATGTTTATTAGATTGTAGCTTAGCGGCTCCATTGGCACCTGTTGCCCCATTCCTGCCGCAGCGCTTCCGGCTCCGACGAACAATAGCGCCTTAGTTCCAACGGAGATCAGCTCGCATATCTCTCTGTGAACATGTCCTGTGAGAAATACAGAAACCCCCAAGTCCTCGTGGAGAGCCTTTCGGAGCGAGCCGATTTCTGTGTCATTCACCCTGTTCGCTCCCGATTCTGCTGACCCGAGCGAATGATGTGCCATTAGCACTCGAGGAAAGCCCTCTGGCTCGACAACTCTGTTCTGACGGGCAAGAAAGGAATCAGCAAAGTCCTTCAACGCCAGCACCACGTCCTGATCGACGCCCGGTTCGTTACGGAGGTGGGTACAACGAGCTGCCGTGTTAACGCCGTATATTACCCCGCGAAATTCAGGGAACAACCACGCTGCGGCTGCGAACGACGCGCCGAGATTCCAAAGTCGATCAAATGTGGGCTGCGCGCATTTTGTGTGCCGCTGGAACTCATCAAACGGAGCCCAGATATATTTCTTTAGATATCGCAGCTCGCTAGGCACTCCGTCGTCACTTACAGGCTCATGATAACTATACCCTGACGTCTTAGCAGTCTTCATGATACAGCGCGCGCGAGAGATATCGAAATTGGCATCATGGTTGCCCGGTATAACTAGAACTCTGCTTTCAGCTAGCCTGCCGCTAGTTACATTCGTGCTGCGGAAGCAATGATCCGTAACATCCTTGACAAATCGATATCCTTTAACAAACTCTGTATCTCGTCCCTTATCGACCACGTCCCCGGTTAAGAGAAGCAAGTCGGCCCCACGAAACTCTATATCGTAGTCTTTCGCAATCCTCGTCTCGAAATCTCGTAACAGTGCCCGGGCCAAGGCTCCATCCTCTCCGAGGCCCCAATACTCAAACTGCACACTATTCCCGAAATGAAGATCGGACATCTGAACAATCCACAGGCCGTCGCTTGATAGATCGCCGAACGGAAATACTAACGCCTCAACCCGAGCTCGCACCTCTTCATTCTTGAACGCTTTGCCTATATCAATCCAATCATCTTGTAGCCTGCGGCGATTACACTCCAGGACGATGTCATACACTTGATCTGCCGCGAGGTGGGTAACAACAATGACTTTAAGGCCGGGAAACTTCTGACGAATATCCGGTAACAACTTATGACCAATAACTGATAGCTCCTTAGATCCCGGCGGGTCTGGAAATTCCAGATCCATCAATAGCACCGCGGTCTCCGGATTGGATGCCAACACTTCGATAAGATGTTGCGGGTGATCTAGTTCTTTAACGGTAACGCCATCAATTGTTTTTATGGCATTCACCAGCGCCGACCGAGTAATTGCGTTGTCGTCACATACAATCACTTGTCGTGCCACTATTTCCTCCTTCACACGGCCTGAAGTTGTATCTCCGTAACAAATGTGTCAGCAACTTTGGACCCTTTGTGGCTACCACCATACTTATGTAGATCAAGTGATAGCTGTCGATGGGAACGCCCGGCACGAAACTTGCGCTCCGCTTCCGGATCTGCGGTTGGATTCACAATTGTTAAGACAAACAATCGATCCTCCGTTATCCGATAGCTTAGCGTGACCTCGATTGAGGGGAAAAGAGTATATTCCTCAGAATGCGGCGAGTGCTTATCGACATCGAGTCCGACGTGATTGACAATCGTCTCAAGAAGGACCGGGTCAGCCAACACAAGCAGTTTCTGCGCAAGAGGCGGCCTTGTGAACTGTATGTTGAAGCGGGCAGATTTCTGAAGATGTTGATATAAGGGATTGACGAGACATTCAATGGGGTTGAGAAACCGTGATTTCAAAAGACTATAAATCTCAACTACTCGCTTGTCATCATCTGCCGATCTCAGTAGCACATCCGTTCTGTCAAGGTCTTCCTTCAGATCGGCACAAAGACGGGTGAGATCCGACTGGCGGTCACGATAAGACGCATGGAATGCCTGACGCAGCTGCCCCCGATGAACAAGAAAAGATCGGAGGGAGCGTAGAAGCTTCGCGGTATTCCCAGAGTTCGACAATTCGCCATATTCCACTAGTGTCAACAAGGCTTTCTCGATGTCCGCTAACGCCATCATCATTGCCATGTAGCTGATGGCAGTACTCGTCTGGCGGTCGCCGAGCACAATATCTAGATGTTTTACTGTCAACGCGGAGCTCAGTTCCCCAATGCGGTCAAGAATACGGTGGTGTGGCTCTCTGTGTGCTAGCAGTCGGTGAGCTAGCATTAACAAGGATGTACGTAGGCCACGCCATAGCTCCGTCGATTCTTGGAGCGTTCCTAACAATGGAAGAATCACACCCCTTTGGACGGAAGCTTTAGGAATTGCTGCCCGGATGTCTCTAAAGCGTTGCTCGATATGCTGCTTGTCTGTTTCAGTTCCAATCATCAGCGAGCGCTTAAACACGGCATACAAGACAGCTGCGCCTGCATCGCCATTAATGATATCTGACTCAAAGAGCTTTGAAAGCGACATCCACTCTTCGACCAATACATCAGCTGGCCACAACAGCGCGCTCTCGAGGAGCCTTGCACCAATATCGCCTTGTGACTCTCCGATTAGCCTGTGGTAGCTATCAAGAAACTCACGCCGCAGGTTTAATTTGTCAAGAACTCCGAAGTGCATACTCAGAAGCCGAGCGATTTGCACTTGGTATTCTGGAAGTGTCGACTGACGGAAGGTTTCGGCTAGTGCGAGTATTCCCTCCTCAAATTGACTTAGTTCGAGCAATGCGAGGTTGCATGACTCAGCGGATCGAACCTCATGGGGGAGTCCTATCGGTAAATCAATTCTGGGCAGCGTTATAGCCTCACTCGTTGTGTAGCGCCAAGGATCAAGAATAGCTGTCCGCGGATCAATCGCTTTCAGCTGAGATACTCTATATTTGATATAGTCAGCGATGATCGCGTGACCTTCGCCCCCAAGAGATTCCTTTAGCCTGGTGGCGATGCGACACTCTGGGCAAGTTAGCGGACTCCCAAAGGCCGGAAAGAAGGACCGAAACATCCAGTGAAGTTCAAGGGTAATCTCCTGGTCAGTTCTGACCACTAACGCCGTGGGCACGGGTGCAGCGGGCGGTGCATTGTTTAGAAATACCCAAGCCTTTAGTCTTCGAAATCCGTAATCAGCCAATTTTGCTGCCATGCTAGTGATTACTCGTCCTTGATGCATTGCATCATCTATCAGCAAGGCACACGAGCGATCTCCACCTTGGGACGCAACATTCCGTAGTAACTGCTCATGTGCCGTCGTGAAGGCGTATTCCCTGCCGACCCTTCGGCCAGCGACCGCGGCTATAACGTGATCGTCGGGGATCTTAAGCTTGGCCGCGATCCTATCCGCAACGGAACTAATCATTGATTCCTCTGGGCATATCAGTACATCGCAGCCGCGGCTTACGGGGTCTAAGCTTCGTATCAAGAAGTTCAGAGAGTCTGGGCGAATCACCTGCCGAAAGTCGATCGCACTTAGAAAATGATGCCCTGCAGCATTCGCACAGTGTTGACTGAGTATAGCCTTTTGTTGGTTTACAAAATTGTAGAATGCTGTGCCATGTTCCCGAGTTCGAAATGCTTCCGGACCTGCAGTCGAGACCCGAGTGGGTCGGAGCGAAGAGCTGTATGGGTCAACCCGCCAGACTGGGGCGGCGGCTTCAGGGGCCGTGTAAGACGGAAACCGCAACAAGCTATACATAGCCACGGGCAGTTTTGGATCTGCACTCCCCTCGGGATGAGAGTCTAAAATGGCCACGAATGCCGCGACATTGAGCCCCAGCATCTGACATTGCCTTACCACTCGCCTTCCCTGGCTTCCCGAGAACATCGCATCGGCGAATACCAAAGTCCGTTCGGACTGCACGTCCAACGCCGCCTGTTCCTGTGGCACTGCCGAGTACGGATCCGGGATATCTATCTGCCTCACACTATGGAACGAGTGGCGAATGATCTCAGAGCATAGTTGACGGCTGCCGCTGGAGCAAGTAACTACGATGTCGGGCTGGATCAACCCAAACGACAGCTCTGCTGCTTTTCTGACAGCAGTTCGTACCCATTGATTTCGGAGGAAAGAAGAAATATCAAGATATTTGCAGACATTGAGTTTGTTAGGTAGTTCGACGCACTCTTCGTGTACATAGGAAGGGTCGGTCTCTAACATATGCCTTAATACCCATCGGCCTATGCTCGTCCGCCACTGTTCCGCTATGTCTCTCGGCATCACAGATGGTTTACCCTCGATATCACAGAGACGCAGCTGCAACTGTGCCCAATCAAAAAACTTCGGGCCTCGATCAAACTGGAGTGAATAAGTCTGATGGAAGTGTCCAGTTGACAGGGCGTCAAGGACGTAGCTACCGAACGACGGGTCCGAACCAATGTAATAGAATTCCAAGCGCGAACTTACGGCCAACCACCCTATCGGCAGCTTGGCCGACTGTCCATTCTCATCCTGGCGTAGCTTCGCCAATGCGTCCGTCATTCGAGAAACCAATGGCGCTGTGACACCGACGAGCACGACCGGACCGATATAAGAACTCACATCACCAGAGCAGAGGCGCGCCACCACATGCCATACGCTATCTTTATCTTCCGGAATACCTGTCACATCCACCAGTAGCGGCGAACCGATAGGAAGTTGGTGATCGTCGGTGCGCCCAGGTAGCTCAGCGTTACTACGAATCGTTTTTGAGTGCGGGATATATGTATCAAGTAAATGCAGGAACCTGCACTGAGCGCCAGTGATCGTCTGCAGGGGCAGAGTCTTGCCATAACGAGCTTTGGACGAGACTGCAATCGCAAGTTGCACATTACATCCGACAGTGCTGTCGCCATCAACACCATCGATCTTGGAGAATTTTAGGTTGACAAGCTTTTTGTTAGATTGCCGAGTACTTCTTTCTACTGTGCAGCCAGTGCCACCCTTTTCTCTGAACACCAGCAGAGCCTCCGCATGTTCCAAGCGGTTTGCGCATTCCCCAAGGCCTGTGAGCGGACTCTTACCAGCGCTAAGGCGAGTGTGGATATCATATCGACTAACGTCTGATCGCAAGGCATATTCAAAAATGCTTGGCGATCCTTGAGCTTCAGGAGGAGCAAGTGAACAAAGAGTTCCTTGAATGCCAAGGCCATCGTCAACAACTGCTAATTCGACAAAGCCGTCGTTCTCGTGAGTACGAAGGAAGTGCTGCATTGGAGGCAATTTGCCTTGCAGTCGCACCCGGGCCATCCGGCGCCTTTTCTTTTCGTCCGGTAAATCCCACACGGATCTGATGAGACGGGCGGCCACGAACGCAGGATGTCCATCCGAATGTTCGATAGCGTTTTCAGCTATTTCACGAAAAAACGTATCGATTAGATTACCGTCTGTGATCTCTCGTTCATAATATTTGAAGAAGTTGTCGACATACCTCCATAGTCGGTCACGTAAAGTGTCGATATCGGTTTGGTCGGTTAGTACAGTGAACGGCAACATAATCTTGTCTTTATATTCCTTGCTCCAGTATCCATAGGGCTGCAGCGACGTCAACGAGTCAACAGACAAGCGACATGTTGTTTCATCCGAGGTTGCAACCTGAAGGGATCGGTCCCCGATGCTAAACGAGGAATGCCATTGCTTAGCCAGGGATATAAAGCCGATATCGACAAGGAAGCACAGCGCTCTGTTCTTGAGCGAGGCTTTTCGCTGCTCGATCGTCCATCTAGGGAGAGCTATGGTCGGGGGGTGTTTTCCCTGTATGTGACGAGAATGTAACAGCTTCACAAGCTGAGACAGGGGCCAGAGATCAATCCATGTCAGTTCCGTAAAATCCAAGTCTGCCGTAGCTGGGTCGTGTAGAATTTTATCTCGCCACTGGAGGAGTGGAGGCGCATACCAATCTGTTTCAGTGAGGGTAATCAGTTTCATGGAGGTGCGCTGTCCCCCTTGACCGGTTCTACGATGCTTTCCTCGGTGAATGCCTGCGGCCTAAACGGGGACTGAAGGACCGATTAAACGTGCCCGGAAGCTGAAGCCGCCTGGCCGCCGACGTATTTCGGAACGGCAAAAGAATAACCGGTCGGTCTTAAAATGGAAAGACCGTTCTCTAGCATGCTCTTTGTAGTAATTAGTACACACGTGCGGCTTGCTTAGGTGCTTGCTTTCTGCTGTGCTCGCCACGAGCGCTTCAAGTCTTGCTGTAAGGAACAGCGATATAGCACCTTCACAAAACGCAGTTGGTCTGCGAAACGATCCGCAGGTCCCCGACGTGACAAAACGGGGCAGTCTGTGGTGTTTGTGTGGCCATCGAATCCATACCGATGTTTGGCATCCGTTCAATTCCACAACCACCACTCGGCGCGTGTCAGGCCACTGCCGAAACGCTTGCAATTGGGCGGATCCCGGAACTAAGAGGCAATGCCGGTCCCCGCTCCGTGCGGCCGTTTGGCAATCACATACGGCTCCAGCCAGCAAGGTTATAATTCCCGCCACAAGGTTTGTAACGACTTGAACTCGGCTGTTTCTTTCCGAAGTCGAGATGAGCCATGACGTTGTAGCAATCTATGCCGCTATTGCCCGCTACCCACGAGATCCTCAAGCGCACTGAAGAGCTCACGGGACGTCCGGTTTACGTGACCGAAGATCCCTCACTATCCATCCTCGCCACGATGCAAACAGCGCGCGGGACGGCGCCGATGCACACTATTCGATACCGGCCGACGTCGAACGCAATGTCTGACTACTTCATCTGCTGGCAATGCGGTTTTTTGATCCGGCTATTCTCAAATCCACCTAGCGAGCGCCTTGAGTTTGCTGGTGCGCCCGATGCCGATCAGAGGGTCAAGGCGCTCTACGCCCATGGCGGCGCTTCAGAACCGGACGAAGCGATTGCGCAGTTCCTGGCGACAAACATTCTGACCCAGCTACGGTCTTATCCGATCGGTCTGAGAATTGACGATTGGCTATTCGCTGAGTTTCCAGAGCTTCGTCAGGCTCAAATCCACGGTGCGCGCGTTCAACTCCAGGACAACTTGGCGGCCCTGAACTCTCCGGGACGTGCAATGTCCCCCGAACTCATAGTTTCAGCCAACACGGCCATGAACGCCGCTTTTGCCGCCTACTGGGCAAGATCTCTCGCCGACGAAAGCCTGATGCTGCCCTATCAATCTATCGGCGCGCTGAAGGCGGGAAGCCGATTAATGGAGATCTTCCACTACTGCGATACATCACCTACTGCGGACAGGCCCCTCGTTGATCTCTGGGCACACGAGCTGGGACTGGCTGGATGGTACGAGTGGAAGCAATACACATTGGAGTGAAGCCTGATGCTCGGTGACGATCTTTGGACCTTCGAAATCGAAGAGGGCGCGTTTGATTCTTCGTTGTTGCCGCCCGACTCCCGCACGCCGAATACGCCCGAATATCACCAGGCCGTTCGCGGCTTCCTCGAGAGAAACCTGGCAACAGCCGCTGGGTGGTTTCAGGTGACCGTCGAGGACAACAAGGTCCGAGCCACTTGGAAATCGTCAGCATCAGCACCTCGTCCAATCGACGAGATCATCAAGATGCTCTCCGACGGTCGCTATGCCGAGGCGATTCAGCTTTTGCGCATGCTGCTGCCCTCCCGACCCACGGATCCCGTCATTCACTTCAACCTAGGTATGGCCTTGAGTGACGTCGGTGACTTCGCGGGAGCAGGCCAACATCTGGCGACCGCGGTTGAATTGGATCCAGAGCTAACGAATGCTCGCGTTGCGCTGGGCGTTTGTTCAGCCCGCGAAGGCAATTGGGAAGACGCTGCGCACCATCTGCAATTCGCAATTGAGCAGGAACCGACTAACGGTTACGCGCTGCGGAACCTAGGAGCCTGCTTTACCCAGTTGAATCGCCTGAATGAGGCGGAGAACTGTTTTCGACAGAGCGTGGTCGCGTTGCCTCAGGATCAACGCTGTTGGTTGGGACTAGGCGACGTCTTGGATCGGCTTGGGCGTGGGCAGGAGGCCGACGTCGCATACCGGGCCGCCATCGACGTGAACCCTTTCAATGACCTTTCTGAGATGGCCCGGGCGGCGCGAAGAAAAATCGCGGAACAAACTCTACATATGAGCGGTCATGAACGGCTTCGCGAGGATGCTGTTGCCGGCTGTGTCGCCGCGCTTCAGCGATTCTCGACAATGAGCCCGGAGCAGGTTCGAGCCGTTGCCTTCGAAATTGCTGCGCTGGGTACAAAAGGAATCAATCCGTACGGTCCTGAAGCGCGGTACCGGCTGAGAACTCTGGACGGGGAGTTCACAGGCATGCCGGCGCTCTGCTTGATGTACGTCGGCCTTCAACAGACCGCACCCGAGATGGATATGCAGTTCGATCTGGCTGAAGAGTACACAAGAGCCAAGCAGCTGTTCGAACAGGTGAGGACGAGGCAGTAAGCAATTTTCCCCTCGCAGAGGCTGAGGTGTGTGTCATGGCAACATTCAAGATCGGAATCAGCATGGCGGGAGCAATTTCGGCCGGCGCCTACACCGCCGGTGTTCTCGACTTTCTTACGGAAGCTCTCGACGACTGGTACAAAGCAAAAGCAGACGGTGAAGTCGTGCCGATGCACGACGTCTCGATCGAGGTGATCACCGGAGCGTCAGCAGGAGGGATGTGTGCCGCAATCTCAGCTGTCATGCTGCAGGAAGACTTCGAGCACATCCACGATACCGACAAAAGCGGCACCACAAACCGGTTCTATGAAAGCTGGGTCAACAAAATCGACATCCGTGAACTTCTGAAGACGGATGATCTCCGGGGCGAAGCGGATCTAGTTTCGCTGCTTGATTCCAGTATTGTTCAACAAATTGCTGCTTATGCGCTCAACCCCGGCCCGCCGACAGCTGTTCAGCGTCGGTACGTCTCGCAGAGCCTGACATTGTTTCTTTCGCTGACTAATCTTCGGGGCATTCCGTATTGCCTTAACGGCGCTGCTCCAGGGTCGCTAGAAGAAAGCACCTTGTTCTACGGCGATCGGATACGCTTTCAAACTGTTTCTTCAGCCAAAGTCGCGCCTGTTGCCGCCAACGTACACACACTTGACCTTTCCACCCCGGGTGTAGCGGGCGGCTGGAATGTGTTGCAGACCGCTGCCATGGCTACCGGAGCTTTTCCTGCATTTCTTGCTCCACGAGCTCTACAGCGGGCAGGCATCGAATATGTACCGCCAGTATGGGAATCCGTTGTATCCGCGGCAGCCGGCACGCCTCCACCCGTTGCGCCTGTGATCCCTCCTGAGGTCGCCTCTTCGTTCTCTACTCTCAACGTCGACGGCGGGGTCACGAACAACGACCCTTTCAACTATGCACTTGACTACCTTCTGTACATCGATCCGCCGTGTTCTAACGCCGAACATCTTCGAAATCCTTGCACTGCCGATCGGGCCGTGATAAGTATTGCTCCGTTTCCCACGACCGAGCAGTTCGACCCCGGATTTGATCCTGAGAAGAACTCCAGTATTTTTTCTGTCCTTTCCAAGCTCTTCGCCGCGCTCATTTCGCAGTCTCGCTTCTTTGGCGAATCGCTGGACCAGATCATGAACGGCACCACCTTTGGCCGGTTCGTGATTGCGCCGTCGGATGATGAGCTGGTGAAGAAATACCGCAATAGCGCCGGTGCATCGTCTGCGAAACTGCCCGCTGCACTGCAATGCGCTACGATTGGTGCCTTCGGCGGTTTTTTCGAACGTGGGTTCCGGGCACATGATTACGCGCTCGGCCGGCGCAATTGCCAGAAGTTCTTGCGCGACTATTTTGTGCTACCGGAAAACAATGTATTGATCGACGCAGCGATGAAGGCGATTGATCCGGGGACCCGTAATTTGGTCGTGAAAAGGTTTCGTCGTCCACCACCCGGCACTTACGCCAACTCCAGTGCCGCCCTCCAAAGCGCGGGCCAACCGCTGCCGGAGGTACAGGGAGTGACCGATGTGTGGATACCGATTATTCCGCTTTGCTCTCCGGCGGTCTCCGACCCCATGCTGAACCCACCTCCGCGCTTTCAGATGCGCGAGTCAACCCTCAACTCTATCGTCAAGCTGATCATGAAGCGGTTCAAGGCGGTGATGAAGGTGTTTCTTGGCTACATCTCATTTTGGCCTTTGCGCGTGTTTCTTCGTATTGGACAGCCGGTCATCCGCTGGCTAGCCCGTCGACCGCTAAAAAAAGCTCTCATTCGGCAGCTGGGCGATTCGTACCGGGGTTGACGCGCGCTTGGGGTGAAGAAAGAAACGTTCCGACCTGTGGGGTTGGCTCGTGAGTTGCGCCTCACTCCTTTCTTTCCGCCTATCCGCAAAATCCGCCAAGTCGATTCTCCACCCTTGCTCGATGCCTACAAAACTATCTGGATTCATTGGTATTACGATGCTACGCCGCAACGTGCTGCGCTGGAGACAAATAGAACCAATCCGTACGATCCTGAGGGGAGATACCACCGCCTTTTTTCCCCCTTAACAGCAGGCTCCAACTGACACAGCATTCTGACAATTCCCAAATCGGAACTCCTAACCCCCGTCGTGTTTGTTTCTCGGCTCAAATCAACTTAAGACGATTGACAATTGGCTCACAGAGTTCTAAAGCAGGGCGACCCTGTTTGCGGAGGCAGTGATGACGAGACGCTCTATGGCAAGCCAGCCTGCTGCATTTCCAGACGATGCAAAGATCCGGTCTTGGAATGAGTATCTTAAGGATCCTCAAGTTTTAGATACTAATCTCATTTTGAACGGATCAATGCTCTTCCGCGGGCAAGGTGACGCGGACTGGGGCCTTGTGCCTTCGCTAGTGCGGGCTCTGCGCCAAGTTCCAGAACGCATGACGAATGATAAGGCATTGAATATTGAGGAGACTGCGCAGGAGGAGTTTGCTGCACAAGCCCACCTTTATCTCAGCATGGCGATCCTGAACTCGGTGCCAACTATTGTGCATTGGTGGATGCACATGCAACATTATTCCGCCCCCACAAGGTTGCTCGACTGGACCTATTCGCCATTTGTGGCTGCCTACTTCGCTTGTTGCGACCACCCTAACAAAGATGGCGCTGTGTGGGCGCTAGATATAAATGCGGGTCATTTTGAAATGCCCAAGGGGTTCGAAGATAGCGCTACGCCTGAGGAACGGAATCGGTTGAATAAGATGTTTACATCAGCCGAAGCGCCCCCGCGCCTTCATTTTATTAATATGGGCTTGCGCAACGAGCGCATGATTGCTCAGCAGGGAGTTTTCATGCTGTCGGAAAACGTTCAAAATACCCATGAACAGATCCTGTTCAGCCTTCGCAAGGAGCCCGACAATGCTGCCAGGATACGCAAGCTGCGTATACCGGCGGAGCAGAAACGCGAGTTCCTGAGGCAGTTACATGTCATGAACATCAACGCCAGATCGCTCTTTCCCGGTCTCGACGGTTTGGGCAAGTCAATAGGCGAGATGATTGTCCTAACAACAATGTGGAAGATGGAATAGCAAGAGACGCAGCTTTGATCTGAGTGGTACTCTGATTTTTATTGGCTGGGGGTCCGGGGTTCGAATCCTCGCGTCGCATATCGTCGCCGCCTTTGTTGTAACTTTCCTGTGTTTGACCGCGCGGAATGGCTGAAGCGGTTCTTAAGCAACCACGTAGAGGGGGTGATGGCTATGGCAAAGACGAGCACCGTTACATTCGATTTCGGGCATGACGTTCGTAAGATCGCTATTCGAATTCGTATTGGAGGCGGTGATTAGCGACATAGCTTAGGCAGAGCACCAGCCTGGGTCCTGACTGGATCAGGTTCCAAGCGGCTGCTCCGTCCACATGCCCATTGCAACCAACAATACCGTACCGCGTCGGGCTGAAGGCCGCCGGCTGATGATGCCAGCCTCGGGCTATCTGCGCTCCTATTTGCTCGATTAGCGCAGCCTTTTGTGGTCGCGGATATCATCAGCTGACCCACCTCGGCGTTCGTTCAGCACCAACGATCCCGCTAAAATTTGCCCTGCGGAACTCATACTAGGTGAAATGCAATGCCTCGGCCTGATCTCGGCATACTGCGGCTCGATTTTCAAAGTTCCGAATGTCTCATCGAAGAAGTCGTGTCGAAGAACATGGAGCTAATAGCGGTGGGCGAAGATCTCGAACCCATCGCGGTTCGTTTTGATGGCGAGTCCTACTTCGTCGAAGATAGCTTTCACAGAGTGGAAGCTGCTCGCAGAAGCGGGCTATTGGATGTCGATGCTAACGTTGCTCCGGGACTTTGGAAGAGATGGAGGCTAAATTTCGAAAGATTGTGGAGATGGTGTAAGCGTCCGGTTTCTACCGCCTGTACTCACAGCCAGGTCAGCGCGATCATCATCCGAAGGGTAGTTGTGCCGGAGGTGGTGATGGATAGTCCAGCCGCAGTAAAGATCGAACAACCCAAGCGGCAGCGGCGAAGCATCGCGGAGAAGCGCCGGATTGTCGAGCTGGTGATGCAGCCGGGAGCCTCGATCGCTCGGGTAGCACGGGAACATGGAGTTAACGCCAACCTGGTGCATTACTGGCGGAAGCTCTATCGCGAGGGCCGGTTGGGAGAGAACCAGGGCACCAGCGTACATCTGCTGCCGGTCAGCGTGAGCGAGTCCCCAGTAGCCGCAGTCGTTGAGCCGATGACCAGGCTGGCTTCGCCCGCGACGCCGAAGGCGTCTAGCTGCTCCGGCAGCATCTACCTCGAGTTTCCCAAGATCCATCTCCGCATCGAAAGTGGCGCCGATGCGGCGCTGCTGCGTCTGGTTCTGGAATCACTGCCACGATGATCACCCTGCCGCCGAAGACCCACATCTGGATTGCGGCAGGATTCACGGACCTGCGCCGTGGCTTCGACGGGCTGAGTGCGCTGGTGCAGACGAAGCTGGAGCAGAGTCCGTTCTCCGGCCATGTGTTTGTGTTCCGTGGCCGTCGCGGCGATCTGATCAAAGTGCTGTGGTGGGATGGAGATGGTCTTTGCAATCCCTCTACAGAAAACCCACAATATCGTCTTTGAACCCAGGCAGATCTGTTATCCGTGGCATCGTTGGTATGGCCGTAGTGTCTTGACGTGCAGGGCTGGCGGCGCGCACGCCGATGTAGCG
>Ga0326728_10013186_pt1 | contig 18036 bp, 16 predicted proteins | sample MB3enrmetagenome_FD_207602 | JGI IMG/M metagenome (GOLD analysis project Ga0326728, IMG submission 207602) | Lab enriched peat soil microbial communities from McLean, Ithaca, NY, United States - MB31MN | ecosystem: Environmental > Terrestrial > Soil > Wetlands > Peat | place: USA: New York... | reverse complement strand
CTCGTCGGTGAGGTCGATTGCCACCTTCCCGTCGGCGACGAGGTGGGCGACAAGCGCGCAGATGTTGTGCGAGTACGCCGTCGACGCCGCGCCCGCCATCGTCGAGGGAAGGCTGCCGGCCCCGATGATCGTCACCCCGTGCTCCGTAACGACCGTGTCGTCGGGACGGGACCCCTCGACGTTGCCGCCGAGCTCGCTCGCCGCCATGTCGACGATCACCGACCCGGCACGCATCGCCCCCACGGCCCCCGCCGTGACGAGCAACGGCGGGCGCCGGCCCGGCACCTGCGCCGTCGTGATGACGACGTCGTGCTGGGCGATGTGCCCGTTCAGCTCCTCCTGCTGCGCCTTGGTCTCCTCGGCGGTGAGGGCCCGGGCGTAGCCGCCCTCGCCGACCGCCTCGCCGACCGATTTCAGCTCGACGAAGCGACCACCAAGCGACTCGACCTGCTCCTTCGCCTCGGGACGCACGTCGTAGCCGCGGACGATGGCGCCGAGCCGGTGGCAGGTCGCGATCGCCTGCAGCCCCGCCACCCCGGCGCCGAGCACGAGCACCTCGGCGGGACGGGCGGTCCCGGCCGCCGTCATGAGGAGCGGGAAGTAGCGCCCGTAGGCGCCCGCCGCCACGAGGGCGGCCTTGTAGCCGGCGATGTTCGCCTGTGAGCTCAGCGCGTCCATCGACTGGGCGCGGCTGAGGGTGCGCGGCAGGTTGTCGAGGCTCACGGCGGTGACGCCGTGTCCCGCGAGCAGGCCCGCGAACCCCGGGTCGACCAGCGGGGCGAGCAGACCGACGACGACCTGGCCGGGACGCAGCTTCTTCACGTCAGCGGCCGAGGGCCGCCCCACGTAGAGGACGACGTCGGATTTCGCCAGGCACTTCGCCCGGTCGGCGACGGTCGCCCCCGCCTGGACGTAGGCGTCATCGAAGAACCACGCCTGCCGGCCCGCGTTCTTCTCGACCATGACGGCGAAGCCCGCCTGGTGGAGCTTGCCGACGTCGTCGGGGACGACTGCGACCCGCCGCTCACCTTCGGCCGCCTCGCGCACGACGGCCACCGAAGGCTCGGCGGCTTCCGTGGGGCCCTTCTTTGGCGCCTGTGACGCCGCGGACGGTTCCGCCCGATCAGCCATCATCTTCCTCCTTGGGTGGCCCGAGTCACCTCGGCACCCACCAGTCGGGCCGTCGGCGCACCCGGGCGCCGCCGACCCCCGTCCAATCGATCCAGAGCGGCCGGTCGCGCCGCAGCCGATACGTGATTCAGATCAGCTCCGGCACCATGACGATCGCGCCGCAGGGGCATTCGGCGACGCAGATGCCGCAGCCCTTGCAGTAGTCGTAGTCGAACGCGTACCGCTCGCCGGGCCCGAGCTTAGACACCGCGTTGTCAGGGCAGATTCCATAGCAGTTGTCGCACTCGAAACAGTTGCCGCACGACAGGCAGCGGCGCGCCTCGAAAAGCGCCTTGGAGTCGTCGAGCCCGCCCACGACCTCCTCGAACCCGGCCTGGCGCAGCTCGGCGTCCAGCTCGGGCTGGGCCGTGCGGGGGGCGTCCGCGTAGTACCACGTGTTCAGCGTCTCGAACGAGGCGAGCTCGTGACGGGGCGTCGGCCCCTCGGCTTCGCCCCCGAGCCAACGGTCGATGTTGCGGGCGGCGCGCTTGCCGTGCCCGACGGCGACGGTGACGGTGCGCTCGGCCGGGACCATGTCGCCCCCGGCGAAGACGCCGGGGCGGCCGGTCATCATCTGGGCGTCGACCACCACGAGGCCGTCGCGCACGTCGACGCCCTCGAGGGCCGCGAGCGGCGCGAGATCGGCGTCCTGGCCGAGCGCCAGGATCACGCAGTCGGCGTCGAGGTCGGCGAACTCACCGGTCGGCTGCGGGAAACCGGCGGAATCGAGCTCCATCTTCTCGACGAGGACCTTGTGGCCGTCCACTCGCGAGATCGTCGACATCCAGCGCACCGTCACGCCCTCGGCGAGCGCCTCGGCGACCTCGGCGGCGTGGGCCGGCATCTTCTGGCGGTTGCGCCGGTAGACGATCACGGCGTCGGTCGCGCCGAGCCGCTTGGCGCTGCGGGCCGCGTCCATCGCGGTGTCGCCGCCGCCGTAGACGACGACGCGGCGGCCGATCGCCGCCGGCTCCGCCGTCTCCGTGCCCGCCAGGAAGGCGAGCGCGTCCAGCAGGCGGGCCGAGTCGGCGGCCGGGATCTGCACGCGGTGCGACAGCTGGGCGCCGAGAGCGAGGTACACCGCGTCGAAAGAGCCCTCCGCCATCGCCGCGGCGATGTCGGCCACGCCCGCATCGCAGCGGATCTCGACCCCGAGGTCCTGAATCGCCGAGATCTCGGCGTCGATCACCTCGCGGGGCAGCCGGTACCTCGGGATGCCGTAACGCAGCATCCCCCCCGGCCTGGGCGCCGCCTCGCGCACGACGACCTCGTGCCCGGCCCGGCGGAGGTGGTAGGCGGCGGAGAGCCCCGACGGGCCGGACCCGACGACGAGCACCCGCCGTCCCGTCGCGGGGACGCACTCGGGCAGCGGCCAGCCGTGCGCGATCGCCGTGTCGCCGAGGAACCGCTCGACGGCGTGGACACCGACGGCCTCGTCGAGCTGGCCCCGGTTGCAGGCCGTCTCGCAGGGGTGGAAGCAGACCCGCCCGCAGGTCGCGGGCAGCGGGTTGTCCTCGACGAGCCCGCGCCACGCCGCCTCGTAGTCCCCGGCCCCGGCTTCGTACAGCCAGCGCTGGATGTTCTCGCCGGCCGGGCAGGCGTCGTTGCACGGCGGCAGGCGGTCGGCGTAGACGGGCCGCTCGACCCGCCACGACCCGGTGCGGTTCTCCCGGCTCGACCCGGCGTCGAGCGTGATCGCGAACGGGTGCTCGCTCACCGCGACCCCTTGCCGGCCCGCTCGCCCAGCAGGTCGAAACGCCGGATGTTGCGGTCGGCGATCGCCTGGATGCGGGCGATGTCGTCGGTGCGCGGCGGGTCGGCGAAGAGGTGGGCGAAACGTCGCTGGGGACGCAGGTACGCCTCGACGGGCTCGCGGTGCCGGATCGGCGTCGCCGAGAGGATCTCCCCGTCGGCCGCCTCGAAGAGGGGGAACAGACCCGTCTCGCAGGCGAGGCGGGCGAGGCGGATCGTGTCCCGGGACGCCGCACCCCAGCCGAGCGGGCACGGCACGAGGACGTGCAGGTAGCGCGCGCCGTGCAGCGCCATCGCCCTGCCGACTTTCGCCTCGAGGTCGTGGAGGTAGGCGACGGAGGCGGTCGCGACGTACGGGATCTCGTGCGCCACGGCGAGGGCCGGGAGGTTCTTGCCCTGGCCGAAGGCGTTGCCGGGCTCGCGGCCCCGGGCCTCGGTGGTGGCGGTGCGCGCCGCGGCGGGCGTCGATCCGGAGCGCTGCACCCCGGTGTTCATGTAGGCCTGGTTGTCGTAGCAGACGAACAGGACGTCGTCGTTGCGTTCGAACATCCCCGAGAGGCAGCCGAAACCGATGTCGACGGTTCCCCCGTCGCCCGCCTGGGCGACGACCCGGGTGGCGGTGTCGCCACGCACCTTGAGGGCCGCGGCGACGCCGGTGGCGACGGCGGCGGTGTTGCCGAACAGCGAGTGCATCCAGGCGACCTGCCACGAGGTCTCGGGATACGGCGTCGAGAAGACCTCCAGGCACCCCGTGGCGTTGACGACGATCAACTGCCCGTCGGTCGCGGCCATCGCCGCGTCGAGGACGAAGCGGGCGCCGAGCGCCTCGCCGCATCCCTGGCAGGCCCGGTGGCCCGAGGTGAGCGCGTTCGGGCGGAGGCGGTCGGACTGCACCGTGCGCAGGTGCGGGTCGACGAGGCGGTTGCCCACCGCGAGGCTGCCCACCTGGTAGAACGTCGTCTGCTCGGTCACGGCGGGATCCCTAGACGATCCGCGCCGCGTGCTCGGCTGCCGCGCGCTCGACCCGCGTAGCGCTCGGTTCCCTGCGGGGGTCCTCCGCCCTGCGGGCGAGCTCCCGGTCGACGACACCCCGGTCGAGATCGAGGAAGCTCACCGCGCCGAGCTCGCCCCGGATCGCCTCGCCGAAGACCCGTCGCAGCGACGCCTCCGGGATCGGCCGGCCGCCGAGGCCGGCGACGACCGTGTAGGTCCTCGTGCCACGGTCCGAGACGAGCGCCTCGACCTGGGCACCGAGGATCCCGCGACCGCCGACGGCGAAGGCCTTCTCGATGACGACGACGCGGTGCGCCCCCTCGAGCGCCAGCCCCAGCGCCTGCTCGGGGAACGGCCGGAAGGTCGTCACGGCGGCGACGCCGATCTTCAGGCCCTCCTCGCGCAGCTGGTCGACGACGTCTTTCACGGTGCCGACGACCGATCCGAGCGCGACGACGATCGTCTCGGCGTCCTCGCACCGGTAGGCCGAGACGAGCCCGCCGCTCGGACGCCCCACGACGCGCGCGAACTCGGCCGCGTTCTCCGGGATACGGACGAGCGCCTCGAGCTGGCGGCAGTGGGCGAGGTAGCGGACCTCGGTGTAGGCCTCCGGCCCGACCATCGCGCCGATCGAGACCGGTGCGGCCGGATCGAGGATCTGTTGCGGCACGAACGGGGGCAGGTAGCGGTCGACCTGCTCCTGGGTCGGGATCTCGACCCGTTCCACGGCGTGGGTGAGGATGAAACCGTCCATGCAGACCATCACCGGCACGCTGAGCTGCTCGGCGAGCCGGAAGGCCTGGATGTGCAGGTCGACGGCGTGCTGATTCGTCTCGGCGAAGAGCTGGACCCACCCCGAGTCGCGCAGCGCCATCGCGTCCGAATGGTCGTTCCAGATGTTGATCGGCGCGCCGAGTGCCCGGTTCGCCACCGTCATCACGATCGGCAGTCCGAGACCGGAGGCGTTGAAGACGGCCTCCGCCATGTAGAGCAGCCCCTGGCTCGACGTCGCCGTGTAGGCCCGGGCCCCGGTCGCGACGGCGCCGATCGAGACCGACATCGCGGCGAACTCCGACTCGACGTTGATGAACTCACAGGGCTTTAGCCGCCCCGATCGCACGAGCGAACCGACGCCCTCGATGATGTGCGTCTGCGGCGAGATCGGGTAGGCGCAGACCACCCGCGGGCGGCACAGCGCCACCGCCTCGGCGACGGCCCGCGACCCCTCAATCTGGCGGAGCACCGACGGCACTCCTTTCGCGAGTCGCACATGCCCCCACCATCTCGCGGGTCAGGTTGAACGCCTCGGTCACGGCGGCGACATTCCCGTCACGCATCGCCCCCGAAAAGCGGTCCTCGATCGCGGTGACGACAGCCGCGAGCGAGACCGCCCCGGTGAGCGCGGCAAAGCCGCCGAGGAGCACCGCGTTCGGCAACGGCCGGCCGAGGTGCCGCAGGGCGATCTCCGTCGCCCGCAGCTCGAGCACGTGGTTGGCGGGCAGTCCGGACACGGATCCCGCGACGCCGATCGACGCGAGGGACTTCGTCGTGTTGACGAGCACCCAGCCCTGGGGCCTGAGGCCGGCGAACAGGCCCACCTGGCGGAGCAGCGTCGCGTCCTGGATCACGAGCGCGTCGGGTTCGTCGATCGGCGCACGCGTCCGGATCTCGCGCTCGCTGATGCGGCAGAACGAGACGACCGGGGCACCGGTCCTCTCGGAACCGAAGCTCGGGAAGGCCTGGGCGTGCCGACCGTCGTTGAACGCCGCCACGGCGAGCAGCTCCGCCGCCGTGACCACGCCCTGTCCGCCCCGCCCATGGATCCGAACCTGGAACATCGCCAGCCTCGCTGTCCGTCCACCGGACGCTTCGCCGAGCACCCGCCCACGGCCTGGTCACTCGCTGCTGTGATGGTCGCGTCGGACCGCCCTGCCCTCCAGGGTCGATGGTCACAAGCCCCCCGGTCTTTGGCCCGCAAACTGTGCCGCAAATGGGTCGACCGGCCCTTCCACCCGGCGAGGCGGCGCCCTAACGTGTCGGCGTGCCTTCCCCCGACGCTGTCGTCATCGATGCGAACGGGGTCGACTCGCTCATCACGTCGCTTCGGGCCCAGGGCTTCCGTGTCATGGGCCCGGTTGTCGCCAACGGTGCCATCGTCCATCGCGAGATCCGGGCTGCCGAGCAGCTCCCGGTCGGTTGGCACGACTGGCAGGAGCCGGGTTCGTACCGGCTGAGCCACGGCGACGACGGTGAGATGTTCGGATGGGCGGTCGGACCCGAGTCGTTCAAGCAGTCCGTTTTCCCCTCCCGGGCGGTGCTCTGGCGGGCCCGAACCGACGGCCAGGAGCGTCAAGTCGAAGCCCCCGTCGACGACGCCGCGCCCGAGGCCTTCTTCGGGGCCCGTCCCTGCGAGGTCGCGGCGCTGCGAGTCCTCGGCGGGGTGCTCGCCGGGGCGGCGAGTCCCGACCCCGTCTTCACGCGCCGGCGCGGGACCGCCTTCGTCGTCACCGTCGAGTGCGGCCGGCCGGCGTCGACGTGCTTTTGCACCTCGATGGGCAGCGGCCCCGGGGCGGAGGCGGACTTCGACCTCGCCCTGACGGAGCTCGCCGGTCCCGCCGGGCGCTTCCTCGTGCGGGTGGGTTCCGAGCGAGGCGCGGCCGTGCTCTCCGGCGTCGCCTCCCGGCCCGCCACGGCCGACGACCACCGGGCCCGTGATGAGGTCCTCGGCCAGGCGGTGGCGGCGATCAGCCGAACGCTCGACGCCGACGCGGCACCGGGACTGCTCGCCCGCAACCTCGAGCACCCCCGCTGGGACCACGTCGCCGGGCGTTGCCTCGCCTGCGGCAACTGCACGCTCGTGTGCCCGACCTGCTTCTGCGCCGCCGTCGAGGAGAAGACGGACCTCGCCGGCACGGTCGAGCAGACCCGGCGCTGGGACACCTGCTTCGACCTCGCCCACTCCTACCTCCACGGCGGCTCGGTGCGCGTGTCGACACGCTCCCGGTACCGCCAGTGGATGACGCACAAGCTTTCGACCTGGGTCGACCAGTTCGGGAACTCGGGCTGCGTCGGCTGTGGGCGCTGCATCACGTGGTGTCCGGCGGGTATCGACATCACCGAGGAGTGCGCGGCGATCGCGGCAAGCGACGGCGCGGTCAAGACGAACGAACCCACCGCGGTTCGGGACAGGTAGGCGTCATGGAAGAGATGAGTGAACTCATCGCCAAGAACTCGTTGTTCGCCGGTCTGCCGGACTCGACGATCCAGCTCGCCGTCGGCTGCGCGCAGAACGTCACCTTCGAACCCGGGGCGCGCATCCTCGTCGAAGGCGAGCCGGCCGACACGCTGTACCTTCTGCGCCGCGGGCGGGTCGCCCTGCAGGTGCAGCGCCCCTCGGGCAAGCCGCTCGTCATCGAGACCATCGGCCCGAACAGCGTGCTGGGCTGGTCCTGGCTCGTGCCTCCCTACCGCTGGCAGTTCGACGGCGTGGCGATCGACCCGGTCGGCGCCGTCGCGATCGACGGCACGTGCCTGCGGGCCAAGGCCGACGCCGATTCCGTCTTCGGCTACGCACTGCTGCAGCGCATCAGCGGCGTGCTGCTGAGCCGGCTGCAGTCGACCCGCGTCCGGCTCCTCGACCTGTACGGGCACAGCCTTGATGACTAGCCCCGAGCACGCGTCGCCGGGGCCGTTCGTCCCCTCCCGCTACCGGGTCGTCGACCGCAAGACCGAGACCTCGGACATCACCACGCTGTGGCTCGAGCCGGTCGACCGTCCGATCGCGCCCTACAAGGCGGGGCAGTTCAACATGCTGACCGCCTTCGGGGTCGGCGAGGTCGCCATCTCGATCAGCTCGGCGCCGGACGCGCCGGGCCCCATCGAGCACACGGTGCGCGACGTCGGTGCGGTGAGCCACGCGCTCGCCTCGTCCGAGATCGGCACCGTCGTCGGTCTGCGTGGCCCGTTCGGCACGGACTGGGGCCTCGAGAGCCTGGCCGGCCACAACGTCGTCGTCGTCGTCGGCGGCATCGGCCTGGCGCCCTTGCGCGGCGCGATGCGCTACCTCGCCGAGAACCCCGCGCCCGACCGCAAGGTCGTGCTGCGCGTCGGCGCCCGCCTGCCGGACCAGATCGTCTTCCCCGAGGAGATGGAACGCTGGCGGGAGATGGGCGTCGACGTCGAGGTGACCGTCGACGTCGCCGACGCCGACTGGAAGGGCCACGTCGGCGTCGTGACCCAGATCCTCACCGAGCTGCCCTTCGACGGCGCCGGGGCGGTCGCGCTCGTCTGCGGGCCCGAGATCATGATGCGCTTCAGCGCGCGTTCGCTCATCGACCTCGGCGTCTCGCCGGAGAACATCCGGGTGTCGCTCGAGCGCAACATGCAGTGCGGGATCGCACTCTGCGGGCACTGCCAGCTCGGACCGTTTCTTTTGTGCCGGGACGGGCCTGTCGTGCCCTACGCGCCGCTCGCGGCGGAGCTGATCACGGAGATCGAGAGATGACGATGCGACCGACACTGGCCGTTTGGAAGTTCGCCTCCTGTGACGGCTGCCAGCTCGGCATCCTCGACCTCGAGGACGAACTGCTCGCTCTCGTGGGCGCCGTCCAGGTCGCGAGCTTCACCGAGATGACGAGCGCCGTCATCGACGGGCCCTACGACGTCTCGCTCGTCGAGGGCTCGATCACGACCCCCGACGACGCCGACCGGATCCTCGCCGTACGCGAGGCGTCCGGCCTCCTCGTCACCATCGGCGCCTGCGCGACGGCGGGCGGCATCCAGGCGCTCCGCAACTACGCCGACGTCGGCGAGTACACCTCGACCGTCTACGCCCACCCCGAGTACATCTCGACCCTCGCCGAGTCCAGCCCGATCTCGTCCTACGTCAAGGTCGACTTCGAGCTGCGCGGCTGCCCGATCAACCGCTACCAGATCGTCGAGGTCGTCACGGCGCTCCTGGCGGGACGTCGCCCGGTGATCCCGGGTTACAGCGTCTGCGAGGAGTGCAAGATGGCCGGCAACCTCTGCGTCCTCGTCGCCCACGGGACGCCCTGCCTCGGGCCCGTGACGCGGGCGGGCTGCGGGGCCCTCTGCCCCGCCGTCAACCGCGGCTGCTACGGCTGCTTCGGTCCGGCGGACACCACGAACACCGCCTCGCTCGCGAGACGGCTCACCGGGCTCGGCACGTCCGAACGAGGGATCTCGCGGCTGTTTCGGACGTTCAACTCCGCCGCAACCGAGTTCTCAAAGGAGAGTCTCGAGCATGACGCCTAGCGCACAGGGTACGAACCGCGCGATCGACGTCCACGGGCTCGCCCGTGTCGAAGGGGAGGGGTCGCTGCACGTCGCGGTGCGCGACGGGGTGCTCGAACGCGTCGAGCTCGAGATCTTCGAGCCACCGCGCTTTTTCGAGGCCTTCCTCGTCGGTCGCGGCCACGAGGAGCCACCGGACATCACGGCGAGGATCTGCGGGATCTGCCCCGTCGCCTACCAGATGTCCGCCTGCGCGGCGATCGAGGACGCCTGCGGCGTCGAAGTCCCCGCCGAGGTAGGCAAGCTGCGGCGCCTTCTGTACTGCGGCGAGTGGATCCAGAGCCATGCGCTCCACATCTACCTGCTCCACGCCCCCGACTTCTTCGGCTGCCGGGACGCCGTCGAGCTCGCCGGTCTCAACCCGGCGGCGGTCGAGCGGGGACTGCGGATCAAGAAGGTCGGCAACCACCTCATGGAGGCGGTCGGCGGCCGGGCGATCCACCCGGTCAACGTGCGCATCGGCGGCTTCTACCGGGCGCCGAGCCGCGAGGAGATCGCGGCGTTCATCGAGCCGCTGAAGAAGGCCCGTGAGGAGTCGCTCGAGACGATCTCGTTCGTCGCCGGGTTCGACTTCCCCGACATCGAGGCGGACTACCGCTTCGTCGCCCTGTCGCACCCGGACTACTACGCCATCGAGGCGGGACGCATCGTGTCCTCCGACGGGATCGACGCGACGCCGATGGAGTTCGCCGCCATCTCGGTCGAGGAGCACGTCCAGCGCTCCTCGGCACTGCACGCCCGCTTGCGCGGGCGCGACCCGTACCTCACCGGGCCCCTCGCCCGGTACGCGCTGAACCAGGCGAAACTGCCGCAGACGGCCCGCGACGCGGCCGCCGAGGCGGGGCTCGGCCCGGTGTGCCGGAACCCGTTCAAGAGCGTGATCGTCCGCGCCGTCGAGCTCTACTTCGCCTGTGACGAGGCGCTCCGCCTCGCCGAGGAGTACGAGCCGTTCGAGCCGGCGGCCGTCCCGGTGCCACCGGCGGCGCGCGCCGGCGCGGGGGCGACCGAGGCGCCGCGGGGCATGCTCCTGCAGCGCTACGAGCTCGCGGCCGACGGGACGATCAAGTCGGCGCGCATCATGCCGCCGACCTCCCAGAACCAGCTCTCGATCGAGTCCGACGTCCGCCAGGTTGTCGAGGCGGGCCTGGACCTGAGCGACGCCGAGCTGACGGCCCGTTGCGAGCTCGCCGTCCGCAACCACGACCCGTGCATCTCGTGCGCGGCCCACTTCCTCGACGTGTCGATCGACCGCTCGTGACCTCTCGCGTCGTCGTCGCCGGGATCGGCAACGACTTCCGCCGTGACGACGGGGCGGGACCGGCGGTCGCCCGGCTCGTCGCCGCCTCGACCCCGGCGGTCGACATCGGCCCGATCGGCGAGCCCCTCGACCTGCTGGGCCGATGGGAGTCGGCCGAACTGGCGGTGCTCGTCGACGCGACCCGCTCGGACGCGGCCCCGGGGACGGTGCGCCTCGTCGACTGGCACGCCGCCCACCGGCCGGCGAGCCCGAGCACGCACGCCATCGGCCTTGACCGCGTCGTCCGCCTCGCCCAGGTGCTGAAGGCCGCGCCGGACCGCGTCGTCATCGTCGGCATTGAAGGGGAGGACTTCTCCGACGGGACGGGGCTCTCCCCCGCCGTCGAGGACGCCGTCCCACGCGCCGCCCAGTGCATCGCCGATCTCATTGCCACGGAGTCATGAGAGGCGACCGACCGTGTGCATGAGCCGCCTCCACCGGATCGTCTCGGTCGCCGACGATGCCACGGTCGTCGCCGCCGACATCGACGGGAGCGCGCACCAGCTGTCGTTGCTCGCCTACGAGGGCGAGCCCCTGCAGCCCGGCGACTGGGTCGTCGCGCACAGCGGCTACGCCCTCGGCCCCGCCGATCGGGCGGAGGCCGAGGCGATTCTCGCCGAGTACCGGGCGGGAACGGGCAAGGATTCCAACAGCAGTCCAAACTAGGAGCAGAAATGGCCACCTCGTCCAGGACAGAGAACAAGACCCGCCTGCCGGGTCTCTACGTCGCCGGCGCCACGGCGATCATCAGCGGCATCTCTGTCTTCGTCAACAGCTACGGCGTGAAGAGCTTTAGCTCGCCGGCCGTCTACACGACGGCGAAGAACATCGCCGCGGCGCTCGTCATCGCCGCCTTCGTCGCCGTCGCCTGGCTGGTGTCGGGCCGCCGGTCGCCCGCGCGGGGATCGGCGCCGCAGGCCGCCGCGCCGAGCACGGCGCGTCCCCTCCAGGGCTTCTCGCGCGCCGTCGGGCTCGCCTACGTCGCCGCCATCGGCGGCGGGGCAGCGTTCATCCTGTTCTTCGACGGCCTCGCACGCACGACGTCCATCTCCGGCACGTTCCTGCACGACACGCTCGTCATCTGGGTCGCCCTCGCCGCGCTCCCGCTGCTCGGCGAGAAGGTCGGGCGCTGGAACCTCGCCGCGATCGCCCTGCTCGTCGTCGGCATCACGGTGGCCTGGGGTGGCGCCGGCCATCTCGCCGTCAACTCGGGCAACGCCCTCGTGCTCGGCGCGACGCTCCTGTGGGCGGTCGAGACGGTGATCGCCAAGCGGCTCCTTTCCGGCGTCTCCCCGGCGGCGCTGGCGCTCGTGCGGATGGGCGGCGGGGCGGTCGTCCTGCTCGGCTACCTCGCCGTCACAGGCCAGTTCCACGAGCTCGTCGGGCTCGGGCTCGGCGGGCTGGGTTGGGCGCTTGTCACCGGCTGTCTGCTGGGCGGCTACGTCGGCACCTGGATGACCGCGCTTTCGCGGGCGCGCGCCATCGACGTCACCTCGGTCCTCGTCGCCTCGGCGGCGGTCACGCTCGCCCTCAACGCCATCGTCCACCACACCGGGCTCGGCGCCAACACCGGCGTCGCCACCGACCTGATCGGCGTCGCGCTGCTCGGGGCGGGCGTCGCGGCGGTCGTGCGGTCGTGGCCCCGAGTCGCCCGCGCGTGACGCTGGGTCCCGTCCTTTTCGCCAGGTACGCCTACCCGCCAAACGCACTCGGCTACTGCGGCCCAGCGGACCACGCCGCGCTGCTCGGCGCGGCGAGCGAACCGGGCGATATCGCCGAGCTCACCCACCTGGCCAGCCGCTTCGACGGCGCCTGGCCCTATCTCGAGCTGATCGCGGGGTGCAACGGGATCGCCGACCCCCTCGACGAGCGCGTCGTCGAGGCCTACTGGGTCGGTAACTCGCTGCTCGACCGGGTGGCGCCCTCGGCGCTTGTCGCCTCGCTCGAACACCGATTCGCGCGGCGCACCGGGCGGGACTTCGAGTCCGTCGCCACCGCGGTCCCCCTCGGCGGGGTCGCCCACCACAGCTTCCACGTCTTCGGCGTCTACCCGTGGCTCGGCCTGCTGCGTTCCGGGACCGAGGGTCCCGCCCTCACCGTCCTCGACCGTTGCCGCATCCGCTGGGGTCGCGTGGAGGCCCTCGACGGCGACACTGTCATCGTGCGGAACCGCACGCTCGAGTTCCGCGACGACCGGCTCGAGCTCGGTGGTTTCCGGCTCGAGCAAGTCCGCCGGGGGGCGGACGGCATCGGGATCCTCGGCGACCTGGCCGTCGGCGAGGACGTCTCGCTCCACTGGGACTGGGTCTGCGAGCGGTTGACGCCGGCGCGGCTCGCCCGCCTGCGCCGCGTGACGGCGCACAACCTCGCCGCGGTGAACGCCCTGCCAGCCCCGGGGCCCATCGTCGCCGCCAACTCCTGGGGGGGGTAGGCCGCCGCAAACGCCAAGACCGCCACCCGGACGGGCTTGGCGGCGAGTGCTCCAAGTCGCCACATCCTGGTCGCTGGTCCGCGTCAAAGAGGGGGCTGAAGTATCACTCGCTTGCGAACGCCAGCCCCTCAAGTTGACCGGTGGCGTCTGGTTAGACGGAAAAGGTTCGTTGCGTGCCCCTGACTAGGGAGTTCGATCTTCCGGGTCCGAATGGCAGCGCTCAATCCACTGGACACCACAAGGTTCGTGTCCAACTTCGTGTCCACCTTGAGGCACTGGCCTCGGAGGCTGGTGCCTCATGCACGGCGGGCAGCCCTGAACCCGGAGCGTCTTGACCCCCAGGGAAATCGAACACGTATCCGGGCGTCCATCAGAGTCCATCAAGCGGCTCTGACCAGGTGTTTGTGTCCCTTGGCGTCAGTCTGGGTCCAGTTGGATCTGAATGCTTGGCTACACAAATGGCTACACGTGAAAGTTGTTTGAATGCAGAAGCAGGACCGGTCCACCACGCCGTCCCGATGGTCCTGGCCGAGACACCGAGCAACCTTCGCTATTCGCTAAATGGTCAGATGGCCGACATGGAGTTCCGCGCAGACCGGTGCGGCCGCCAGTGCTTGTACTCCAGCCGGTGGTCGTCGAGGACGCTTCGCATCTCCGACATCGAGTGGGAAGACCCCTCTGGTGAGCCTCTCGACGGGGAGGACTTCGAGAGGCCCCTCGCCGAGAATGCCTCAGGAACCGTCGATCCACTAATCGCCGGCTGACAGAGGCTACATCAGGCCGTACTGCGACCTGCGTGACAAACACCTCCCGGACGTGAACAGGAAGAACAGATTAGGCGGTAGGGAAAAGACGTATCCCCACGCTTGAGGGACTCCCGTCTACGGCTACGGACCCCGTGTAGCCGCGCCACCAACCGAACGCCACCGCGAGGATCTCCATTCTGCAGGGTCGATGCTATGTCCGCGCTGGCAACGCCAACATGCCCAGTCCCGCCTACTTTGGGCCTGGGCCGTATCCTCGCCCGTCAGCCATTCATACGTCTGCGGGGAGAGCAGCTCCCACAGCAAAAGTGCAGTCGCCTTCAACGGTTTGGCAAGAATGCAACTCTTCTTCAGCTGTCCCACTGGCAATGGTGCTGGGTGGCGGTAAACGTCTCTTCAGAGCTGAGCGAACTCACCGTGACGCGGGCATCTGTGTCGGAGGTATGATTGTAGTAATCATCGTCGCCCATATACATCGCGACCTCATCGTTTTGATAGTAACCAATAGGGTTGCTATTTACAAGGGCATCGACATAGGTATCCGTCTTGAAGTTCTCCACATTACTTGGCGCGGGCGCCTCGTAGATAAACTCTGCCGTACTTCCGTCGTAGGACTCGGAACTGCGAGCGAAAGGCCAAAACTCATCTTGCGTTACGTCCTCCAAGAAGAAAGTGTAACCTGGAGTTGAAGGCTCCCACTGCACATCGACGTAGATCTCGTCACCAGCATCGGCATATTCCCCTATATACGCGGCATCTTCTGGAAGGAACCTGAAGAAGAACTCATGGTTAGGTTCATTAGTAATGCCGTCGGCGGTTCCAGCCTGGGCCAGATTTGATTGGGTATTGACGCCCCCAATACCAGCCCAAACAAAGAGCACCACTGGGGGGTCGGACGCACAAGCAGAGTCGTACCTTGTAGGTTCGGTGTATATTCCGGTTGCCTCATTGAAGGCCGAACTGTCGGACGCATCATCTGCCATCCAGCCTGCCCACCCTGACTGGCACGTGGGATCACAGTTAGTGGGTTGCACGGCGCTGTTGCCAACAGTCATGTGCTTCGGGATTACTGTGTGCTTAGCATGGCTCATTGCTTCGGACCATAGGGCCAGGGCGGAAGGATTGGTCGGTCGTCGTGGAAAGTTATATTCCGCGAGCTGCTGTGCTGTTGCCGTCAACGGATTGAATCCGGCTGGTGGAACGGTTAGGTAAGTAGGCGCTCCAGGCGTGTTGTACCGATATACCGTTCCGCCGCCGGACAGCGCGGAGGCGGACGCCTGGGGTATGTCGGTTGTGGTTCCGGTCGCTCCGGTCGCTCCGGTCGCTCCGGTCGCTCCGGTCGCTCCGGTCGCTCCGGTCGCTCCGGTCGCTCCGGTCGTGATCGTGACAAGGAGTACTAGGAGCCCAGCAAGACAAACAACGGATGCAGAAGCGAGGATCGTTCGCTTGCGACGATACATGGGTATGCCCCCCTCAAGTGCCAATACAGGCTCACGACAGTGATGATCAACGTGCAACTTATGATGCTAACGTAGTCGTGTTTCTCGACGAGATCGAGGAGGTCCTCGCCAGCATGCTGCGGCCAGGCAACGCCGGAGCCAGCAACCTCCTCGATCACGAGATACTCTTCGATTAGGCGACCGTACATTTGCCCGACCAGTGGCGTCTTGGCCCATCGAGCGGGTGACAACTCCGGGCTTGTTGTGCATTGGGGACTTGCGCGAAGCGACTCGGCCGGCGAATCACACGAATGTGTCGGTGCCTGCGCAGAGCGAAGCATCAAGATCTCAATCGGCAAGGCGATCGACAGCCGCGTGCGGGGGGCGCTCTTCCTCGTTCACTACGAGGATTAGATACGGGCGATCGGAGCAAACGGCCAATCCCGGGACGATGCTTGGCCAACCGAGCTCACCGAGCTTGTCGACCTCTCGGTGCGGGGAAACGTAGTCCGGCGCATCCGCCGCCAGGAGCGCCCGCTCTTTGGTGCCCGGCTCAGCCTGTTCGACACTCTCGAGGGCTACACCACCAGTGGTTCCTCACGACCTCCGCCAGCAGATCGTCGAGCTCGAGCTCGACACCATGGTCACGCCCGAGTCTAGGACTGCATCCGTGCCGCCAAGGAACAAGGAAATGGCGCTTCGGAACCAGCCGTTCCGGGGCACTGTCTCCAACGAGAGGTGGGTCGAGCTCGTGCTCGCCACCATGGACCTTGTCGAGTGGACCATGACCCTCTGCCTCAAAGGTGAGCTGCGCCGTGCCGAACCGAAATGGTTGCGCTACGCCCCGTTGCACACTGGTGCCCGTGTAGTTCACCCCGAGCGGTGCTCAAACCAGCACCCGACCCGACCGGAGCACTCCTCAGTTGAGGAAAAGACAAGATACTTCTGGAATGTCCGGTTACAGCACGGTTCGACCAGCCGGATCAAATTGGCTCACGGCAAGAGCCGGACAGTTCGCGCAACATAACCTTCCACCGCGACTGGCCAATCCCTCCGCGATGGCGGTATCGTCTGATGCCATGATCTGTAGGAAGCATCCTCTAGTTCCGCAACACCCGACTGTTGGTTCCATGAGTTTCACGATCCGACACGCTTTTTGCTTAGCGCGAGATTCCACATGGTGCGTCGCGTCGCGTTGGTAGCAGCGGCCGTGTTGGCTGCGATCGGTATTGCCGTTGCCATCACGGCAAGCCTGAGTTCAGGCACGAGGCCACTCGTGGACCTCACCGTGCACACGAAGGCCGCAGCCTCCGCGACTGCCATCGGCGTGCTGCGGGAGGTCCGACTTCCGTCCGGTTCCGAGCCCGTGTCACTGGCAGAGATCGGCACCCGACGCGCGGCGGATCTCAACTTCTACGGGTATAGCCAGGATGGAGATGGCGTCATCTACTCGGTGCGGTTCTGGCGTGTCCCCGAGGGGATCTACGAGGTGGACTCCTACTTCGAGCGGAACGCGCCGCCCGGCTTCTCGCAAGTAAACACGGCAGGGATAGACCGCGGCCCCAACGCGAGCGGCTTCCAGCTCGGCGGTTTCATGGATGCAAGTCTGCCCTTTTCGCCGCACTGCCGTCCTAATGCCTCGTTGACGCAACTGTCGTATAACCTCCTGACGTCGCCTGCAACGCCGAAGGTGACCGATGTTCTTGTCGCTGTCTCGGTGTACTGGCATCCGAGAGTGTGCGTAGAGCCCTAGTCGGCCCGCCTCTGATCGGTCTCCAACTTCCCACGGCGCACGAGACCACCACCCGTCTTCTGGCTCCGGCGGTGACAGTGCGAACGTTAGGCGGCCGACTCGGTCACATGAACACAGGTATGACGCTCAGCGTTTATGCCCACTGCGTGGGGGAATCTGACCAAGAAGCGGCAAGTAAGCGCGCTGTGATCTTGAACGAGACGCGTCGGCCCGGCCCCTAACTGTTCGCGTATGCCAAGCCACGACCTTCGGGTTGTGAGACCTATTCGGTCCGTCCACCCCGTTTTTCAGCGTCCTCCACAGTCGCCCAGATTTGGCATGCTACCTGGGACTTTGCTTGCTTCTGCCCGCTGCGCTGCGAGGACCCATCTTGCAGGTTTCGGGAAGTTCTTGGGATTTTTTTGGGATGACAGACCTTCGGGTTCCGCACCCGAAGGTCGCCGCTTTCGGGGCCGTGAGCTTCGGTTGAATGGGTCGAAGATCCACCGGTGACGGCCCGGCTTCACCCTTGACCTGTGCTCACCTGGGTTGGGAGGGCATGGTCAGCCGCTCTGGTTCTCGATCAGCGTTTACGGGGCGATCAAAGCTGGCTGACGTTTACATCCAGCCTTTCGTGAAGCGGCAGTAGTTGTACTCGTCGATGGCCTTCAGGACGTTCCGTCCGAGGGCTGAATCTCCACCAACTCGCTCCGCCTGCTTCTTGGTGATAAGAGCAAACTGGACGTACCGAGGGCCGTTGCTGCCAGTAACTCCGAGTGTCGGGCCGTAGGCGACTGCGATTGCTCGATCCCAGGGGTGAAGGAACCGGGGGGCTAGATATCCCACGGCCCGAAGATGTCAAGCGGCCTCGGTGAGTTGGCTCTCTGCGCGGTGGCCCCAGGCGGTGTGCTCGTCGTAGAAACTGCCGTTGACGAGACAGCCGTGGAGGATGCCGACGAGCCGGTTGCCGAGGGCCCTCAGCGCCGCATGGTGGGTGTCGCCGGCTTTCCGGTGGGCGTCGTAGAAGGCGCGGGCCCCCGGCGACGCGGTGAGGCTCGCAAAGGCCCACAGGTAGATCGCGTCGGCGAGGCGCATGTTGCGGGCGTAGCGGGCGAGCACGACGCGCTTGGTGCCCGACGCGCGGG
>Ga0326728_10013184_pt1 | contig 18037 bp, 20 predicted proteins | sample MB3enrmetagenome_FD_207602 | JGI IMG/M metagenome (GOLD analysis project Ga0326728, IMG submission 207602) | Lab enriched peat soil microbial communities from McLean, Ithaca, NY, United States - MB31MN | ecosystem: Environmental > Terrestrial > Soil > Wetlands > Peat | place: USA: New York... | reverse complement strand
CGGCAAAACGATGCTGTTGCAGTCCATCGCCAACTCCATCACCACCAACCACCCCGAGATCTCGCTCATCGTCCTGCTGATCGATGAGCGCCCCGAGGAAGTCACCGACATGCAGCGGTCGGTGCGCGGCGAGGTGATCAGCTCCACTTTCGATGAGCCCGCCACCCGCCACGTGCAGGTAGCCGAAATGGTCATCGAGAAAGCCAAGCGCCTGGTCGAGCACAAGAAGGATGTCGTCATCCTGCTCGATTCCATTACGCGCCTGGCCCGCGCCTACAACACCATTGTGCCGCCATCGGGCAAAGTGCTCTCGGGCGGCGTCGATTCCAATGCGCTCCAGCGCCCCAAGCGCTTCTTCGGCGCGGCGCGCAATATCGAAGAGGGTGGTTCGCTCACCATCATCGCAACATCCCTCATCGACACCGGCAGCCGCATGGACGACGTCATTTTCGAAGAGTTCAAAGGCACCGGCAACATGGAAATCCACCTCGACCGCAAGCTCGTCGATAAACGTGTCTTCCCCGCCATCGATATCAACAAGAGCGGCACGCGCAAAGAAGAGCTGCTACTGCCCAAGGAAGAACTCAACCGCGTCTGGATCCTACGCAAAGTTCTTAACCCGCTCTCGCCCGTCGAGACCATGGAACTCCTGCTCGACAAGCTCGGCAAGACCCAAACCAACGCCCAGTTCCTGGGCTCGATGAGCGGCTAAGGCAGCAACTCGCGCACGCTCCCGCAGGTCGCGTTATACTTACCTGCGAATGCTACCGGACTATATCGCCAAAGCGTCTCCTAACTCTCCACAGAATCGCGCCCCGTGGTATGCCAATACCGCGCCCAGCTACGCCGGCGTCTTCCTCTGGATCGCTTTCTACATTTCTCTCGCCCAGAACACCATCAGCCACGCGTCGCTCGGCCTGTGCATCCTCGCGCTCGCCGTCGCCGGACTGCTCAGCTACGCACTGTTCTATTACGCGCCCGCCATGCTCGGTATGAAGACCGGCTTCCCGCTCTATGTCGTGGGCAGTTCCACCTTCGGCACAAGCGGCGGTTACATCATGCCCGGCCTGCTCATGGGCCTGTTGCAAGTCGGCTGGTTCGCTGTTGGCACCTTCTTTGCCACGAAATTCATTCTGAGCGGCATCCATTCTGACGCCCAACCCGGCAGCCCGCTATTCATCGCCATCGGCATCATCTGGGGCTACATCATGGCCTTCATCGGCGTGAGAGGTATCCAATACGTCGCCAAGGTATCGCTCCTCCTCAACGCCATTCCCTTCCTGATGATCCTCATCGTCTTTTTCAACACCGCGCCGGGCATGTCGAACTACGTGCCCGCCGACCCCAATCCCTTTCTCGCCTTCACCCTTCTGCTGCAAATCGTCATCGGTTTCTTCGCCACCGCAGGCGCAGCCGGCGCCGATTTCGGCATGAACAACCGAAACGCCACCGACGTTCGCTGGGGCGGCCTGGTCGGCATCACACTCGCCATCCTCTACGCCGGTGGGCTCCCCATCCTCTCCGTCGCCGGCGCGCGCGTTCTGAACCCCGCCATCCAAAGCTACAGCTACGACGCCGTCATCTCTTCGCTCGGCGGCGTGCTCGCCACTACTATGTTCTTCCTCTTTGCGATCGCCTCCATCGGCCCCGCCTGCTTCTGCGCCTTCATCGCCGGCAACAGTTTTTCGACCATGATCCCCGGCGTGAAGCGCATGTCCTCCACCATGGCCGGCGTGACTGTCGCGATCGTTCTCGCCGTCACCGGCGTCGCCGCGAATCTGATCGGTTTCTTCACCATCGTCGGCGCGTCGTTTGGCCCGATCTGTGGCGCCATGGCCGCCGACTACCTGCTTTCCGGCCGTGAATGGAAAGGCCCGCGCGAAGGCATCAACTGGGCCGGTTACGGCGCTTGGGCCATCGGCTTCGCCATCGGCATTCTCCCCAACCTGCCCGTCTCCGCCGACCTCAAAACCTACGCGCAGCCCGCCGTCGTCTACAGCTTCATCGCCGGATTCGTCATCTACGCGCTCCTCGCCAAACTGGGCCTTGAGCCGCGCACCATCCCGCTGGAAGGAGCCGGCGTCCGCGCTCCGGTTGGCGGCAGCGGCACAAAAGAGGGCCGCGCGACCGCGTAATCCAACCATGAAAACAGCCGCCGCCGTTCCGAGAGACATTGACGAGTACCTCGCCGGCATCCCCGAACCTGCCCGCACCACCCTGGGCAAGGTTCGGGCGGCCATCCGATCCGCCGTACCGCCCGAAGCTACCGAGGCCATCAGCTATCGCATGCCGATGTTCCGTTACAAAGGCGGCCTTGTCGCCTTCGCTGCCTTTTCGAAACACTGCAGCTTTTTCCCCATGAGCCTGGCTGTCATCCGTTCACTGAAAAGCGAACTCAAGAACTTCGATGTATCGAAAGGGACCATCCGCTTTCCGCTGGACAAACCCTTGCCGGCCGCTCTGGTAAAGAAAATGGTCAAGGCACGGATCGCGGAAAAGGAAGGCAACAAGAACCGCTGATCGGCTACTGGATGCCATCATGGAGGCAGTAGTGCTATCATGATGGTTATGGTCCGAGCCCAAGTGCAACTCTCCACGCAGCAACTGCAGGCTCTGCGGAAACTCTCTGCGGCGACCGGACGGTCCATTGCGGGCCTCATTCGCGATGGTGTCGACCAGTACTTGCACTCCCAAAATAGTGTCAGCCGTGATCAACAAGTCGACCGCGCCTTGCGTGCCGCCCGCAAGTTCTCTTCAGGTCGCACCGATGTCAGCTCCCGGCACGACCGTTACCTGGCGGGCGCGTTCCGCCGGTGACTGTTTTCGCGGACACATCGGCTATCTACGCGGTACTGGACCAGTCCGACGCACATCACGGGAGGGCTATGGCCTTATGGAAACGGCTGCTCACCGACTCCGACATAATCGTAACCAGCAACTATGTGCTCTTGGAAACCAGCGCGCTCGTCCAGCAGCACCTCGGAATACCTGCTCTAAGGGCGCTTCATGAGGATTTCTCGCCCCTCCTAGCGATCGAGTGGGTTTCCGAGCATGCACACAAGGCTGCGGTCGAGGCCACGCTTACAGCCTCCCGAAAGAAGTTAAGCGTGGTTGACTGTGTGAGCTTTCAGCTGATGCGCGCCGCCGGTATCCGCGCTGCCTTCTGCTTCGATCACCATTTCCGCGAGCAGGGTTTCGAACTCCTCCCCTGACTACTTCTTCTTCGCCTTCGTCTTCAACACCACCGGCGTCCCCTTGAATCCGAACTTCCGCCGCAACTGGTTCACCAGGTGCCGCTCGTGTGAAAAGTGCAGCCCCGCCCGATCCGTGAACAGCACAAACGTCGGCGGATATACCGATGCCTGCGTCAAGTAGTAAATCTTCCGCTCCTCGAACCGCAGCGATTCCACAAACCGGTTCAGCTCGCCCGTCCCAATGCGCTTTCCCGCCGACTCGTGCACCTCGCGAATCAGCTTATACAGTTGCTCGACCCCCGTCCCGTCCTTCGCCGATAGAAACACCACCGGCGCGTAATCCAGAAACTTCAGCTCGTCCCGCACCTGCTGCTCAAACCCGCGCTTCTTCGCCCTGTCCAGCGTGTCCCACTTGTTCACGCAAAGGATCACGGCGCGCCCGCCCTCGTGCGCATACCCCGCAATCGTCGCGTCCAGCGCCACCACTCCCTCCGACGCGTCCATCACCACCAGCACCACCTGCGCCATCCGGATGTGCCGCCGCGCCATCACGACGCTCAGTTTCTCGGCCATCTCCTTCGTCTTGCCCTTACGCCGGATGCCCGCCGTATCCACGAAAACGTAATCCGTGTCCCCGTGCCGCACGTGCGCGTCCACCGCGTCGCGCGTCGTCCCCGCAATAGGCGATACAATCGCGCGCTCCTCGCCCGTCAGCGCATTCAGCAGCGTCGACTTCCCCACGTTCGGCCGCCCGATAATCGCCACCTTGATCGCCTGTGCCGATTCTTCTTCTGGCTCCTGCCCAAACCCCGCCGTCACGTGCTCCAGCAGTTCCGATACGCCCGTGCCATGCTCCGCCGACACCGGAAACACATCGCGAATCCCCAGGCTGTAGAAATCGTTCACCAGGTCCTCGCGCGCCACCGTGTCCGCTTTGTTCACCGCGAGCGTCACCGGCTTGCCCAGCCGCCTGAGCATTTGCGCCAGATCCCGATCCGCTCCCGTAATCTCCGCGCGCCCGTCAACGAGAAATATGATGTGCGCCGCCGTCTCGAGCGCCACCTGCGCCTGCTTCAAAATCTGGCTGGGAATGTATTCCTCATCGTGAATCACGATGCCGCCCGTGTCGATAACCTCGAACTGCCGCCCGTCATACCGCGCCCGCCCGTGCATGCGGTCCCGCGTAATCCCCGGCTCATCACCGACAATGGCGCGCCGCTCCCCCGTGATCCGGTTGAACAGCGTCGATTTTCCAACATTGGGACGACCCACGATGACGACCGTGGGAGTAACCTGCGGCATAGTTGTAACGTAGCATTGTCCAGGCTCTCGCGCCTGCTGGGGCCTTACCGTGGCCCGCAATTCTGCGGGGGTGTTTTTGGACCAATCAACCTGGACGCTCCCTTCCGATTAGGGTGCCATCGCAAAATTGCAGTCACCGTGATTCGCGCTGTCTTTTTAGAAAGGTGGCCTTATCGGGCAGGAAGTCGGGCCAAGTGTTGGGAATTATGTCTATGACGTAGCGGACGATATGCTGATCGATTGCCTCGCGTAGAGACCGCCGAAGTCGGAGTCCCGATGATGGAAGAGGTTCGGTGAGAATTGCGGTGCCAATCAAGAGTTTCGCTCGATCGCCCAAGAGAGAGCTGCGCCACCAGAACATTAGAGAGGCTAAACGAGTGGCTGTCTAACGGGCGGAGGATATCTCGGCACGTCTGCTTGCCCGTGCGCCTAAATTCCGATTCTTCTGGTGTGGCCAGAAAGAGCGAAACAGCGCTGGAGTTCTCGTCGTCGATTTTAGTGCCCCGGTAGTAAAAGGCGGCGTGCTTGATTCGCACGCTAAGCACTCCCTCCGGCAACAAGGTGTCGGCATCGCCAGCTACTTCGTCGAGTAACTCCATGTCGAGAATGAATTCGAGTTCTGGATTCATCTGGATGCGGAGGTTCCGGAATTAGAGGCAAGAAAGGTCCTCCCGGAACGCCTGCTCTAGCGTCAGTCGGTAGCCTGTGACGTTCCGTCCAAAGTGGTGATGTTCGACGAGAAACCAAAGATCGCCGCACTTCCATGCGACGAGTAATGGCAGCTTGAGATATTCAGCGAAATTCACCAGTGAGCGCCTGTAGCTTTCGCTCCATTTGATTTTCTGGTGGTGACTGGACTTTACCTCGATTAGTACCGGAAATGGCCGGTCATTCACAATGGGAAAGGCTATGAAGTCGGGCGCCCGCATCTCTTCACTTAATTCTGGTAGTGGCATCGGTGCCTGACCTATCCGATAAATGCCGGCGCAGTTTCCTAGTCAACACACCGTCGCAGCAAACTCGTCCTCGGGCAGGAGTCCGGTTTGTAACTGGTTAATTCGCTCGGTCAGGGATTCGACTGTGGCGCCGTCTAGCTTCGAACTGACGACGTGAGGGTACAACAAGAACGCCAGCTTCGTGATCTCATCTGGGCTCATCATTCGTTAGGGCGCACTACCTGACGTAGAGTACCATTCTTCACAGCCGGGCCATAACTCCACGCAGTACAATAGGCGCAATCTTGAAGATTGCAGCGCATAACCTATTCAGCTGCGGAGCGGTGTTCTTGTTGCTCAACGTCGGGGCTGCCTTGGGACCCGCAGCCGAGTTGCACCCAGGGGTTTGGGCAGGCCCTGACGTGAGCGCCCTTCCTTTGCCGGTCTCGGGATACCAGGTATATTTCGTGGGCGAATTTCACGGCGTGAATGAAACCGTTGACATTCTCATGCAATATCTGGCGAGACTGTACACAGGAGTCGGCCTGCGAGACGTTGCGATTGAAGAGAAAGCCGTCTACGAAGGCGATGCGCGCGCCTATGTCGAGGGAAGGTCAAGCACCGTGCCAGCGGCACTCTGCTTGCGGTCCGCAGTCCTTCAGGCGCTGCGCCACTTCAACGAAGGCCGAAACCAAAACGAATTGGTCCGAGTTCATTTGGTGGACATCGACTCGCCGGCGAGCGCGATCCGCCAGCATCTGTTGGCAATCAGGGAGCAAGTGCATGGCGCCGCGGCCGTGCGCGTGCCCGACGCAAAGGACATCAAGCAACGCGCATTGGATACAGTTGACGACCTGAAACGGCTGACCGCTGATGAGAATCTACAAGGTGGGCTGCGTACGGTCCAACATTCGATCGCCGCATATCAGCACGGGCTGGAGTTTGATACGTCGGACGTCAAGGGAAGCCCGTATCTTGACGACCGTGAAGAGGCGATATCGAGCAACATTCAAGACTTGTTACGCAACCCGGATTGCCGGGCCGTACTCGCCCTTTATGGTTCTGACCACGTGGCGAAGTCTCGCAGGAAGGACGGAGGTGAGAATCGAGACCGCGACTTCTTGCCACTCGCTCTTCGACTGGAGCAGGCGGGCTTGAAAGTATTCTCCGTCGTGACCTTCCCGCTTTCTGGCCGTTCTAGTTGGCGCGGCCATGAAGGCGAGTTACCCTGGACGGCAAGGGATGGCACCTTGGAAAACGGGGAGACTCTAGACCGGGTGCTAACAGCGCTCCCAAGTGGGACGTTGCTGTATGCCGATCCGAAACGACATCGGATCAGGCTACCTAGCAAGGATATAACCGCGTTCTTGGTTGACGCATTCCTTCTGTTTCCGATCGCGACCGCGATGGAGAACCACTGCGCAACCAAGTGACCGTGTAACAGCATCCCCAAAGCGCCGCGCCCGCATGATTTACGTGACTCGATGCGTCCGCACTGCGGTGTTCGTGGCCACCGCAGAAGACCGGCCACCGCACCGAGGTACCGAAAACCTGTCACGTAGCTCTCCGACCTACGTGGCTTCGCTCCGCACGAATCCGCCGTAACACCCGATCCGTCGTGGCCGCCGTCAATGGCCTGCCCGTCCGGCAGACCCAAACACCCCGCTCTTTTCGCAGCCCGCCATGTGACTTACTCGAACTGCGCTTCGCCCGCATAGGTACGTATTCTCACACGTTGCCATCGAGCACGTCAGATCTCCGGCCGTTCTCAGCGTCTCCGCGTTGAAAGCTTTTTGTCCGACTACCGCCGTCCCTACCACACACTCCTGTTGTAATGCCTCCGAATATCGCTGTCGGACGTTACGAGCGGCGCATAGCCATTCGACTTGGCATGCGCCACAATCACACGGTCAAAAGGGTCCCGAGTCCAAGTCTCGAAAAGGGCCGCCTGAATAACGGACGGAAAAGGATGCTCACACAGTCTTAACCCGATCTGGCTCTCGAGTTGGTTGAGCAGCGTCTGCGGCGGTTGAATGATTCTCTTGATCTCGTACAGGTACTCTAATTCCAGCAGCACAATCGGGGAAATCACAACATCCGACTCTTCAATGGCCGCCCTCGCGTGGGCCGTCAAGCGGTCCAGCTGCCTCTGGCAGAGCCAAACCATGACTTGCGTATCCAGGTAATGGATCACAATTCCGACCAGTCTTTTTCCCAGCCGGCCTTCATCTGCTTGAGCAGTTCCCTGCCCGCCTGTTTCAGATTCGCCTTCGGTGCCACCACCTTCTGCGCCGTCAGCCGCGCCAACTTCGACCGCTTGACCTCTGGCGTAATCTGAAACACCACCCCTTTGTGCACGAACTCGACCGTTTTCCCCTCCAAGGCCTCATCTGCCAGGTGGAACAGATCCTGCCGCAGCTTCGTGATCGTGACCCGCATGCAAGCAACTTAGCACGTAATGTACATAACGTCAATCATATATATGTACATTACGATCGCCCAGCTCCTAGCGCTTTGACGTCAAGACACCAACAGTTTCATCCTTGATGTATGCGCATCACGGTGACGCTCGAAGACGACGTCGCAACCCTCATTCGCTGTCTCCGTGAACGCCGAAAAGTCAGCGTCAAGACGGTCGTCAATGAGACCCTCCGGCTCGGCCTCAAACACCTACAGTCGCCATCGCCGCCGCCACGTCGGTACCGGACAGCCGTCGTCTCCCTCTCCTCCTGCCTGCCCGGAAACCTCGACGATGTCGCCGAAGCGTTGGCAATCGCGGAGGGCGAAAACTTTCGGTGATCCTGGGAGAACCCGCTCTCTTAGCAGCCGCCACTTCCCAGATGTGCGATTTTAGGTAAGGATGTCCCCGCCCACCAAAGCGTCCTCCGTGCGCCAGTTCTTCTCCCGCCACGGCGCGCTTTCCCATTGGCATCCCAATTACGAGTACCGTCCCGGCCAGCTCGAAATGGCCGAGGCCGTCGAGAGCGCCCTCGCCGACGGCAAACACCTCATCGTCGAAGCCGGCACCGGCACCGGCAAAACCCTCGCCTATCTAGTCCCCGCCATCCTCTCCGGCAAGCGCATCGTTGTCTCCACCGGTACCAAGAACCTCCAGGAGCAGCTCTTCTTCAAGGACATCCCGTTCCTGCAAAAACATTTCCCCCGCCCGCTCGAAGTCTGCTACATGAAGGGCCGCAACAATTACGCCTGCCGCCAGAAAATCTACGACGCCGATAAGGAAGCCATCCTCACCGGCCTCGAAGAAGTCGCCGACTTCCAGATCATCCAGGAGTGGGAGCACACCACCGAATTCGGCGACCGCGCCGAAATCAAGACCCTCCCCGAATCGAGCGGCGCATGGACCAAAATCGACGCCCGCCGCGACCTTTGCTCCGGCCAGAAATGCCCGCAATTCGAGCGCTGCTTCATCACCCTCATGCACCAGCGCGCCGCGCAGAGCGACATCATCATCGTTAACCATCACCTGTTTTTTGCCGACCTGGCGATCAAAGACGACGACGTCCCCGGCATCCTGCCCGACTATCACGCCGTGGTGTTCGATGAAGCGCACGAAATCGAAGACGTCGCCGGCCAGTACTTCGGCGTCCAGATCAGCAACTACCGCTTCCAGGAGCTCCGCCGCGACGTCGCCCGCATCTCGCGCCAGAAACAATTCGGCTCCGCGGAACTCGACCGCACCCTCGATCGCCTCGAACAGCTATCGGAACAGTTCTTCTCGCTATTCGGTCTGATCGATGGCCGCACTGGTTTCGAGGGCCGCTCTGCATTTATTGAGTCCAATCAGGATGCGTACTCGGATCTCTTGATCAATCTGGAGCTTACGCAGTCTCATCTAAAGCTGTTGAAGAGCCAGCCCGAGGACGTCGGCCCGCTCATCCGTCGCGCCGAAGAGCTCACGTTGAGCTTGAGGTTTATCCTGGAGTCCGATGACGCCGACTACGTGTACTGGGTCGAGCGCCGCGGCCGCGGCTGTTTTCTCCAAGCGACACCTGTCGATGTCTCGGCGATTCTCGCCGAACGACTCTTCGACAAACTCGACACTACGATTCTGACCTCAGCCACGCTCGCCGTATCCGGAACCTTCGAGTTCGCGAAACAGCGTCTCGGCCTTCCCTACGCCCGCACCCTCGTTGTTCCCGGCCACTTCGATTACGAAAAACAGGCGCTCTTGTACGTCCCCCAGCATCTGCCTGACCCCCGCGACGCCGCCTTTACGAAGATGGCTGCCGACGAGATCATCCAACTGCTCGAGCACAGCCGTGGACGCGCTTTCGTGCTCTTCACCAGCTACCAGCAGATGCGCCTGGTCTACGATCGCGTCTCGCTGGCCATTGAATTTCCCACGCTCATGCAGGGCACCGGCCCGCGCACCGCGCTGCTCGAAGAATTTCGCGATACGCCCAACAGCGTGCTCTTCGCTACGGCGTCGTTCTGGCAAGGCGTGGATGTGCCGGGCGACCAGTTGAGTTGCGTTATCATTGATAGGTTGCCGTTTGCCGTTCCGAGCGACCCGGTCGTGGAGGCGCGGCTGCGCAAGATTCGCGAAACCGGCGGAAATCCGTTCTACGATTACCAGATTCCGCAAGCGGCCATCGCACTAAAACAGGGGTTTGGCAGGTTGATTCGCAGCCGGTCGGACCGCGGCGTGCTGGTCCTGCTGGATAACCGCATTACCAAGCAGCGCTACGGCCAGGTGTTTTTCGACAGCCTGCCCGACTACAGGTTCACAACCAGCATCGGCGACGTGGAGAAGTTTTTTAATGTTTGAAGTTTCGGTGGAAGAGACATTCGCCGCAGGGCACTCGCTCCGCAACTATAAGGGCAAGTGCGAAAACGTGCACGGCCACAATTACCGCGTGCAGGTAACGGTCGAAGGCGAAGAATTGAACTCGATCGGGTTACTGGTCGATTTCGGCGACGTGAAACGCGCTATTCGCGCGATCGTCGCCCGGCTCGACCACCAGTTTATGAACGATGTTCCCCCGTTCAACACCGTCAACCCGTCGGCCGAAAACCTCGCCCGCTACTTTTACGACGAAATTTCGAACGGCCTGCCCCCAGGGCCGCAAATCCGCGAAGTGAAAATCTGGGAAACCGACATCACGTCGGCCACCTACCGCCCTATTCCGACCAGTAAGTGATCAGCAGCCCCTCGCCCGCCACATCCATGTCGATGTAGTACGACGCGAGGTTGAGTACGTCGGAGTCGCTCTGTGACTCTATGTAAAACGAGTCGGAAATTCCGCCATTTGGATTCGGCGACAGGACGCGAATCGTGTTCGCCAGAGTGGCGCGCACCAGCCCGTTTGTCCCGATGTAACCTTTGCCGGTCAGGCCGGGAATCACCTGGAAGTAAATCTTGGAAGCGCGGAGGGAAGTGTTGGTGGTGAGCGGAACGAGCGTACCCGGCGTAGTGACGTTGACTCTTCCGAGGGGATTTGCGGTCATGCGGACTCCTCAGCCGCATGTTCGCCAGAAGAGTCTGCCCGCCACGGGCAGCCACAGGGCTAAGCGCCTGTATTCCCTAGGGAAAAATTGATCCGAAGCCCGTGACCGGAAGTTTACTTGCCGTAGTAGGCAGCATTCTTCGGCGTGAAGCTCTGCCATTTTTCCGGCAGATCATCCAGCGCGAAGATGGCAGAGACCGGGCACACCGGGACGCAGGCCCCGCAATCGATGCACTCGACCGGGTCGATGTACAGCATCTCGGCCTCGGCGAAGTTGGGCTCGTCCTTCTTGGGGTGGATGCAGTCAACCGGGCAGGCGTCCACGCAGGCAGTATCTTTGGTTCCGATGCAAGGTTCCGCTATCACGTATGCCATGTATATGTTCCTGTGAAGCTTATAAATATCACAAGGGCGGGGCAAAACACAAACGCGCTTGCGCCACCCTGAGGGGTGGCCGCACACTGTAAGGGATGGCCGTTAAAGTCCGCAAAGCCGTGTTCCCCGCCGCGGGCCTGGGAACCCGATTTTTACCCGCCACCAAGGCCCAGCCGAAGGAAATGCTGCCGCTGGTGGACAAGCCCATTATTCAGTATGGAGTCGAGGAAGCGCTGCACTCGGGAATCCAGAACATCATCATCGTGACCGGGCGCGGCAAGTCGGCGATTGAAGATCATTTCGACGTGAGTTTCGAGCTGGAATATCAGCTCGAGAGCCGCTGCAAAAAGGAATTGCTGGCCACGGTTCGCGCGGTTTCGGACATGATCAACGTGGCCTACATCCGGCAGAAGGAGGCGCTGGGGTTGGGGCACGCGGTGCTGCGGGCCAGGGAGCTAGTGGGCCCGGAGCCGTTCGCCGTTGTGCTGGCGGACGATGTGATCGACGCCGAGACTCCGTGCCTGCGGCAGTTGCTGGATATTCACGATTTCTTCGCGGCGCCGGTGCTGGCAGTGATGGAAGTGCCGCAAGAGAACATTTCGGCGTACGGCGTGGTGGATGCAGAAGCGATTTCGCACAACGGCAGCAAGGACCGGGTGTACCGGATTCGCGACCTGGTGGAGAAGCCGAAGGCCTCGGAAGCGCCGTCGAATCTCGCGATCATCGGCCGTTACGTGCTGACGCCGGAGATCTTCGATTCCCTCCAGGAGATAGGGCCGGGTTCGGGATCGGAGATACAGCTCACGGATGCGCTCAAGCACATGCTGCATTCACGGCCGATCTACGCGTATCGTTTCGAAGGAACGCGCTACGACGCCGGCGACAAGCTGGGCTTTCTGCAAGCCACGGTGGAGTTCGCACTGCGCCGGCACGACCTGGGCGCGGCGTTTCGCGAATACCTGAAAGGCTTGCAGTTATAGGGGCCGTTCTCATTTAGCCAATGGCACAGTCCTTCGCAGGACGATCTTTCTTAGGGACTTTCGGGCTGATTTTCCTCGCCATGGCGGCACTCTTTGTGGCGGACATGTTTCTCGCCAAGACCGAGCGGGCGGAGAGCCTGGTCCAGGCGCGGCGTCTGTTCGCGCAAGGACGTGTGTTGATGCAACGCGGAGATAACGCGGAGGCGATCGAACGGATCAAAGACGCGATTTCTATTGCGCGCGGGAATCGGGAATATCAGCGGACACTCGCGATGGCGCAGTTCGCGGCAGGAAAGAACGCCAATGCCGAATCTACGCTGGCGGAATTGCTGGAGAGCGATTCCACCGATGGTCTGGCCAGTTTGATCATGGGCCGCGTCCTGGTGAAAGAGGGCCGAGTTGCCGAAGGGATTTCGTATTATCACCGCGCAATTTATGGTGACTGGAACGAGGACGCGGCGGGGAACCGGCTCCGGGTGAGATTTGAACTGATCGATTTGCTGGCCGAGCGCAACTCGAAGGAAGAGCTGCTGGCTGAATTACTCCCGGTTCAGGATAATGCTCCTCACGACGTGAAGACACAAACGCGCATAGGCCGGCTGTTCCTTCTGGCGGGATCTGCTTCTCATGCCGCTGCTGTTTTTCGCGGGATTCTACACGACGCCCCAGGGAACGCGAACGCATATGCCGGCCTCGGCGAGGCAGAATTCACTCGAGGTAACTATCGCGTCGCACAACGAGAATTCCAGACCGCGTTACGGTTAGACACGGATGACCCAGATGCCCGGCAACACCTCGACCTTTGCGACAAGCTGCTCCTGCTGGATCCTACGATGAGGGGCCTCGGCATGGTGGAGCGTTACCGGCGAAGCCTCCATCTTGTCGAGCTTACGCTCGCCGACATCAGTCAATGCATCGGTACGAACCCACCGCCCGAATTGCAAGGATTGCTCGACAACGCTGCAAAGGCGCTGAAGGCCCCCGTGCGCGCCGCCCACCAAGGCGAAGTTGCCGAATCCAATCTAGATCTTGCCGAGCAGCTCTGGCAGGCTCGCAAGAAAGAATGCAAGGCGCCGCCCGCTGGGGACACTCCGCTGGCATTGGTGCTGGCGAGATTGGCGCAGTAGAGGATTCGCGGCCGGCGAGATCTGTCAGATGATCTTCGCCGGGTCCGTGACTCGCGGATGCGCACGGAACGGTCACATCCACGACATAGCGACTTATCCGGCCATATGAATCACTTCCGCTTTGCCGGCAATAAAGACTACCCTGGAGAGGGGAACGGTTCCGACGGAGCAATCAATGCAGAAACGCAAACTTGGAAACAGTGATCTCGAAGTATCAGCTCTCGGCCTCGGCTGCATGGGGCTGAGCGCGAACTATGGCCCACCGACGGAGCGTCATGCGGGCATCAACATCCTTCGCGCCGCCGTCCAGCGTGGCATCACGCTCTTCGACACTGCCGAAGCGTACGGCCCCTTCGCAAACGAAGAACTCGTGGGCGAAGCGCTCGCGCCATTACGTAACCAAGTTGTGATTGCCACGAAGTTTCGATTCGGGATCAATGCGGACGGCACTCGATACGGCCTCGATAGTCGCCCCGAGCACATCCGGAAGGTCAGCGAGGCATCGCTCAAGCGACTCAGGGTCGAAACAATCGATCTCCTGTACCAGCACCGCGTCGATCCTAATGTGCCGATCGAAGATGTTGCGGGTACGGTGAGAGAATTGATTCAACAGGGCAAGGTCAAGTACTTCGGTCTGTCGGAGGCGGGCGCGCAGACGATCCGGCGTGCCGACGCCGTTCAACCGATTACCGCCGTGCAAAGCGAGTATTCACTGTGGACGCGCGATCCGGAGCGAAACGCGTTCTAACGACATGCGATGAGTTAGGAATCGGTTTTGTGCCGTTCAGCCCGCTCGGTGCGGGATTCCTCACAGGCAAGATTGATACGACGACTAAGTTCGATAGCACCGACTTCCGTAACCAGTCCCCGCGCTTCGCGCCCCAAGCCCGCGCAGCTAATCTAGTGCTTGTCGATCTGCTCAAGCGCATCGCAGAAAAGAAGCACGCCACGCCCGCGCAGATCGCGCTAGCATGGCTGCTGGCTCAGAAGCCATGGATTGTGCCGATTCCTGGAACGCGCAAGCTGGAACGCCTTGAGGAGAACATCGGTGCAGTGTCGGTCGATCTAACGCCTGACGACCTCCGCGAAATCGAGAATGCCACCGCGAAGATTCCGATTGAAGGCGCTCGGCTTCCCGAGGAAGTTCTCAAGCTGTCGGGGCGTTGAGATTCGCGGTCACGCAGCGCGAGGCCCCACATGCCCCGCGAAGCGAAGTTGGGGTGCCCCGCGTCATCTAGCCGGGAAACGCTAGCACCTTATCGGAAGCGGCCCGGCGCAAACCGCGGAAGGAGGAGGATGACGAGATGCCGGGGCGCTTTCGATAGGAGCGTTTGAAGGAATGCGCCTTTCTAATTCTTCGCTATGGGTATTGAATCGATTTTCGATTGTAATCGACGGATTCGAGAAGAGATACGTCTTGACCAGTATTGACGTTTGCGGAACTACGTTTACGCACCGTCGTGGATATTATGCCACGCGAAGCGTCCCCAGCCAGAGGCCGGGTTCGTTCAAACGCCCGACGCGTAGATGTGCCCAGCCTCGTGGTGCGTGCGGTTGCGCCTCGTCCTAGGGAACTGGTGGGTACCTGGCGGGCAGGCGGCCGGCGTGATTGGCGCGGCGGTTCGCTGATACCGGAAAGTTTGCAGTTACAGGATTAAGGCCGTTCCCAATCGAGAGCGTAGATTTCCTGGATGCTGGCGTCGCGGACAAACAGAGGAGAATCGTCCGGGGCGAGGCCGGTCCAGATTCCAAAGGCGCCCTGGGCCGGCTGAAACCCTTTTAGGCTGAGGATACGCTCGAGTCTGCGGTCGCTGATTCGAATTCGGAAATAGCCCTCTTCGTTATCGAGAATCCCATCGAAATACAGATACTGCCCGTCTCGGGACCAAGTGGGATAGCCTACGTACATCCTGGCGAGCTCAGTCCACTTCCGGGCCGTGAAATCAAAAAGCCTGAACTGGAGAGAATCCATCGTAATAGCGGCAACGTAGCGTCCGTTTGGGGACCAGCGGGGAGAATACAGGCCGTCGGACCCTGGCAGTTTCGAGGCGTTTCGCGTTTTCATATCGAGCACGTAAACCGCTGATTGCTGATTGCTCGTCGAATTTCCTCCGAAGACCAGCGATTTGCCGTCTGGCGACCAGTTGGGGTCCGCCAGGTTCGTCTCACTGCGATAGATCAGTTCGGGTGCGCCACCGGCGGCGGGAACAACATAGATTTGCCAGGGTTCGCCGGGCGGATGACCAAAGAAGACGATCTGCTTGCCATCCGGAGACCACCGCGGCAGGTAGGCCTGCATGGGCGGGAAAGCAAGCTGGAGCTTTTGGGTTCCGTCGACCTTACTTCGCCACATCGTGCCATCGGCGTAGTGATTGTAAGCGACCCACTCTCCATCACGAGAGAAGTCGAGTCCCATCGCCGAGATTCCCGCAAGGAAAGGCGCGAACTGTCCTGACTGCGCATCGTAACGCACCAATTCCCCGCGGGGCTGCCAGCCTTGGACGAAGAGCTGCTTGCCATCGCGGCTGGGGACGGGCTCGCCGACATTCATCGGCCCAGTGGTCAACTGCACGGGCTGGTGGCGGGTGGACCGGAAAAGTCCACTATCCTCGCGAAGAGCCCAGACGTTGGCCATACCGTCGCGCACCGCTTCGAAGACGAAATACTTTCCGTCCGGCGTCCAGTTGCCGCAGCATTCGTTGGACGGGCTGTTCCAACCCGGAAGCAGGGGATGAAGATCGGATCCATCCGCGGATGCTTGCCAGAGGGAGCGGAAATTAGTTCGTGGATCGTTCACGGTAAAGCGCAGGATGGTTCCGCCGGGCGACCAGCGGAGGTCACTAGACAACCCTGCCGTACTCAAAAGCCGCAGGGGTTCGCTGCCATCGCGATTGGCGAGGAATATCTCGTTGCCCTTGGAGTAGGCCATCCTCTTTCCGTCCGGCGACCACGCCGCGCTGTGAACTTCGAGGTTGCCTAACCGGCGAGGCGAACCGCCCAACACAGGGACGGCCCAAAGCGGGCTCTCGAGAACCGACCATTGAGCAGTATTCACCAAAAGCTCAGACCCGTCTGGCGAGAGATCCAACAAATTAACCACGCCCGCGTCCGGAAGAGGGGCCGGTATGGGCACCGCTTCACCACCGGCCACGGAGACCTGGGCGAGACCTGATTGGCCATCCACGAAATAGAGCCGCGAACCATCCGTGAGCACGCCGGATTTGGGCCGATTCGTGTTGGTGATTTGAACGGTGCGCAGAACGCGTGGTGGTGCAACCCGGCGCGTTATTACAAACCCGAGGATTGCCGCGATAGTGATGAAAGCGCCGCCGGATATCGCGGCCCAGGTGCGCCACGGGCGATGCGGGCGGGTTTCGGGAGCTTTCCCGGCCGTATGCAGGAGAGCAGAGGCCGCCCCGGTGCGGCCAGAATCCGTATCGCGCTTCAACCGTTTCAGATCGGCGCGCAGTTCGGAGGCGGACTGATAGCGGAGGTCGCGGTCCTTCTCCAGAAGCTTGTTGATGATCTCTTCCAGCTTCACCGGCACTTCGGGATTCAAGCGCACGGGGGAGGTGGGCGCCTTATTGAGAATTCCGTTGAAGACTGCTGCGGTGCTGTTGCCCGAGAACGCTTGCCGGCCGGTGGCCATTTCATAAAGCACCACGCCCAGGCTAAACAGATCCGTGCGCGCGTCGGTTGGCTCGGCCAGCGCCTGCTCCGGAGACATGTACGCGACAGTTCCCATGGCTGTTCCCGGGCTGGTGAGGTGCTCTCCGGCGGCGACCGTCGGCATGTCTGCCACGCCGGCTGAATCTGGCACCGGCGAGTGCTGGGGTGAAACTTTAGCCAGTCCGAAATCCAGAATCTTAGCTTGCCCGCGCTCGGTGACGAAAATATTCGCAGGCTTGATGTCGCGATGGATGATGCCCTTCGCGTGCGCGGCGTCCAGCGCGTCGGCAAGCTGGATGCCCAGATCCAGCAGCTCGTCGAGCTTGAAGGGCTTGGCGGCAATGCGGTGTTTCAGCGTCCACCCCTCCAGCAATTCCATGGCGATAAACGGCTGATCCCCGTGCTCATCCACATCGTGGATGGTGCAGATGTTGGGATGGTTGAGGGCGGAGGCAGCCTGGGCCTCGCGCTGGAAGCGCCCCAAGGCCTGATGGTCCCTGGATATTTCTTCCGGCAGAAACTTAAGGGCGACGAAGCGGTGGAGCTTGGTGTCCTCGGCCTTATAAACCACACCCATTCCGCCGCCGCCGAGCTTATCCACTATGCGGTAGTGGGAAACCGTCTTTCCAATCATGATTTGGGAGTCCGCTGCGTGTGGAGGAATCTTAGCACACAAAGCGTTGAACACTACCTTAGCAGATCGGAGGCTCTCGAAGACCGGCGCGCGCGCCGCGCCTGTGCCATACTCAAACAATTCAACGTAGCTGCTTACGCAGCGATTTCGAATTGTGGAATCTTCTGTCTCGGCACCGGCGGCTGTTCCGACCAAGCGTCTGCTGACGCTGTGGGACTTGATTTTCTGTATTTGTTTACCGCGCTGAACCCCAATAAAATTAGGACTTCCAACATGGCGCTGGACAAAAGTCCGCGCTTCGTTTAAAGTATGATTTGTTTCTTAAGTCCCTCAACCCGCTCCGCCGCATCCGG
>Ga0326728_10013183_pt1 | contig 18038 bp, 10 predicted proteins | sample MB3enrmetagenome_FD_207602 | JGI IMG/M metagenome (GOLD analysis project Ga0326728, IMG submission 207602) | Lab enriched peat soil microbial communities from McLean, Ithaca, NY, United States - MB31MN | ecosystem: Environmental > Terrestrial > Soil > Wetlands > Peat | place: USA: New York... | reverse complement strand
CATTGTTCGAATAGATGGTGCCGTCTGCCCCCGGGGAATAACCTCCACCACCGGAGGCGGTGGCGAGGCCGAAGAAGATGTTCGCATGGGAGTAGAGGGCGATGCGTCCGCCCGCTCCTCCGCCGCCGCCATAGAGTTCACCCGCGCCGCCATCAGCGGCAAACTGGCCATTGCCGGCCAGCGTGCCGGCGGTGACCCAAATGCTGCCGCCGGAACCGCCGCCGGAGTCGTCCTGAAGACCCGGTTCACCGGCGGCACTGATCTGGCCGTCCACGGTGAGGATGCCACCGACGCTGAGCCGGAGGGTGCCGCCGCCTTCGGAGCCACCGGAAAGCGATCCCCCTCCAAAGCCGCCGCCACTGCCAAAGTCCACCGGCTGGTTGGAAGAGCCATAGCTGGCGCCGCCGGGTTCTGTGGCGGAAGCTCCACCCGCGCCGCCATAACCCGCGCCGCTTCCGTCTCCATCAAGGGATTGTCCAGCGCCCGGGCCGCCGGCCTGAGAGTATCCCTCCCCATCCACGGCAATGACACCGCCCGATTCGACATCGACATTGTTGAAGACCAACAAATCCAAAGTCGATTGGCCCGATAAAACGGTCAACTGGCCGCCAGACGCAATGGTGAGGTTGCTCAACTGCGGGAAGCTCGTTTGCGGGCAGACGATCGCGCCATTTTCGATGGTAAGGTTGAAGGGTTGAGAGGGTAAACCGAAGGCGCTGGACAAAGGCGTGTTGGTGCCGACGTCTCCACCATTCGCCAGGAGCAATTGTCCTGTTGACTGGGTGTTGCCCTGCGTATAAATGGTGCCCGCGCCACCTTGCGCGTACCCACCGCCGCCATAAGCGGTCATAAGCCCCACAAAGTCATTTGCAGTGTATCCGATGGAAATCCGTCCGCCGCCACCGCCACCTCCACCATCGGCCCCGCTGCCGCCGTTGGCGGTGATCGAGCCGGCACCCGTCAGCGTGCCGACGGTAAGCCACACGCTTCCGCCCGAGCCGCCACCGCCTCCGAGACCCGAACCATTGCCGCCGTTGGCAGAGATTCTCCCCTCCCCATCCAACAGGCCGTTCACCGTGAGGCGAATCGAGCCTCCGCCCGCTCCGCCAATAGAGTAAGTAGAGTAACTCCCGCCGCCGCTGCCATTCATCGCAGGTGATGTGACGGAACCATACGCCAATCCACCAATGGCCAGGTTTCCGTAGCTATTTCCACCATAACCCCCGTAGCCGGCGCCACTGCACTCATCGGGGGCAGAATGTCCCGCGCCGTTTCCCAAGCCGGCAGCGTAACCGGAATTGTCGGTCACAATCCCGCCGCCCGCTTCAACCGTCGCGTTCTCGGTGACCGTGAGACTCACGAGGCCAGGATAGTTGTTGCCTGAAACAGGGTTTGCCTTCAGCCAGGCGTTGGAACTGACCAGGAGGCTGGCAAAAGTCTCCGACGGGTAGATCTGGTACCCAACCGCGCCGTTGCTCAAAATTATAGCTGAGGAGGAGGAGACAGCTTGGATTGGTGTGGCGGCGCCGGATTGCCCGCCGTTGTTCAGAATGAGTTGGCCGCTTTTCCCCGTGGTCTGGATATATAATGTGCCTGCGCCGCCCCAATTGGCGCCGCCGCCGCCATAGGCGGAAATCGCTCCGGCAAACAGATTCGTTGCGGGATAGATGGCGATGCAGCCTCCTGCTCCGCCGCCGCCAATCGAGCCGGCTCCGCTGCCGCCATTCGCCGTAATTGAGCCTGCGCCGGACAGCGTGCCGGCCGTGAGCCAAAGGCTCCCTCCTGAGCCGCCGCCGCCACCGAATCCAGATCCATTGCCGCCATTGGCGGAAAGGGTGCCATCGACTTGCAGCAGGCCGGTTACCGTGAGGTGGAACGCGCCGCCGCCGCGTCCGCCCACCGAGTATGTATCGAACGTTCCACCTCCGCTGCCGAGACTGTCGGGTGACGTCTGATTATCATAAGCGACACCTCCCACGGCAGAATTCGAAAAGCTGTTGCCGCCGTTGCCGCCATGACCCGCCCCGCTGCACGGGTAAGTGGATGAAATCGCGTAGTAATGCCCGGGGCCACTGCCCAGGCCTGCGGCATAACCCTCAGAATCGGCGATAATGCCGCCTCCCGCTTGAATGGTTGCACTCGACATTGTTATCGACGCCACATAGCCGGAACTGTTGCTCACCAGCAACCAGCTATTGGAACTGATCAGCACATTGCCCAGGCTCAACGAGATACCGGACAAGCCCACCGCGCCATTGCGCAAGGTCAAGTCCGTCGTGCTGGAGGATATCAGGGGCGTGGCAGGTCCGGACAGTCCGCCGTTGTCCAAAATGAGCTGGCTATGCTGTCCTGACACCTGAATGATTGTCGTTCCCGCTCCGCCCCGATTTGCCCCGCCGCCGCCATACGCGGTGACGGTTCCGTAAAATGAATTGCTGTTGCAGGGAATGTAGATCATGCCACCGCCGCCGCCACCACCCGAAGCATCGACTCCGCTTCCGCCATTCGCAGCGATGGAACCCGCGCCGGACAACGTGCCGACTGCAAGCCAGATGCTCCCGCCTGAGCCGCCGCCGCCGCCATATCCAGAGCCGTTGCCGCCATTGGCGGAAATCATGCCGTCCATTTCCAGTGTGCCGGTCACTGTAAGGTGGATGACTCCGCCGCCGGATCCACCCACCGACAAACTCTCATACGTGCCTCCCCCGCTGCCAGGGTCGCTGGGCGACGTCATGGAATCATAGGTGGTTCCGCCTGCGACCAAGTTTTCAAAGCTGTTGCCGCCATAACCGCCGTGTCCCCCGCCACTGCAATAATTGGTCGATTCGTTGATTACTCCATCGTAGGTGTGTCCCTCACCAGGCCCCAACCCCGCTTCATAACCCGCGAAGTCCGCAACGATCCCGCCGCCAGCCTCAACCGTGGCGTTTCCAGTAAACGAGAAAGTCAGGGTGGCAGCCGGGGAAGAAGAGTAGGCAGGAGTCAACCAGCCATTTGAATTCAAGTACAGATTGGCAAAGCTGACGGACGAGGATGCTGACCCGATCGCGCCGCCGCGCACGATTAAATCCGTCGCGCTGGCCGATTGCACCGGCGTGTTTGTGCCGGCGTTTCCACCGTTGTCCAGAATGAGTTGATTTTGGCCGGTGGTTTGAATGAGAACAGTTCCCGCCCCGCCCCAACTGCCGCCGCCACCGTAAGCGGAAATCGTTCCGTCAAACAGGTTCGCTGTGGGATTGATGTCTATGCGTCCGCCGCCGCCGCCGCCGCCAATTGAGTCCACCCCATTCCCGCCGTTGGCCGTGATGGAGCCGGAACCGAGCAAAATTCCCCCTGTCAACCAGATGCTTCCACCCGAGCCGCCGCCGCCGCCGGAACCCAACCCGTTGCCGCCGTTGGCTGCTAGTGTTCCATCCACTTGCACGATGCCGCTCAAACTGGTGATTTGAATCGCGCCGCCGCCATTGCCGCCCATGGAATACGGCAGATAGGTCCCGCCGCCGCTGCCAAAACCGGTGGGATTTGACTGGTAACCATAGGCCGCTCCGCCGGTGCCATTCGTGACGGCGGCGCCGTTGCCGCCGTACCCGCCACCGCCGCAAGGACGATAGAGACCATCATTGTAGCCATGGCCGGCACCGGAGCCATTGCCCCCGGTGTAGCCTGCGGCATTGGCGAGCAGGCTGCCGCCTGCCTCGATCGTAATGGCTCCTGCCGCGGTGAGGGTTAGCATTGTTAACGAACTGGCCTGTAGCAGACCGTTGGAAGCGATGGTCAGATTGCTGACGGTCCACGTGCCTGACGGGAAGACGTTCGCATTCCCTTGAATGAGCACATCAATAGTGCTGTTCGCAATGGCAAGCGACGTGTTGCCTCCCGATTGTCCGCCGTTATCAGCGACCAGAAGTCCGTTCTCCCCCGTCAACTTCGTATAGACGGTGCCCGCGCCTCCGACGTTCGCGCCCGCCCCGCCATAGGCGGCCATCGAACCCGCGAAGTCGGTCGCAATACATTGAACCGCGATTCGGCCGCCGCCGCCGCCGCCGCCGTGAGTCGGGTCACCGCTGCCGCCATTTGCAGTAATCGCGCCCGACCCGGAGAGTGTGAGCGCGGCAAGCCAGATGCTCCCGCCCGACCCGCCGCCGGAACGGGCGTTGGTGCCGTTCGCGCCATTGGCTGAGATTGAGCCGTTGACTATCACACCGCCACCGGCTACGATATTTATCATCCCGCCTCCGGTGCCACCGGAGCCTGCATAGCTGGCACCGCCACCACTACCCAGATTCGCCGGCTCGGTGAAGGAGCCGTAAGTTGAGCCTCCCACTGCGTTGCTGGAACTCATCCCGCCGATGCCTCCGTAGCCGGCGCCGCTGCCGTCTGGATAACTTCCACTGCTGCTCTGGCCAGAGCCGTTTCCAAGTCCGCCGCCGTTGCCGTTTCCGTTCGCATTGATCGCTCCCCCAAAATCCACCTCGACATTATTGGTGACAGACAGATTGAGTCCCGCAGGCACCGCCGGGGACTGCGTCTCATAACTCACCAGGACAGTCGCGCCGTCCGGAATGCTCGAGTTGGTCGTCCGCTGCAATTGGGTCACAATGCCATCCGGGCTGGACAGCAAATAATCCACCCCGTTGGTGTAATTGGTTGTTCTGGTGGAATCGGTCACTGCAACGGTGGCCGTGATGACATTGGAATTGAGCAAAGTCACCAGGTTGGTGCCGCTCAGGACCTGGGATTCGTTCGTAATAAAAAAGATCGGACTTGAGATGGTGCCGCTTGGAGAAAACGAGTGTGTGAGCACGCCGCCTGCGGCCACCAGCACGCTGGAAAAGGCATGCGGACCGTCCACCGTCAGTGTGCAATTGGTGACGACGATGGCTGTTCCATCATAATTCGTGTTGCCCACTCCGATGCTCGTGTTGTTGGTAAAAGTAATCGCGAAGGCTGGAACGCAGGCCAGGGCAATGACGCCCGTGGTCAACGCGCGGCGAGTTTGGGCAAAGAGGGAGAGGAAGAGGGTTGCTCTCATAAATTGATTGGGCTTTTCTGTGTTGGGTATCCTTTTACTCCTCACGGCTGTCCTTGTCAATATGCATTTGGAGGCACAGCAACAGGCCCGTGTGGAGTGGTTATCATTGGCATGCTTGAATGGAATCGGGATGCCAAGCGCAAAAGCCCGGGCCACATTTCCATTTAACGGTGGATTGTTCAATTTGCTTTTCATAAAAACTGTAAATTCAATGGCAATGCAATGTCATTACAATGTATTTACTGCTTTTGAAAAATTTTGTCAAGGGGTAAAATAAACTTTATTTTCACTGATAAGTTGCGCAGGTATGGGAAAGCCCTGGAAAGGCCACTAGAGGCCACAGATCAAGCACTTACAACAGATTCAGCCCGGCCATAAGATGCGTCACTTTTTTCCGCCCTCTGATAATTTGCGTCGATTTCAGGCGTCCGATGTCCAATCGTAAAACCTTGTTTGTTAAGGGCTTATGGTTTTGGACATCCGAAACCGACGCAAATTATGCGTTAATCTTTCAGATGCAAGGTGCAAGGCATTTTTAACGTTAACGGAAAGAGTGTATTGAAGTCCGACACCCCGTTTTTTGGCCTGATTCGCTTGGCGTGAAATTCACGCTTCGGCCTCTTGCAAGCCTGTTTCAACGCCCTTGAAATGGCGTTATCCGGCCCGATCTGGCCAGTGCCGAATCCGGGCAACAAAAAGGCCGGGGAAAACCCCGGCCTGGTCTGCGATCCGTTGCCCTGGTCAAGCCGCCCTCGCCAGCACCGGCGCAGTTCGGCCTTCCAATTTGTTAAGTGTTGCAAAATGCCGCTCCCATATCCGGCTCTGTGCCTCTTTGGTCTTCGCCGTCTTCAGCGCCGCAAAAAGCTGACGCTCGGCCCTGGCTTTTTTCCACGCCAAACTCGACCTGAGATGCTCCCATCCCGCCAGTCCACGTTCGCGCATCGAAATATACCGGCCCGCGCCGATGATGATATGGTCCAAGACTTCAATGCCGATGATTTCTCCCGCCTTAATCGCTTTCCGCGTTGCCGAATTGTCCCCTTTTGACGGCGTTGGATCGCCGCTCGGATGATTGTGCATCAACACGATGGCCGATGCCGCTCCGATCACGGCGGAGCGAAATGCTTCCCTGGCATGGAAAAGAACCGTGTCAAGAAGGCCAATCGAAATGAGATTATGCCCCTTCGCATTGCGCCTCGTGTCAAGCAATAGAGCCACAAGACATTCAGCATCAGGATTGAACCACGGCGCTTTTTCAACGTTCAACCGCCAATATTGAGCGCACCTTTCGCCATTGTCGCACAGATTGCGCTCATTGATCGGCACGCACTCGCGCAGCGTCACAATTTTATACTCGCTTGGATTGAACTGCCCAGGCCCCAAAGAAGGCGCGGTTTGATGTTGTGTCCCAACCGCCGCCGTGCTACCGTTTTTGCGGGCCTGTTTTACGTGTCTGTTTTTCATAATCGGATTTCGTTTTGTGGGCCTTGCCTCTGGCGGTGTCAACAGCACTGCCAGGGGATTTTTGTTGTTTGGCTTCCTCTGCCCTGACCCATTCGAGCATCAGAAGTGTGACTTCACCGTTAGGGGCGCGATTCAATGAAAGCCAGTTGCTCACGCGGGAAGGTCCGACGCCAAGGAATTTGGCCAGGGCTTTCTTTTTTCCACGAAGCGCCGTTGCGCGATTGACCCGCGCCAGAAGGGCTTTCAGATTCTCGCCTGCTCTAATAGTCACGCGCCAAAGTTACCGGAATAGAAAACATTGTCAAGGGGTTATTTTACGTCGATTTTCTGGCCTGCTCCTTTATGAACCTCTCCCACGCCTCAAACGTGTTGTCGGAAAGTCGGTGCAAGGTTTCGTCTTCGATGCTCTCCGGGTCCAATCCCGCCACTTCTGAATGAAAAATGCGCGCTCTCAAAATCAAATCAGAAAAAAACCAGCGCCATGTTGAGGGCGCAAGGCCGCGTTTCCAGAACTCCATCATGCAGTTCACCGCATTGCTGTAATATTCCCCGCCGTCACTTGGCAACGGTTTGACGCGGGGAAACGATTTTTGTTTCGCGGCGATTTGGAAATACAGGCTCTTCAAATGCTGGTCGAAAGCGGCGGCAAACGTCGCCCCTGGCGCAACCGATAGTGAAAGCGATTCCACCGCCAGAGCCATCGTCAGACGCGCATCTAAATTTGAAAAATCCGCCCGCTCTTGCTTTTTTAAGGCAACGCCATTCACCGAGCCAGTGGCAAGCCAAAGCTCACTGATGAAAAAATGACGACAGGCCCGGAGAGCAATATCGCATCGCAGCGGCGCTCGCGCATCCTCATAGCTGGCCTGACGGTCCCGCGTGATGGAGATTTGCAGTGCGAACTCCGTTTGCGTCAGGCTGATTCCTTCCCGTGCTTCCATCAGCCGGCGCCCGATCTCGACTTCGCGCTTCTCCAGGTCTTCTGGATTCTCAATGTCAACGCATTTTACACCCATGACCAATACACTAAGCCCAAAGGGCAATTCACCGCAAGAAAATAATTCCGAAAAATAGTTGCATTTTTCCACAGCATGTGTATTATTCGTATGAAATGGTAAAGAAAAAGAGACAATGCGGCAGACCGGCAGGAAGCAAAAACCGCTTCCACGGCATCGTTGCCGCCGCCGATGATCTGGGCGTGACAGTGAATCACCTCTGGAAAGTTCTTTCCGGCCGGAGGGAAAGCGAACCGCTCTTAGAGCGCGTCCGCGCCGGATTCCCGGCGCTGCTTGAAGCGCAACCCCAAATCGCAACCGTCAAACGCAAATCGAAAATATGAACGCAAATACATCCGCTCCCACAACTACCGCCCTGGCCGCCCGCGTGCCGATCCAGACCGCGCCGCCGCCCGTCCAACGGAATCCTGCCCCCGGCACGCTTGCCCCTGGCCGCTCGTGTCCGAACCTGGACAATCCAAAATGGGCGGTGCCATCCGGCCTGAAAGGAAAACTCCCGCCGCAAGCCGCCGCCCTGCCCGGCGCGAAATAATTTCACCACGAACGCCCTGAAACAAACCCACAAATACACCTGACACCATGAATGACACAAAACGACCCATGAAACGATCCGCATTTTTCATCAGCGCCGATGCAGGCACAGAACCTGTCTCGGTGCGCGTAACAGCGTGCCTAAAAACTGCGCCACCTATCCTTGATGATCGGCAGCGGGCAGTTCGTCGTCAACAGTTGCAAACGGCTTTTTGCAACGCCGGTCCAGCGTTGGGGGCAAACTTTTACGGGAGCTTTCCCCGACAGTTGGCCGATGCCCTTGGAATAGTGCCCACGGATTCCGATGACATTATTAAAAACAAAATCATCTCAGGTGCCGACAACCTGGACTCGCGCCAAACCGCTGCTTTGCTGGAAGTGATTGTCAGCCTTATACAACGCGGTGCAGGCAATGCGCAGCCGGCGCTGGCCCGGACAAAGGAATTATTCCCGCAACTCTTGGCGCTGGCCAGCCCCAATCAATAAGAACATGAGGGGCGCGCTGATTAAAATATTCGGATTGCCCAGCACTGCGACGGCGAAAGAAATAATTGCCGCCGCAAGGCGCTGTGCAGCCATCGCCTCCGATGCCGCCGAAAAATCGGAAGAGCAGGCAACAATCAACAGAATCATTCAGGATAGTTGCGGCGCTCTAAACGACAAATCGGCCCGCGCTGTTATGAAAAATCGCGCAGCATTCTCCGCATCCCAAAGGAAAAGAAAGACATGATCCGCCCCGTCAAATTGCCGAAAAAACTCCGCGCCGAACTGGCGCAACATCGCCAATTCATGGCCGCCGTTTTGTCCCGCGCCACAAGTGACCGCGCTAAAAACGCCGCGCTCGAAACCGAACGGGCACGGCTTGAACGCGCCATCAAAAAGTTGGAAGCCACTGAAATTCTATCGGATGCCGATGCGGGCAAACTGTCAATCCGCCGCGAACAGTTGCGGCGGGTTGAACAATCAATCGCTGCCGCCGCCGATGAGCCGGCCTCTTCAGAGGACGCGGCGGAATTGACCCAGTTATTACGCCAATTCCGGCCCTTGCTTCACCGGGCAATGCTCCCGATCCATGATGCCCTCGTTTTGAAAATCACCCGCGCTCTAAGGCCGCATTTAGGCGAAACGCGCCTGATGCAACAATGCCTTCAGGAAAGTCCCGCCATGCGGGCGTTTGCCGCCTTTATATCCCGGCCCTGGGGATTGACTCAAGGGGACGTTTGCGGCCAGGCCAAAGACGCCATTGAAATAATTGACTCCCTGCTCGCGGGAGAAAACCCGATCAAACTTTGAACGTCACGCCACACAATTTTCAATGTTCCCCGCTGGAAAAGCGCGGTTGTTTTCGTTCCGCGCGGCTGATCGGCAGGGAATGCGGCGGCCAGTTCTGGAAGCGTCTCGTTGCGTTCGCCGGGACGCTTCCAGTTTTTTCGTAACGCCATGAACGTGCCGCCATCCATCAAGCCAGCCCTGCAAATCGCGCCGGAGCGAACTTTCCTTCCCTTGATTTTTGTTTGTGTAGCACATGGCCTCAACGAAGATAAGGCACTGGAATTGATCGAAGCCGGAATGATCCATCCAGCCTTCAACATCACCCGCGCCGAGACTCGCAAGGAAATCCGCATAGCCCGCGCCGCTCTGCTTGACTACCGGCCAGGTAAACCACGCGCAAGATTGAGCCTGGAAACGGTGATTGCCGAATCCTTCCCACCGTATCTGTTTTTGGCCAAGATCGCGCTGATCCGGGGCATCGATCTCCGCGCCCGGCTCTCTTGCAGCGAAGCTCACTTAGCGGGACTTTTGAAAGACGGAGAATTGATCCAGGCGGATGAACCGCGCCGGGGCCGCGCTGCCAGTCCTCACATTGTTTTTGACAGCGTGGTGGAATTCCTCAAAAGGAGGGTCATTTGACCGCCGCATGAAGCCTTTATTATCAAACACAATTTGCCAGGCCACCGGGAGTTTCGGCAGAGACTTAGGAGGAACACTGGCAAACACAAACCGGGGCGGATTCCGGCTGGCATCCGCGCCCGGTCTTATTTCTCCAATCCTATGAGCCGCCGCTGCAAACTCGCCCCGATCCGCAGCTTGGCCCGCAAGCCGGGCAGACCGCTCGCAATCATGGCCAGGCTCACAGCAGCGCAACGCGAGCGCCTCTTTACTTGGCTCACCAAAGACGGCGGAATCACATACGCCAAGGCGCGGGAAAGAATCTGGCGCGATTGGGGCTTCAAGGCAAGCAATTGTTCCCTTTGCTCGTTCTGGCAGCGATATTGCCAGCCGCGCCTTTTGCAACCGGCCCCCGATCCGGCTGGCAAAGTCATCCTGGAAATCGTGATCCAAGTGAGAGCAAAGGAGCGGGAACCATAAACATGAAAATAGCCAGCCCTCAAATCTGCCTGCCTGCTGTTAAACCAGCCCGCGCTGATGCCTTCTATTCCGCCCCGCAAATCGCCGCCGCCCTTGGCCGGTCAACTCAGGCCATTTCACAACGCCTGGCCCGGATTCCTGCCGATAGCGTTGCCATCAATAAAGGCCAGCAGTCCGACTCCTGGCATTATGAATCCCTGCCCCCGGCGCTCCGCTCCGATCTGGACGCCGCTTCGCACCGCATGTTCTACCATGACGGCCTGCATCTGTTGAATGAGCCAGGCCAGCCCTGGGAGCCGCGAATCCCTCTTAACCAGGTCAAGCCCGATGATCTGGCCAAGGCTGTCAAGCTTCGCACCGCCCTTGAAACGTCGTTGCAACAGAAAGACGCGGCCATGACTGCCAGCGAACGCGAGCAGGCCGGCCTTGCCGACTATCAGAAAACTTTTGGCCATGCGATTACAGCCCGTCACTGGCGGCGATTATTTCACCGCACAATTAACCGGGACCGCAGACAAAACAACTGGCTTCGAGTTGAACTTTACCTTGATGACAATATTGCCCCGCAACGCAAGCCGCGCCCCGCCGCCCTTGCGGCGTTGCCCGATGACCTGGCCGATGTAATCAAGACGCTGGAAAATCAGGCCAAGCCAACGGCCAATGACCGCAAGTTTTTGTTTGATGCCGCCTTGCGCCATTTGCAGGAAACAGCCGACGCAGAGCCGGGCAAACAAGCCGCCGTCAAACGAGCCTTGATTCGCGGAATGTTCGCCGCCATCCCCGGTCTGGCCAAAACCGAAAAGGCTCTTCGCTGCATGTTCAACCGCAAGCAGTCCGCCTGGCTTCATGCCGACGATCCATCCGACGCCCTGGAAGACAAGCGCCATCTCAAAAGCGGCTTTTTCCGCAAGCCCGATTTTTCCGCCGATGAACAAAAGATTAGAGACGAAGCCATTTTGCATGGCGGCAATGAATCCCTGGCCCATTTGAAACTGCGCGAGCGCAAAGAACTTTCCCCGGCCTTTGTGGATTACTACCGCTTTGATCCGCGCCAAAATAAAAGTTATGTCCCCGCCACGGTCCGCGCCAGCATCACGCCGCAAGTCGAAATGTGCGGCCCCATTCATCGCGGCCACTGGCAGGCCAAGATGGCCGGACCTTGGATTCCCCGCGACTGGTCAGACGTTCATCCGGGGGACTGGTTTAGCGGCGATGATGTCACCTGGAACAATTATTTTTATTTTTACGATGATGCCGGCCGGCTTCATATTGAGCGCGGCGAATGCCTTGTCCTGCACGATCTTCGCACCGGCTATATTCTTGACTATGCCTTGATTGCGGGAAAATATAACAGCCGCCACATCCGCAGCCTGCTTTTGCGAGTCCACAACAGGCACGGCCTGCCCTTCAAGGGATTCTATTTCGAGCGCGGAGTCTGGAAGGCCCGGATTATCCGCGATTTGGATTCGCGGGAAAACTTCCGCTGGCGCGAAACCGAAAGCGGCCTGGCAGAGTATAACCTGCAAGTGAGGCACGCTACCACGCCCCGCGCCAAGCCCATTGAAGGCTTGTTTCACATCCTACAGGACCGCCAGCGCAATGAGCCGGGCTTTGTCGGCTTCAATGAGCGCCTGGAAGACATGGAGCGGATGCAGGATTTTCTCGCACGCGCCCGGCGCGGCACAGCGAAGCCCGAAAGCCAGCTCCTCTCGATGGAACAATGGACGGCCCGGCTTGATGAGATTTTCGGCGAATACATCCAATCGCCCCAAAATGGCAAAATGCTTGACGGCCAAAGCCCCGCCGAAGCCTGGCAGGCGGGTTTGAACCGCCGCCCGCAACGCCAGTTGCAGGATGATGCACGGTATTTGTTCAGCACGCATTGCCAGAAAATCAAGGTCCGACAGCAGGGAATCGTTTTGACAATCGGCGGCAACAAGCTGCTCTACTGCAACGAACGCACCGGCCAGCTTATTGGCCGGGACGCGCTTGCCTTCTACAATTTCGACTGCCCGGAATTGCTCACTGTTTCCGATCTCAACCGTCAAAACTATTTCACCGTGAAAAACATCTCCCTTCCCGCCATGTCCGCCACAAAGGAACAATTCGAGACGGTCCACACGGCCATTGCCGGACACCGCAAGGCCGCGAAGACGATCTATGGCAGCATCAAGCATCCTACGGTTGTCACAATCACGCGGGACAATGACGCCAGCGAAGAGACGAAAGCCCTTGGCCGTTTCGTCAATGGCGAAGTAGAACAATTCCAGCAAGCGCAGACCGCAACGCGCCGCACGCTCCGCAAGGCGCAAATCGAAGCCGCCGCTCTTGGCGTTAATGTTCCGGCCAGTATCCGACATGCGGGCCGTTTCCTTGAGGGAATCGAACTTGAACGCGAAGCCCGCGCACAATTGGCCAAAGAAGCCGGTTCAACATCTGCCACAAAATGAACACGTTTGAAAAATCCATCATCGCCCCGGAAACCATCGCGGCCAAACTCGCCGCCGCCGCCAATCTCTCAGAGCCGGGCTTCGCCGAACTGATTGCCAAAGAGCCGCGCCTTGTGGAGTTGCTCTGGTTTTTGCAATGGGAATCCATGCAGCCGGGCGGCCTGGAAAAATTCGCCCTGGATGTTGTGGATCAATTCGCCCCGATGTTCGGCCCGGCCATCCTGAATGATGATAGCGCAACTCTCACTGGCGAACAGCGCCTTGAAATTTGGGATAAAATTAAGGGATGCGGCCAATGGGAACTTATCCCCGATGATCTTTGGAAATGCGAGGATTCCCGCCTGAAGAATCAAACTTTTTGGCAGATGGTTGAAGGTGATGATTACCCGTATCGGAGAAGCCCCAAAGAAGAACGCTATTTGCGCCCGTTGCTCTCGAAACTCTCGCGGGAACAATTCAAGGCCGCGTTTATCAGCGCGGCCAAAGAGCATCTTGCCGCCCATCTTCGCTCAATGTGCAGCGGCCCCAGCAAATGGTTGACAGCCGCGCCCTGGTGGTGTGATGACCTTGCAGCGGTCCTGTTTGAAGCAATGGACGCTCACGCCAGACGGGCCGCCCTCCAATTGGCCAGGACGGAAATTGTCTCAACCGTCTTTGAAACCCTCGCCTTTGCCCAGTCGCAAAAAGTCTTGGTGCAAATCGAAGGGGACAGCCGGTTCGGCAAAACGGAATCCATTCGCGCCTGGTGCAACATGCACCCTGGCCGCGCCCGCCTCGTTTGTACGCCTGGCAGCAACTATGACACCGACATGTACAAGGCCGTCGCCGAATCTCTTGGCGTTCAATTCACACACAAATCGAGCCGGGCGGAATTGAAGGAAAAGGTTGAATTTATCATCCGCAACTGCGGCTTGATGTTTGTCTTTGACGAAGCCCATTTTCTGTTACCGCAACGAGTCACGCGCAACGCCCTGCCGACTCGGCTGAACTGGGTTCGGACGCAGATTATTGACAGAAAATTGGCCGTTGCCATTGTGACAACGCCGCAAGCTTTCGGCCATGCCGTCAACAAATTTGCCAGAGCAACCGGCTATAATTTTGAGCAGTTGCTTGGACGCATCGCGCACACCGCAACGCTGCCCGATTCACTGAGCCAGGATGATTTGCTGGCCATCGCCAAGTTTCACGGCCCCGATCTGTCCGAACCGCTGCAAAGGCTTGTCGTTGCCAAGGCGCTGCAAAAGCAATCCTACATCAAGGCCGTCGAAAACATCATCGCCTTGGCCCGCTGGAATTCCAGCCGCGCCGGGCATCCGGCCATAACCCTTGAAGACGTGGACATGGCCGCCGCTGGCAGAATCCACGGCCAGGCCATCCCGATCCCCGCCGCACCGCTCCTTGTTGAATGCCCGGCGCAACGCCCGCTTGCCGCAAGACGCGGGCGGATCATCAAGCCAGCCCCCCCCGCGCTGGAAATGCCCCCTGGCCGCTCCACGATGGCCCCCGCCGCCTTGGAAGCCCCGGCGCGGTCAATAACACCCGAAACTCAACTCGTTTAATCCTATGGCAGACGGTCAATTCCAAATCAAAATTAGCAGCGACTATGACGGCAAAGGCGCGAAACAATCCGCCGACGATTTAAAGAATATCGGCAAAGAGGCCGAGCACGCCAATGAGCCGCTGAAAGAAACCGCCAAAATACACGAAGATACTGGCGAAAAGGCAAAAACAGGCGGAAAAAAACAAGTCGAAGCAGCCGAAAAATCCACCCTCAGCCACCGTGAATTGCGCGAAGCCCTTCACGGCGTTGGACACGAGTTTGGAGGATTGTCCAACGCTGCCCTCTGGGCAAACCCGCAACTGGCCGCCTTGGCCGCCGTTCTTTTGGCCGTCGAGAAACTCAAAGAATACTTTACAGACCTTGCGCAAAAAGAACTGGATGCCGTCCGCGCCGCACAGGAAATCAATTCCGGCCATCTGGACGCCGTGGCCGATGCCGTCCGCGCAACGACTACCGCCGTCAATGAATACACGCGCTCCCTCGAAAACGCCACAACGGCCCAGGAAGCGGAAAACCAGGCAATGGAGGACGCCATTGCCCTTTACGCCGCCAAAATCGACGGCATGAAACAAGTTGAGGAAGCAGAGGAAAAAGCCTTTGAAGCCAAAATGGATGAGATGGCCTCTGAGGGCAGTATCACCAAGGATCAAGCCGAAGAGCAAAAAGACCTGGCCCGCGAACGTCTCAGGCTCCGTATCAGCGAGCTTGACAAGCAAAAAGAACAAGAGGCCATTTCCGAACATGAAAACCAGTTGGCCCAAGCCCGCGCCCGCATACCTCAAGAGCAGCAAGAATATGTCGCCGCCACTCACGCCGTAGAACCGCACACCAGCGCCGCCAGCGACCATGATAAAGAAGTTGTCCGGCAGCAAAAAATCCTGGATAAACAACTGGCAGACCTGGCCGCTGACCAGGCCCTTGCCGCGCAACTGCGAAAACCCTGGTCACTCCCCTCCATCATGTCCGGCGCTGAATCCGCCATGCTGGGCCATCCTCAAGTCGATGTAGTCGGCCAGCAGGAATTTGCAGCCACCCAAAAGCGCATTGCCGCCAGAGAAACAGAAATCAGCCAGCAACGCCAATACATCGAAAATCTGAAAAACCGCTCCCAAAGTGAGATGGAAGCGGGCAAAGACGCCAAACAAAAAGCCGAACAAATCGGCAAAAGCTTGTCCGCTGATGAAAAATTAAACCAAACCGGCGATGCTCGCATTGCGCGGGAAAAGGCCATCCAGGAAATCCATGAAAAAACCGCCGCCGCCGTCCATGCTGCTGAAGAGCGCGCGGATCGAAGCCGCGAAGCCGCAACCCGCGCCCGCACTCCCGCTGGCCAGCAAGCCGCCCAAAGCAATGCCGCCGATGCCGGCGAGCGATCTGCCGCTCATAGCGAGACAGGCCCAGCGCTTGGCATCGACATTTACGAGACTCGCACCAAAGCCGAGCAATTGGAATACAGCCTTCGCACCGGCCTGCAACCGCGAGATGCCGAGCACATGGCCCAAATTCACAACGCTCTTGAGCGGATGCTTGGGCTGATGGAAAATCAAGCCGTTACCGCTGTCCAAAAAGGGGATATGTCCGGGATTATCAGCCGCATTGAGGCATTAGAGACTCAAGTGGATTATCACGAGCAACGCAGCAGCGGCGGCGGGTCTTATGGCTGGTAATTATGAACACGTTCACAGAATCCAAGCCGTTGCCGCCGGATGTCCACACAATTGCATTCAAAATCGACGCCGAACCCTGGCGCGATTTGCCAACGCCGCAAGCTGGACGCGGCATTGCGCTGTCATTGGCGTTTTGCCTTCTCTTGGATTTTCGCATCAAAGCCGCTCTTGGAAACAACATGATTATTCCTGTTGATTCGCCATTTCGGATTGCACCGCTCCGCAGTGGGTTTTTTGGAGAGATTACAGTGTCCGATCTGAACAAGGGTATACTGACAATCAAGAGGCTCTTTGATGATTTGCAATTGTCCGCTCACGTTGAAATCGCCTTCAGGGCTTACGGCCAGGCGCACTTCCAGCATTTGAGCGGTCCGACATTTGGCCCGTTTGAAGATCACTTTGTCGATCTCCATAAAACCGTTGAGGATATGACGGCCATCATGGAAAAATTCACGGTGCCGCCGCCATGATGATGCACGCCCCACAATCAGCCAGGCCAGCGCGAAACTCCGCTGCAAGGCCCGTTCAAGCCGCTTTCCGGGCCATTGAAATGCCGTTGCACAAGACTCTTTCCAGTCCGAAAAACACCGCCAAATTGAGCGCCGGGAAACCTTTGGCGCTCCCGATCTTTGTGGCCTGTTAGGGCTGGTCAAACAGTATAGCAATTGACAAGCCGCGCAAAAGCGGCCCTTTGTATTTCTACTCATGTTTCGGACATCGGACATCGAAAATCGACGCAAATTATGGGTTCGCTTACAAAACATTTTTTACGGCAGACCCAAACTAACCAAGGAGTGAACATTGTGGCGAAACGATTTGACGTTTGAAACGGCCTGGAGAAAAAGTAGCATTAGGGCCACATGAACTGGCAGAAAAAGCACCCGGCCAACGAACATGCCGAACCGCTAACAGCTCCCGCCGGCTTGGGTTGCCGGGAACAACGCTGGCGGGTGTCGGCAGTTTGCCTTGTGCTGGCCGCGATCACGTTCGCCGTTTTCGGCCAGACGGCGGGTTTTGACTTCGTCAATTACGATGACAACAGCTATATATATGACAACCCGGTGGTTGAAAGGGGTTTGACCCTCCAGGGAACCGTCTGGGCGTTGACCTATGGGAAAATCGGTCACTGGCATCCGCTGACATGGCTGACGCACATGGCCGACTGCCAGGCCTACGGCCTGTGGGCGGGCGGTCATCATCTGACCAATGTGGCGCTGCATGCGGCGGCAGCGGTACTTTTGTTTCTGGCGTTAAGAGAGATGACAGGGAGCCTGTGGCGCAGCGCATTCGTGGCGGGGCTATTCGCGATTCACCCGTTGCGGGTGGAGTCGGTGGCCTGGATTTCGGAACGCAAGGACGTGTTGAGCGGGGTGTTCTTCATGCTGACGCTGTGGGCTTATACGCGTTATGCGCGCCAGCCCTCGCGCGGGCGCTACGCGGCGGTGGCATTGGCGTATGCCTTGGGACTTTTAAGCAAGAACACGCTGGTGACTCTGCCGTTTGTGTTGCTGTTGCTGGACTGGTGGCCGCTCCATCGGATGAAGCTGGACCAGACGGATGGGAGAAGAGTTGGCCCGGCGGGAAGCATGGCGCTTTTTGGGGGATTGGTGAAGGAGAAGATACCGTTGTTTTTGCTTTCGGTTGGGTCATGCGTGGCGACTGCTCTTGCGCCGGAAAAGGTGTCTGACACCGCCCGGTTGCCGTTCCTTGCACGCCTCGGCAACGCCTTGGTTTCTTATGGCATTTACCTGTGGCAAATGGTTTTTCCGGCGGGATTGGCCATCCCTTATCCCAATCCGCCAAACGGTCAGCCATTTTGGAATGTAGCCTTGGCCTTTGTCCTGCTGGCGGCGATTTCCATAAGCGTGGCGGCGTGGCGGAAAGGGCGTCCGTACCTGCTGGTGGGCTGGCTCTGGTATCTGGGAATGCTGGTTCCGATGATTGGGA